>Ga0210400_10000929_pt1 | contig 30237 bp, 24 predicted proteins | sample IncBWH26MmetaG_FD_155456 | JGI IMG/M metagenome (GOLD analysis project Ga0210400, IMG submission 155456) | Forest soil microbial communities from Barre Woods Harvard Forest LTER site, Petersham, Massachusetts, United States - Inc-BW-H-26-M | ecosystem: Environmental > Terrestrial > Soil >... | reverse complement strand
CCAGTTCAACGATCGAAACATCCATACCTGAGGCTTTGACGGTGATGCCTGCGTCGTCGACCGGCTTGCCAAAGAAATAGTTGGCGTGAACAGTTCCAGTCACGTGATCGCCGGGACGGTAGCCGCGCTTCGTCTTGCCGTCGCTGCCCGTGAAATCAACCGCGACTTTGAACTTGGGCAGAACGTAGCGTTCGACGTTGAGAGCGATTTCCGCGGTATTCGCGGGCGCTTCGCTGTCACCCATCAGGGCACGAAGATGGTAGGTGCCGAGGTTGACTTCATCGGCGAGTCCAAACTCCGCCGAGGCAATGCCGAACTTGTCAGTTTGCGTTGCCCTCTTAAAGACCTTGTTGCCACGAGAGTCCTCCACTTCAAAGGTTAGTTGGTGGCCGGCGGCGGCTTCGTGATTGGAGCGATCAAGAGCGAGTGCGCGGACATGAATCGTCTGGCCGGGCTGGTAGATCGGCTTTTCGGTGGTAAGGAGAATCGAAATCTTGTCTTCGAGCCGGACGGGTTGCGTAAGTTCGGTCGAGCCGATCGGCGTATCCACGACATAACGCAATTGATAATCGCCCACCAGGCCGGCCGGGAAACGGAACTGGGCCTCGGTGGTTCCGCGCCGATTGAGCTGACCGGTGAACAGGGTCGACGCCTTGTTATCGGCTGCGACGTTATCGGCGGCGCCGAATTCGATTTTCACCATACCGCGTCCGGCGATGATCGCGTCGTGGGAATCTGTGACGATGACTCGCACTGCCGCTTCTCCGCCTGCCAGGTAGGATTGCTGGCCCAGGATGTGAATCACCGGCATGCGCAGGATCTGCGAAATCGATTCCGTGCCTTCGATGCTCGTAGTCTTGTCGTCGCGGAATTCAAAGCGATAGCGCACCCGATGCCAAACCAATTCGTCCAGCGGAAGCGGCTTCGTCAGCCTGATCTTCTCCAGCCAGTGGCCCGCCCCCTCGGCGACGTCGACCGCCTGGTCCAGTCGGCCGAGAACATGGTCCTCGGGATCAAGAACTTCCGTGGTAAGTTGACCCGCGCCAGCATGAGGTGCGTGGTAGGGGATGGCCAGATCAATGACGCCGCGCGTGTAGGTCGCAGTGGCAACCGACTCGCCACTGCTTGCCTGGAACCGTTGAACTGTGACGATTGCGGCGATGACTAACAGCGCAGGGAGGAAAAGGAACCAAAGTCGGGATGAAGTGGCGTGACCATCGGAACTGTCCATGGCGTCTCCTGAGTCGTTCGGCTGTTCTACGACAGCTTTCTTGCACACAGGATTTGAACGCGCGGGTTCCCGATTCTTGCGCTGCCGAGCGGCTTAGGGCGGAGAGTATCAACACAGCGACCTCGGGTCGCGGCTGCCTTTTTCCCCTACGAACAGGGAAAAATACAGGGAAATCTCATTTTCCCGAGAACGAAATTACGCGCGATCCTTTTATATGGCACTCATTCGGCAAGACTTATTGACGTAGCGACCCTGCAACGAACAGGGGAATTCCCGCAGATATCAGGGAATACGATTCCCTGACATGGTCGGAACAGGTTCGATCGCTTTTCAGGAGGCTCTTGCTTTCGCGAGCGCAGAGGTGAGTGCCGAGTTGGGTTCGTTGTGCGACCCAAGCCCGGCGGTCGGTCTGGCGCCAGTCTTTTCCGTCGAACGTCGCTTTGCGAGGTCGAGTCTCCAGCTTCTTAGCCGATCGATCTCTAATACGAAACTGATGCGTTTTGGCCTTGGAGGAACCAAGCTGATTACTTGTCGGCATTGTTTTTCTATCTTGCGAGAACAGAGTGAGAGAAGATGTTCTTACCAGAATTCCGATCGAGCATAGGACCCCTCCCTTAGGCTCGCAACTCTAACGTGTATTTTTTCGCAATTGTGGGAGGGGATCTATGCATCAGCCAAGGCTGCCTAGCGCCATCATTCGAGTTCCCGTCGCGGATCTGAAACTCGATCCTAGAAATCCGCGGGTCCACATGCGCGGCGGCAAGAGCCAGGCGAAAGGCGCCCTCGGCCAAAGTAAAGTTACCGTCCTGCAATGCATCCGCACCGTGCGCGATAATTGCCAGGATCTCGACTGGACTAACATTCCTGCATGCGCCCCTCCCGTCATTCTAAGCGCCATCGGGATCGTTGGTGATAAATCCCCATCTCACTCATTCGGGGCTCTGGGCGCTCCGAGCGAGGAAGAGAGCGTTTCGACAGGTACCACTGAGTTTGAGGCCCTCCCGGAATTCTGCAATACTCATCGGAAAGTCCACTCCACTTCGCCGTAATCCGACGTCTGACCTGTAACCGTCCCACAAACCCTCCGGAGGTGTGATCATGTCGTTCTCCTCAGTCCCACCTGTGAGTGCCCATCCCCAAACATTACGACTTCTCTTGCTCAGCGTGATCCTCTGCGCCACTGCGTCCACCGTCCATTCTCAGGACGTCCTTACCTATCACAACAACAACGCACGCACCGGAGTCGACGCCAAAGAAAGCATCCTCACACTCACAAACGTCAACTCCGCCACCTTCGGCAAATTGTTCGTCGTTCCCGCGGATGGTCTGGTTGACTCGCAACCCCTCTACGTCTCCGCCGTCTCCATTTCCGGCGTCACCCGCAATCTCCTGATCGTCGCTACCGAACACGACTCCGTGTATGCCTATGATGCCGATACCGGTACGAGCATCTGGCACGTCACCACTCTCAAGTCCGGCGAAACTACTTCCGACGATCGCGGATGCAGCCAGGTCTCACCCCAAATCGGAATCACCTCGACCCCCGCCATCATCCGCCCCAAGACCGGCGACCCCGTCGTCTACGTTGTGGCCATGTCGAAGGACAGCTCCGGCGCCTACCATCAGCGCCTGCATGCTCTTGACGCCACCACCGGCGCAGAACTCCGCAATGGCCCCATCGACATCTCCGCCAAATATCCCGGCACCGGCGACAACAGTTCCGGCGGCTACGTCATCTTCGATCCGGCCCAATATAAAGAGCGCGCCGGCCTGCTCATCCTCGGCAACACCATCTACCTCGCCTGGGCCTCGCACTGCGATTTCCGTCCCTACACCGGATGGATCATGGGCTACAACGCGACTACTCTGGCGCAAACCACCGTCCTCAACCTCACTCCCAATGGAAACGAAGGTGCGATCTGGGGAGCGGGTGCGGGCATGGCCGCCGATGGCAGCGGCAACATCTTCCTTCTCGACGCCAACGGCCTCTTTGACACCACCCTCAACTCATCTGGCTTCCCCGACAGCGGTGACTACGGCAACGCATTCCTTCACCTCACCACCAAGGGCGGACTCGCAGTCGCCGACTATTTCGAAATGTATAACCAGTCCAGCGAAAACGGCAGTGACACCGACCTCGGTTCCGGAGGAACTCTGCTGGTCAGCCTGAAAGATTCCACGGGAAAGCTGTGGCAACTCGCCGTCGGTGCAGGCAAGGACTCCAACCTCTATGTTGTCGATCGCACCAACCTGGGCAAATTCAATTCCTCTAGCAACAAGATCTATCAGGAACTCTCCGGCGCCCTCCCGGGCGGAATCTGGTCCATGCCGGCTTTTTTTGACGGAAACATTTACTACGGCTCGGTAGGTTCGCCCATTCTCGCCTTTCATTTTCAGAACGCCAAATTAGAATCCACTCCAATCGCGAAAACCGCCAACGCCTTCGGATACCCCGGTGCAACCCCGAGCATCTCCTCGAACGTCGGGCAGAATGCCATAGTCTGGGCCGCCGAGAATGTCAATCCGGCCGTGCTACACGCCTACAACGCCAAAACTCTGGTCGAAATCTACAACACCAACCAGGCCGCCAACGGCCGCGATCAATTCGGCAACGGCAACAAATTCATCACCCCTACGATCGCCAACGGTAAAGTCTATGTCGGGACGACCAATGGAGTCGGCGTCTTCGGTCTGCTTTCGGATAAGTAAAGAGGGAGTGACAGTTAGGAGCGCGGTTCAGGAATGAGGGACATCGGTCCGACGGTTCCACCTCAGGAGAGAGGGTCACGTTCGCTCTACAAGCGGCCTCGCAATCAGTTTTCGAGGAAATTGCACGCGTTGAAAAAGGGTTATCGGGAAGGCACAGGCGACTCGAAAGCGAGCCCCACAAGAAGGGTTCAACTGCCGTGAATGTACTGGCTCCTCTAATGCGTAGAGAGAAGCGCGGATGACAAGCAAAACTCCACCTTATATGGGCCTCCGGGGAGTTCTTTCCGGAGTCTTCATTGGTTGCATCGTCACAAGAAATGCAGCAAGAGTGCCAAGGCGACAATGATCGACAGAACAATGCCTATCCCGACGCCCCAAACTCCGCGCACTTGTCGCCAATCAAGAGGTAGTTTTCTCAAGATCGTCAGTTTGTTAGAAAACAGTGAACGTTTTTTTTCTACAAAAAATGTCCCCGTTGGCACTAAAGGGAACCAAAACAGCACAACGAATAGCGTAGTTTTGAACCGTTCTAGACCGGTTGCCGGATTGTATACACGATCAGATTTTCCGAATCGGAGATGGCCTATTCCGAAAGGGTGAATAATAAAGAGGCTGCCGGTGTGCTTACTCGCTTCTTCTTTTCGATATTGTTCCTCTGTCCGAAAGGACGCCAATCTTTCCGCGCTATTAATTCCTCGTCGGGAGAGCTCACTGCTGAGCACGAGGTTGGCTGCGGGAGTAAGGTCTACAGCATCGAGAGCCAGTCGCAATAGTTCTTCGTCAGTCTTGGTCTGATATTCTTCGGCTAAGTCCTGAGTTTCCACGCGCGAATGTTAACCCGCTTTTCCCGCCCGACACAAGCATCCCCGTGTAGTTGACGAAACATCCCCATTTCACTCATTGTCCCTCAAAAAAGGCGAAACAAAAGCGCACGCTCGTGCCATCGCCCGATTACGTCAACGAAGTCCCCTAATTCGGCCTTCGATTTAGCATCTTGAAAAAGCCAGATGGCTGAACAGAGGCATTCAGCTGGACAGAGCCATTCATCGAGGGCTGCAGAGGTACACTGACGTGAAAGAATCTGGTGAAGCCCCGCGGATCATCGTTAAACCTCCAGTAAGCTCCGTCGGCCTGAACCCACCAACTGCCGGGGTGTTTTGTGGTTGAGGTCATATCCATCCAATAGACCGACCCGCCCTGGGTGTAAGGCACGGGTGCGCCACCAGTACTTTCAAAAACGAAAAGGCCTCTCCACGGGCCGATCTCGACATCCCACTTTCCAAGAATATCTATTCCTGATGTGTCATTCGCTTTTTTGGGATACTCATAACCGCTCAAAAAACCCCGGTAGATACCCATCTGCGTCCCTTTGTTGTATGTCTTTCCCAGGTATTGCCAGGTATGGGAGTCGGACTTGCCGCTGATGCCGGGCGCGTAAACAACACAGTAAAAATCTTCAATTGTTGCGAATGGAGTCGGTACCCTGAACGCTCTGATGTTATTTCGAAAGTAGTCCTCCACGCACCTGTTAAGTTGCTCTATAGGAGTCATTCGCAATTTTGCCTGGAAATCGGCCTGAGGCAATTTGTCACCCGGTTTCCAGTACAGTGGGTTAGCAGTGTATGGCGGGGCCTGCGTAAATCCGACAAGACCAAAGCCCCAGTCCCCTAGATTACGAGCCCAGTGCAATAGGTCCGTGGGAAACGCACCATGAAACTGTGATGGGTCGATCCATTTCTGACGTGGGACCACACCGGGGACGAAAAGTTTAATAGGATCGTACGCATCGTACTGGCCTGTCTCCCAGCTCATCGCTGCTAACAGCCACTCCACCGGGACATCAAACTTATGAGCAATCGTTTTCGCTGCGCCGACGAACGTTCCGCCAATATTGGGGTGTCCCGTCGCCTCGCTAATGAAGGACTTCATAAAAGAGCACCCCACAGACTGGCTTACGCCCAAAAAGCGTCGGAAGCATAGCACAGTTCCCGGAGGAATGGCTTCAAAGTGGAACACTCGAGACGAATGACGCCAAAGTGACTCAAGACGAGATTGTCACTGACACAGCCGGCAGCACGCAAACGCTCCAGAGGTCGACTTCAGTCGTAATAAGGAATCAATCTTTTGAGCAGAACTGCATGTAGTTCGCTCTAGGCGCTCTAATTTTCGCGTTCTTAGTCGAACAGCCCCGTTCCTGATCGAGGGGTGGGGCGCTTTTTCTTGGCATTTGTGCTCCATACAAAGTCTCGATCTGTTCTTCGCTGGGATTCATTCAGTGAGGCGAGAAGCGCCGATAATATTGGCGCCGTAGAGTGTTAGTTAGCGGCGCACGACACGCGACTCCTTGACGCGGCGTCTGATCCGGGCGTTCCGTGTTCGAAGTGGATGGTCCTTCAACTCGACACTGCGGAAGACCCTGGTTCGAGAACCCTGCATCCCGAGTGTTCCGTGGATGGCGGTCCCTGGAAAGACCTCCGCCGGACCGGGTGGTCTGGCTGAGAGCCATCAAACACTGTCGGCGGACCGTCGTTTGATGCGAAAGAGGGGCAGAGAATGCCTTACTCCGCTGCTGCGATTGTGGCGGAGAATCTTATGCCTCCAGTACTGGCCCCATCATATTCTCGCTGCTTCGAAGACCAGGCCGGGCGATCCCGAGCTTCTGCATTTTGTGGATCAGCGTAGTGCGTTTCAAACCAAGTTTGGCTGCTGCGCCTTTCGGCCCGCCAATCACCCAGCCCACGCCTTCCAGCGTCTGCTGAATCAGAGTCCGTTCGGAATCGCGTAGCGTTGTTGTACCCGGAGAGATCACGGGGCGCTGCTCAATTTCTGCGGTGGGCAAAGGATTGGGAAGCACACCGTTGTTTGAAAGGATCACGGCACGTTCGACCAGGTTCTGCAGTTCGCGGACATTTCCAGGCCACTGATAGGAACTGAGCGCAGCCATCGTTTCTGAAGGAATGTGCTCGATTTCCCTCCCCATCCGGTGGCCTAAGATCTCGACAAAATGCTTCACCAGGGCGGGAATGTCTTCGCGGCGCTCGCGCAATGGCGGCAACAGGACGGGGAAAACATTCAGACGATAGTAGAGGTCGCTACGAAACTCACCTCGATTCACCATCTCCGTGAGATCCCGATTGGTTGCCGCCACCAACCGCACGTCCACCTGGTGAGTCCGAGTGCTGCCCAGGCGCTCGAATTCCTGTTCCTGCAATACGCGCAGCAGTTTGGGCTGCAGTGCGGGCGGAATATCGCCTATCTCGTCCAGAAAAAGTGTGCCTTTATCGGCGAGTTCGAAACGGCCAATCTTCTGCGCGATGGCGCCAGTGAATGCGCCCTTTTCGTGGCCAAAGAGCTCACTCTCCAGCAGATCCAGCGGAATGGCTGCGCAATTCAACCGTACGAAAGGCCGCCCGCACCTTGAGCTGATGTTGTGGATCGCGTGCGCGATGAGTTCCTTGCCAGTGCCGGTTTCTCCCTGGATCAACACCGTGGAACCCGTTGGCGCAACCCGCTCGACTTGTTCGAGCACTGCTTCCAGCGCAGAACTATGGCCTATGATCTGCTGGAACCTGCGGTCGTAAGAATCTTGATCACCCGTTTTTAATATCCCGATAGCTGCCACAGAGAACCCCCTTCTGCTGCGTGCACGCTTCTTCTCGGACTCAACGCTCCAGCGCCGCTCGGACGCTCTCGAGCAGGGCTTCATCGTCGAATGGTTTTGCCATGAACTCCACTGCGCCTGCTCTCAACGCCTGCATCCTCATTTTCTCGTCGCCGTGTGCCGTGATGAAGATAGTCGGAATTCGGCACTGATCAGCGTTGAGCTTGGCCTGCAATTGCAAACCGGACATTCCCGGCATGCGGATGTCTGCGACCAGGCATCCGACCTCGTTCTGTTGGCCAGACTTTAAGAATTCCTCCGCTGACGCAAATGCTTGCGCCGGTAGGCCGACCGATTTCAGCAGACCCTGCAATGCGCTGCGCATTAAATCGTCGTCATCAACAATTGCCACCATTTTCCCCTTCTTTCGAATCGCCATGACGCAACCTTAGCAGCGCGTTTAAGGAAGGCGCAATCATGCGTAGGTGGCGGCGCAATCATACCTTGGTATAGGGCCGGAGTATCAGCGGCAGGTATCACTCATGGGCATCGGCTTTAATGGGCAGAGCGAAACAAAAACTTGCGCCCCGCGCAGAACCGTGGGAGGCCCACAAGCGACCGCCATGTGACTCAACGATGGTACGGCTGATCCGAAGTCCCATGCCGGTGCCATGATCCTTGGTCGTAAAGAAGGCATTAAAGATTTGGTCCGCCTGCTGCTGCGGAAGCCCCACGCCGGTATCGCTGACCGAGATTAGCACCTGATCATCATCACCGCGCTGCGACTGGATGGTGAGCGCGCGCGCCCCATCCACATCTTTCATCGCCTCGATGCTGTTCATGATGAGGTTCATTAACACTTGCAGCAGTTGCACTCGATCTCCCATGACCGGAGGAAGTCCTGCAGCGAGCTCCGTCCGCACCGATATGGAGTACCGCGCTGCTTCACCGCCCATGAGGGCCACCATTTCTCGAATGATCTCGTTCAAATCGACCGACTCCCATTGCGGATTAACCTTTTTGAAAAGCAAGCGAGTTCGGCTGATGACCTCCGCCGCACGGGTCACGTCTTTGACGACTCTCGAGGCGGCCTCGCGAGCCTCTTCCAGATCGGGATGATCGCGATTGAGCCAGCGCAAGCAGGTATTCGCGTCGGTGACGGCGGCGGCAATCGGTTGATTCACTTCGTGGGCCAAGGAGGCGGTCAGCTCTCCCATCGTCGTGATGCGGCTGATGCGTGCAAGATCCGCCTGTGCCTGCCGTAAAGCTTCTTCGGCCTGCCTGCGCTCCGTGATGTCGGTGGAGCTGCCAACGAATTGCGCTAAATTTCCAGACGCGTCCAAAACGGGATGTCCGACACTGTGGACGTGTCTTACGGTGCCATCTGAAGGAAAAAGAAGTCGGTATTCAACTTCGTAATCCGACTTTTCGCCGATTGCTCGCTCGATTGCTTGTCGCCGAGCAGGTCGATCATCTGGGTGAATGCGCCCCTCCCGTTGTTCCCACGCAAACATGCCCTCTTCCGGATCGAAGCCGTATATGCGATACCATTCTTCTGATAGATGCACGGCGCGTCGTTGAGCTACATCCCAGGCCCAACTTCCCGTATGTGTAAGCTTCTGCGCTTCTGCTAAATAAGCCTCGCTCCGTCGCAGGTTCTCCTCAGCCCGCTTGCGTTCCGTCACGTCCATCACGGTACCCACGTATTCAACTAGATCGCCGGCCGGGTTGAAAACGGGGTGAGCTACGACGTGGATGTCTCTGATTTCGCCGCCGGGATGGACGATTCGGTAATCCGTCTCGTAGTCGACCTTGTCGCGACCCGCTGCCCCCGATATTTCCCTGACCTTGGCTTGATCGTCGGGATGGACGCGCTGCAGGAATGTTTCGAATCGCGGCAGTCCATCGTGCGGATCAAAACCAAGTACGCGGTAGCATTCTTCGGACCAGTACCTCATCGCCCCGGTGGCGGAGACTCGTGCCCAACTGCCCGTACGGGTGAGCCTTTGGGCTTCCGCCAAGTACGCCTCACTTCGCTGCAGCTTCTCTTCCTGCAGTACCAAGGCTTTGGCGGCGGATCGCCTATCCATCGACGATGTCAGCAGAGCCAGCCCGAGGACGATAAACGTGATGGCAACAATTCCGGCGATGCCGAGTCCGGAAATGCTAACCGCATGAGACAGGTTGACTGGCGCCGCGGAGGGCATGAAACTGGCGGCGGCCATGCCGGTATAATGCATGATGGGAATCGCAGCGCCCATCACGACGGCTCCGGCTAACTTCTCCCGGCCAATCCCCGTTTTCTCATCTCGGAAGTGAAAGCTGATCCATAGCGCGGCGAGAGAAATCAGAATTGCGGACAGAACGGACAGGACGACGAGAAGGGAATTAAACTCGCATATCGCCTGTAAACGCATGGCGGCCATGCCGATGTAATGCATACTCGCAATGCCCGCGCCCATCAGCAGACTTCCGGCGACGGCTCGGGACGTGCTCATTTTCTGTCGGCCCACCACGTACAGCGCAATGACCGACGCGAGAATGGCCGCAAGTAACGACAGCAGAACGGTTGGCCAATGGTAGGCCACGGGAATCGGCAGGATGAACGCCAGCATCCCGATATAGTGCATTGACCAAATTCCAGTGCCCATCGCACAGGCACCGCCGAGCACCCAAAGCGCACGACTCCAACCGCCGGCAGCCGTTACGCGACTCGCGAGATCCAGAGCGGCGTACGACGCAAACATGGCGATGAACACCGAAAGCGCCACGAGCGCGTAGTTGTAAGAGCCAATCAAGTTCGCGGCAGCCATTTGACTCCATCCGAGTTGCCAGGAGGAACAGTCGTCCGGGCTTCCATCAAGAGATTAACCGTCTTCCTACTTCCTGGCCCAGCGCTAAGTCTTGTGCGGCAATGAACTGTCCATAGTTACAGCTCGCTCTAGAGCCTTGCCTTTGTTTAACAGTGGCGTCATTGACTACTTTTGTTTGGCGGGCGGAAGCTCAAGTTTCGCCGCCATTCTGACCAAGTCGGCAAGTGATTCAGCCTGCATCTTCCGCATCACGTGTCCGCGATGGATCTTCACTGTGATTTCGCTGGTTCCCAGGTCAAACGCTATTTGCTTATTGAGCATGCCCGAAACTACAAGATCCATGACTTCGCGCTCGCGGGCGGTGAGCAATTCGTAGTGCTTTCGCAACTCGCCAATTTCGCCCTGCTGCTGACGCGCGATCCGGTCGCGATCCAAAGCCTGATGAATCGCATCCAACAGATCCTGGTCGCGGAACGGCTTGGTCAGGAACTCCACCGCCCCTGATTTCATAGCCTTCACCGTCATCGGAATATCTCCATGACCGGTGACAAAGATGATGGGAATTCGGATTCCGGCGTCGACCAACTCGCGCTGAAAATCCAGACCGTTAATTCCAGGGAGCCTCACGTCCAAAACCAGGCAACTTGGCCCGTCCGGTCGCTTGCTGAGGAGGAACTCTTGCGCCGTGCCGAAGGCCTCGGACCGCAAGCCAACCGACTTCAGCATGCCTTGGATGGAGGCGCGGACCAAGTCGTCGTCGTCAACCACAAAAACCGTAGGGGCGGTTGCCGGCGTCATTTAGCTGCCTCGATCTTAGTGAGCAATGCGAGAGCAAGGGCGCCGGGAAGAAAGTAAACAACTTCTCGCCATTTATGCGGGATCACAGCCGGGCCTCGTTCTTGTCGAGCATCTTTTTAACCAAATCCTGAACGGGAAAACATGATAACGCAGTGTCTCGGTCACTGAAACGGGTTTAGGTGGGTTCCAGTGTTGGGAGAGCAGGTTTTCGAGAACAGGAATTCGGACCTTGTCGCAGGGGATCGCGGTCGATCGCACAGGCGAGTGCGCGGCCATGCATTAGAAGGGTGTCCGAGACCGTCCAAATGCCGACAGCCCTATCAACCTGTTGACACTCGGTACACCAAGTTTTCTTCACGTTCCTGACCGAACAACCTTGGATCGCACGGACTTAGTGGCATCGCGACGTTTGGAGAGCGGCATGCAGTTATTCGAGATGACGTAGACGCCGAAAACTGACCGGCTTGAGGACCCCTCGAAAGCCCCTCGGTCGGTGCAGGGAACGGCGCTACGTCAAGAATCGCGGTGCTTCAGTAATCGGAGCAGGAGGATCGGAATTCGAAAGGACGTGATTGTGATGGCGAATCTAAGGACGAGATGTGCGCACACATTCCGCGTCTTTGCACTGTACCCAACGCTGAAGGATACGGCGGAGAAGCTTGTCGCGACGCGGGAAGCGAAGACCTCGACATCGCATGTCAATGCGGCCATCCGCCGTGTGCGCTCACCTTTCGGCAGTTTGTATCAGGCAGTGCTGTTGAGGTGGCCAACTAATAGGACAGATCGGGCGAAGCCGCGGTTTCGCCCCGCCGCAGGAGAATCAATTGTGAAATTCATAAAACAGAGTTTGTCGCTTTTTCTTTCATGTTGCGTTGTATTCGCCACTGCGCCGGGAGTATCGGCCGCGCAGGCTGACCAATCGGCCCCACAACCGACGGTTCATGCCGCGCAACAAACAGTACAGGAACTGCAGCAACTGGTAGCGCCGATCGCATTGTATCCAGATGCGTTGGTGGCGCAGATCCTAGCCGCCGCGACCTATCCCGACCAGGTCGTCGAGGCCGATCGTTGGCTGCAGACGCATAACGATCTCAAGGGCGAACAACTCGGCAAAGAAGTCGATAAGCAGCCCTGGGATCCGAGTGTGAAGGCCCTGGTGGAGTTTCCTTCTGTGCTTGCCAACATGGACAAGAATCTCTCCTGGACCTCGTCGCTGGGCGATGCTTATGTCAACCAGGAGCAGGACGTGATGAACGCCGTTCAGGTCATGCGCGATCGTGCGGAAAAGGCCGGCAACTTAAAGAGCACATCGCAGGAAACGGTGAGCAATCAGGGCCAAACCATTGTGATCGAGCCGGCCGACCCTGAGGTGGTTTACGTTCCTGAGTACGACCCCTGGCTGGTGTATGGAGATCCGATCGGGATCTGGCCCGGCTGGTATTGGTATCCGGGACTGTTCTTTGATGGTCCCGGAATTGGGTTTGGCTTGGGCTTTGGGGTCGGCTTCTACGGCGGTTTCGGCTGGGGATGGGGGCACTGGGGATATGACTGGCATCATCACGGGATCATTTTCAACCACGGCGCCTACGTCTCGCACAGCAGGGTTTTCGTCAATCGCAACAACTTCAATCGCGCCCGCGGGTTCCATGGGGGTGGCTTTCCCGGCGGCCGAGGCTTCGGCGGGTCGCAGCACGGATTCGGAGGCACCCACTCCAGTGCATTCAGCGGTTTCAATCATGGAGGCGTGGCCAGAGGCTTCTCTTCCCGCGGGCGGTCGAGCTTTGGCGGAGGCTTCCACGGAGGTGGAGGTTTCCACGGAGGCGGAGGCGGTCGGCGCTAGTTCGGTTCAGTTACCAGAAACGAGATTGATGATATGGAGAAACAAGTCATGCGTACTCATAATATGACGCTTGAAACATTTATCGTGAGACTTGCCTGGGGGTTCGCATCCACCGTCGTTTTTCTGCTGCTGGTGGGCTTGCTGCTGCTGGTCGCGGGCTTGGCCGGATCGAGCCTGGCCGGATCGAGCTTTGCTCAGGATTCACAACCAAAGACTTTCTCGTCTCCGACGGAAGCCAGCGATGCTCTCTTCCAGGCTGCGCAAAAGGAAGATGAGCCGGCGCTGGAAGCAATCCTCGGAGCAGGGAAGCAGGTTACTTCCTCGAGTGACGAAGTCGAAGACAAACTGGAGCGCGAGCAGTTCAGCCAGAAATATCAGCAGATGCACCGTCTGGTGCAAGAGCCCGACGGAACTACGGTGCTATACATCGGCGCAGAAAACTGGCCTTTCCCCATTCCGCTGGTTTCAAAGAACGGTGCTTGGTACTTCGATTCCAAGACCGGTGCGCAGGAAATTTTGTTCCGAAGAATTGGTGAGAATGAGGCTATCGCGATTCAAGTCTGCGAGGAGTTTGCCCTAACCAAGAAGGACCAGGAGGCCAAGCCACCGAGCTACGACCCGATTACACAATTCGCCCAAGACCTCGTGTCCGCCGATGCAACCAATGATGCAGCGAACGCCAACAGCAAAAGCTCCGCGCCCTTCCACGGATACTACTTTCGAATCGTGAATGGAAATTCTGCGGCGGCGATGAACCGCTCTGCCTCCGGCGGCGATGAGAAAACTGGCCTGGTCTTGGTGGCATATCCCGCGGAGTACCGGTCATCCGGGGTCAAGACTTTCATAATCACCGGGCCTGACATCGTTTACGAAAAAGACCTCGGGCCTGACACGGCGACGGTCGCCCCAGGGATAAAGGCGCGCAATTCCAGTTGGCGCCCGGTAGAGTAACGCGACAGAAGAAAATTGCGGCTGAGTAGAAGTTTCACCATCTAACTGACAAAAGCAGTTTGGAGAATCGAATATGAAAGAGAAGACTAAGAAAGCATCCAGTCTGTCGGCTGCGAGCGGCGGAACCATCTCACTCGGCGGTGATCTCACCGTCAACCGTCTTGGCTACGGTGCCATGCGCCTGACGGGTGAAGGAATCTGGGGTCCACCGAAGAATCGTGCAGCGGCGCTAGCCGTTCTTCGCCGAGCCGTTGACCTTGGCGTCAACTTCATCGACACGGCTGATTCCTATGGTCCGAATGTCAGCGAAGAGCTGATTGCCGAGGCGCTGGCGCCTTATCCCAAGGACCTTGTCATCGCGACCAAAGGTGGATGGAATCGCCCCGGGCCCAACCAGTGGACCCACGATGCCAGCCCGGCGCACTTGCGCAAGGCGGTGGAAGGCAGTCTGAAGAGACTTCGCCTCGACCGGATCGACGTGTATCAACTGCACATACCCGACCCGCTGGTGCCTCTCGATGCGTCGATTGAAACTCTGGCGAACATGCAATCTCAGGGAAAGATCCGATTGATCGGGCTGTCCAACGTCACGGTGGAACACATCGACCGCGCGCGAAAGACCGTGCCGATCGTCTCGGTCCAGAACCGGTACAGTTTTGCCGATCGTGAATGGGACAATGTCGTGGATTATTGCGAGCGTAACGGGATCGCGTTCATCCCGTGGTTCCCGCTGGGAGCAGGGCGCGTGGCCGGCAGGCTGCTGGAACGGATTGCGAAGGCCCGCAAAGTAAAACCGATCCAGATTGCATTGGCGTGGTTGCTGAAACGGTCCCCGATTATGCTGCCCATCCCCGGGACTTCTTCGATTCCGCATTTGGAAGAAAATGTGGCGGCAGCATCTTTACAGCTGTCTGAGAAGGAAAGCCTGGAACTGACCGGGATTACGGAGCTGGCTTCCTGAGCTGGCTTCCTGAACCATGTCCGCAGCCAAGCTCGCTTCGTGTGCCCACAGGAGGACGTTGCCATGACTCCGAACCATAGCGACTCGAATCACTCCCGCATCGATTCTTCCGAGCAGTCGTCGGCGAACGACGGAGTGAACAGGAGAGAGTTCCTCGGCATGACGGCTGCTTCCTTCTTGGTGGCCGGGAGGCTCAGTACTGCCGCAAAGTCGGATAGCAAGAACGGAATTCCCCATAGAACTCTGGGGCGCACCGGCGAAAAAGTTTCGCTGATCGGGCTCGGCGGCTATCACCTGGGCATGCAGAGCGATCCCGACGAAAGTATTCGCATCATTCGCACTGGAATCGATGAAGGAATCAATTTTCTCGATAACTGCTGGGACTACAACGGAGGCGAGAGCGAAGTTCGGATGGGCAAGGCCCTGCGCGACGGTTATCGCCAGAAAGCTTTCTTGATGAGCAAAATCGATGGCCGAAATAAGGCTGCCGCCGGAGCTCAAATCGAGGAATCGTTGCGGCGGTTGCAGACGGATCGAATTGACTTACTCCAGTTCCATGAAGTGATTCGAGATTCCGATCCGGATCACATTTTCGCCAAGGGCGGAGCGATGGAGGCCGTCCTGGAAGCCAAGAAAGCCGGCAAGATCCGTTTTGTCGGCTTCACCGGCCACAAGAGTCCAGACATTCATTTAAAGATGCTGGCCACCGCTGCACAGCATGGTTTCACGTTCGATGCCGTGCAGATGCCGCTCAATGTAATGGATGCCCACTTCAACAGTTTCGAAAAGAAAGTGTTGCCAGCCTTGACTAAGGACGGTATCGGAGTTCTCGGCATGAAACCCATGGGCGACCATTTCATACTCGAAAGCAAGACCGCCAGTGCGGTCGAGTGTCTGCACTATGCGATGAATCTTCCCACCAGCGTCGTCATCACGGGCTGCGATTCGCTTCCGATTCTTCAGCAAGCCTTGCAGGCCGCCCGAACTTTTCAGCCGCTGGACTCCTCCCAGGTAGCGGAGCTTCTCGCTAAGACGGCAAAGGCGGCGGAAGTGGGCCAGTTCGAACTCTACAAGACGACTCACCAATTTGACGGCACCGTCGCCAACCCGCAGTGGCTTGGCTGACATAATCGCCTGACATCTCACGTATGTCTTTTACGCGGCGGTCTCGGCGAAGGCCTCGATCTCGTTGACCTCCTCTTCGCTGAGGTGCAAATCGCCAGCGCGCATGACTCCCTCTGCCTGCTGCGCATTGCGGGCTCCGACGATGGCGCCGGTCACCCCGGGATGGTGCAGTGTCCAGGCGATTGCCACTTCGCCAACAGAACGGTTGTGGCGGTTTGCGATCGCTCGCAGGCGCTCGACCAGCGCCAGATTGTGCGAGAGATTTGGTTCCGTAAAGTCGGGATGCCGCCCACGCCAGTCGTCCGCGGGTAGCTTGGCCGCGCGTTCGCGAGTCATCGCACCGGTCAAGAGACCGGAAGCCATCGGGGAATAAACGATGACGCCAATGCCTTCCCTCAGGCAGTAGGGCAGGATGTCGTCTTCGATCTCGCGGTGCACCAGCGAATACCGCGGCTGCAGCGAAGTTACAGGCGCTATGGTCTGGGCCCGGCGCAGTTGCTGGACATTGAAGTTGGAAACTCCAATCCAGCGCACCTTGCCTTCGCGCTTAAGGTCGGCGAGTGTCGACCATCCTTCTTCGAGTTCCGATGAGTCAGGGTCGGGAGGCCAGTGGATCTGGTAGAGATCAACGACATCGACAGAGAGGCGACGGAGGCTGTCTTCGATTTCGCGCCGGATCAAATCGGCCCTCAATCCTATTCCCACATTGCCCTGAGCGTCCCAGCTCCGGCCGCACTTGGTGAAAACATAGGGTCGAGAACCGGGCCAGCTCTTCAGAGCACGGCCAACCACTTCTTCGGAGTGCCCTAGACCGTAAACGGCGGCCGTGTCGATCCAGTTGACGCCGAGTTCGAGCGCACGGTGAATGGCGGCGATAGAATCGTTGTCGTCCTGCGATCCCCAGGCGAACTTCCAGCCCGAACCGCCGATGGCCCAGGCCCCGTAGCCCACTCGAGTAATGTGCAAGTCAGAATTGCCAAGTTTGCGTGTTTCCATTTAAATCTCCTTTCAAATTCTGGTGTTTTTCTGCCCTCCGGGTCAACTCGCCATCGAGGCGGAGTGAACATCTGCGATACCGGCAACTTCTTCCATTCGCCGCACGACAGCAGAGAAGTCGTCTTCATTATTATTGTGGTGTGCCAGTTCCTCGGAATTGACGCGAAACGCCGCTTCAGTCGCTGGCATGTGGATATGCGCTTCTGCAGCCGCCTTTAGAATCAACTGGAAATCCTTGTTCATCAGGCGAAGTGGAAATTGCGGTGTGTAATCATTGATCGCCACCCTCGCCAGCTTTCCCAAATGAGCCGGTGCGATCACCGCTGTCTTTGCTAAGACCTCAAGCAAACGTTCGCGATTCAGACCAACTGCCTCCCCAAGGACTACGGCCTCAGCGATGGCCTGCATGCCAATCCCTAACAGCGTGTTGACCACCAACTTCATCGCTGTCCCTGAGCCAGCACCGCCCAGAAGAAAATATTGCTTTGCAATCGACTGGAATATTGGCTGCGCGGCATCGAACACGTCCTGGTTGCCGCCGGCCAGTAGCGTTAGAGTACCCTGTTCCGCGGCAGTAGTGCTGCCCGAGATGGCGACGTCCAATACCTCGATGCCCCGTTCGACGCCGAGCCTGTGCAGTTCCCGCGAACTCTCTGGGGAGATCGTGCTCATCTCTAACACAACGGTTCCCGGGCGCGCCTCTGCAAGAACTCCCGCTGGCCCGGCATAAACACTTCGAACTGCTTCATCATTGGTGAGGCACGAAAGAATCACATCGCAAGTGCGCGCCAGTTCAAGGATGTTCTTAGCAGTGAAACCTCGCTCAGCAGCGACGGCTTGCGCCTTAGCGATATCCCTGTCGTATCCGATGAGCGGGTACCCGTGATCGAGCAGGCGTTGTGCGATTCGGTTCCCCATGTTGCCGAGTCCAATAAATCCAAGTGTGACCTTATCTGCTGTAAGAAGTTTCATCGGTTTCCTCTTTATCTAGATCTACTGAATTGCTGAATGCATTTCCGTTTCCAAAACTACAAAGCTGTATGACGGCCAAGGAAAAAGTGCGCTCGGACCAATAAACACATAAGCCCTTCGCGTTAACCCGGCGCCTCAGCGGATATTCACAGCCGTGGAGATTGAGCTCGACCGCGCGAGTCGAGTCGAAATGCTGACGTTGGTGTCAACTGCGCGACGAACATCTGATTCCCAGCGGGCCGTGCCCAACCTCCCATTCGACTCATCTTGCTGAAAATGCCCGACTAACCTGCCCTCCGGTTGTTTGGAAACAGGCGTGCATTTTCATGCCCCGAGTGGGAGGCTAAGCAATATGCACGCGACCGCGACATACTTCGGAAACGAGCAGGAAATCGGCATTCCTGCCCCAGAGAAACAGACTCGTGAACTGCAGGACACTTTCTCGCGCTATCTACCTTTACTCCATAGAACGGCTTATCGATACCTGGGCAATGTGGCGGACGCAGAGGATGCGGTTCAGGATGCACTTCTCGCTGCTTACAAACACCTGGATCAGTTCAGAGGGCAGGCGCAAATGTCGACGTGGCTGGTTGCCATCGTCAGCAATTGTGCTCGGATGCAATTGCGTAGAAGGCACCGGCAGATTCACGTTTCGCTCAACGAGCAACTCGGGAATGATGAGGGATATACCGTGGCCGACCTGTTGGTGGACGGCGCACCGACCCCGGAAGAAGAGTATCGGCAATCGGAACTGCATGAATGCATTATGCAGTTCGCCCAGGAGCTCTCTCCCCCGTTGCGCAGAGCGTTCCAGTTGCGCGACTTGGATGGTCTAACGACCAGAGAAGCGGGCGACATTATAGGAGTAGGTGACGGAACGGTGAAGGCCCAGATCGCACGGGCACGTGCAAAACTCACACGTCTTGTACGCCGGGCACTCAATGCCAAGAGTCGTTCATCTGCGCTCCGCACGTCATTGCAGGTTGCAGAAGATAAGTAACTACGATTAGCGGACCGGCAACGTCAGTCATCGACAAAGCGGGGAAGACTCTGTGTGGATTGTTCGACTGGCATTGAGGCGGCCGTACACCTTTAGTGGTGATGTCGATTTCGAATCATTCACCAGAGGCGGCCATGAACCAAAATGCAAGTGCAGCAATCGCAGACATGGGGCGTGCCTGCAAAGAACTCGCTCGCCGCACGCCACTAACTCCTAATAATGCTCTGCGCAGTCATCCTGTTCCTTTCTAGCTGCACAAAGGCACCACGCTCGGACAACCCGCCTCTCGCAGATGAAGTTCCTCTCCACAAGGAGAGTGCGACGATGAATTTGGTTTTAGGGGGAAACTCCACAGCTTCAGTATGTGGCGATGATTTTTCGTGTCTCCATCTGGCGGTGCACGGAGATTTCGTTATCGAGAGTAACTGTTCCAGCTTGACTGGCAGACACTTCTTTCTTGCTCATGCTTTGTTCCTCCAAATTAGTTGGTAGTTAGCACAGTGTTGCTAACACTCAGAGCGTTGATGCAGCCCGGATCGGTCGGTTTCGACCCGAGCAGACAGTTTGCGTCCTTCAAATCCACATCCTTGTTGCGCGCGGCAACGGTGGTCAGTCTGATCACAGCTGCAGCGGCGGTGAAGCGCACTGCCTGGTTCTTGTCGGACAGTGCCGGGATGATCGCGGAAAGGACATCTCGATCTTCCCGCTTGGCAAGGGCGAGTAGTGCGGACACCCGGACGATCCAGTTCTTGTCGGAAGTGGCCCGCAGCAGTGCACCAGCAACGCGAGGATCCGAGTCTTTGATGAGAGCCCGCGCCGCAGTGGCGCGCACCGGCGAAGCATCGTCCTTCCTGATCGCCTTCGCAGCGGAGAATCCGATGTCGGCGTACGGCACAAGGTCAAGCCCCTCCTCGAATCCGAGTTTCGCCATCTTTTTCTTGTCCTTTAATGTATCCATCTGCTGGGCAATCAAGCCCTCCGCAGGCTTGCGCTCACCCGTGAGTAGCTCGTAATAAACATCATCGCCGGCGGGGTCATGAAGGAGTTCAAGAGAATGTGCTGCAGCCAGCACAACAGCAGGTTTCTTGTCTGATGTCGCCTTCTTGATTGCTGGGATCGCTTCCTTGGCGCCCATCAACCCTAACGCGGTTGCGGCGGTCACCCTCACATTCGGGTTGCGATCTCGTAAAGCGTTTTCCGCCAACTCTGTCGCTTCGGGATTGCCTGGTAGAAGACGTAATGCGCGGACAGCCTGGATGCGCTTTCCGGCGTTCTTCTGACTTACACCAGACCGCAGCATGGCCCACGCTCGCTGCTCCGGGGTATCGGCGGACGCTACTCCGGCACCCACAATTAGGCCGAGGAGCGCAGCGTACGCTGTCCCGGTCCGGAGAAAACCCAGGACCTTGTTTCGTCGAGAAGTCATACACCTTTTTGGTAGTGCGATCATTGTTGTGTCTCACCAGGTTTTGATCTCACCAGTCTGGGCGCGGGATTATCGCTTACGAGCTTTCCGCAACATTCCGGGCGATCAGGCAGACTCGATCGGTCCCATCCTCCGCCGAGCGCTTCGATGAGTAGCACTGCGCTCGCCATACGCCGGCCCAGGATGTTGACCGCTGTCACCTCGTCCGACAGCGCAGCATTCTGTGCAGTGATCACCTCCAGGTAGCTGGTGACGCCACCCTCGTATCTTGTGTTGGAAAGGTCCAGCGAGCGCTGAGCGGATTGCACTGCGGTCGCCTGCACTCCTGCCTCCTGTTCGAGGACCCGCAAGGCGGCGAGATTGTCCTCCACCTGTTGAAAGGAGCTCAGCACGGTTTGCCGGTAGGATGCGACTGAGGAGTCGTAGGCTGCTCTGGCTTCGTCGTTGAGGGCGTGCCGGCGGCCTCCATCGAAGATGGTGGCCGCTGCAGACGCGCCCACCGACCAGAGAGCACTGGGCCCCTGCAGCAAAGTGGTGATGGTTCCGCTTTCGAATCCGCCGGAAGCACCTATATTTACGAGCGGATAGTAGGCAGTTTTCGCGAGACCGACCTGCGCATTTGCTGAAGCTACGCGGCGCTCCGAAGCGGCGATATCAGGGCGCCGCTCCAGCAATTCTGAGGGGACGCCAACCGGGATCGGCGGTGGTGGAGTTGTGAGTGGCAACGGAGGCAGACTGAAGTCGGCTGGCGCCTTGCCGACCAATACTGCGGCTGCGTGCTCGTACTGAGCGCGGGCCACTCCCACATCCACGAGTTGCGCCCGGGTGGTTTCAAGGATGGTTCGAGCCTGCTCAACTTCAACTTCGGAGGCGAGTCCGCCCTGGTAGCGTTCTTCATTGAGATCCAGTGCTTGCTGGTACTGTGCGACGGTGTTCTGAAGCAGCTTCTGTTCGGCATCGAGGGTTCGGGCTGCGAAGTAATCAATTGCGAGATCGCCGTGCATCGTCAGGTTTACCACGGCCAGATCAGCAGCGCTTGCCTGCGCCTGCTCTCGATAGGATTCAACATTTTTGCTGACGCGACCCCAGGCGTTGACCTGATAGGAGACATTGACGGGCAGGACGAAATCGTTGAAGGTCGTTCCATCCAACGTGGATGACGGTGGACGATTGTTGGAATACCTTTCCCGCGTCGCCGAAGGAGTAGTGCCCACCGTCGGATAATAGTCGGCACGAGCATAACGGACACTAGCACGCGCCTGCTGGTATTGCGCAACCGCTGCCTTTAGGTTCTGGTTCGAAACATTGATCTGTTGCTCCAGGGCGTTCAGTTGAGGATCCTTGAAGATCTCCCACCAATTTCCGCCGAGATTCTGATCGCTGGGCTGCGCGGTTTTCCAATTGCCCATCTCCCTGTATGCCGGCGGCGCGGGCAGGGCAGGAGTTTTGTACCTAGGCCCCATAGCACAAGCAGCCATGGAAAGAATCGTCGTAGCCAACAGAACGAACTGCACGATGCGCTGAGGCTCGCGCGCCAGCGTTTGAGAGTGTGTCATTTTCCGTCTCCCGGAAGGGACGCCTGCACAATATTCACTTGCTGCCCAGACGTCAGAGAGTCGGGTGGATTCATCACGACCTGATCGTCGGCCTTCAGTCCAGCTACAACTTCGATGTCACTGCCGAAGTCGTGACCCGGAGTGAGATCGGCAAGTTCGACCTTGCCATTCCTTACAACACCTGCCTGCAAGCGCTCCGACCGGAAAATGAGCGTGCTGACGGGAATCAGGAAGGTCGAGGTCGCGGAAGGGACGCTCAAGTGCACTTCCGCATAGGAGCCGGCGAGAAGAGTGTTGCCAGGATTTGGAAGATCAATTTCAGTTAGCAGAGTGCGGGTGGTACCGTTGATCGACTCGGCGGTTCGTACAACTTTTCCCGGAAACTTCTGACCCGGAAATTCGGCGAGAGCGATATCCGCCTCGGTCGCCCCCGGTTTAATGCCGCGCGAATATTCCTCAGGAACATTCACGTACACGCGCACCGTGCCGGTCTGGGCAATGTGAAACAGATCGGTCTTCGCCGTAGAACTGCTTCCGGAATTGATGAGGTCGCCAATGTCCGTGTTGCGTGCGGTGATCACTCCGTCGAAAGGCGCATAGACTTTTTCGAAGGATACGAGCGCTTCGAAGTGCCGCACGTTCGCCATATCGGCGTCGACCATTGCCTTATTGGCGCTGTATGTTCCCTCTGCATTGTCCCGATCCTGCTGAGCAACAGCATGTTTTTGGAACATCGCTTCGTAGCGCGTCTTCGTAATCTCCGCCAGATTCAGACTGGCTTGAGCGGTGGCGAGCGTACTTCGCGATTGTGAAAGTTGCTCGTCGACCTCAGGCGACTGAATTGTCGCCAGCAATTGGCCCGCCCTCACGTGCGCGCCAATATCGAAATACCACTTCTTCAGGTAGCCATCGGTGCGCGCGTAAACCGGAGAGGAGATGAAGGGCTGCATGTTTCCCGGCAGGATAATCTCCTGCGCCGGTGCAGCAGGCTTCGGGAGCACGACCGCTACCGAAGGCACGGCCATCTGGGCCGTCACAGTCCGCAACGTAGTCTCCGCGCTGAGGCGCGACCTGATTCCAAAGAATAAAACGGCCAATACCACGATGCCGACGATCACGGGCATGACCCAGCCGTGCGCTGATGGCCGGGCTTTCGGTGGCCGACCGTTCTCCGGGTTTGGGTCCAATGGAACTATCTCGATGCTGTTTTCTGTTTCTTTGATTTCGAAATTAGTCATATGAGTTCACCTATTCCTGTTCAGGCAATGCAGCCTTGTGCCGCCATCCGTGCAGTAAGCTGAAAAACGTTGGAACGAAGAAGAGCGTAGAACCTGTAGCAAAAAGAAGACCGCCGATCACGGCCCGTCCGAGGGGCGCGTTTTGCTCGCCTCCATCTCCCAGCCCCAGCGCCATGGGAACCATGCCAATGATCATTGCCAGAGCTGTCATCAAAACGGGGCGAAATCGCGTGAAACCAGCCTCTACGGCAGCCGCGATCGGATCCTTCCCTTCACTCATCTGTTCTCGGGCAAAGGTCACGACGAGAATGCTGTTCGCGGTGGCCACGCCCATGCACATGATGGTTCCCATCAGCGCCGGCACGCTTAGAGTTGTGTGCGTTATGAAGAGGAACCAGGCGATTCCAGCCAACGCCGCGGGCAGAGCGGAGATCATGATGAAAGGATCGAGCCAGGACTGGAAATTTACGACGATCAGCAGGTAGTCGAGCAGAATCGCAAATAGCAGTCCGATCAGGAGGCCGGCGTAGGACGAGCGCATCGTCTGCACCTGACCGCGAACCACTACCCGCGATCCACGCGGCAGTTGCTTGCTTGCTGAAGCGATGATCTTGTTGATGTCTCGTGAGACTCCACCCAGGTCACGTCCATCCACTGATCCGAAAATGTCGATGACTGGCGCAACGTTATAGTGAGAGACCACGGCCATTCCGCTTCCGCGCTGCATCGACACCAGGCTGGCCATCAGCGAAGGAGGAGAATTGGGATTCGTTCCGGTGACTGGAGTGTTCTCGAGGTCCTGGATGCTGGCCGTCCGATACTGCGGCGTCTGCGTAGCAATCGAATAACTCACTCCGTTTTGCGGATCGAGCCAGAAGGTAGGTGCCGTTTGAAAGCTGCCGCTCAGTGACACCAGCAGATTCTGCGCGATGTCGTGGGCCGAAAAACCAAGCTCCTGCGCTTTCGTCCGCTCGATCCTCAGATGCAGGTACGGATCATCGAAGGGCTGCTGAATTCGCAGGTCCACCGTGCCCGGCACATACCGGACCTGCTGCAGTACCCGGTCCGCCCAGGCCCGATTGCCGTCAAGATCGTTGCCGACAACTTGGATATCAATCGGTGCAGGCAGTCCGAAATTCAGGATCTGGCTCACCATGTCCGAAGGCAAAAAGGCAAAGATCACGCCGGGGAATTTCTTTGCCAGGCTCAGACGCAACTGCTCTACGTACTGGGCTGTGGGGTGGTGCTTGGGCGAAAGCGTGACGAGAATGTCAGCATCCGAAGTGCCGATCGGGGCCGAGTTGCTGTAAGAGAGATTGATGCCGCTGTAGGGCAATCCAATGTTGTCGATGATGCTGGCCACTTCATGGGCTGGGATGCGTTCCCGGATCGAATTCTCCACCTCGTCGCACAAGAACGCAGTATCTTCGATACGCATTCCCGTCGGCCCGCGCATATGAAGTTTGAAGCTGCCAGCATCCACACTAGGAAAGAAGTCCTGGCCAAGCCACGGAACAATCAGGGCGAGCGAGCCCAGGCACGCGGCGAAGAACGTCAACAAGAAGACGCGCCGGTGATGCAGACATCGCTCCAGCAGGTTGCGATAGCCCTCGCGCATGCGGTCGAAAGCCGCTTCGAACCTCCGCTGAAGGCGAACAAAAATGTTGCGGGTGGATGCCAAGCTGTGAGCTTTCTCATTCTGCAGCAGATACTTCGCCATGGTCGGAACGATCGTCCGCGACAGCAGATATGACGCCAGCATGGCAAACACAACCGCTTCTGCCAGAGGCAGAAACAAATAGCGCGCGACGCCCGATAGCAGAAACATCGGGGCGAACACGATACAGATCGACAGTGTCGAAACGAATGCCGGAGTGGCAATCTGCATGGCGCTATCCAGCACCACTTCATCCATGTTCTGGTCGGGGTGCAATTCCCGGTTGCGGTTGATGTTCTCGACCTCAACCGTCGCATCGTCCACAAGAATTCCCACCGCCAGCGCCAGTCCGCCGAGCGTCATGATGTTGATGGTTTGCCCGATGAGGGTCAGAGTGATGATGGAGCACAGAATCGCGAGGGGGATCGAGGTCGCGATAATGATCGTACTGCGCCAGTTCCCGAGGAACATGAGAATCATGAACGCGGTCAGGCAAGCGGCGATCAATGCCTCGCGAACTACGCCGCTGATCGCGCCTTTTACAAAAATCGATTGGTCGGCGAGCGGAGACATTTTCAACTGGGTTGGCACGGTGGCCGCGATCCGTGGCAGGATCGATTTGATCCCGGAAATCACGTCCAGCGTGGAGGCGTCCCCTGCCTTCTGAATCGTGAGCAGCACAGATCGCTGGCCATCCACGCGCACGATATTGGTTTGCGGCGGAAAACCGTCACGCACCCAGGCAACATCCTTCATGTAAATGGTCGTGTCCCCGATGGTTTTGACCGGGATGCGATTCAGGTCAGCGATCGTCTGTGGAGCAGCGTTGGGGATATCGACGTTGTATTCCTTGCCGCCAATTTTCGAAGTGCCAGTGGGAAGGATGAGATTCTGCACCGCGATCGCATTCACCACATCCAGCGCGGAAAGCCCCTTCGACTCGAGTGCCGCCGGGTTCAGATCGACTTGAACCTGGCGCTGCTTGCCGCCATAAGGATAAGGAACGGCCGTACCTGGAATGGTGATCAACTGGGTACGAATGAAGTTCAGCCCGTAATCGTTGAGCTGTTGTTCCGATAGGCCCTTTCCGGAAAGCGCCAACTGCAATACGGGCACACTCGATGCGCTGTACGCGATGATGAGCGGTGGCGTCGTTCCGGCCGGCAGTTGCCGGAGTTGCGTTTGGGAACTGGCCGTAATCTGCGCAATGGCTCGATCCAGACTGGCGTTGGGCTGCAGGAAGACTTTGACGACGGCGATGCCGTACAGCGACTGCGACTCGACGTGCTCGATGTTGTCTACGATCGTCGTCATGTTCCTTTCGGTCACGCTGACGATGCGGTCGCTCATGTCCTTGGGGACGAGGCCGTTGTAGTTCCAGATGATGCTGACGACCGGGATATTAATGTTGGGAAAAATGTCAGTCGGTGTGCGGAAAATGGCGACCGCGCCCATAACCAGGATCAGAATGCTCATCACTACGAATGTGTACGGCCGCCGTAAAGCTAGTTTTACGATCCACATAATGATTCCTTTGCTCGCTAAGCTTGCTCTTTAATACGTTTGCGGTGCGATTCCATCCGCTCTCGCAAAATCCACTCCCGAACAAATGCTGAGCAGTTCCTGAGTCTGACACCCTCTGCTTCGATCTCCGCCAGGAAGCGCACGGCATCGCGGTCTACCAACTTCACTTCCTTTAGATCGAGCACGAGGCTGTGATCCGGTAAATCCGACTTCACTAGGGCCTGCAGGTCGGACACCTGCTCTGCCTGAATACGACCGGTGAGCGTGAAAACGACTCGATCACGTTCGTCCGAGATGTCGATTCGTAGCGTCATTTCACTTGGGGTCAATGCAAAGAGGGGGCCAAACGATAAGTGCTTGATGGGTCTGGTACTTAGCCAATTGCTGCTATCACGAGGTTCCGGAAATTTCCGAGATTTCGTGACACTTCAAAACAGCTTCAGCCTGTGGTTCTGTGAAAAACAGAAGAGCGGCAGCGGAAGTGCAGCGGAGGGGGCCGGAACATCGAGGAGATTTGCAGATACTCTAAGCTCGTCGGAAACGCTGCTTGTTAATCTTGAGAGCCTTGATCTTGGAATCGAGGGTTGACTGCGGGATCCCGAGCCTGGCTGCAGCCCCCCTAGGACCCGAAACCCGGCCATTAGTTTCTGCGAGTGCAGACTCGATCATCTCTCGTTCCTGGACGGCCAGCTTCTCGGAAAGTGGCTGAATCGTCGAGTCGTTGGTCCCCGAGGGCCGGGCAAACCAACTCTCGTCGATGCAAAGATTCTCCGAATCGGAGATGATCACCGATCGTTCGATTACATTTTGCAATTCGCGGATATTGCCAGGCCACCGGTAGGTCTGCAGAAGTTCCATGCTCCTTTTAGAGATGCCGGTGATCTTCTTTCCTGCCTGACTGGCATAGCGATCCACAAAGTACTCCACGAGCAAGGCAATGTCTTCCCGACGTTCCCGCAAAGGGGGTACTTCGATCGGAAAGACATTAAGCCGGTAGAACAAATCGTCGCGAAACCTGCCTTCGGCGATGGCGGCTTGCAAATCACGATTGGTCGCCGCGACCACCCGCACATCCGTCTTGATCGATTCATTTCCGCCCACGCGCTGAAACTCTCGTTCCTGGAGAACACGCAGAAGTGCGATCTGCATTTCCGCAGGAAGTTCGCCGATTTCGTCGAGGAAAATCGTGCCCCCATCCGCCGACTCGAAACGGCCGAGGCGCCGCTGCGTCGCTCCCGTGAACGCCCCTTTCTCGTGTCCAAACAATTCCGAGCCAATAAGGTCGCGGGGGATTGCAGCGCAATTCACGCTGACGAAAGCGCGCGCGGCACGCTGCGAGCGCTTGTGAATCGCCCTGGCGATCAGTTCTTTGCCCGTACCAGTCTCTCCGGTAATGAGGACCGTCGAGTCCGTCGGTGCAACCTTGGCCACTCGAGACAGAACCGCCTGCAGTGCAGGAGAGGACCCGACGATCTCTTCGAACATCCTGTTGACATCGATCTCTTCGCGGAGTGCCAGGTTTTCTTTGAACAACTGGTCTTTCAAAAGCTGGATTTCCTCGAAAGCATTCGTCAGAGCCGCCACATTTTCCTGGAGCGCCTCCTCTGCGCGCTTGCGTTCCGAGATCTCCTGATGCAGGTCTTGGTTTGCCTTGGTCAACGCGGCAGTTCTCTTGGCGACCCTCGATTCCAGCTCATTCTTTGCTCGCGTCGCTTGCAGCATGAAGAACGAAAACAACACGAAGACCAAGGCGTAGGCAATCCGCGAAACCCAATCAACTTCAGGCTGGAAGAAAAACGTCCGGATAAGCACAGCCAGCACCAGCGCAAGGATGCCAGGCCCCGTTCCCGCATACCAAAAAGTGATGGCGATCGCGCAAAACGAAAAAGACATGATTGCTAGGGGAAGGTGGAAGTCAAGAAATATGCGCGCAGCAACGAACGCGAGGCCCACAGAAGCCACAGCCAGCAAGTATCCTAAGGCTCGACGCAGCTTGGGACGCGCAAGCCAATTGGCTATGAACTGGTCAGACATTTCTCCCCTCGTCAAGAGCTCTGCAAAGTACCAGGAACTGTTGCAGGTCTTCCTACACGGGGCGCAACGCTCATCTTAGCGAAGGAGCGCCGACGCCACTTTAGATTAGTATAGAGAATGCGTGGCCGCGAAGCATCGGCGGGACGACAACAAGATTCCTTGTTGATGATCACAATCCCTCGGGACTCCCGCAAGTGCTAGACGAACTGGTGAACGGATCAGTCACGAGATTTTTCAACTACATCAATTCACTCATCAATCGGACGATCATGCCGCTTAACCGATGCGCTCCATGCCGAGCAGTTCGTTGTTTTCCGGCGCCCGGCCGAGGTTGTCGATTCCTTGTTCTGCGTAGAGCGAAGCGATAGCCTTGAATTTCCCATCGTTCTGCGCTTGCGTCTCGTAGAAGATCGAGGGGTCCGCGAACATCTGCGTGCCGACAAAACCCCACAACTGCTGGAGCCGGGGATATGTTCTTTCGGGCTGAGCCCTGGAACGTAATATTCGCGCAGGATGTAGACGGTTCCGTCGAAGTCGGTGCAGGCCACGAGTGCGGCGGTGGGATTTGCCTTTCCGCTATCGAACCCACCGAAATAGTTCCAGTGCGGTGACGGCTCAAATCCCGAGCTCTCGGGGTCAATGATGATCTTGTGGCCGTAGGTGTGGAGGATCTCGGCAAACAAACGCTCGCCTCCACCGGCAGAGAAAACCACTTCTTGCTCTCTCTGCCATGCTCCCTCAGACGTGTACTTTCGGCTCTCTCGTTCTTTCCATTCCGGTTTGGCGCGATCAGGATCTGCGCTATAGTGAACGCGCAGAACGCAGGTACCACCCGGATTCCGCTTCTCAGTCAGTCCTTTGACGAGTTCTTTCATTCCTCATTCCGCCGAGACTACCACTGACTCAAACCATCCCGTATTAGCTGAACTCAGCACAGCAATCTTCTGACACGCTGCAATCGCCTCGTCAAACGACTGGCCGGCGTCTGGTATGAATGCGGCCTCGTCGATGAGAAGGGCAGTCGGGTGATAAGAGCGGATTTTGTCCGCTCCGTGCGGGATACCCACGATCCGATTCCCGCCAACAAAATTCAGCTCCAGCGAGCTCTGCTTCGGAAGCGGCTGGGTTGGTGGATATTGAGCTTTGATGTCGTCGTCCTGCCAGGCCATAGCGCTCATTGACTTGTCCTGGCCGCCGCCGAGGCGGTTGTTGTCCCGACATGAACCTTGCAGATTCAAACGTCAGCGTACGACCAGCACTTCCCTCACATTATCCCTGGCAAGGAAGAATTTGATTGACGCGAAGTCCCTGAACAAGGTTTCGATGTGCCGGTTGTTGAAGACGCGCTGCAGCCGGAACCCATCCGTAATCGCAGTATGGATCGCGCCCGTCGGCCCGCGCCGCGCTTCCCGCTTCAGCACGATGCGCTGCATTTCGAGCACATCTTTTCCGATAATGTGGAAGCGGTAGCAGGGCGAATCCGGCCCCGCATCTTTGGTGTGGAAAAACGCCAGCAGCATTCCGCCCGGCTTCAGCACCGACCACAACCGTCCCATCACAGGCCGCACCAAACTTTCATCCAGATAGTCGGGCAAATTCCAGCACAGCACAACATCGAAATGCGCCGCGGGATAGAGCAGGTTGTCGGCCAGGAATCGGCGGCTGTCGAGCACCGCATTGCCCTGTTCATCTTTGGTGAGCAGGCTGGGCTCGGTGGAGGCGACGAGAAGGTCTTCGCTATAAATCTTGTGGCTGCCTTCGGTGAAGAAGCGGATATTCGCAGGCGACGTGGAGCCGAGATCCAG
>Ga0210400_10000928_pt1 | contig 30238 bp, 19 predicted proteins | sample IncBWH26MmetaG_FD_155456 | JGI IMG/M metagenome (GOLD analysis project Ga0210400, IMG submission 155456) | Forest soil microbial communities from Barre Woods Harvard Forest LTER site, Petersham, Massachusetts, United States - Inc-BW-H-26-M | ecosystem: Environmental > Terrestrial > Soil >... | reverse complement strand
TTCGTCTGCCCTTCCCGGCACGTCCCCCCCGCGCGCCGCAAACGAGGCGGCGCAGCAGCCGTCTCCCGACAAGCCACAAGCGGTGATTGTCCGCATCGATTTCATCGGGAACCGCCGGATTCGGAGTGACACACTGAAAGCCCGCATCTTCAGCCGCGAAGGCGATGCCTACAACGAAGAGACGCTGCGCCGCGATTTTCAGGCTCTGTGGAACACGCAGTTTTTCGAGGATGTGAAGCTGCGAATCGAAGATTCGCCGGAACGTGCGGACGGCAAAATCGTCGTCTTTGAAGTGAAGGAACGTCCCACGATCCGCCGCATCCGCTACGACGGAATCCATTCCGTGTCGGAGTCGGATATCTTGGACCGTTTCAAGGAACGGAAAGTCGGACTCACCGTCGAGAGTCAGTTCGATCCCACGCGAATCAAAAAAGCCGAAGTCGTGCTGAAGGAGCTGCTTGGAGAACACGGCCGGCAATTCGCAAAAGTGACTCCGCAATATGAACGCGTGGCATCGAGTAACGCCGTAATTCTGGTGTTCAAAATCGATGAGGGTCCCAAGGTGAAGGTGGGACAAATCAAATTCAAGGGCAATCACGCCTTCAGCGATCGCAAATTAATTCGCGCCATGCGCCACGACCGGCCCTACGCGATTCCGCTCTATTTTTGGAACATCTCGGTACTGACCAAAACCTTTGACCGAGAAAAGCTTAACGAAGACATAGAAGTGGGCGTCCGCGGCCTGTACCAGGATAACGGTTTTTTCAAAGTCAACGTCGGGGAGCCGGTTCTCGAGAATGTGGATAAAGAAGGCTACCACTTGGGCATGCCGCTCACCGGCAAAACCCACGGCAAGGCGGTCAATATCACGATACCCATAGAGGAAGGCGACCGCTACCACATGGGCACGCTGAAGATTGTCAGCGCCGACCCGGACAAGGCCCTCTCTCTCAAGGTTGATGCTCTGAAAAGCATCTTTCCGCTGCACCAGGGCGATCTGTTCGCGAGCGGCAAAGTGCGCAAAGCCCTTGAGGATTACACCAAGGCCTATGGCCAGTACGGTTTTATCGACATGACGGCCGAGCCGGAGATGGATATTGACGACGAGAAAAAGATCATTAACTTGACGCTGAAGTTCAATGAGGAAAAGCAATACTACGTGCGGCGGATCGATTTCAGCGGAAATACCACCACCCGCGACAAGGTCATCCGGCGCGAGTTGTTGATCGACGAAGGGCAGCTCTTCAACAAGCGCGCCTGGGAGATAAGCATATTGCGCCTGAACCAGCTCAATTATTTTGACAAGATTGAAGCCGATAAAGCCGCGGAGATTAAGCGCAACACCAAGGAAGGCACCGTCGATATCACACTGAAATTAAAAGAAAAAGGCAAGCAGTCCATAGGATTGCAGGGCGGCGTCAGCGGAATTGCAGGCACATTTATCGGCTTGACGTATCAGACGAATAACTTCCTGGGCCTTGGAGAAACGCTGACGCTATCCGCGCAAACGGGCGACATCCAAAGAAGCATCATGTTCTCGTTCACCGAGCCATACCTGTTTGACCGGCCCATCTCCACGGGTTTCTCCGTTTTCACGAGCCGTTACAGTTTTAACCAGGCCAGGCAGCAGGCGCTGCTTACCGGTCAATCGGTGAGCATCAACCCCGCGTTCGTCGAAAATTACAATCAGAGCAGCACGGGCTTCACTCTTTATGCCAGCTATCCGATCAAGCGGCTTTCCTTCACGCGCGTCGGTTTGACGTATGGACTCACCCGCACCAATATCAGCGCCTTTAACCAGGCATCGCAACTCCTCTTTACCGCAACGCAATTCCGCAGCATCGCCGGCCCCAGCGCGCTCAACGGCATTGTTTCCAGCACCCTCACGCCGACTATTACCTACAACACGATCAATAATCCCGAGAACCCGACGAGCGGCAAGAGCTATTTTTACTCGCTGGCTTTTCAGGGCGGTCCGCTGGGCGGGAACGTTAACGCCATCACCAACGTGTTCGAATGGAAGATGTTCCGGCCGGTTCATAAAAAGCGCAACGTGCTGGGATATCGCATCACCACTGCGTACACCACGGGATACGGCGGCAAGGAAGTGCCGCCGTTCAGCCGCTTCTATATGGGGGGAGAGCAAGATCTCCGCGGCTTCGACATCCGCTCGGTTTCACCTGTAACGTTCATCCCCACCGTAACCGCCACAAACATCTCTTATCACAATCCTTTCGCAGGCGGGGCCTTGACCTCGTTCACAGTTCCCGTGCTTACGTACTCTCCCACACTGCCCGGAGGGGACTTCCAAGGTACGGGCAATTTCGAATACCGCATCCCTATCGTTGGCCCGGTCACGGCGGCGCTATTTGCCGACGTCGGAACAGACGGCATCGTAAAGAAGAGCGCACTCCACCTGGATCCAAGCGGCTTTCAGAATCTTTTGCAGAATTTCCCTACTTCGGGGGTGTCGTCAGCGCTTCCGATCGCTTCCGGAACAAACTTCCGGCTTCGGGGATCCACCGGCATCGAGTTTGTGGTGCAGTTGCCCATTATTCAAGCCCCGTTCCGTATCTATTATGCTTATAACATCCACCGTTTGTATCAGGAGATAGTCTCGCCCACGCCGTTTATCGATCCGAATGAAAGGACTTTTTTGCTGAACGCGTTCAAGTTCGATCCGAATATTTATAATCTGCAGATCAAGCCGCAGTTGGATTTCATTCAGCAAAATCCCGGGAGGCTGAACTATTTCGAACCGTCGCACGCGTTCAAGTTTACGGTCAGCCGGACATTCTGAAGGCTGCGCGGCAGAGGGGGGCTTTTGGGGTTCGGGGCCAGGGGTCTTTTGGAAGACGATCTTATTTGCGCTAGCGAGAGTTTCGCGGAGCGCGTTTGTGTGAGGGAAATCGTGGCAAGAATTTTAGGGACTTTAATGAGATTTCTCGGATTCTTGGGGGCGAGCGTTTGCTTTTTTTGCTTGAACGGCTGTGGCGGCGGCGGCGCCGGCAACACCGTCACTGTCTCGGTCAGTTCGTCGTTGGGGGCCAGCGTGCTTATTGGACAATCAACCACGCTCACGGCCGTCGTGAACGGCGCCACGAATACCAATGTTAACTGGGAGCCCTGTCAGTTCACCACCACTACTGTTTCGGGCACGACTCCGACCACCACCAAGCCGGCGAATTGCCCCACTGACGGTTCGCTCGGCACAATCAGCAATCAACAAGCCACCGGGACCGCTACCTACACGGCGCCTCAGAAGGTTCCGAGCCAAACGACTTTTCCCGGCCTGCAGATCATTATCACGGCTCAATCCCAGCAGAACACCAAAAAAACCGGCAGCGTTACGCTCATATTGGATTCCGGCATCGGTGTACCTCTGACGCCAACCACTGCCACGGTGTCCACAAACGAGCAGCAGGATTTCAGCGCGCCGCTCACCAACGACCTGCAAAGCCAGGGCGTGGTCTGGCTGGTTACTCAGTCAACGCCCACCGCTACCATTACGGCCCCCAATTTGGCCTCCTGCAGCCCGGGCTGCGGGACTATCCAATCTCAAGGTTTGTACACGGGTGTCTATAAGGCTCCCACCACAGTACCGACAAGCACAACCACCACCACAACACCAGCGAACGTGACCGTGGTGGCCACTTCTAAAGCGGACAACACGCGCTTTGCCACGGGAACCATCACCATCATCCAGGGTGGCCCGATCACCTTTAACGGCATTTCTCCCACCATCGCTCCTCAAGGCGCTGCGCTGTGGGATATCTATCTGGACGCCCCAAACATGTCGTCGGCGTCGAAAATTATTCTCACCGATCAAAACAATGGCACGAAGACCTTTGATTCCAGCTCCAACCAGATAAAAGTGCTGTTTCCGATTCCTACTTCCACGAAGGCGAATCAAGCGCCCATCGGCGCACGCCTGCGGTTGTTCCAGTCCGATCTGGGGGCCGTGAATACGGCAAACCCGGCAATACCGCTCACGTATACCGTTTCCGTTACCGACCCGGGAGAACCGGTAACCAAAGCTGCTGGCGGAACATTTGCTTTCACCTTAGTGCCTGTAAGACCCACCGTGGTCTCCTCCTCTCCCAGCGGTCTTGTTGAAGGGGCGTCTTCTCTCGAATTTCCAGTGCGGATTGATGGAGGGTATTTTGGGCCGAGCGGCACATTCGCAAATGTGGAATTTCAGGGTAACCAAATTCCGTTTGCGACGAATGGCCAGGGCCAGCCGCTCTCCAACTCTCGCCAACTAGCGGCAAACTTTCCAACAGGCGCGATCAACGCAGGGAGCCCCGGCCTTTATCCACTGTCGGTAGCCCGAACCGCATCTCCGCTGCCTAGCCCAAACAACCCAGCCGTTACTACGCTCGCTGTGTTTCCCGACTATTCGGTTACTCCACCCCAGGTGCAATCCCCTCCCTTCATATCTGCTGGGACAAACCCCAGCGCCATCGATATCGATCCGACGCTCGGAATTGCCGTGGTCGCCGAAACCGGCTCCAACGCCGTGCAGTTCTATACCATTGGAGCAGGGTCCCTCACCGCTCTCGGCGCTCCCGTTCATGTCGGCGCCGCCGCGACGAGCATTCCGACTGGGCTCTCCGTGAATCGAACGAATCACAGCGTCGCGGTTGTGAACTATGTGGATCAGAGCGTTTCCATTGTGCCAATTCCCGGTGCTCCTAACCCTGTCACTGCGGCGACCATCAGTCTTTCTGGCTTGTTGCAAGGAGTTTCTCCGACCCCTCTTCCGTACGCGATTGGCGTGGATCCGGACTCGAACCTCGCGCTCGTGGCGTATTCTTCAACTTCTATTTCCTCGGCATCAAACCTGGGATTCGTAGTGAACCTGAATGAAGGACCGAACGCTCCTTTCGGTTGTCTGGCGAATTCCGGAAAAACTCCCCCGTGCGTCCTCGCCCAGGCTACGTTGAATACGGGTGCATACCCGCAGATTGCCATGGCGCCGCACGGCCACCTGGCTTTCGTTTCGCCTGGCGGTTCTGGGGTACTACGGGGCGTCGACGTTACGCAACCCTCGACCTCAGTAGGCATCAGCAGCCTTTCGCTCGCCGCCGGGGTTGTGACGGTCACGACCACCGCCACATTGACTGGAACTATTCCCGGAGTGCCGTTTACCGTGCTGATCTCTAGCGTCCCGACAACTAACTCGGCAGGTAATACGAACTTTAATGGAGTGTTCACAGCCAGTGTTACCAGCGCCACGACTTTTGTTTATTCCCTGACCAGCACTGCGAGCGGAAGCGCCAGCGGCGGAACTGTATTCTACGGGAACCCCAACCTGATATTTCCCGGCATTTCCTCGAGCACGCAAGGTATTGCCATCAATCCGATCACGCAGACCGCCGCGCTTGCCGACGCGAATGCCACGGGCCAGAACGGCCCTCAGATTGACCTGATTAATCAGCTCGACCAGTCCATAAGCTCGATTAGCTTCTTCACTACGTGCACGGCTTACACGACAACTTGCTCCAATTCACCCGAATTGCTCCACACGACGGACGTAGCGTGGCAGCCGTACACCAACTTGCTTGTTTCTTACAACCCCACGCTGAACCAGGTGTCCATATCCGATCCTGTGACGCGCACACGCCGTGCTTTTGCTAATCAGAACCCTGCGCTGTGTGCGATTCCACCCACCGGCCCAAGCCCGATCACGCTTTGTGGCACAGGCACCGCCACGCTCCCGGTGAAAAACGGAACGACAAACTCCCTCACTCTCTGGGGTGGGGTTGCGGTTGACCCGGTGACGAACCAAGCCTTCGTGGTGCAGTCGGGTAGCGGTACGATTCAGATCGTCAATCTCGGATCGCTGAAACCCGCACAAATCACGGAAGTGGTTGTTCCGAGCCCGAGTCCCGGCCCCGGAGTGATTGGAGGGATTCCAGGGGCTTCCCTTCCGCAGGGGACGCTGACTTCCACAATCGATCTGGCTGGTGTGCGGATTCTCGGCTCCGGTTTTGTCTCGGGCGCGCAAGTGCGCCTGGATGGCACGGCGATTCCATCCGCGAATGTGCTTGTCGACCCTAGCGGCAGGCTGATCACTGCAACGATTCCTGCCTCGTTCTTGTCCGTGCCGCACCACTTCGCGCTCGACGTCATTAGCGGCGGCGTGCAGTCCAATGCGACGGACTTCATCGTCGTCCAGGCCGTGGACATGACGAGCGTCTGCTCCAGCCATAACCCGCAGCCGAGCGGCGTGTCCATCGCCGACCAACTTAAGAATGGGCCTTTCTCGCCGATCGCGGTGGTCACCAACAGCAACTGCAACAACATCTCAAAGATTGACATCAACCCGAACATCACGGTCAACGGGATCATCCAGGCGAATCCAAATTTCGGCCACATACTTGGTACAATTGCTGTGGGCGCAACTCCTCAAGGGGTCGCGGTCAGCCAGCGCCTTGGCCTGGCTGTTGTGGCGAACAATAGCGGCGGTACGGCTTCCATAGTAAATCTCTTGACAAATAAAGAGTCCGTCTCGGATGTCACCGTGGGGACAAACCCCTCCGGGGTGGCCCTTAATGAGGCCACTGGAGCCGCAATCGTTGCGAATACGGGTTCCAACACCATCTCAATGATCAATCTCCAGTTATTGGCGGGTTCCTCTCCGGCGACGTCCCTGACGGCCACGAGTATCGGCGGCGTGCAAGAGCCGATTGCCATCGCCATCGATCCAGATCGCGGGACTAATAATCAGGGACTCGCGGTTGTCACGGGGTTGCAGTTAGTAAGTGGCTCTTCGCCGAATGGTGCGCTGTTTCCGGTGGACATCGGGTTGGTCTCCCCGACGCTGAGCACGACCATTTCCATCGGTAGCGTAAGCTCGAGTCCGACGGGCATCGTTTTTGACCCCGCCGCACCGACCGCGACGCAGAATCCGGGGCTGTTCTATGTCAATTCCTCGGGCACCAACCAGATCACGGCCTTTGACCCGGACAGTGGTTCGACATCCGTCACCAACGTTGGCATCAATCCGACGTCTTTGGCGCTGAATCCCCAAACCGGTGCAATTCTAACGACGAACCTTGGGAGCCGCACGGTTTCGGTCGTGGATACGCTTTCCAATCCCTTTTCGACGCGCCAGACCCTGGGTCTCCCGGGCTCGCCACAATTTGGCGTGGCCATCGACCAGTTCACGAATCTCGCTGTCGTTGTGGACCAGGCGCACAATCGCGTTTTGTTGTTCCCGATGCCAAATTGAGCGGCCGCCAGGGGAAGGCTTCCGCCCGAAGTAGCTCGGCGGACAACGCACAAGCGCCCCGTGGGCATCGCAAGAGCAGCAGCTGTCAGGGTGCTTTCCGATTGCAGGAGAGATGGAGGCTCGGCTATACTGCAAAGTTTGCATGTCGTCTCCGAAGCCCGCAGGGGAGGGGATTAAGTTTAGCCAATAGAAAATTGGCCGAGGATGATGCCGGTTTTGCCGGACTCACCGAAGACAAGGAGAAAAAAGTGAATTCGAGAATCTTCACCCTGGCCCGCCCGGGGATATGTACGACAATGATTCGCACCGGCGCCTTCGTAGCAGCGGGCCTAATTGCCGCGACGGCCGGATGGTCGCAGGAAACCCCCGCGGCGGGAGCTTCGGCTGCCGGCAAAGTCGGCGTGATTGATGTGCGCGCGGCGATCGTTAGCACTGCGGAGGGCAAACAAGCATCGGCGGAACTGCAATCGCAGTTCGCGGCGCGGCAGACCGAACTCGAGAACATGAACAAGCAGGTGAACGATCTCCGGCAGCGCCTTGCCGTGGGAGGAGAGAAGCTGAGCCAGGAAGAACAAGCGCGGCTGACGCAACAGGGTCAAAGGCTGGCCCAACAGCTGGAACGTAAACAGAACGAATACCAGGAAGATGTAAATGCGGCGCAAGCCGAGGTTATCGACCGCATCGGCCGAAAGCTGGTTGACGTCCTGGACCGCTACGCGCGCGAACGTGGCTACGCCGTGGTCCTCGACTCGTCAGCGCAGAATTCGCCTCTTCTTTATAAATCGAACCAGATCGACGTGACGCAAGACATCATCCGTCTGTTCGATCAGGCCTATCCGGTGAAAGCCGCCGCTACTGCTCCGGCGCAACAGAAGCCCGCGCCGAAACCCGCGGCAACGCAGCCACCGGCTCAGAAGCCGCCGCAGCAGTAGGGCTTTCCCAGGAAGTCGAGCTTTCGTTCGAACGCCTCGAGGGGATACCTTGAGGCGTTTGTGTTTTGAGGCAGAGATCCGTCTGGTAGCCACTGTCCATCGATGCGACTGAAAGTTGTTACGGCGCAAAATTTATTTGTGAGATGCTTCTAGTTTCCTTGACGAGCAATCTTCGACAATTTTGCACGCTGGATCAGGAGCGAGATGACACAGAAATTCCGCAAGCGGCGAAAAGAGCATCGAGCACCAGAGTCTGCCTCCTCTCACAAAGATAATGAATCTATGTCACGTAAAGTGATTGAGATTTACGATGAGCTGGCGGAACAGTACGCGCTTCAATACGAGTCAGGAAATCCGGACAAGCCACTGTGGGATGAGTTTCTCAAACATGCCCAAAAAGGCTCGCGGCTGCTGGACCTGGGTTGCGGAACGGGGAGCAGCGCTGACTACTTTTTTCAACGAGGCATGAGAGTTGAAGGCTTGGATCTGTCCCCAGGGATGATCGCGGTGGCCAAGAGACGGTTCCCGGAGATCGTATTTCGCAGGGGAGACATCCGAAAATGGAGATCTCCCTCGGGCCGGTTCGATGCCATCTGGGCCGGGTACTCCCTTTTTCACATGCCGCGAAGCGATTTTGAAACGGTGGTAGCGAAAACTCGGCGTCTTTTGGCGCGGGGAGGGATATTTGGCTTGACCATGCAGGAAGGAAGTGGGGAAAGCGAAATGCCCGATCCATTTGTGCCTGGCAAGGCCATGCTCGTATGCCGCTACTCCCTGGAACAATTGAAGGCCATATTAGAGGCGAACCATTTCTGCATCCTCGCGCACAAGAAACGATGTCCGGTCTCGAGGGCGGAGTATCCGTTCGACAAGTTGTTGGTGATTGCAAAGGAGGTCTCGTAAGCTGGCGGTTCGCGTGTCTTGGGGCAGGTCAATCTCTCCTCAGGACGATGGAATAGGTCAGGACACCTCAGGTACCTTGGGCCGCATGTGCCGCCGGAGCGTTCCGCCTCGTATCTTGCTTTTGCCGTAATGCGAGAATATACTGCTATTTCGCTCTGAAGCGGGTCGCACGACTGGGTGGGCGCAAGCCCACCTTTTTGTTGCCGCCGGTTGCAGTGCTCGAAAGACCGGCCTTGGCCGGGGAGTCTCTAGAGTGGAATTGGAGAAAATCCGCCAAGCCGCCGAACGCGTGGCGCGCTCGGAAGGTCTGGAAATCGTTGATGTCGAATGGAAAATCGGCAAGCAGCGGTTTCTGCGGGTGTACATCGACCGGGTCCCCAAGTCCGCAGCACCGATCAGCGATGCAGCGGGGGTGATCGGGGGGAGCACGGAATCGGGTGGGGGCTCCTCGGCGATCAGTCACGCGGATTGCGAACGGGTGAGCCAGCAATTGAGCGTGATCCTGGATGTGGAGGACCTGATTCCCGGAGCGGCGGGGTACATCCTGGAAGTGAGTTCACCGGGGCTGGACCGGGAGCTGAAGAAACCGGCGGATTTCGAACGGTTCAGAGGGCGGCTGGCGAAGATTTCGACCAGCGAGCCCGTGGGGAATGCGAAGTTTTTTGAGGGACGCCTGGCGGGATTCGCGGATGGGAAGGTCCGCATGGAGCTGAAGGGGCGAGAGGCACGGGTCGTGGAGCTGCCGATCGAGGGGATACGGAAGGCGCAGCTGGTAGTGGAGTTTTAAGGTCGCGAAGGGGATTGAGGCTAGGAACGTAGGAACGAGAAATGGCGAATCTGCTCTCCCAACAAATCGAGATGCTGAGCCGCGAGAAGCACATCGAGCCCGAAATCGTCGTGGCGGCGATCGAAGACGCGATGGTGGTTGCGGCGCGAAAGTATTACAAGACCGAGGAAGACCTGCGCGCGAAGTTCAACCAGGAAACCGGGCAAGTGGACGTGTATTCGGTGCACACGGTGGTCGAAGAAGTGGTCGATCCGCAAAAAGAGGTCAGCCTGTCGGAGGCGAAGAAAAAGGATCCTGCGGCGGAAGTAGGCACGGAGATTTTGGCGACGAAGCCGACGGACGTGCTGGGACGCATCGCGGCGCAAACGGCCAAGCAGGTGATTCTGCAAAAGGTCCGCGAAGCCGAGCGCGACACTATTTTCAACGAGTACCACAACCGCGTGGGAGAGATGATCACGGTGATCGTGAAGCGCGCGGAAGGCCCGGATTTGATCGTGGACATGGGGCGCACGGAAGCGCGATTGCCGAAGCGCGAGCAATCGAAGCTCGAGACTTACAACATCGGCGAACGATTGCGCGTGGTCATCAAAGCGGTGGACCGTGCCGCGAAAGGGCCCCAAGTGGTTGTCTCGCGCGCCGATGCGAGCCTGGTGCAGCGGTTGTTCGAGATGGAAGTGCCCGAGATTTACGACGGCACCGTGCAGATCCGCTTTGCGGCGCGCGAGGCAGGCGAGCGCACCAAGGTGGCGGTGATGAGCCGGGACAAGGACGTCGATCCGGTGGGCGCGTGCGTGGGCATGAAGGGCATGCGGGTGCAGTCGATCATCCGCGAACTGCGCGGCGAGAAGATCGATATCATTCCGTACAGCGAAGAGACAGTGGCGTTCGCGCAGAAGGCGCTGAGCCCGGCGAAAGTGACGCGGGTGCAGATCATCGACCCCGAAAATCACAAACTCGAAGTGATCGTCGAGGATTCACAACTCTCCCTGGCCATCGGCAAGAAGGGGCAAAACGTCCGGTTGGCAAGCAAGCTGATTGGCTGGGACATCGACATCAAGAGCGAGGAAGAGAAGCGCCGAGAGATCGAGGAGCAGATGACCGCCCTGACCGCACCGACAACACCCTTGACGGCGCTGGCGGGAGTGGGACCGAAAACCATCGAGAAGATCGAAGCCGCGGGAATCACCAACGTCGAGAAGCTGGCGGGGATGACGCCGGAGCAGTTGATGGAGATTCCAGGCATCGGCGAGAAGATGGTCGACAAGATTTATCAGGCGGTGAACCGCTTCTACGAAGGCGGTGGAGAAGCGGCGGCGCCGCCGGCTGAGGCTGCGGAAGGCGTGGAGGCTGCAGAACCTGCGGCAGAGGGCGGCGAATCGCTGGAAGCCGAAGCCGCGGCGCCGGAGAGTAGCGAATCCACGGAAACGGCGGCACTCGAAAGCAGCGAAGTCGCTGCCGAAACGGCGGAAGGTGGTCCGGCGGAAAAGAGTGCGGAAGAGGCTGAACCCGCGGAAGCGAAGAGCGACCCGGACCGGGCGGAAGAGGCAAATTCCTGAGCGACGCAAACCAAGTCCGAATTAACGAGCTGGCCCGCGAACTGGAAGTAAAGGCCAAGGCAATCATTGATCTTCTGGCCGGATACGGCGTCACCGAAAAAAAGACCCACTCCAGTTCAATTCCGGTGGATGTCGCCGAGAAAGTTCGCAAGCATCTGCTAGGCCAGGCGGAGGAAGAAGCCAAAGCCGAGGCCGCCGCAAAGGCCGACAAAGAAGTCAAAGATGCCGCCGCGAGAGCCGCGCGGATGAGACCTGCGGCAGCGCCTTCGGCTGCTCCGGGCGTGCCTGCGGCGGTTCCAAAAATTGCGGCCCCGCCTGCAGTGAAGCCTGCGGCCGCTCCGGCACACAAGCCAGCCGTGCCAGCAACTCCGGCCGCGGCCCCCGCGCCTGCCAGTGCTCCTGCAGCAACGAAGCCAGCGACGCCGACAGCGCCGGCGCCAATACCTATTCGGCCTGCGGCGCCCTCGGGACAGCCGGCAGCCGCGCCACCCACGGGGCGACCTGCCCCTGTGCAACCTGCGCCCGGCACACAACCTTCCGCGGTAAGGCCCGCAGCCGCAGCGCCTGCTGCCTCCGCTCGACCGACGGCTCAGGCACCGCGCTCGGGGGCTCCCGCGCGCGCAACCATGCCAACCGGCAATCGCGGACCCGTGCCCGGAACTACGCCGGGCGGATCGCGGGGTAGCGGACCGCGTCCCGGACAGCCGATGAGGCCTCAGCAATCGAGTCAAGGTCGGCAATTTACGCCGCGTCCCGGAGGTTCTGCCGGGCCTGGTGGTGCGACGGCGCGGCCATTTGAGCAACGGCGAGGAGCAGTGCCGACCGGGACACGTCCCGGTCCGCGAACGCCCGGACGCCCGGGAATGCTGCCGCCGCTCCCGGACAAGATGCCGCCTAAGGCAGAACCCGGGAAACCTCTTTACACCCGAAAACCTCCTCAGCGGCAACGGCCGGTTCTTGACAAGAGGGAGATGGAAGGCGAGCGCAAGCTGCACCCGACTCGGCAGCGTCCAGGTGCAGGAGGCCGCGGCGCAGCCGCCGCGGTTATTGCGCCGCCGGAACCCCGTCCGCCGCGCGATGTGACGATCACCGAAGGCATCACCATACGCGAACTTGCGGAAAAACTCGATGTGCGCGCGAAAGATTTGCTGAAGTCGCTTCTGGATCGCGGCGTGTTCGCAACGATAAACCAGGCGCTGGACGTGCCCACGGCGACTTCACTGGCGGAAACGTTCAGCGGCGTGGTGAACGTCGTCTCTCTCGAAGAAGAGATGGTGCTGGAAGTAGCGAAGGAAGAGACCAAGGAAAGTTTGAAGCCGCGGCCGCCGGTGGTTACGGTTATGGGACACGTGGACCACGGCAAGACGAGCTTGCTCGATGCGATTCGCGAAGCCGATGTGGCGGGGGGCGAAGCCGGGGGCATCACGCAGCACATCGGCGCGTACAAGGTCACGGTAAACGACCGGGCGGTTGTGTTCGTGGATACGCCGGGCCACGAGGCGTTTACACGTATGCGCGCGCGCGGCGCGAAAGTCACGGATATTGTGGTGCTCGTTGTGGCTGCCGATGACGGCGTAATGCCGCAGACGAAAGAAGCGATCGACCATGCGCGTGCGGCGCATGTGCCGATAGTGGTCGCGGTGAACAAGATCGATAAGCCCGAAGCGCAGCCCGAGCGCGTCAAGCGGCAGCTCAGCGACCTGGGATTGATGCCCGCGGAATGGGGCGGCGATACGGAATTCGTGGAAGTTTCCGCGAAGCAGAAAAAGAACCTCGATAAGCTTCTCGAGATCCTCCTACTGGTAGCTGATCTGCGTGAACTGAAAGCCAATCCCGATGCCCCTGCCAGCGGAACAGTTCTGGAATCGCGCGTGGACAAGGGCCGCGGCCCGGTGGCCACAGTTCTTGTGCAGAACGGCACACTGAACCTTGGCGACTTTTTTATTTGCGGGTCCGTGTTTGGCAAGGTTCGCGCCATGTTCGACGACCACGGGCGGATCGCAACGACTGCGCCGCCTTCTACGCCGGTCGAAGTGCTCGGGTTGCAAGGCATTCCGGAAGCGGGCGACCACTTCCAGGTCACCGACGAAGCCAAAGCGCGTCATATCGTCGAATACCGCCAAGGCAAGCAGCGAGACGCGGCGCTCGCGCGCAGCAGCGGCGCGCGCATCACGCTCGACCAACTCCATGAGCAACTAAAGGCCGGCGAGGTCAAGGAACTGGGAATCGTCATCAAGGCGGACGTCCAGGGATCAGCCGAAGTGCTGAGCGAGATGCTGCCCAAACTATCCACCGATCAGGTGAAGTTGAAGATTGTGGGTTCGGGCGTGGGCGCGGTGACCGAGAACGATGTGCTGCTGGCTTCCGCATCGGGCGCGATCGTCATCGCATTCGGCGTGCGGCCGGACCGCAAAGCGTCAGAGCTGGCGCAACAAGAACACGTGGACATCCGCACGCACACCATCATTTACGAGGTTTCCGACGAGCTCAAGAAGGCCATGGAAGGCCTGCTTGAACCGGTCATTCAGGAAACGTACCTGGGCCGTGCGGAAGTGCGAAACACATTCCGCGTCAAGGGCGCAGGCACGATTGCGGGTTGCTACGTGGTGGATGGGATCATGAAGCGCGACGGACAGGTTCGCGTCGTTCGCGACGGAGCCGTAATCTATGCATCGAAGCTAAGTTCCCTGAAGCGTTTCAAGGACGACGCCAGCGAAGTCCGCACGGGTTTCGAGTGCGGCGTGGGCATCGCGAACTTCAACGACGTCAAGATCGGCGACATACTCGAATGCTTCAACGTTCAGAAGCTTAGCGCTGCGGAAGCCGCCGGGCAGAGCGGTGCCGCCGCCAGCCGCAAATAGACCGCAAGCTATTCCCCGGAGCCGCTCATGCCGGTAGGTTTGCTCACCTTGGAGCTGCACATCCCAGACGCGCGATCATTAAAGGACAAGCGGCAGGTGCTGCGCAGCCTGAAAGAGAAGCTGCGAGGGCAGTTTAACGTGGCCGTAGCCGAGCTCGAACATCAGGATATCTGGCAGAGGTCGGTCGTGGGTGTGGTAACAATCTCGAATGAAGAGCATCATGTCGAGGAAATGTTGCAGAAGGTTTTGTCCGAGTCGGATCGCATTCTGGGGCCCGTGCTGATCAGTCACAACGTGGAAATGGTTTAGGCGAACCGCCAGGTTAGAAAATGAGTCCAGCGAATCATCGTCCGGAACGCGTAGGGGAAGAGATCGCCCATGAGCTCAATGCCATGCTTGCGGGAGAGCTGAAGGATCCGCGGCTGGAGGGCATGGTGGTGGTAAGCGAAGTGCGTGTTCAGCCCGACATGCGGCACGCACGCGCCTTCGTGTACGTGCGCGGCACAGATCAAGAGAAGGACGACGCCATCAAAGCGTTGCAGCACGCCGCCGGCTTCATCCGGCGCGAGATGGTTGAACGGCTGCAACTGCGGCGCACACCGGAAATCCACTTCACACTCGATTTGTCGCAGGAGTACAGCGAGCGCATCGAGCAGTTGCTGAAAGACGTAAAGAAGGACAGACCAGCCGCGCCGTGATGGCTCCCCGTCTGCTCCGAAAGCGCATTCTGCCTGGGCCGCTCTGATGCCTCGCCAGCCACAACCCGCGCCGTTTGACGGCGCCCTGGTCATCGACAAGCCCAAAGGGAAAACGTCGCACGACGTTGTCGACGCAGTGCGTCATCTCGCGGGATTTCGCCAAGTCGGCCACCTCGGAACTCTTGATCCGCTCGCGACCGGCGTACTGGTGTTGCTGCTTGGCCGCGCGACACGCCTCGTGCAGTTTTACGCGGGCCGGCGTAAGCGATATTCCGCCGATTTCCGATTCGGCTTCGCGACGGACACCTACGACTCCGACGGCGAGGCACAAGGGCCGGACACCGCTCTAGCGCTCGAGCGCGCTGCGCTCGAGAAACTCGCCGCAGAGCGTATCGGACGCTTCGAGCAAACTCCACCCGCGTTTTCCGCAAAAAAAGTCCACGGGCGTCCGGCCTACCAACTGGCGAGAAAGAAGCAAACGGTGGAGCTGAAACCAGTCGAGGTCGAGGTTTACGAGTATAAGCTGCTGGATATCGAAGGCAGGATCGCGCGATTCACGATCGAATGTTCTTCCGGCACCTACATTCGATCGCTGGCCCACGAAATGGGCCAGAAGCTGGGTTGCGGCGCGCATCTTGCGGAGATTACGCGCACCGCGGTTGGCGAGTTTTCGCTAGAGCAGGCCATCAAGCTCGAGGAGCTTGCCGAAGCCTCTCGCGCTGGAAAATTCGTGGACTGCATGATCCGGCTGGAAAACCTGTTGCCCAATTTTCCGCGCGTCAATGTGCTGCCTGTCATCGAACGCCGCGTTCGCCACGGTACAAAATTCAATGTGCCAGTGGCGCAAATCCAGCCGGGACGTGTGGAAAATCCGCCGGGAGCGACCTCGCAACTCGACGGAGGCGAACCGAAAGCGCCGCGGCTGCGTGTGTACAGCCAGCAGGACAAATTGATCGCGATCGCGGAAGCCGTCGTTCCGCGCACCTACCAGCCAATTGTGGTGTTCGAGCCTCTCCCGTAGGATTTCGCGCCTCGATTGTATTTTGGCTTTTAGGAGCAAGGTTAAGGGGTTCACCTGTCCGTCTTGCACCTCAGCCTTGTCGGGCTTAAGGCTGGGTTGGTGGGGCGGAAATGTTTACGCCGGCTGGGCCGCGCCCACCGGCATCGCCGCGGCCGGCGAGGATGGTGCGTGAGCTGCGCGGTGGCAGGCGCATGCGGTGCGGAGTGATGAGAATCAAGAGTTCCGTATCCTGCAACGTGCGGCTATGCTTCGAAAAGGCGTAACCGGCAGCGCCGGGAAGCTGCGCAAACCCCGGGAGTCCTGTAATCGAGCGAGTCTCTTCGTTGTCGAGCAAGCCTCCGATCAAACTCGGTTCATCTTCCTTGACCCGCACGGTCTGGCTCAACGTACGGTTGGTTAAGACGGGTATCCCGTTGACGCTGGTCCCGGCGAGCGCCTTAATTTCGAATTCGAGCTGCAGCGTGACCTCCTTATTGTCGTGCAGCGCGGGAGTTGCCTTCACTTTTACACCCAGGTCGACATACTCCGAGCCGGGATAGGGAGCTTGCGTCGGGGTCGCCCCGGTGGCGAATCCCTGGGCGTCAAGAAGCACGGCCACTTCGCCCTGTTTGGCTATTTGACCTGACGCAGTCAAAGCGACGTCGGGTAGCCCGTCCCCATTGAAATCGGTGGAAACGATCGCCGAGGGCCCGTTAGGGGTGCTCAACTCGAACCGCGGGGCGAACGTGCCAGCACCTAGCCCTACGTAAATGCCGATCGTTCCCTGAGCCTGGTTTGTGACCGCAAGATCGTTAGTCTGGCCATTCGTGAAATTGGCGATCACTACTCCGGCAGGTGTCGTGGCGGTCGGAAGAGGAGAGCCGGCCGTTTGAGTAAACGTAGCGTCGCCATTGTTGAGCAGGATGGTTACCGTATTGTCAGCCTGATTCACGACAGCGAGATCGGGAATTGCGTCGCCATTCAGATCGCCTGCCGCGATGGCCACAGGGGTCTTCCCGACGGTAATCGGCGAATTCGTTGCTTCCGTAAAGGTGCCGTCGAACGAACTGTTCCCGCTGGCAAGCAGAAGCGAAATCGAGTTTGAGTTTTCGTTGACTACCGCGAGATCGGGAAATCCTTGATTCCGGAAATTTGCCGTGACAATGGCGGTAGGCCCCGATTCACTGCTCGCGACCACGTTGGGCAAGAGGAAAGGTGATTTTGGAAATGGCGTAAATGCGCCCGTCCCATCACCCTGAAAGACGGAAATGGAATTGTCCCCTTTATTGGCCACCGCAAAATCCAGATTGCCGTCGCCGTTGAAATCGGCGATGACCACCGCGCTGGGCTGCTTGCCGACCGCGAACGGCGAACCCGGAGCTTCTGTGAATGTCCCGTCCCCGTTGCCCAGCAATACGGAAACGGTGTTTGAGCCCGAGTTCGCGATCACCAGGTCGGCGGCCGGAGTGGGTACGGCCGTGGTAGCAGTGCGAAGAGAGGCGCACGCGATCGCCGCAGGTCCCGTTTCGTTCTTGCCCAGGAGTATGGGCGAAGTCGCAGGCTGGGTGAAATTACCTTGATTGTCGTTCAGCAAAATGCTGATGGAATTGTCGTTTTGATTGGCTACGGCTATGTCGGGCAAACCGTCGCCATTGAAATCCTTTGCGGCGAGAGCCACTGGATTATTGCCAACGTTGAAAGCAGTTTCAGGAAAAGTGGTGGAGACCGGAGCGCCGGCTATCGGCGTGCTTGTGCCAATACTCCCCGACAGCAACTGAAGAGTGACCGGGAAGCGGTCGCCTACGAAGAACGTCGCTGGCTTGCCGTCCTGCGCCCGCAGCAGCACCTGTTGCCCGCTGCGGACCAAGCTGAGAGCGTCCGAAAAGTCGGCCGCTGCACCCGGTAAGGTCAGAAGAAATGTCGTCTTGCCCCCACCGATAGCAACTAACGGAGGAATCAGCGAACTCAGATTGAGCGGTCCGGCTGCCCCGGTCGCGCCTCCGAAGATTCCTGCGAGCAGGGTAATCAGCGACGAGAGGTCTTTTGCGGCGCGCACTTGATTGATCAGATTCGGATCGATGGGAACCAGCCGGGAAGAGGAAGGAGGAGTAATGCCGACCGTGCGCGGGGTGTTGAGGTTCACTTCGAGCAGCTCGACCTCTAGCAGAATTTCGCCCCGGGCCCGTTCGACCTGCTGGATCAATTCTCCGGCGAGAGCCAGTGTTTCCGGGGAATCACGCATGGTGATCGACCGGCTGTTTGCATCGAGCGCGATGTGTGTGGCCCCCGTAATCTCGCGCAGGATACGCAAGATCTCGGTCATCTCCTCGGGGCCCACGGAGGCGGGCAGCTGGAAGGTTTGTTCCGCACGCAAGCCGTATTCGCGGCGCTTTTCCGGCGTGTCCCCCGCGACAAAGAGCAGCGTCGAATTCATGGGCCGCCAGAAGGTGTGCGTTTCCAATTCAAGCAGGGAGAGCGCGGTGAAGAGGTCGAGATTATCCACGCTGAGTTTGACTTTGCTCGAGACCAGGTCGGGGTCGAAAATTGTCTGGATGCCGAACGCAAGAGCCAATTGCTCGTAGGCGCTCCGTGTGTCTCCGCCAAGTTCCAGGCTCTTCTTGCCGGCCTCGGGTTGGAGGTGCGGAACGCCAGCCAGCTGCGGTTCAACTTGGGTGCGACGCTCATCATCTTCCATCGCGCGCATTTGTGCCAGGCGCTCCGCGACGATGGCGTTCGTTGGATCGATGGCCAGCGCCACGTCCATTTGTTCCGTGGCCTGGTGGAGATTTCCAGCAAGCGCCTGGCGCTCCGCGGTGTCCACGCGTTCCCGCACTAGCTTCGAGCGCAAGCCTGCCGCCTTGGCGAGAATGCCAAGGTCTTGCGGCGCATAGCGGGCGGCCTCATCGTAGTCAGATAGCGCCTCCTCGAAGCGTCCTTGGGCTGCTGCCTTGTCGCCGCCTTCGGCTGATTTTTGTGCGTGTTTCGGATCGGCCAGCGGAATCTGTTGAGCCGCAGGTTGCTTTTGCGGGATTGCCGGAGAGGGGGCTGCGGGTTCCTGGGCGGTCAACGGCGAGCATACGAGGAGCAAGGAGAGGAGCAGCGAGGTAGTTGGGCGGATGGAGTGGAGGATCATGGATGATTGGGCCAGACATCATTCTAGCGTGGAGTTGGATGAGGGAGAGGAACTTGACGGTGGCTTGGGGAGGAAGGTAAACTGAGATTGTAGTTGCAAATGATTTTCAACTGGAGATCTCTTGCTCTCGGCTTTCCTCATCGCACTTCGCGAAGGCGTTGAAGCATCTCTCGTCGTTGGCATTATCCTCGTTTACCTCGCCCGGACCTCACGGACTCATTTGCTTCGCTTTGTCTGGTACGGCGTGGCCGCCGCCGCAGCCCTCAGCCTGGCCGTGGCAGTCGCACTGGATCGCTGGCGCATCAGCCAGGACGGCTTCGAAGGGCTGATGCTGCTGGTCGCTTCGGTATTCGTCATTACGATGATTGTGTGGATGAACCGCGTCGCGCGCCACCTGAAAAAAGAGATCGAGCAAAAAGTGGAAGCCTATGCCGCGCGCGCTGGGCGTGCCGCGGGGTGGGGCATCCTGCTGTTTGTGTTTCTCATGGTCCTGCGCGAAGGCGCGGAGTTGGCGCTGATTCTGCGCGCCGTGGAGCTGTCGAGCGAAGGCTTGCAAACCTGGCTCGGAACCATTTTGGGCATTGCGGTGGCCGTGGCGGTGGGGCTGTTCTTCTTCAAAGGCACGCTGCGCATTCCGCTACATCGCTTTTTTGCCGCGACTAGCGTCATCCTGATGCTGGTGGCGTTTCAGCTCGCCCTCACCGGATTGCACGAGCTGAGCGAGGCCCAGTGGCTCCCATCGAGCAAAAGTGAAATGGCGGTCATCGGGCCCATCGTCCGCAATGAACTTTTCTTTTTTGTGTTTATTTTTGGCGCGGCCATGCTGCTGGTGCTGCGCGAATGGCTGACCGCTTCGCATTCGAAAGCCGCCGCGGACGGCTTGAACGACGCCGAAAAGCGGCTCCTGGAAGCGCAGAATCGCAGGCAGCGCCATTGGATGATTGCGGCGGCTTCCGCTTGCCTCGCCGTGATTCTTGTGCTGACCGCCGATTTCATTTATGCGCGCGCGAGTTCCGCGCCGCCATCGGCGCGGCCGGTGACTGCTGTAGGTAACGAAGTGCGCATTCCGCTGAGCGAAGTGGCGGATTCGAACTTGCATCTTTTCACCGTGAATGTGGGCGGGCAATCGCTCCGTTTTTTGATTATCAAGAAACCAAACGGCTACGGTACCGCGCTCGATGCTTGCCGGATTTGTGGCCCGGAAGGATATCGTCAGGACGGACAGAACGTGATTTGCCGCCACTGCGGCTCGGCGATCTATATCCCCACGATTGGCGACCAGGGGGGCTGCAACCCGATCGGTTTCGCCTCGCATGTCGAGGGAAGCGACTTAGTGTTGGATGTTTCTTCGCTGACGCGAGCTGCGCGAGAGATCCCGCAATAAATTATGTTCATCCGACTTGTCGCCGATTCGTTCACGCGCCGTCCGCGGCGCAAGCTGCTGACTACGGCAGCGTTGGCACTGGGCATGGCCGTGGCCACGGCCGCGTTGAGCGTTTCGCTCGATGTGGGTGACCGTCTCTCTCGCGAGTTCAGAAGTCTTGGTGCGAATTTGGTCGTAACACCGCAAGCCGATTCGCTACCGCTCGAAATTGGCGGCGTCGATTACCGCCCGGTGAACTCAGGTGCGTATCTGCCGGAAGCGGACCTCGGCAAGCTCAAAACGATTTTCTGGCGGAACAACATCGTCGCGTTTGCGCCGATACTCGAGGTTCGGGGTGAGGCTTTGCCATTTGCGCGCGTAGATGGGAACTACCAGTTCGCGAATTGGATCACGAAGGTTCCTCTCATTGGAACGTGGGCCTACAATGCCATCCCGCTTCCGGATGGCGGAGAATTTCAGACTGGAATTGCCAAGACGAACCCCTGGTGGCAAATTGAGGGCAGATGGTTTTCAGACGATGCCAAGGAATGCGTGGTCGGAGTAGCGTTTGCACAAAAGAATCACATCAAGATCGGCGATTCAATCTCCTTGGCTACTGGTTACGTCACTAAGATTCCCGCTCCACTCGAAGTCACCGGGATCCTCACTTCGGGCGGTCCGGAGGACAGGTCCATTGTGGTCCCGCTCTCCCGCGCGCAATCGCTGGCAGGCCAGCGACGGCAGTACCGCAAACTTTACGTCAGTGCGCTCACCAAGCCCGAAGACGATTTCGGACGCCGCGATCCGAAAACGATGAAGCCCGATGAATTGGAGCGCTGGTCTTGCAGTCCCTACGTTTCATCGATTGCTTATTCCATACAGCAGGTCTTGCCTGGTTCGGATGTGCGCGTGATTCGGCGCGTAGCCGAAGGCGAAGGCGCGATTCTCACCAAGGTGCGCGCGCTTCTCTGGCTCGTGACTCTTGCGGCCTTGCTGGCAGCCGCGCTGGCCGTCGGGGCTTCCTCTGCAGCTTCCGTCATTGAACGCCGCACAGAAATCGGCTTGATGAAAGCGCTTGGAGCAAGCTCCGGCACAGTGGGTCTCTTGTTGGCCGCGGAGCAACTGCTCCTCGCCTTTGTCGGGGGAGGGATCGGCTATTCGCTCGGAATTTTTCTCGCACGCGTTGTGGGTGAGAAAATCCTCGGCGCTGCGCCGGAACCCTCATTCCTGGTTCTTCTCGTCATCCTTTGTCTCGCCGCGGGCGTCACCCTTCTCGGCAGCGCCATCCCCCTACGCCGCGCGTCACGATATGAGCCGGCGCCTATCCTGCGGGGAGAGTAATGCCCGCACCGCTGAACAATAATCGAGCAATGTTCTTGCGTATACTCTGGCGGCTCCTGTTCGCGCATCGCGGCCGGCTGTTCGTCATTCTTCTTGCGCTTGGGGCCGGTGCCTCCATTACTGCTGCTCTGCTGAATCTTCAGGTTGACGCGAAGCGCCGCCTCACCACCGAATTCCGCGCCCTCGGCGCCAACGTAATCATCGCACCCCACGCCTCGGGCGAGTCGACAGCCACACCACGATTCCTCGACGATTCCGTGCTCAAAAAGGTTCTCGAGGGGCAGAATAGCGGCGCGATTGCTGGCGCTGAATTCCTGTACGGAGTCGTTGATGTTGGGAAACGGCCGAATCTTGCGAATGAGCGGTCGGCGAAGAGCGCTAAAGCCATTCTCGTGGGTTATCTTCATTCGGGCGCCCGCCCGGAACAGGTTGTCCCTGCCGCCCTACTCGATGTCGAGCGGAAACTGTTTCGTCCTACCTTGCAACCCTGTGAAGTCGGTCAAAAGGTAGCAGCGGCTCTCCGACTCCAGTCTGGTGATGGAGTTGCTCTCGCGAGTGGAAGCCGAGAAGTTTCCTGCCACCCCTTTGTCCTCTCTCCCATCGGCGGGCAGGAAGACAGCCAAGTTTTCATGGAACTTCCGCCCGCGCAAGCTCTGCTTGATCAACCCGGGCGAATCAGCTTGATTCAGTTGAGCGTTCCCGGCACGCCGCCGGAAATTCAGAGCTACATCTTCGATTTGCGTGGCAAATTTCCCGAGGCTGACGTCCGCCCCATCCGACAATTCACCGAAGGCGAGGCCAAAATCTATAATCGCATCAGCGGTGTTCTGACCGCTACCGTGCTCGTCGTCCTCGTCTTAACCAGCCTCTGCGTCATGGCGGCGATGACCAACGTCGCCATGGAGCGGCGAAACGATGTAGGCTTGATGAAAGCTATCGGCGGAGCCTCGCGGCGGGTACTGCGGCTCTTCCTGATGGAGGCGGCTTTGCTTGGCCTTGCGGGCGGGCTGCTCGGCGCAGCAGCGGGAATCGGCCTGTCGATCTGGCTCGGCAAGGCGGTCTTTGGTCTGGCGGCGCGCCCGCGCTTGATTGTGTATCCTGTTGCTGTGGCACTGACGATTCTTGTATCGATTGCAGGTGCATTTCCCCTGCGGCGGCTGGTAAGCATTCGTCCGGCTTCCGTATTTCGAGGTGAAGCGTGACCTCGCCGGCCGCACCGCAAGTCGTTATCGATTCGCTGGGGAAAAAGTACGGTGCACTTCGCGCGCTCGACGATCTGCACCTGACCGTCAACTCCGGCGAATGGGTGGCCCTGATGGGGCCTTCCGGCTCCGGCAAGACGACCCTCATCAATATTCTAGGCGGACTCGACACGCTCACTTCCGGACGCGTCATCGTAGATGGCGTCGATCTTTCGAAACTCAGCGAGAATCAACTGGTTCGATACCGCGCCGAGAAAGTAGGTTTCGTCTTCCAGCAGTTTCATCTCGTCCCGTATCTGACGGCGCTCGAAAACGTGATGCTGGCGCAATATTTTCACAGCGTCACCGACGAGCAACAGGCGACGGAGGCGCTGCGGCGCGTGGGTCTCGGCGACCGCCTGACCCATCTTCCGTCGCAGCTTTCCGGTGGGGAACAGCAGCGAGTTGCCATCGCCCGGGCGCTTATCAACCAGCCTAAGTTAATCCTCGCCGACGAGCCCACCGGCAATCTCGACGAAGCCAATGAAGCCGTGGTGCTCGAGATCTTCCGGCAATTGCACAATGCGAGCCACACCATCGTGATGGTCACGCACGATCCGGACATTGCGCGGCAAGCCGACCGCCGCATCGAATTAGCGCATGGCCACCTGATTCTCGACACCTCCCAGGCCCCCATGGCCGCCACCACCGACGACCAGATTCGCTACGACCACCTTCTTGAACAAATCTGGGTGAGCGGCGAGGAACAGACCGCCCCGCATGTGGACGACATTCAAGCGCCGGTCACTGTCGATGCAACACGGACTATCGAGCGCCTCGCGGACCTGCACCTGGTGGAAATTCGGGACGGTGAGGTTTGCCTCACGGAAACCGGCAGCCGCCGCGCGCGCGATGTCGTGCGCCGCCATCGCCTCGCCGAGCGGCTGTTTAAGGACACGTTTGCCATCGACGACTCCGAAGCCCACCAGCAAGCTTGCAAGTTCGAACACATTATCAGCCCGGAGCTCGACCAGCGGATCTGTGCGTTCCTCGGCCATCCGAAAACGTGTCCTCACGGGAATCCCATTCCACCGGGTGATTGCTGTGACAACGGGGCTAAGAGCTGACCACACTTGCACTTCATGCCGATTCCACTTGATCCTCGAAAAAAAGCGCTCGACGTGAAGATTCACGTCTCCACGGGAGCGGGTATTGACATCGCTTGGGCCGACGGCCACCGCAGCCATTTTGACTTTGCCTATCTCCGCGATGAATGCCCCTGTGCCACCTGCAACGACGAGCGTGGGAAGAAGGAAGCATTTGCCGCGGAGGTGTCAACGCCCTCGGCCGTGCTGCCGATGTTCAAGCCGAAACCCCGCGCGCAATCTGCCGCTGTCATGGGCAACTACGCCGTTCAGATCAATTTTTCCGACGGCCATTCCACGGGGATTTACAGCTACGACCTTCTTCGAACCATCTGTCCTTGCGCCGAATGTGCCGCCGCATTTCGCCCGACAGGCCACTAATTCCTGCTTAACTGCCTATTTCTTTCCCAAAGCGGTTACAATCGCGTGCGGAAAACTCCAGCAACAAATTAGGAATGGAGGGATTTGTTGGTCCCTATGAACCTGTCCTGGACTTCCGCGAAACGAGGCCGTAGATGAAGAAATATCATTGTCACAAACTAACCTTGTTGACCGCGCTGTGCGCCGTTCTGCTGCCAAGGGTTGCCAATGCCAGGCCAGCAATCGATTGTCACGATGCCGACCTGATCGTGCGAAACGCAAAAATCGTCACCATGGATTCAGCCCGCTCGGTCGTAACCGCGATGGCCGTCCGCGACGGACGAGTCTTGGCGACAGGCAGTGATTCCGAACTGGCCTCTTGCGGCTCATCGCGCACGCAAACTGTCGATCTGCAGGGCCGCACCGTCCTGCCAGGTTTAATCGACGTGCACACGCACGCCCTCGAATGGGCCGAGGATCTGCTCCGAAACGAAGTGGACCCCACCTACCCGAAAGTACACTCCATCGCGGAGATTCTGAAGCAAGTGGCAGAGCAAACCGCTGCATCTCCAAAAGGTAAATGGATTCGCGGCGCCGGTTGGGACGATTCCAAGCTCGTGGAGCGCCGTTACATCACTCGGAAAGACCTTGACGCAGTGTCGCCAGAAAACCCCGTTTGGCTCGAACACTTCACAGGCCATCTGGGAGTTGCAAACTCGCTTGCGCTGAAGTTGGCTCACATTTCCCGCGACATGCCAACGCCCAGCGGCGGCGTCATCGACAAGGACGATGCGGGCGAGCCAACTGGCGTTCTGAAAGATAATGCGCAAGGACTGGTGCAGGCGGTTCTCCCGCCCGATCCGCCTGACCTCGCGCTGCGCGCGACGCGCGTCGTGACGCAAAAAGCCCTCGAAGTTGGCCTCACCACCATTCACGACATCTGCGTCCCCGCCGCCGGCATGCGCGCCTATCAGGAATCCCGCGGCAATGGCTGGCTGAAGATCCGCGTGCAAATGGCCCCGCTGGTGTCGTCGATTGCCGACGCCGAGGCGCTCGTGCGCGGTGGTGTATACACGGGGTTTGGCGATGATCTACTGAAATTTGGCGCCGCCAAAATGTTTGCCGATGGCGGGATGGCGGCCAAGACGATCGGTGTGTACGAGCCTGCGGAAGGCGAAGCGGGAAATCTCGGCCTGCTCATCTGGAAGCCTGAAGATATGCAAAGAGCGCACCACATTCTCGCGGGTGCGGGCTGGCAGCTCGAGACGCATGCTATCGGTGATCGCGCCATCGACGAAGTCTTGGACTCCTATCAATCCGCGATGAAGGATCTGGGCTTGAAAGAGCCGAGGTTCCGCATCGTTCACGCGGGTTTGCTGACGCCGCCGATTCAAAAACGCATGCGCGAGTTGCACGTTCTTGCGGACGCCAATCCCGCATTTGTTTACTGGCTCGGGGCTTTTTTCCCGAAGTATGGTCCGAGCCGGGTCCGTTGGATCTATCCGGGAAAGTCTTTCTTTGACAATGGCATCGTGGCCGCGGGAACTTCCGATGTTCCCGTGACTCCCATCAGTCCATGGTGGGGGATCTGGGCCTTGGTGGTTCGCAAGGAATTTCATAACGGCCAGGTCATTGCGCCGGAAGAGCGCGTCAACATTCTTCAAGCGCTGGAAATGTACACGCGCAATCCCGCTTACATTGGCTTCGAGGAAAACAAGAAGGGCTCGCTCGAACCTGGCAAGTTCGCCGATTTTATTGTCGTGGACCGTGATGTCCTGAGCGTCCCGCCGGACGAATTGAAGGATGTGCAAGTCTTAAAGACATTCGTCGGCGGCGAACTGGTCTACCTCAAGTCTGTCAGACGTTAATTGTGCTTACGACAGGATTCCCCTTGATGTGTGCTGCCTCGGCGCGGGCCAAATTGTTGCTCGTTTCTAATCTGCCGGCGCTCCTTTGCTAGACTTCGCTAAGAAAAAATGCGAGCATTCTAGTCTGCGATTTACCGACACCCTTAAATGAGCACCACCTTTAATGGCCCTGCCACGGCTGGCAGCCGCGGCAATGCGATTCCCCGCGTCATCATTGCTACCACGGCTCTCCTAACATTTATCTCGTTTTGGCGTGCCGCGGCCATTGTTCTGAACGACTTGGCTTCCTCCGCCTATTACGCCGGTGGCGAAGCGGAAGGCTACATCGGCAAGACCGCGCCTTGGTTCATTCTCGCCATTATGTTGTTTTCTTACGCTGTTCGCGCAGTTTATGTCGAGAGCTGCAGCATGTTTGTGCGCGGCGGTGTCTACCGCGCCGTGAAGCAGTCCCTTGGCGGATCGCTCGCGAAATTCAGCGTTTCCGCGCTGATGTTTGATTACATCCTGACCGGCCCCATCAGCGGGGTGTCTGCGGGACAGTACCTCGGTGGCCTTCTCAGCGATCTTTCCCAGCTCGCCCATCTAAGTGGTCCTTTTTCGTCACTCACCATCGGCCGGATTGCCGCGGGCTTTGCAATTGTCGTCACACTATATTTCTGGTGGGAAAATACCAAGGGCATCCCCGAGTCCAGCGAGAAAGCGCTTTTCATCATGAAGCTCGTCACCGTGATGGTGGTGATGCTGATCGGATGGTGCACCTATACGGTTATCCTGCGCCATTCCTCGCTTCCCCCGCTCCCTCACCCAAAAAATCTAAGACTGGGAGCGAGTGCGCTCGGATGGTTGGCCCACAGCAGCCTCCCTCACATGTTTGGTGTCATCGCCATTTTCATCGCGCTGGGGCATTCCGTCCTGGCGATGAGCGGAGAAGAATCCCTCGCTCAGGTGTATCGCGAAATCGAGAGCCCCAAGCTGCCGAATCTGAAAAAGGCCGGGTTGGTTATTTTTATCTACAGTTTGGTATTTACCTCGCTGGTCTCCTTTTTCGCGGTCATGATTATTCCGGACGATGTCCGCCAGGGTTTTCTCGAAAACCTCATCGGCGGTTTAGCCATGAATCTGCAAGGTCCCTTGCTTATTCGGCTGATCTTTCACGGCTTCGTCGTTGTGGTGGGTACGCTCATTCTGGCGGGCGCTGTGAATACCGCCATCGTTGGTTCAAATGGAGTGCTGAATCGTGTCTCTGAAGACGGGGTTCTCAGCGTCTGGTTCCGCCAGCCGCACCCAAGGTTCGGCACCAGCTATCGCATCATCAATATCGTCGTGGCTCTGCAGATCCTGACCATCCTCATCAGCCGCGGCAATGTAACCTTTCTCGCGAACCTCTATGCATTCGGGGTCATTTGGAGCTTCACCATGAATGGCCTCGCGGTCCTGGTCTTGCGCTACACCCGGCCCGGCCAGCGCGATTTTCAAGTGCCGCTCAATTTTCATATCCGCGGCGTCCAGATCCCCGTCGGTCTCGGCTTGATCACGCTAACGCTGTTTGTCATCGCCGTCGTCAACCTCTTCACCAAGCCCATTGCCACCATGGCCGGCGGCGCCTTCTCGATCTTGCTGTACATCGTCTTCACCATCTCAGAGCGCCGAACCCACAAGGGGGGCGTTGCCCAAGTCGAAATGGACCAGTTCAACCTGGAATTGGAAGGGGAACTCACCCCGGAATCGGTCGGCGCGCGTCCAGGCAATATTCTTGTTCCCATCAGCAATCACTTTAATCTCTATCATCTCGGAAATGTTCTGGACCGGGTCAAACCTGGACGCCGCGATGTTGTCGTCTTGCATGTGCGTTTGTTGCGGCGCTCCGCTTCTGGTGAAAACGAGCTCGACGCCGACCAACTTTTTGGCAGTATCGAGCAGCATCTCTTCTCGCAGGCGCTCTCGATGGCCGAAAAGCGGGGCAAATCGATTCGGCTTGCCGTGGTCGCTTCGAACGACCTCTGGGACGGTATTCTTCGGGCTGCCGGCTCGCTACAGTCGAGCACGATCGTGATTGGACGCTCGGCCAAAGAAACGAACGAAGAGCAAGCCAAGCACATAGGCGACGCTTGGGAGAAACTCGGCGATCCCAAGCCGCAGTTTAATCTTGAAATTCACTTGCCAACCGGGGACAAGATCTACAAGGTCCTCGGTCCCCACGCTCCCAACCTGACCACCAACGAAGTCAACCTCCTGCACCGCCTGTGGCTGCGCTTCAACGACTGTCTGTCGGCGCAGGAGCTGCATCATCACGATGTGGTGCACTTCGCGCTCGAAGAGGTGCAGAAAGAGTTGGAGGAAGGTCGGGAACACGAAGTCGTGGACCGCCTCCGCGCGCACCTCGAATCCAACCTGAAGAAGAAAATCCCCCCCTGCTAGTCTCGACTGAGACTCTCGATTCACTCCGAAGGTTGTTGCCCTTCGCAGGCCCGGCCTGGTCGCACTTCGTACATGATAAAAAGTCATGCGTTTTGCAAACACAAGAACACTTTGTCATCCTGAGGGGCGCGTTGTTTGCGCCCCGAAGGATCTCAACCCACACATCATGCATGATTTCGAGGATGAGATCCTTCGGCGATCTCCGTCCGATCGCCTCAGGATGACAAAGTTTTGCTGAACGAATTCGATCTATTAATGGTAGCTGGTGAAAGAACCCATCTAGGCAAGCTGCGTGGTGCAATGGCCGCAGCGCTTTGCGGCGATGGGGATCGCCATGGCGCATTGCGGGCAGTCTTTTGTGGTTGGCACGGGAGGCACTTCGGGCTTCCTTGTCCAGCGGTTGACCTGGTGCACCACCAGAAACACACAAAACGAAACGATTAGAAAATTGATGACCGTGTTGATGAAGAGGCCATAATTTAACGTGGCGGCCCCATCAGCTTTCGCAAGCGCGAGCGAATCGTAGGTCTTGTGGCTGAGATTAATGTACAACGCTGAAAAATCCACGGGACCCATCAGCCGCCCGATCGGCGGCATGATCACATCCTCCACTAATGAAGAAACGATTTTCCCGAAGGAAGCGCCTATGATGACCCCGACGGCGAGGTCAATCACGTTGCCCCGCATGGCGAATTCTTTGAATTCCTTGAGCATGTGGTGTCTCCTTAATTTGTTGAGGAATAGGCCTCCGCCCCGATGCGGCATGGCAAAACAGGGGAGTGCGGTCCGTTGCGCGGATTATAGCCGAGAGCGTCCTGGAACGAGGAAAAGAATGCAGGAGTGCCAGTTTAGCGTGACCGCAGGTTTAGCGCGCCGGGCGTTCACCGTGGACGGAAGACCAATGCTGAGCCGATCAAGCCCCGTACCACGAGGAGTCCTCCGCCGACCGCCAGAAGCCGCCCGACCCATTCGAATGGCACGGGCGCAATCGCCAGCATCAAGACTCCCAGCAGCGCGAGAGAAAGGCCGCGCGTCCAATTTTCCCATCGCAGCCACCATTGTCCAGGCTTGTAGAGAGCGCGCAATCCCCACAGGATGAGTACGCTGCTAAGGATAAGCCATCCCGGCCGGTGACGGTCGACCATCATCCGGCCCGTCAGTCCCAGCCAGATCACGAGAGCCCCCAAAAGGACGAAGATAACCTCAATGATGAGTCGGAGGAGGCGCTCCGTTGTGAGCATGGCCATTTCTAGGAATCAGGCGACGCGTTCGATGCGCACCTTTTGCAGCGTTACAGGCGTACGCGGGCGGTCACTCGAATCGCGCGGCAAGTTGGAGATCTTGTCTGCCACGTCCTGGCCTTCGACGACTTCGCCGAAAATCGTGTGCTTATTATCCAGCCACGGTGTCGCCGCCACGGTAATAAAAAACTGGCTGCCGTTCGTGCCCGGCCCC
>Ga0210400_10000927_pt1 | contig 30305 bp, 23 predicted proteins | sample IncBWH26MmetaG_FD_155456 | JGI IMG/M metagenome (GOLD analysis project Ga0210400, IMG submission 155456) | Forest soil microbial communities from Barre Woods Harvard Forest LTER site, Petersham, Massachusetts, United States - Inc-BW-H-26-M | ecosystem: Environmental > Terrestrial > Soil >... | reverse complement strand
GGGGCGGAGGAGGGGGGGGGGGGGGGGGGGGGGGGGGGGGGGGGGGGGGCAAGTCTGCTCGGCTCGGCGCGGCTCTATTCGGCGCGGCGCGCTGCGAACCTCCGACTTGGGTAGGCGACGCGCACATCGCTGACTAACGCCACAGGTTTGGGCTTCTAAAGATTTAACCCGTACGGCTTCAAGCCTGCTAGCGTCCGGATGATTAGAAGGAGTTGCCATGGTCAAACCCGACACACATTTCGAGCAGATTCCGCTGGAGATGGTCAAAAAGATTGTCGAAGAACAAATGCAGCGCGAAATAGCGGCCGAACGGACTGAAGGAACGGAGGAGAAGACGTTGGATGAAGACCTTTTAAGGGCACAAGAACAATCAAGAGTCATGTCCGGCAAAATTTCTCAGGTGGAGGCACAGGAGCAATCATGACTACGGGCAACAAGAAATCCAAGAATATTTCCGCGGCCAAAGGGGAGTTTAATGCCCAGGCTTTTCTCGATTCAGCCGGCGTAGCGAGAAAAGTTAAGGAGTTTAAGAAAGCCGAAGTTGTCTACTCTCAGGGTGATGCCTCGAAGAGCGTGATGTATTTACAAGAAGGGGGCGTGAAGCTCTCCGTCGTTAGTGAATCCGGCAAAGAGGCGGTCGTCGCCATCTTGGGACCCGGCGACTTCTTCGGTGAGGGTTGCCTGGCAGGTCAGTCCATTCGCATGGGGACGGCTACCACAATTACGGCGAGCACCATACTCGTCATTGAGAAAAGTGAAATGTTCAAGGTGCTTCACGAACAGCATGCCCTATCTGACAGGTTCATCAGTTTCATGCTGGCGCGAAACATTCGAATCGAGGAGGACCTGGTCGATCAGCTGTTCAACTCGAGCGAGAAGCGGCTAGCGCGCACTCTTCTCCTGCTTGCGCGTTATGGCAAGGACGATCAGCCGCACGGAGTGCTCCCGAAAGTATCGCAAGAAATGCTGGCCGAGATGATCGGAACAACGCGTTCGCGCGTCAACTTTTTCATGAACAAATTCAGAAAGCTCGGTTTCATCAAGTACAACGGCGGTCTGCAGATCAACACTTCTCTTTTGAGCGTCGTGCTGCACGAGTGATTTAAGCCGGCATATCATCCTGAAGAGTCCGGTTGCACCCGGGGCGAGGTCCTGCTGAGGCAGGAATTTGCGCGGTTAAATACTAGTTCATGCGAACTGGCCACTCAAGCACTCGCCCCCAGGCTGGCCTGCTGCCCCGCACGCCGCAATTGCCTTGATCGATGGAATCATTGTGGCGCTTGATCGCGATTGCCGCCAGGCACTTGGCCCGCTCAATCAATTGAAATTCACCCGCGGAGGGGCTCCGCGAAACGGTGCAGTACATCTCGCAAGAGAAGGTGTGCAAGCCAAAATGCGCCGCATTCATGGCGATTGCAGCAAGTTCGCTTACATCGTCGCTTGGCAGCGAGACGAGCGAAACCACGTTGCCAATCTGGCGATCCAATGCGCTGCAGACTCCATTTAGTATTTCTGCGAGGGGTGCGCGGGCCGAAATCGACTGAAAAAGGGATTCTTCCGCCCTCAGTAAATACTGGATTTTGTCGTCAAGATTCCGCTGTGGAGGCGCTCCCGTCATACCACCATCCCTCGACCTATGCATTTTGACTCCCCTCGCGCGTTGCGCAATTACTGGCTGGTGGCCAGTCCTGGGTGGCCGGAGGCGCGAAACAGGTCGCGCCTCCGAGTACACGTCGGTTTCAGTTTAGAGATCTCGATGTTCTTGATCCTTGTCCTTGTCCTTGTCCTTGTCTTTATCTTTGTCGCGGTCCTTATCGTGATCCCGGTCTTTATCTTTATCCTTGTCCTTATCGTGGTCCTTATCATTCGCCTCGCATCCTGCTCCACCCTGAGCCGCGAGGGCGCAGGTCCCGTGCACGTTCGGGCGAGTCATGGTCACAGCACCATTCGCCAAGACACGTCCGATTAAGGTTCCGTCGGTACTAGTGAAGCTCCCGGTCGGTCCGCCTGCGAGAATGTTTCCCTGGAACGTCGAAGTCGTAAGTGTGCTATCGGTGCCAACAAGCCAATACACGTTACAAGGTTGGGCGCCGTTGGCCATGACCACCTGGAATCCAGTGCCGGTGAGGCTTGCGTCGATTTTGAAAACCCAGACCGCATTGGCATTGCCAGCGGCGTCGAGTGTCAAGGTGATGGTGGTGAACGTTAGCCCAGCAGCCCCGGTGTTGCAGTACACACCCGGCCCAAGCGTGAATGACACGGGCGGGGCAGCGGCCAGGGAACCGGTGCAACCGCTGTTCGAGACAAGCGCATTCTGATACGCGGTGTTGAGGGCAGTCAGTGCGTTAATAGCCGCCGAGTCGGACTGGTGAACAGTTCCCGCAACAATGCAGCCGGTGGTATTTGTGAAAACGCCGGGGGAGACGCCAACGTCCCCGCTGATGATCCCGTTCGGTGAAGCGGTACAAGTTACATTCGAGCTACCCAGGACTGCGAAGGTTGCCGCCGAGCCCAGCGCAGGCGCTGTCGCCTGCGCCCAGGCCAGGCTTCCCGTAGTCAACATGCAAATAAGCATCAAAACTTTTTTCATCGCGAAGCTCCTTGGCTGGATCTCGCTTCATCGTCGTCGACAGTGCGGGACAAATGTTGTCGAGGCGATTCGAGCTTCCAAACTCCCGCGGATGTTAACAGTCAGTACAAACCGGCATCTGTTCACTTTTGTACAGTACGAAACAGACGGCTCGTACGTGGCCTACCAGTACTTTCAATTCGGGAATTTATTTGCAAGAAATGATGAGTTTCCCAAAACGGGTCAAGACGTCTTCACAACCTATTGTCTGGACCCCGACTTTGTTTATGGCTGATTTCGGCCCGGACGGCTTTTGACAGCTTGTCTTTCATCGCGTACAGGGCCCAATCTGCAGCGTACAGCAGGGTTCCGATGGTATCAGCGTCCTTCGGATAGCTGGCAACTCCCACGCTGACCGAAAGCGCAGGTTCCTCGCCATCTTTCGCAAGAAGATCGCAAATTCGTCTTGCAACCAATGTGGCGGCGGCTGCGCCTGTCTCCGGAAGGACGAGAGCAAACTCGTCCCCGCCTTGGCGGGCTGAGGTGTCCACGGACCGACAGCAGTCGGACAGAATCTGTGCCAACCTGCACAGCGCCCGGTTTCCCACTAAATGCCCGAATCGGTCGTTGATTTCTTTCAATCCGTCGAGATCGAGCAATAGAAACGAGAATTCCCGTTCGGTGCGCTTAGATCGGCAGATTTCCGCCTGCAACACCTCGAAAAGCCGGCGGTGGTTGGCCAAGCCAGTCAGCGGATCACTCAATGCCTGGCGGCGGAGATGATCCTCGAGCGTCCGTTGTTCCGTGACGTCAACGGCAATAATTTCATAACCGACAAAAACTCCACCCTCGTCAAAGACGCCGCGGCCGCTGAGCCTGGCTTTCAGGATAGTGCCGTTTTTCCGCTTCCATTCAATTTCAACCGGCTCGATTCTGATTGAGTCGGAAGCGCTCCCAGCCAAATTCATTCCCTGACCGAGGTCGCGGACGATCTCAGCCGAACGATTCGCCGCCAACAGCTCCTGTTTGGTTTCATAGCCGAGCATCGTCACCAGCGCCTGGTTGACGTCGAGAAACCTTCCTTCCCGGTCGCACCTGCATATTCCGTAGGCGGGATTCTCCACCAGCGCGCGATAGAGCGATTGCGAATGTCGCAAGGCTTTCCCGGCCTCTTCCAGTTCGGTGCGCAGTTTCTTTTCGTTCAGGACTCGGCGAACAGCTATGGGCAATTGCGCGAGATGCTCCCGTTCCACGTAATCGAAAGTTCCGTCAACAGCTAGTTGCGCGATGGACTCGCTTACCATGGTCGTGGTCACGAACAGCAGGGGGATCTCTTGCACCGTTTGATGGAGGAGTTGCAAGGCCTGAGGTCCCTTCCAACTCGGGCTGGGGTACTCGGCGACGACCACATCAAAGGTTTGGGAATGAAGCTGCTGCCTGCACTGCGCTAAGGTCAAGACGAAATCGGCGCTGACAATGAATTGCGCTTTTTTGAGCTCTTCCACGCAGCAATCTATTGTATCTGCATCGCGGTGAACGAAGAGGACGCGAAGGGAGCGGCGTCTATGGGAAGGCGAGCTCTCCTTGCGGAAGCTCGCTAGGTCGGATTGGATTTCGCTCTGCGCCACGTTTGGCATAGTAGTCGCTGCTGGGACGATTGAATCCGTCCTGTAGATACGGCATAGGGTGGCTGGGAGGTCGACCCCTTCGTTTTTACCGTATGACGACAGGAAAACGGATTCTGTACAATTTTGAACAGTTGTCCCGCCGAGCAAATCGAAGGAGACCGTAAGCAGCTAGCGGCAAGGACAATCTTGAGAAGTGGCTAAGTGATTGCGGGGCAATGGGATCCGCGTATTCAAAACGGGATAGATAGCGCAGTTCCCTTGGTGCAAGGTTTTTTGGCAACCGGGAAGCCGATGCTGCTGCTGGAGAATCGTAAATACGTCCTAATCGCTGTCTTTTTCCTTCGGGATATCCGTCATCAACTTCCCTCAATGAGGTTTTTGTGCGGCGTCTACGTCCTTGTCGCCCTTCCCCTTGGAAAATACCGGGCTATCGATCGTTCCGGTTATACGAAAAGGAAACTGCAACTTACCATTTACCAGTGCGGCTCCGGACAGCCGGGCCATGGTATTGGTGAAGAAGCTCTCCTTAGTTGTAATCTCCGCCAGCCCGCGATAATCCAGATCGTCAGAGCCCGAAATGCTAACACTGCCCGAGCCATCCACATCGACTCCGTAGCCATCAATGTCTATGACCCTGCTCGAAATCCGCTGCTTGGCCAGCTCCAAATCGGTGGTTATCGCGTTAAACGCCGAAGGATCATTTTTGGCTGGGCCCAGATCGTTGAAGTGCGCGAGCTTCATTAGATTCGCATTAAGCCTAAGACTCGGCACCTGGCCATTGCGCACCGTCACGTGTCCGGCTCCGTGGACCCCTTCCAGTGGATGGAGAGTATGCGCGATTTCTCCTGCCAAGTTCACGTTACCTTCCATCTTCCCGGTCATCTTTCCGCCGCCGTTTGTGAAGGCCGCCAGGAGCTGGGCCACATTAATTCCATTCAATCGCACATTGGTTCTAAAATTTACCTTCTTCCCCGACAAGTCAAAGGTAAGATCACCTGCGGCCTTACCGCCATAGAATTCAGCCTTGACGTCCGTAAACAACACTTGCCTCCTCTCTAGGCGCATTTTGGATTCGAGATTTCTTGCCTCGACCGAGCCGAAGCGCACAAGACCCATCTTTAGGCTCCCCTGCCCGTCCATCGACGAGGAAGAAGGATTGATAATTCCGATCAGGTTCACTTGTTCGAGTTCGCCTGAGATGTCGTGGGCTTCAAAAAAGATAGGGCCCTGGGCATCAGAGGGCAAAAGGTTCGACGCCACCAGTTGTCCACGCTTGATTAGCACTCTTGCAATTACACCGAGAGGAAAGGTCTTCTGTGAAATGTCTGCTTTTGGATTCTCAAAGTTCCACGGGCCATCCGGATCCGAGGTCATATTCAAGATGGGGGCCTCAACCACCAGCGACTTGATGGCCACCCGGCGGCGCAGGAGAGCTCCAACATTGAACTCAGCATCGACACGTGCCGCTTTGAAGATGTAGCCCGAAGGAAATAACGGGGGATTCTTCAAGCCGAAATCATCAATCTCAATAGACAAGGGGAAAAAGGTGAGTCTTAACCGCCCGATCTCCACCTGCTTTCCAGTTTTCTCCTCGAGATAGGAGATCACCCTGGGCCTGTATCGATCTATCTTAATAAGTGCCGGCCCAATGAAAATGATCACAAGAAAGAATAATGCCACGATGCCAAGGACCCTAAGAGCGATCTTTCGGCGAACGGCCATAGCGACCTCCTGCATAGAGTTATTCTTGCAGCGGCGAGGGGGGCTGAGAGAAGGTAGAGCTACCTTCGCTTCGCAGCAATTTAATAGCGTCGGCCTATACGCACCGGCCTTATCTGCTTACAGTGTACGAACCGTTCGCCCAAGGATGGTAGTCCGAGTAAGACAGGATCCTTTGAATGTCTAGGCTCTTCAGGAAAAGGACTCTGGCACTTGCTCTTACCTCAAGGCGCTTTGGCACCCACACGCCGTCACCGACACACTTCTGCTCCAAGATGATGTGCGAGCCGCGCTGTACTCGGGCCACGAATAATCCCATCGAGAACGACTGCGTCACCTGGCCGTCGACTTTGATCCAACCGAAGTCCTTCTTGTCGACCCAAAGTTTGCCTTCCACTTTGGATAACATTTTTCCGTACTTTCCGCGCGGACGATAGCCCGCGTGCGGAGTAGCCTGGAATACGTAAGCCGGCCTACCCTCCGCTACCTCTTCGCCAACAAGCTGGAAGTTGAATGCCTGGAGCAATTCATCGAGGAAGGACCTGTTTTCCTGGTCCTTGCGGAGCCGTGCGACCCGCTCCTCGGATGTTTCATGCTTGAGTTTTTCGAAGTCTTCGTCTCGCTTCCTGAGTTCCTCCGCCGATGGAAGCTGCCCATTGTGCTCTATGAGCTGCCCGAAACGAACGCCGTTAACAAGGATCATTTTGGTGACGTCAACATTTTCCGATTTCACCTTCCCGAGTGAGTCCAGGCGTCTGTCCTCATCTCGCTCCATGTACGTATATTGGTCGCGCGCTTGCCAACTGCGTTCAGCAGCCGCGATCGATTGGCCCACAATCTCACGGGTGTCCGGGACGCTCGCCCGATTCTGAGACTTGTCCAGAGAACTCCCTCCGCTTTGAGCAAAGAGCGCGGTGGAAGCAGCGAGCATGACCAAGAGGACTCGCACAAGCGATCGGGCCCGGATTTCCATTTTTTGCCTCCGGGGCAATTGGACGTGAAGACCCAGAAGAAACGGGATCATTAAACAAGCTAACCCGTCGAGAGTGGAAGGTCTGTACCAAAAGGAACAATCTATCGTGTGCGAATTGGCATAGACCTGTTTGCAACGGATTTGGTAGCGTGATTTGGTAGCATAAATCTAGTCCCTTTGTTCGCGCCTGGCGCCTTCGAACGAAATGATTCTGCCCAAGTCTTTTTACAAGCACCTGTTCCCCGCCCTGCTCGTTGGATTGGGGCTGCGTCTCTTCTTTATCTGGAAGTTTCCATTCGCTTCCGGAGACACGCCGTACTACGAAGAACTTGCCCGTAATTGGCTATATCACGGGGTTTATGGCTTTTTCTTGAATGGACATCTCTATTCTTCCGGCGTGCGAATGCCGGGATATCCCGGCCTTTTGGCGGTCATCTATGCTCTGGCAGGCCCCAGCAGAAATGCTGTATTTGCGGCGCAAGCATTCATAGATCTCGCTACATGCGTTCTGGCCGCATGCATCGCCGCCTGTCTTGCGGTCGGAACCAGCGAACCGATCCGTACCCGAATCACTATCGCGACGCTTTGGCTGGCGGTCTTGTGTCCATTTACGGCGAACTACACGGCTGTACCTCTCACGGAGATCCTCACAATCTTCCTGACGACGTTGGCGATTCTCATCTTCCTGCTCCCCTCTGCCTATGAATTCGGTGCCATTCGAAAGACGAGCGATCTTCTTCGATCCGTTCGAACTTGGTTTCTCGGTGGGCTTGTCGTGGGCCTCGGCACACTCGTTCGGCCCGAGACGCCGCTGCTCCTCGCAGTTGTGCTCCTTGTATATTGGCTGCGATGGTGGCGGCCGTTGAATTGGGGCAAGCTTATGGTGGCCACTCTTTGGGTGACAGTCGGGTTGTTGGTACCGCTGGCTCCCTGGGCTGCGCGCAATGCCCGCGCACTTGGGCGAGTCCAGTTCCTCGCCCCGCGCTATGCGGAAACCTTCGGTGACATCATGCCCACCGGGTTTTACGCGTGGACGAAAACTTGGATGTTTCGTTCCAGGGACGCCTATCTTTCCACGTGGAAGTTACCTGCCGCGCCGATCGCATTGAAGGACCTGCCTGGCTATGCCTTTGATTCACTTGAAGAAGAGAATCGGGTTGCTTCTCTTGTCGAACTTTACAATCGCGAGCGGGGCATGGCGCTCCAAACGGATAGGGAATTCGCAAACTTGGCTCGCGAGCGCACCCAGCGACGTCCCGTACGCACCTACATTTGGATTCCCATCAAACGCGCTGCCGTCATGTGGTTCGCTCCGAGAATTGCCGCGCTTCCCTACTCTGGAACTATCTGGCCGCTCAGCGATGGCTGGCATGAAAGTCCGACGGGCTTCGAGATCATCTTTGGGTTCGCACTGTTGAATTTTCTATACGCTGGCCTCGCGGTGTTCGGCGCTGTGCACTGGCGCGAGAGTCCCGGAATTGCCTTGATCCTGGCGTTCGTTGTTATCCGCACCGCATTCTTAACGCAGTTACAGACATGTGAGCCCCGCTACGTCTTGGTATGTCTCCCCGCTGTGTTGGCCCTGGGGGCGCAGTCATGGCGCAGCCAGCCATGGAAATTGGCGCATACTTCGAAGAGCAGTATTTCAAGCGCGCGGCTTTCGGCCGGCGCCATCGACCATCTCGCAACCTCGACTTGAGCGATTCACCCACCGAAGTCTATTCCATATTGCCGAAATCCGTTCAGCAGACTGGACGCAAGTCTGTATTCACCGACAGTCATTCCGAAAGGGAGAATAGTTAACGGAATCGGGAAGCTACTTTACATCCCAAATGAACATAGTAAGGGTGATGACGTCTGATTTTTTGGAAGAGGACGAATGTTGCGGGCGATATTGAGGATTTTTATTTAATTTGCTCTTTCTACGATTTCCGGCCACTTAAAAATGATGCGGAATTAACAACGGATTTAGAAAATTAGATTGCAACGACAAATGCCAATCGGCAGTATCCTGCTTACTGCGACAGCGAAGGATTGCGGCATCCGGCCCTTTCCGTCTTGAGAAGCCGCAATCCATTCGAATCCCCGTGGCGATGAAAAAAACACGCGCAAATTGGCAGAATCGCATTGACACCGAACGGGATTTGATATATCAGAAGGCGGTGTCAAGTGATATATCAGATTCCGAGAAAAGCGCGCCGGCTAGGCGACCGGACCGACTCCTTGTCGGACCAGGTTTACATGCTGCTTCACGATGCGATCGTGAGCGGAAGACTGCGCCCGGGAGAGCGCATCCTCGAGAAGAAGCTCGCACACGATTTAAAAATGAGCCGGACTCCGGTTCGCGAAGCGTTGCTGAGGCTCCAGGCCGAGGGAACAGTCATTTGCAAGAGCCGCTCCAGCTACAAGGTGCGGGCCATCAGCGTGGGAGATGTCCGGGAAATTTACGAGACGCTGGGGATTTTGGAGAGCGCGGCGGTGGGCCAGGTGGGATCGCGGATAACCTCGGCGGATATTGCACTCCTGAAGCGCTACAATCGCAAAATGGCCGCAGCGGTCGTGAGAGGGGATTTCCAGCGATTTGGGTTCTGGAACCGGAATTTCCACGACGTATTTTTGTTCAAGCTCGCCAATCATACTCTTCGGGAAGTGTGCGACGCCATGCGGGCAAGACTTTTTACATTCCCTGTGCGGCATCACGCGCTGCGGGGTTACCTTCAAAAATCAGTCCGGGAACACCGGGAAATCATTCGGCTGGCGCGGAAGAAGGATTCCCGGGGCTTGCAGCGATATTTTCAGCGCATTCATTGGAGCTACGAAAAGGACCGGCCCTATATTGAGGCAGCGTTCGATCAGAAAGGCCAGGCTGCGATCATCTTTTGAGACGAGGGCCTTGCGCCTCTAATTCAGTAATGGATTTGTTTTCGACTTTGCTTTTTTAAGGGGGTCTTCATGGCACATCGAAGAGTCACAATAGCAGCGAGCATTTCCATTCTCTTGGCCGCAATCTTTTTTGTGAGCATGGCTAGTACCGCCTGGGCGCAAGGCGGGGCCACCGGAGCGATCACCGGGACGGTGATTGACCGCAGCGGAGGACTCGTTCCAAACGCAGGGGTCCGGATTATCGATGAGGCTACCGGCCAAGACGTGCGACAAATGACGGCCGGCGCCACCGGAAACTTCACAGTGGTGCTGCTGCCGCCTGGAAACTACACCGTCGTGGCCACGGCTCCCGGATTCGGAGAATCACGGGCGACGGGAATCGCCGTACGCGTCACCGAAACGACCACTATCAACATCACGCTTCAACCAAGCGGAGTGAGCGAAAAAGTAGAGGTGTCCGCCCAAGTGGTCAGCGTGAACACGGAAAATGCCACGACGGGGCAAACAATCGAAGAAGGCGTGGTGACCGGTTTGCCGCTGGCCACGCGAAACTTTCAGCAGCTGCTGACGCTTTCGAGCGGAGCTTCCAGCGCCCTGAATAACTCTGAGCAGCTTGGCCGAGGGACGGTGCGCATCAACGTCAATGGACAGCGCGGAGACAACAACAATTATCTAATCGAAGGTATCAGCGCGACCGACAATAACGTAGGCGAACTGACCAATACACCGCTTCCCAGCCCGGATGTGATCCAGGAATTCAAGGTGCAGACAAGCTTGTATGACGCCAGCCAGGGGCGCAATGGCGGCGGGATGGTAAATGCGGTGCTGCGCACAGGGACGAACGAGTGGCATGGCGACGCGTTCGAGTTTTTTCGAAATGACGTGCTCAATTCGAATGACTTCTTTCTAAACCGCGCGGGATTGCCGCGGCCGGAGCTCAAGCAGAATATTTTCGGGGGCAGCATTGGCGGCCCGCTGGGGAAAGAAGGCAAGTTCGGTTACATTTTCGGCAATTACCAGGGCTCACGTCAGCGCAGCGGCGCGGATCTGGGTACCCTAATAGGGACAGTTTTTCCCGTGTTGCCCGCGGATCGCAGCAATGCCTCGCTATTGCAAACTTTTTTCCCAGGCAATCCCAACGCCAAAATCGACCCTGTTGTCAGCAAACTTCTGAATGCAAAAGGAAACCAGTTTTGCAGCGGTGGAAGCGGATTTTTGATTCCTTCTGTTGCCGGGACTCCGGGAAGTTCCGTTAATTTTAATTGCAGCAATCCGGGGCGGTTCAGCGACAACCAGTTCACCACGAACTGGGACCGAAAGTTCAATGACGGCAAAGAGAAATTTGCCGCGCGCTTCTTCTTCAGCAACTCGGACGCATTCAAGCCGTTTGGCGGAGGCGGCCTCACCTCGACGTATGGGGCTCCACCGAGCAAGACGGACTTGAATTTCCCGCTTGATATACCGGTGAATACACGCTTCCTGAGCGGTTCTTGGACGCATACTTTCTCGGGCGCCAAAGTCAACCAATTCACTTTCGGCTACAACCGCATTAACAATTCCTACACGAACGTGCCGCCTATCAAGAGATCCGACCTGGGAATTACGAGCCCGACGGATTCGGTAACGAATTCCATTTACAAGTTCACGTTCAACAGCTCCGGATTCCAAATCGGACCCAGCCCGGGAGACAATTCGCAGGTCCAAAACAACTTTACCTATGGCGACGTGTTCAGCTGGGTGAAAGGGCGGCACGAGCTGCGCTTCGGCGGAGAATGGGCTCGCATCAACCTCCACAAGCTCTTTCCCCAGATTTTCAATGACCAGATTTTTTTCACAAACACGCCGGCGGCAGGAGCGACTCCTGCGTTCACCGATTTTCAGAATTTCCTACAGGGCGCGCCAGCATTTGTGTTTGGCCAGAGCGGCGCGTTTAATCACGACTACCACCACAACAACATCTCGGCGTTTGCCCAGGATGACTGGAAAGCTACACAAAATCTGACTCTAAACGTCGGGCTGAGGCTCGAAGATTTTGGCGCCTGGTACGATAATGCGTGCCATATTGGAAACTTTGATTCTTCGCTGCTTGAAAACGGCAAGTATCCTTATCTTTACCCCAAGTGCGTAAACAAATTTAACGTCGCTGGTTTGCAAGGCACCACGAGTTCCACCACGCTAAACAACTCATATACGCAAGGATGGGGGCCGCGCATTGGACTCGCTTATGATGTCTTGGGACACCATACGACCACGGTTCGAGCAGGTTACGGCATCTATTACGTTCAGCAAGATGTCGGCGCGGTGGATAACCTTTCGTTTCAGGCGCCGCTGCTTGACGTGGTATTTTTTGGAGGGCCCGGAGGATGTTTGGCTACATTCTTCCAACCGGGAGGCTTACAACCGGCGAATTGTCAGGGATTGAATCCAAATCCGAACGGATTGCCACCTGCAGGCGTGATTTCACCAGCTTTCGTCCCTGCGGTTTCGCAAATCACCGGATTCCCGAACAATGACACTACGCAATTCCCGAATTTCATTAACAATGGGTTGAATCTGTTCACGCTACAGGTCCCGCGGAAGTTTCGCGTTCCAAGCGTACAGCAATGGAACCTGACGATTCAGCGTTCGCTAGGACACAGTTGGGTTTTTGAAGTTGGCTATGTGGGGAGCCACTCTGTCCATTTGCGCGAGGTCCATGACGCTCTGCAGTCGATCTTGGCTAGTCCGCAGAATCCAATCATGGTTCCGCTTACGAATGGCACATCCGTGGCAGTCACCACGAACACTGCGGCGAATGCGGTCGTCCGCACCCGTGCCCTGGGTGTGAATGGATACTCAGCGTTTGAGCAATTCTCCGATGATGCCTACTCTCACTACAATTCGATGCAAGCTACGATTTCCCGGCGCTGGGGCAACGGCTATTTCCAGGGCGCGTATACTTTTTCGCGTTCGACGGACTCGACTTCAAGTTACAACACGGCGTTCAACACGCTGTTCAACAATCAGCTCAATCTAAACGGCTCGAGAGGGCTTTCTGATTTCGACCGGCCTCACCGACTGGCTGTGAGCTACGTATACAGCTTGCCCTTTTTCACGAAGGTACAAGGTTGGCAGCACAAAGTATTGGGGGGCTGGAACATTTCCGGAGTCACGGTGTTCCAGTCCGGCTTGCCATTTTCCATTTTTGACTCGAGCGCCGGATCTGCGTTCGATGGTCTCACGACCATTCCGAACACCACGGCAAGCCTCAAGTCGGGAATGTCACTCGCAAACGGTTTAACGTCCGGGAGCATTGGCTCGCGACTTGGCGGAACCGATACTAATGGCAACCCTCTGCAGAGTTACCTCAACTTCAGCGCCTTTAAAGCCGCGCCCGTTGTTGCCAACGATGCTGGGAGTGGCGCCACGGGATTCGGAACTCTGGGACGCAACAATTATCGAGGGCCGTTCCAACAGAACTGGGACCTCTCTTTGATCAAAAACTTCAACCTGACAGAACGCAACAAACTTAAGTTCACCACCGACTTCTTCAACGTCTGGAACCATCCAGTATTTAGTAATCCAGCGTTTACGGATATTCAGAACCCCGCGGGCTTCGGGCAGATCATTGCGACGGAAAACAACCCGCGAATTCTACAATTCTCGTTGACCTTATCATTCTAAGTTTTGAGAGAAGGCGGAAGCTGAAGTGCAGAAAATTAGGAGTCCAGGAACGGTTCCAATGAAACGGTTCCTGCGGTAAAGTTCCGCCGTTCCATTGGCCACGGAAGTGATCGCATGCACCACCGCTGCAAAAAGTTTGATCGGAGGAAAACGAGAATGAGTTCTTTGTGCAAGTGTTTCCCTGCAATTCTAGGCATCGTGGCTTTGGGCGTTTATTGCCCGGCGGGCCGAGCGCAAGCTCGTCCATTGCCCGGGAAGGATGTGAACGCCATCTACGACCGTCTGCTGCCGCAGATCGAAAAGATTCCTATCGTCGACATGCACGCGCACCCAGGATATTGGGACGACACGGACGTGGACGCGATGGCGGTGACAGTGACCGAGCTTGACCCGGCTCGTACGCGGCCCACAAACGCGGAATGGGCCGCCGCCGCAAAAGCGCTATTTGGCTATCCGTACAACGACCTCTCGCCCGAGCATGCGAAGTGGCTGGACCAAAAGGACGATGAGCTGCGCAAACAATGGGGCAAGGATTACCTGACGAAGATACTCGATAAGGTGGGGATCCAGGTCTCGGTCGCGAATCGTGTGGCGATGGATTATCTGGAAAACAATCCCCGGTTCCGCTTCGTGTTCTTCGTCGATCCTTACATGTTTCCTTTCGACAACTCGAAACTAGCGATCAGTCCGGATCGCGCGATCTACTTCCCCATTCAGGAAAAAGCCCTGCACCGCTATCTGGAGCAGGTCGGGCAGTCCGGATTACCTGCCGATTTTGCGGGTTATGAAGCGGCCATGCACCGCAAGCTCGAGATGGACAAACAAAATGGTGCGGTGGCATTGAAATTTGAGGCGCCTTATTTCCGGTCGCTCGTAAACATAAAGGACCCCCCGCGTGAAGAGGCGGAGGCGGTTTATAACAAATATCACGCGGGTGGAGTGCCGACGGAGAAGGAATATGTGCTGTTCCAGGACTACATTTTCCGTTCGCTAATCGCTCAAGCAGGCCCGCTGCATCTCGAAGTACATATCCACAGCGCCGTGGGCAGTGGCAACTACTACCACTTGACCGAAGGCAACGCCATGGACCTCGAAAACATCCTTCGCGACCCGCGATACAAGGACACAATTTTTGTGATGATCCACGGCGGATTTCCGTATACGGCGCAATCGATCTGGCTCGCCGCCTTGCCAAACGTTTACTTGGACACCTCGGAGTTCAATACGCTGATCTATCCCGCTCAGTACAGCCGGATTCTGAAAGAGTGGTTTGAAGTTTTCCCGGAAAAAATTGTGTTCGGTTCCGATTGCTTCCCCTATTCGAAAGAGGTCGGTGTGCCGGAAACGTATTGGCTGGCGGTCCAGACTGGCCGCACCGCGGCGGCAGCGGCGCTAGCGGAGATGGTTTCCGAGGGCGAAATCAACGAGGAAAGGGCGATGGAAATCGCGCGAGGCTATCTCCATGACAATACGGCGCGCTTGTTCGGGATCGAAACGCTATCAAAACACTGAGCCGCGTTCCGACCATGGAGCGATTCGTCTGAGAAGACGCTTCAGCTTTTCGACAAACGCTTAGCTGCCAGCGCGCTCCGTGACATCCGGGGAGTTGCGCGCGATTTCACACTTCCCTTCTCCTACTTTTTCAATTCGGGGCGCGGTTGGTGCGGAACAAAACCGCGCTTGTAAACGAGGATCGTGCGCTTGAACTCGATCACGCAGGTTCCGTCCTGTTTGAAGCCTGTGGTTTTGATTTCGACGATTCCCATGTTGGAGCGCGATTTCGATTCGCGTTTGCTCAGGATTTCGGTTTGCGCGTAGATGGTATCGCCTTCGAACACCGGCGCAGGCATTCGAATCTCGTCCCAACCCAAGTTGACGGCGTTTTGAGAAACATCCGAAACGGAAAGCCCTGTCACCAACGCGAGCGTGAACGTCGAATTGACCAGCGGCCTCCCGAACTCAGTCTGCGCGGCATAGTGTGTGTTGAAGTGCAGAGAATTTGTATTGAGAGTCAGGAGCGTAAACCAGGTGTTGTCGGTCGACGTCACAGTTCGCCCGAGAGGATGTCGCAGGACGGTTCCCACTTCGAAATCTTCGAAACAGGGGCCCGAAGACCGGTTCGGCTCAGTCATGACTCACGACTCCTTTTCGTCGCTTCACCGATTAATCGCGAACACTCAGTGCTAATCGTTTTCCAATTCCGCAAGGATTTCCCTGGTATGTTCGCCCAATCCGGGCACGGCTCCGATGCGAGAAGGTGCGTGCGCCAGGTTGTGAGGCGGAATCAACGCGGGGATGATACCGACTGGGCAAGCTGCCTTCGTCCATCGGTTTCGTGCGGCGAGCTGAGCATGGCTCGCGACTTCCGGTATTTGATTTACCGCGCCGTTGGCGATATCGGCGCGGTCAAGGCGATGGATGAGTTCGGCCTGCGGCAATCCATGGAATTTAGTTTCGATCAAGGCTTCTAGTTCCTGACGGTTCTGTAAGCGATCCGCATTCTTGGAAAAGCGCCGGTCATCGGCAATTGCCGGCATCTCCAATACACCCGCGCAAAAGCGCCTCCATTCGCGGTCATTTTGAATGGCAAGGTTGACCGCCCCATCCGCGCAGGAATATACGCCGTAAGGAACGATCATGTTGTGGCGCGTGCCCGCGCGGGCAGGAGCCTGGCCAGTTCCCTGCCAGACATAGAGAGCCGGTGTGACCCATTCCGTGAGCGATTCCAACATGGAAATATCGATGCGCTCGCCGCGTCCCGTGCGTTCGCGATTGATGAGCGCCGCGAGAATCGAGGAATATCCATAAAGACCTGCGGCGATATCGGCGATGGAGATTCCTACCTTCGCGGGAGCTTTCGGAGTGCCCGTGAGACTCATCACGCCCGCTTCCGCCTGCACCAAAAGGTCATACGCTTTTTTCTCACAGTAGGGGCCATCCGGACCGAAGCCGGAGATGCCGCACCAAATCACGCGCGGAGAGCGCTCTGCGAGCATATCGTACCCAAAACCAAATCGTTCCACCGCACCCGGTGCAAGATTGTGGACAAAAATGTCGGCGCGATCGATAAGCCGGCCGCAGAGTTCGAGCTCGCGCGGCTGCTTCAGGTCGAGCGTGATGCTGCGCTTTCCGCGATTGAGCCACGCAAAGTAAGCTGACAAGCCATTTAACGCGCCGTCATAGTTTCGTGCGAAATCGCCGCCATCGGGACGCTCGACTTTGATCACGTCCGCACCCATGTCGGCGAGTTGCCGCGAGCAAAACGGACCCGCGACAGCTTGCTCCAAGGCCACAACGCGAAGTCCACTCAGCGGTAGCGGAGAATCAGGATCGGCGGTGTGCGCGGTTTTGCCTTCCATGGAGATCAAAATGACCGTGGCATTTCCAGAACATGCTCGCCGAGATACGAAAGAATGAGGTTGGTCGAAATGGGGGCGACCTGATAAAGGCGCGTCTCGCGGAATTTGCGCTCGACATCGTACTCGGTGGCGAATCCGAAACCCCCATGAGTTTGCAGACAGACGTTTGCGGCTTCCCACGAAGCATCCGCGGCCAGAAGTTTCGCCACATTTGCGGCGGCTCCGCAGGGTTTGTTGTCGTCGAACAAACGCGCCGCTTCGTACCGCATCAGGTCCGCGGCAAGCACGTTGGCGTAACTGCGGGCGATGGGAAACTGAATGCCTTGGTTCTGGCCGATTGGACGCCCGAAGACCACGCGTTCGTTGGCATATTTGCGAGCGCGGTCGATGAACCAGTAGCCGTCGCCGATGCATTCGGCGGCGATGAGAATTCGCTCGGCATTCATGCCATCCAGGATGTAACGAAGACCTTTGCCCTCTTCACCCACGAGATTTTCGGCCGGAACTTCGAAATTGTCGAAAAACACCTCGTCGGTCTCGTGATTCACCATATTTCGAATGGGCCGAATCGTCATGCCCTTCGATGTCCCCGCGCGCAAATCAACGAGAAACACGGACAGGCCTTCCGTTTTCTTTTTCACTTCGGTAAGAGGTGTTGTTCGCGCGAGCAGCAGCATCAGATCGGAATGCTGCATGCGGGAGATCCAGACTTTCTGGCCATTCACGACATACTTGTCTCCTTTGCGCGCAGCAAACGTCTTGATGTTTGTCGTGTCGGTCCCGGTAGTAGGTTCCGTGACCGCGAAAGATTGCAGGCGAAGTTCGCCGGAAGCGATCTTGGGCAGGTAATTCTTTTTTTGCTCTTGCGAGCCATGCCGCAAGAGCGTGCCCATGATGTACATCTGGGCATGACACGCTCCGGAGTTGGCCCCCGAACGATTGATCTCTTCGAGGATTACCGAGGCTTCAGTCACGCCGAGTCCCGCACCACCGTATTCCTCCGGTATCAGAGCCGAGAGCCAGCCCGCAGATGTGAGCTCCTTCACAAATTCTTCCGGATAAGCGGAATCCCCCTCCATTTTCTGCCAGTACTCGCTCTTGAATTGGCCGCACAGCTCGCGGACCGACTGCCGCAGCTCGGTGTAGCGGCCGAATTGTGGATTGATTTCCGTCATAGATTCGGTATCGGAAGCCCCGCTTATTCGAATGCTGCCTTAGGGCCTAGAAGAGCGGCGCGCATGCGATTCTTCAGAAACGCGCCATCCCGGGGAGGCAGGACCAGCGGATCATCGGTGACGGCCACCTTAACGACAGCAAAAATCAGGTCGTCCAAGCCATGGATATCCGATCGCAACTGCTCGATTTCACTTTTTTGGCGCAGCGCGCGCGCATGAGGAAAGCCGCATCCCAGCGCTACCGCGGCCAAGTCTGTCCCGGACGCCGTGTGCGTGAGCTGCTGACCGGTTTCACCGTAGCGCTCATTGTCCAAAATCACGATGCGCAAATTGCGTGCGCGCTGCGTCGCGACCGTGGCGAGACTCCCCATCCCCATGAGCATTTCTCCGTCGCCGGTGATGACGAGCACTTTTCGCGACGGCTGCGCCAGCGCCAATCCCAAACCAACCATGGCAGCCCCGCCCATAGCGCCCCAGAGGGGAAAATCAAGTGGGTGATCGCCTGCCGCTGCGACATCCCAAGCCGATGCGCCGAGGCCCGCGACAACCAGCAGATCCCCGCGGTCACGCAAAATTGACTTCACTACGTCTCTTCGTTTCAACTGCTCGTCTGCCAATGCGTCACCTTGAGAAAGTTTTCGTACCGATCAGCTGCTGCGAAAGTAGTACGGCTACACCGCAGTAACTGCCGAAGGCAAGGCTTGCGGCCGAACTAATCATTTCGAGAACTTCGCCTGCTTTGTCAGCCTTTCGAACAATAACCCCCACGGCAGCCAGCGCGGCGGGAGTGCCTTGTCCCATGGGTACTTGCCACGGATTAAATTCTCCCCATTCGCCGCGCATGGTCACCAATGCGAGAAACGGAAAGCCGCACGTTTTTATCAACGAGAGCATGTTAATGCAATTCCCGACTCCGCTCGATTGCATCAGCAAAATGGCGCGTTTCCCGCCAAGATACGCGCCCGCGGCAAGAGCTACACCCTCTTCTTCCGTGGTCAAAACCACGGAACGCATCTGTTTGTCAGCCTGACACAGCCGAATGAGACTCGCGTGGCCCGCGTCGGGAACATAAGAGACCACGGAGATCTTTTGCGACCGCAAGACATCATAAATATCGTTGACCCAATGATTGGGAGAAGGGGCACCGCTCGCGCGCTTGGACTCTCTCCTCTTCTTCATGCCATCAGCCAAAGGTGCGGAAAACTGTCGCCATGTCCGGCGTGCGGATAATGCTGTCAACCGTTCGGAGAGCCTGACCCACAAAATATTTTCCGAATCGCGGTTCGATCAGGGCAAGAAATTTGTCACGCAGGCCTTCGGTGGATACAGGATTCTCCGGGCTGCCGCGCGGATAATCCGTCCCGAGATTGAAAGCCGTGCCGTCCTTCAGCGTGACGCGAAAACGCGCGGGCCATACTTTCGGATACATCGCGGTGAGCTCGTCGGAAACGACAATGCGCAGTCTGGGCAAGAGCGCGGCGATGGAAGGTTCGACCACTCCGTGCCCGTCAAATCGTTCGGAAGCAAACTGCTGCAAGTCCACGCGGCCTTCGAGCAACGCCGCCGCGGTCGCGTACGCCATACTGAACATGGCGCGATAGGCGGTAGGAGGATTCATCTCTTTGACGATTTCGTAGCCGCTCTTGTAAGTTGCGATTTCAATTTCACGAATCTGATTGACGGCTTCCCTACCCTTCCATCCGAGCTTTGCGCGCACGGCAAGGGCCGTGTCCACAGCCGTGTGCGCGTGCCCGCAGCAAGAATAAAGCTTGAAGCAGTTCTCGCTGATCTTCCATTTTTCGCCGAGACCGTCTGCTACGCGGGTCGGGTCATACGTTTGGGTCGTCGCGCGGAAAAAGCCACGTTCGCCCTCGAGGATGCGGCTGGCTCCGGTAAATCCCGCGCGCGCCAAATCCGCCGCAAGAATTCCGTTGAACGCCGCTTTGCCGGGATGAAGGTGCTTGCTCATCGTCCCATCGGCGTTGAATTCCCAGAGCCCCGACGCCTGCGTTCCGGCAGTGCCAAGCGCGTCGAGCATTTGCGCGGCATTCAATTTCAGCAAAGAACCCGCGGCTACCGCTGCGCCGAATGTCGCAGCGGTACCGGTCGGGTGCCAGAAACGATAATGGTCGGGATTGACGGCTTCACCGATGCGGAGCGCGGCTTCGTAGCCCAACGCGACAGCAAGGAGAAACGATTTGCCGTCACAGTGCTCGCGCTCGGCTACGGCAAGCGCAGCCGGAATAATCGGCGCGCCAGGATGCAGCGTCGACCCTTTGTGAACGTCATCCAGCTCAAGGAGATGCGACGACACGCCGTTTGCGAGCCCTGCGCCTGCGGCCGAAGAACGCCCGCCGCTAAAGACTGTCGCATCGTCGGACCGACCCAGCTTCGCGACCGCTTCCCGCGTCATTCGAGCCGGACCTTCCAGCGCGCCCGCCAGCGCAGATCCCAGCCAGTCGAGCACGGCGCGCTCGGTGTCGGCAACCACTTGTTTGGGCAGACCGTCAAACCTCACCGCCGCGCAAAAGTCAGCAAGTATTCTGCTTACTGGAATCGTCGAAGTGGTCGTCGCGCTGGCCATGTTCGTCAGTTTTCCCGCATCGGCATCAAGAAGCGAATCGCATGTTCGCACGAGGCGCGCAGGTGCTTCCGCATGGCGCTCTCTGCTCCATCGGCGTCGTGCTTCTTGATGCAGCGAACAATTAAATCATGTTCGGCAAGCGTTCCATCAAGCCAGCGCGGGGTGCGCGGCCACATGGAACGGATGCGGTGCATCTGGTCGTCCAGCGTGGCGAGGATCGCGAACATACGATTGTTCTGCGTCGCTCGAATAATGCTCTTATGTAGACTGATATCGGTTTCGAATGTCTCGTTGGCGTAACCAGCGGCGGCGCCTTCGTGCATCTGGTCGGTAATTTTATCGAGTTCGCAAAGATCAGCGGGAGTCATTTTTTCGGCTGCGACGCGCGCGGCGTAGGATTCCAGCTGTTCACGCACCTGGTAAATTTCCATAATGTCGTGCGGTGTAAGCTCCGACACAAACGTTCCGCGGCCGGTAACCGTGCGCACCATACCGTGCTGCTCGAGGCGCGTCAGCGCCTCGCGCACCGGCGTGCGGCTCAGCTTGAAACGCGCCGCCAACTGGTATTCCGAGAGCGCCGCAGCGGGCGCAAACTCACCTTCCAGAATACATGTGCGTATCTTTTCGTACACTTCTTCGCCACGCGTTAAATCCGCTGCCAAAATATAACCTGTTGCTGATCGATTTAGCTTTGCCCTGGGCATTCTTCTTCCTCGCACAATTCCCGTCAAGCGAATCGCCGCTTTCTATTCTTTAGATGACGATCGTCTGACTCTGTTCGTGCATATACGAAAGCAGATAATACGGTCCGCCGCTACCCTTGCCTGATGCGCCCGAGGCTTTCCAGCCGCCAAACGATTGATAGCCTGGCCACGCGCCAGTGGAAGCGCCTTGTCCGCGGTTCGCATAGGCCACGCCCACCTGAATCCGTCGAAAATATTCGTCGGCTTCCTCGCGGGTGCCAAAAAAACCTCCCGCCAGCCCGTAGTCCACATCGTTCGCGAGGCTGATAGCTTCCTCCACGCTCTTGACGGAGTCGATCATCACCAGCGGCACAAACATCTCCTGCTTCCACAAGCGATGACTCCGGGGAACTTCGGTGCTGACGGTAGGTTCGCAATAATATCCTTTAGCGAAGGCGCCATTCGTGACCGTTTGGCCGCCGGTGGTAATTTTGCCTGCCTGAGACAATTCGCCGCAGTACTTGATGAAATTGCGGTAGGCGCTTTCCCGGATTACCGGACCCAGATAAGTATTCCGCTCCGTGGGATCTCCAACGGTCAGTGATTTTGCAATCGCGCTCACGCGATTCGTGAGCTCGTCGTAGATGGCTGCGTCCGCGTACACGCGCGAGGAGGCGGAACACTTTTGTCCTTGCGCGCCGAATCCCGAACGAATGATGCCCCAAGCGGCGCGCTCCAGATCCGCATGACGCGACACGATCGCGGCGTTCTTGCCTCCCATCTCGAGAATCACTGGCCGCGGATACTTAAAATTAGCGGCTTCCCGATAGACCTTCATTCCTACGCGGTAGGAGCCCGTGAATGTGATTCCGTCCCAGTCGGGACTGTCGAGAAGAGCTTGCCCCAGTGGTTCATTCTGACCGGTGACGTAATTGAACACACCCTCTGGAAGGCCCGCGTCACGGAAACAATCGCTTAAGAGACGAACGATCCAAGCCGTCTCGACCGACGGCTTTGTGACTACAGTATTGCCCGTGACCAGCGCCGCACCTGCGGGGCCACAAGTCAATGAAACGGGAAAGTTGAAAGGACTGATGAGCAGCCAAACGCCATGGGGCTTCATCACGCTTAGATTGACGACGGTGTGCCCCGGGAGCGGCTCGCTTCCCATTTGGACGACGTAGCCATTGTTTTTTTCCATCGAATCGCACGCCGCGCGAAGCAGATCCGCACCTTCCTGGATGTCGCCGAGCGATTCCATGCGATTTTTCCCGACATTCAATGTCGTGGCCACCGCCAATTCGTAGAGGCGCTCCTCGATCTTGTCCGCGACCTTGCGCACCATTGCCACGCGTTCCTTCCACGGCAAGGCGCTCCACGCCGGAAATGCAGCCTTAGCGGCCGCAAATGCGACCTTGGCATCTTGCGGTGTGCCCTCCTGCAAATGAGCCAAGACCCAGTCGGTGTTGATTGGCGAACGATTTTCAAACGTGGCCGTCGAGAAATGATCCTTGTTGTTGATGATCATCCCGTAGGTCTGTCCGAGACTCGCTTTCATTTTTGCCAACGCGGCATCGTAGCGGGTGTGCACTTCCTCGGGGGGATTGAACATCGAAGCATACGTCAATTTGAACGCGGCCATTTTTTCTCCCGAACTGGGCATTAAGTCCTCCAGTCGCAAAGGGTACCGTTGGAATGCCGATGGTATACCACATCTGGCTTGACATTGTGTAGCCATAAGCAGAAGAATCCGCAAATTCCCGGCGCTGCGCCGACAGCCTGAGGCCTGCTGCAATCTTCAGCGACCACGCGGAGGAAAGAAAACACAGAGTATGCCGACGAACGCCGACCTAATCATCCGCGCTCTCCTCGACGCTGGCGTCAGCCACCTGTTCGGGATGCCCGGCGGAGGAAGCAATATTGATCTGATCGAGGCGGCGGGGCGCGCGGGTTTGCCGTTCACTCTGGCCCAAACAGAAGTGGGTTCCGCATTTATGGCCAGCGCTCAAGCCGAGATCACCGGAAAACCCGGCGCTTGCATCGCTACGCTGGGTCCCGGCGCGGCTTCGATTGTAAATGGCGTGGCAAATGCATGCCTTGACCGCGTTCCTCTTATTGTGATCACCGACTGTCACCCGGAGTCGGTCGCTTCGGTCATGCAGCATCAGACGCTGCGGCACGGAGAGATTTTTTCTTCGGTCACAAAACGCAGCATCCGGCTTAAGAGAGAAAGCATTGTTGAGGCGATGCGGATGGCTATCGGTGCCGCCACTACTCCTCCCTGTGGTCCCGTGCACCTGGATGTCTCCACCGATGTGACCGCCGCGACCGCGATGTCCACAGGACAGGGGAAGGACATGTCTTCGTGTTGTCCGAACCTTGATGCCTCGATCGAGCCGCTACCGGAAAATGTCCAGAAAATCCTCAAGGGGTCGCGACGCCCCATCTTTTTAGTGGGCTTGGAGGCGCGTACGAAACCGATTTCATCTTCTATCCAGCAAGTGTGCGAGCGATTTCGCATTCCTGCCCTGGTCACCTACAAAGCAAAGGGGGTCGTACCCGATCGGCATTCTTACTTCGGAGGCGTCCTGACGAATGGGGCTTTGGAAAGAGAGATTCTCGAACGGGCGGACCTATTCCTCGCAATTGGCTTGGACCCTGTTGAGCTCTTGCCCAAACCTTGGAATTTGACGGCGCCAGTCATCGGCATTGCGCCCAGAGCAATGGGTCAGAAACAGATTTCTTTGCTCGCAGAATTTGTTGGCGATGTCGCTGAATATCTTCAAGCGAGTGCCAAGCACCTCCCAAGCCAAACCGATTGGACTGAATCGGAAGTCACCCGCCTTGCTGCTGCCCAACAGCAAGCCATGCGCCCGGAGAACCGCGGAACTCTCATCTCGCCCCATCGGGTGGTGGAAATTGCGGCCGAGATCTATCCGGGAACGCGAATTACCGTAGATGCCGGGGCGCACATGTTTCCCGTGATGTCCTTGTGGCCTGCGGAGAACCCTTGCGACGTGTTGATATCGAATGGCCTTTCGACAATGGGATTTGCCCTGCCGGCAGCCATCGGCGCTTGCCTATTGGATCCCTCAAAACCGGTTCTGGCATTCACAGGAGATGGGGGCTTGCTCATTTGCCTGAGCGAGCTGCACACGGCGGTCCGCGAAAAGCTTCCGTTGCGTGTCATCGTGTTCGATGATTGCGCTTTGAGCCTTATCAAAATCAAACAGATCCAACGAGGATATCGCTGCGAAGGAGTGGACCTTGGAGAAATTGACTGGATGGCAGTGGGCCAAGGACTCGGAGCTATCGCAAGAAAAGCCAGCAACGAAGCGGAATTCAGGGCCGCCTTGACGGAATCGACGCATCATCCCGGCCCAGTTTTGATTGCCGCGAGGATTGCTCCAGAGGCGTATGTTCCCACGATACGAGCACTGCGTGGGTAGTGTGGGAGTAAGATGCGATTTGACTTCGCGTGCAGCGCCAATCTTTCATCCTGCTTGCTCAACGGGCCATGGGAGTCCTCGCAATCTTGATCGGCTACTGCGTCCTCATAGGATTGATTTGAAGGCCAGTATCGTTTACGTGGTTCGCTGGCCTGCCGTTTTCATACCGCAAGGAATCCTTCTTCTGACCGCCTCCCTTCACAATTGACAAAGACGCGGCAAAAATTTGTCACCCGCGCTACAATTGGGCCGATGAAAACTACACTACCTGTCCGCCAAAGGACCGGAACAACGGGAGGAGGACAAATGAAAGCCACGCTCCTCGATCGCCGCAGCTTTCTTAAAGTCTCCGCGCTAAGCGGCGGAGGCATGGTCCTGGCTTACTACATCGAACCGATGGCGGCAGCCTTCCCGCAAACACCACAGACCCCTCCGCGCGCCGCGCTATCGCCAGTTGCCTTCATCCGCGTTTCTCCTGACGGCATCGTGACCATCATGGGAAAGAATCCAGAGATTGGTCAGGGCGTTAAAACTAGTTTGCCGATGATCATTGCAGACGAGCTCGATGTCGATTGGAAAGATGTCCGCGTCGAACAGGCTGACCTCGATGAATCAAAGTATGGCCCGCAGCGCGCCGGCGGCAGCACAGCAATACCTATCAACTGGGACCCACTTCGGCAGGTGGGCGCCGCGGGCCGGCAAATGTTTATTACCGCCGCCGCCCAGACCTGGGGCGTGCCCGAATCGGAATGCCAAACATCTTCGGGCCGCGTGAATCATCAGGCGACAAACCGCACGTTCACCTACGGGTCCCTGGCTGAAAAGGTTGCTACGTTGACGCCCCCCGATCCCAAATCGGTGAAGCTCAAGGACCCCAAGGACTACAAAATCATCGGCCACCCCACGCCGGGCGTTGACAATGCTTCCGTCGTGACGGGCAAGCCGATTTACAGTATCGACTTCCGCGTCCCCGGAATGTTGTGGGCGGTTTACGAAAAGTGTCCCGTATACGCGGGAAAATTTCTTAGCGCGAATATTGACGAGCTCAAGGGCATGCCTGGTGTGCGTCATGTGTTTCCAGTCGACGGCACGTCAGACCTGCTCGGCTTGCATTGCGGGGTTGCGGTTGTCGCGGATACCTGGTGGCAAGCGAACGTCGCTCGCAAAAAGCTCCGCGCATCGTGGGACGAAGGGAAAACCGCTGAACAAAGCAGTGTCGGTTTTACGCAGCACGCTGGAGAACTTTCAAAACAACCTCCCGCGTTTACTCTGCGCAGCGACGGAAGTGCGGATACTGCGTTGCAATCCGCCGCAAAAGTCGTGGAGGCCGCGTACGACTATCCGTTCCTGGCCCACGCGCCCATGGAGCCGGAGAACTGCTTGGCTCACTTTCATGACGGCAAGCTCGAATTCTGGTCGCCGAGCCAGACGCCTGAGTCCGGCCGCCAGCTTGTGGCTAAAGTTCTCGGCATACCTCCCGCCGACATCATCGTACATATGAAGCGCGCGGGCGGAGGTTTCGGCCGTCGCCTGACAAACGACTACATGCTCGAAGTCGCGTCCATTGCCAAGGTCGTGGGCGTTCCCGTCAAGCTGCTTTGGACACGCGAGGACGATTTTCACCATGATCATTACCGCCCCGCTGGTTTCCATTTCCTGAATGGCGGGCTGGACGCTAGCGGGAAACTCATCGCCTGGCGAAATCACTTCGTCAGCTTCGGGGAGGGACAGCAATTTGCTCCCTCGGCAAACATCTCCCCAAATGAATTTCCGGGATGTTTTCTGTCCAACTATTACTTCGGCGCATCGCTGATGCCGCTTGGCGTGCCGACATACGCCATGCGCGCTCCCCGAAGTAACGCGTTCTCTTGGGTCTTCCAGTCGTTCATTGATGAACTGGCTCACGCCGCGGGAAAAGATCCCGTCAAGTTCCGCTTGGAGATGCTCGCGTTACCTCGCATTGCAGCAGCCTCTAGCGCCGGCGCCAATCCCGGTGAAGTTGATTTCGACGCTGCGCGTATGCGTGGCGTACTCGAATTCGTGGTGGAAAAATCGGGCTGGGGCTCCCGCAAGCTGCCGAAGGGCGCGGGGATGGGAGTCGCCTTCCAATTTTCACACCGCGGCTATTTCGCCGAAGTCGTCGAGCTTCGCGTCGACGCAAAAAGTAAAATCAAAGTCGACAAGGTCTGGGTGGCCGGCGATGTGGGCAGCCAAATCGTCAACCCCAGCAGCGCCCTGAATGAAGTGCAGGGCGCGGTCATCGAAGGGCTCAGCCACGTCATGTCCTACGAGATCACTATCGACCGAGGCCGCGCCGTTCAAAGCAACTTTCATGAGTATCCTCCCGTCCGCATGCGGCAAGTTCCTCCGGAAATTGAAGTCCATTTTTTGCGCACGGAAAATCCGCCCACCGGACTCGGCGAGCCATCCTTGCCGCCGGTTCTTCCGGCAGTGTGCAACGCCATTTTCGCCGTGACCGGCAAACGTATTCGCTCCTTGCCGTTGTCAAAACACGGCTTCAGTTGGGCGTAATTGATGGTCGAGCCGCGTCCTGAGTCGCTCGCCGCCGAAGTTATTCGCGGCAGTTCCCTCTACAACCCCGACCTCGCTCCCGTGGAAACCAAGCGTCGCACCTGGCGCACCTACAACTACGCCGCGCTCTGGATCTCCATGAGCGTGAACATCCCTACCTACATGCTCGCCAGCGGCATGATCGCCGGCGGCATGAACTGGCGCCAGGCGCTCTTCACTGTTTTTCTCGGTAACGTGCTGGTGCTGATTCCCATGCTCTTGAACGCCCACGCCGGCGCACGCTACGGAATTCCCTTCCCCGTTTTTGCTCGTGCCTCCTTTGGAGTTCTCGGCGCGAACGTTCCCGCCATTCTTCGTGCTCTAGTAGCTTGTGGCTGGTTCGGCATCCAAACATGGATCGGCGGCGAAGCCATCAACGCCATGATTATCGCCGTCGTTCCAAGATGGGGACACTTTGCGTATGGGTCTGCAATCTGTTTCGGGATGTTTTGGCTTCTAAACGTTTTGGTCATCCTGCGCGGTATCGAGACCATTCGCTTCCTGCAAGGCATTTCCGCGCCATTCCTTCTCCTCATTGGACTTGCGCTTTTGCTCTGGGCGCGCACGAAAGCCGGCGGCTTCGGCCCCATGCTCTCGACACCCTCTAAATTCCAAAGTTTCTCCGAGTTCCTACGCTTCTTTGTGCCTTCGCTCACGGGTGTCGTCGGGTTCTGGGCCACCGTCTCTCTCAACATCCCGGACTTCACCCGCTATGCGCGCAGTCAGCGCGATCAGATGGTCGGCCAGGCCCTGGGCCTTCCCGCAACGATGACTTTTTATTCCTTCATCGGCATCGCTGTTACCTCGGCCACGCTGATTATTTTTGGCGAAGGCCTGTGGAACCCTGTCGCCGTTTTGTCGCGCCTCGGCAATCCCTGGGCGGTAGTCCTCGCCATGATCGCCCTGCTCATGGCCACCCTCAACGTGAATGTCGCCGCCAACGTCGTTTCGCCGGCCAATGATTTTTCCAATCTTTCCCCGCGCCGCATCAGCTTTCGCACCGGCGGCCTGATCACCTGCTTCGTGGGCATCTTGATGCAGCCCTGGACATTGATGGCCAACTTCGGCAGCTACATCTTTGGCTGGCTGGTCGGCTATTCCGGTTTCCTCGGTCCCATAGCGGGGGTTTTAATCTGCGATTATTTCGTTGTGCGCAAGAAATTCCTCGTCATCGAGGATCTTTACCGCCGCCACGGTCAGTACGAATACACGCGCGGTTTCCATTGGCAGGCCATCGGCGCCCTTGTCGCTGGAGCCGCGGTCGCTTTCGTCGGCCTCATTGTGCCGCCGCTGCGCGTTTTGTATAACTATGCCTGGTTCGTCGGATTTGGCGTCAGCTTTCTCGTGTACTTTATATTTTCCGGCAGTCCTCAGCCGGTCGCCCAACCAGCGGACTGAGGGGGAGCCTCCTTGAACTTTTGGATCACCATCAAACCTTACTTCCCTGTGGCACAGCCAATTCTGGCTGTGCTCCTGCGAACTAGATCGCCAATTCTCTGGGCAGATCAAACCCGGACAAAGGTTCAGAGGGCACAACAATGAACTTCGGAATCACCATCAAGCCGGACATCACTATCGACCGCATCATCGGCCTTGCCCGTCAAGCCGAGGCCGCAGGCTTCACCGACGGCTGGATGTTTGATTCCCACGTCATCTGGATGGAGCCTTTTCCCCTGCTCACTCTGATGGCCGCGAACACAAAGCGCATGCGCCTCGGCACTTGCGTGACGAATCCCGCCGTCCGCGATGTTACGGTCACTTCCAGCTTGTTCGCGACGCTAAACGTCGCCTCCCGCGGCCGCATGCAAATGGGCATCGGGCGCGGCGACAGTTCGCGTCGCGTCCTGGGCAAAAAACCCACGACCCTCGAAAACCTTGAAGAGTTTGTTCGTGTATTCCGCGAGTTGAACGCCGGCAGATCGATTGACTATGACGGAGTCCCCACTCGCTTCCCCTGGGCCAATGCCGGAATTCCGCGCGTCTGGATTGCCGGTTATGGCCCGAAGGCTCTCCGCGCTGCCGGGCGCATCGGTGCCGTCGTAATCCTCCAGTTTGCTGATCCCGACTTGATCGCCTGGTGTCTCGGTTTTGTCCGCGAGGGCGCAAAGGAAGCCGGCCGCGATCCCGGCAAAATCGAAGTCATGGCTGCGGCGCCCGTGTGGGCCTCGAACGATTTGAAAACCGCGCGCGAACACGTCCGCTGGTTCCCCGCGCTGGTTTCAAATCACGTGCTCGATCTAATTTCGAAGTACAAACCAGAAGAGCTTCCGCCCGCACTCACCTCTTTCGTGAAAGACCGCGGCAAGTACGATTATCTCCACCACTGTGAAGTGGGCAGCGACAACGCCGATTTCGTCACCGACGAAATCGTGGATCGCTTCTGCCTGGTCGGCCCCATCCAGGCGCACCGCAAAAAACTCGAAGCCTTGCGCGCCGCTGGCGTCACTCAGTTCAACATTTACTTAATGTGTGGAGAAGAAGAACAGACTTTGGAAGTCTACGGCCGCGAAATTCTGCCGCGCTACAAACGCACGCAAGTTCCTTTGTAGGCCCGCCTTCCTGCCCCGAGCCTGCCCGCCGCAGGCAAGCGAACGCGAGGGGCTACCTCAAGTAGGGGCGCAGCCCGCCTGCTGCGGGCAGGCACTGCTGCGCCCCCCACGGGTGTCATTCTGAGGGCATCCGATGAGGATGCACGAAGAACCTCAACAGAAAACGTTTGCAATCACGTGGCTGAGAAAAACTTAGCTATCCCCCGCTTGCTGCCCCTCCCCGCTTCTCCCGCAAACTCCCCTTGACAAGCTGTTACCTCTCTGGTACTCTACCTCCCGTATAAACCTCTGGGCGGCTCTGTTGCTTGCGTCGCGGCCCCAATTCTTCACAAAAAAAACACTGAAATTGCACTCTTTGAGAGGCATCTTAAGCTATTTAGAATCAACACTTACGAACAGCCCATAAGTGTTGCATCTAAAGAACTTACAGGATGCCTAAGTCCTGTGGATGCAACACTTACAAAAAATCGGGGGGGGGGGGGGTTACACCACCCCATACG
>Ga0210400_10000925_pt1 | contig 30357 bp, 24 predicted proteins | sample IncBWH26MmetaG_FD_155456 | JGI IMG/M metagenome (GOLD analysis project Ga0210400, IMG submission 155456) | Forest soil microbial communities from Barre Woods Harvard Forest LTER site, Petersham, Massachusetts, United States - Inc-BW-H-26-M | ecosystem: Environmental > Terrestrial > Soil >... | reverse complement strand
TCGATTTTCTTGGCGGCGGCTTCGCTCTGCGACAGTCCCACGCAGGCAATCTCGGGAATGGTGTACACGCCGCTCGGCACCAGACTCGTGAGCGCGGGCGGCGGCAGCCCTAAAGCGATCAGCGCCGCGCGCCGGCCCTGGTCGGCGGCCGCGCAGGCCAGCGCGGGGGGCCCGATGGCATCGCCGGCGGCGAATATTCCGGGAATATTGGTTTCAAAGCGTTCGTCTACTTGCACCGTGCCGCGCGAGCTGATGCAGAGTCCAAGGCGATCGAGCCCAATGCCATCCAAATTCGCGACCCGGCCGAATGCGGCAAATACGATGTCCGATGCCAGGGTTTCGCCGCCGCGCAGTTGCACTTCGACCTGTGAGAAACCGTCGAAGCGCGCGCCGCTGACCTCGGCGCCGCCGCGGTAGTCGCCCCGCATGGCGCGGAAGGCCGCGAGAAATCCGCTGCGCAGCGCAGGGTCGAGAAATCCCAGGGGCTCGGGCGCCTTGTCCAGCATCGTCACCCTGCAGCCCAAGGCCGCAAAGATCGAGGCGTATTCGCAAGCGATGACGCCGCTGCCCAGCACCAGCATGGAGCGGGGAAGGTACGGCAGGCTCAAAATGGAATCGCTGTCGACGATGTGCTCGTGGTCCACCGCGATGGCCGGTACGTGACGCGGCCTTGATCCGGTGGCGAGCACCACTCGCGGCGCGTGCAGCATGCGGCGCGAGCCGTCCAGATGCTGAACCTCGATGCGGTGTGCATCCAGAAAGGTGCCTTTGCCGCGGATCAACTCGACGCCATTGCGGGTGAGCTGCGCGAGCAGGTACTTGTCCTGGGCGGCGATGACCGTATCCACGCCGTGCAACAGCGCCGACAACGGCGCATCGCCGCGCAGCTCGACCGCCAGTGAGCTTGCGCTGCCTTGCATACGCCGATAGCGCAGCGCCTGTTCCCGCAGCGCCTTGCTCGGGATGGTGCCGGAGAGGAGACAGGAGCCGCCCACCTGCGGCTCACGCTCCACGATGCAGGCGCGAAATCCAGCCTTGGCCGCTTGAATCGCAGCCTTTTGACCGGCGGGACCCGACCCTAAGCAGATGAGGTCGAAATCCGCGGCCTGCATTTTACTTCCCCGCCAGCTCAAGGATGTGGTCGCGCTTCGCCAGCATCAAGCGCCGATCGTCTGGAAAAACGCCTAGCTGCTCGAACACCGGGCTCTCGAGCACCACTTGTTCATCCAGAAGCCGCGGATGCAAGGTGTGGGTGGCGAGCAGGTGCGCTGCATGTACGGTTCCTGCCAGATCGCTGTGACTGGATTTTCGGTAGTCGCGCCAGTCGCTTGCCGCATCCTGGACATCGTCGGGCAAGCGCCAGCTGCTCATGAGCAGTCGGCCGAAGCGCGGTTCGAATTCAACCACCAGATCGGCGAAGCTCCCGGCGTCCATCACGCTGCGTTGCCGGCTCTCGAATCCGGAGAGAATTTTCAAAGCGAGGGCAGCGCCGGTGCGATGCATGAGCGCCGCAAGAAACGCGCTCTCGACATGCTTGCGCCGCTCGCGCGCGATTTCCTTCGCCCATAGGCCCGCCAACCAAGCCTCGCGCCACAGCTCCTCGGACTCCGGCTCATGACCTGGAGCCGTGAATACTTCGCCGCGCAGCATCACTGCCATGGCGATGTTGCGCACTTCGGCGACGCCCAGCCATGACACGGCCTGTTGCAGTGAGACGATGGGAGCACGCGGCCGCAGCGCCGGTGAGTTCGCGACTCGCATGATTTCGCCGGCGAGCGCAGGATCGGACTGAATCAGTCGCGCGAGTTGCGCCGCATCCGTCGCTTGCTGCGCGGTGAGCTCCGCGAGCTGCGCGCAAACCCGCGGCATCGGCGCGATGCTCTGCGGACTCGCCAACGACTCGCTCAAGTGGGCATGCGCCGCTTGTGAATGCAGCGAGGAAACGACGACGGAAGACTGAAGATTCACTTCTTAAGCACCTGTCACGACGTTCTTGTCGACCTCCTTGAGATCGGCATTCGCGGGCGATGCTTGAGCAAGCTGTGGATTATGTTAAAAACATATGTCAAATCAATAGGCTAAGTGAACGCTTGAAGCGAACAAACGTTCTAAGCGAACGCCCGTTCCAGCGCTCGAGCCAGGTCTTCTTCCAGGTCATCTTCATCCTCGAGGCCGATCGACAGGCGCACCGTTCCCTTGCCGACCAGGGACGCCGCCCGTTGTTCGGCCGTATACGTTCCCCCGTGCAGGAGCTGCGGCGGCATCACCAACGATTCGGTCGATCCCACGCTCGCCGCGATGGAAAACAATTCCAGGGATTCCGCAAACCGTGCTCCCTCGTGGTAGCCGCCGTCGAGCTCGATGCTCACGACAGTGCCGAAATCCTTCATCTGCCGCCGCGCCAGCTCGTGCTGCGGGTGACGCTTCAGCCCCGGATAGTGCACGCGTTTCACGCGCGGATGCCGCTCGAGGTACTCCGCAATCGCCATCGCACTGGCGCACTGCCGTTCGTAGCGCAGGAAATAGGTGCGCATGCCGCGCTGGATCAAGAACGCGGCGTGCGGATCGAGTGCGGGCCCCATCGGCCCGATGTCCTTGCGCATCGCGGCGAGAAGATCGCTGCGCGCGATGATCGCCCCTCCCATCACATCGCCGTGGCCCGAGGCATACTTGGTCAAGCTATGAAGATAGACATCGATGTCGTAACCGCCGTGGTTATGAAATCCGGCGAAGGTGTTGTCGAGCACGGTCAAGGCGCCGGCCGCCCTGGCATGCCGCGTCAGGTGCTCGATGTCGGCGATCTTGGTGACGGGATTCGTGGGACTTTCAAAGATGACCAACCGTGTCGGCTTCTCCTTGAGCAGCTGCTCGATGCCGGCCAGGTCTTCAATGGACAGCATGGTATGGCTCACCGCGAATTTGGCCAGCAGATGCTGCACGATGTAGCGCGTCGGCGCGTAGGATTCGATGAACAACAGCACATGATCGCCGGCCTTGCATAATGCCAAAAGGCTTGCGGCAATCGTGGCCACGCCCGAGCCGGTCAGCAAACAATCGTCCCTGCCCTGCAGCTCGCTCAGCAAGCGCTGCAGCTGCAGCAGGGTGGGATTGGCGTTGCGCGAATAAAAGAATCCTTCTCGTTCGCCGCGCTGATAGCGCAGCGTTTCGTTCGTGTCGTCGAAGGAGAATTTCACCGACTGATAGATCGGCGCCACGAGCGGCCGATTGTCTTCCGGCACGGCGACGGCGGGCGGATGGTTCACCAAGGTGGTATTTTTCATGGTCGACACGATAGTCGATCCATGCGTTTTAGGAAACGGGATGGCGAGATGACTTTAGGCACACGATACCCTTAGGCACGCGATGCCCTTACGCCTCACGGCGACAGATAGCGATCCAGTTCCGCGTTGACGTCTGCAGTCGAATCGAACAGCGATTCAGCGTCGTGTGCAGAGAATCCCAGATCTCGATAGCCCTGATCCTGCACCAGCAACTCCCGGCTCAGCATGCAGGGCTCATGCAAGGTGAAATCCGCCAGCTTGTGGGCGAGATTGACCACGTTGCTCTCCCAGCTGACCGCGCCGGCCGATGCGTAGCTCTCCCAGCGAGCAACCACTGCTGGAACCGGCGCCGGGAGCGCCCAGGCGAAAATGACGCGCTTGCCGACGTCGCGATGGAAGATGTCGATGAGACGATCGTATTCGTTGCCCGCCAGCTGCAGACCGGCGCGTTGCGCGACGTCGTGAACGGCGCCCAGAGTGACCGCCCTGCCGATGTCGTGCAGCAAACCGCAGAGATATCCGACGCCGGTTTCGCGCTCCTGCAGGGCGCAAAGCTGGCGCGCCCACAAAGCGCTCGCCAGCGAATGACGCCAAAGGCGGCGCGCCTTGCGGTGCTGGCCCTCGACGTGCAGCATTTTTCCCTGCAGCGCCAGCGTAAAGGCGATGTTGGCCACATCGTCGAGTCCGAGCCAGGCGATCGCATGCTGCAGCGATGTAATCGGCATGGACGGCCGCTTGGCAGCCGAACAGGCGATGCGTAAAACGTACTGCGCGAGTGCCGGGTCGGCGTGGATGATGTCCGCCAGGACGTGTGCGTTGCCGGAATTCTTGGTGCCGCTGCGCACAACGCGAACGGCAACTCTGGGCAGGGTCGGAATCACGAGTTGATCGCGCGCGATGTGCTGTTCAACCAGGCAGCGCACGGCGTCGACGCTGTCGAACTCCTCCTGCAATTTGACTGATGGCTGCGGCACCCTTTGGGTAACGGCCGCCGAAACAACGACTTGAGTCGACCACAGTGTGCTATGAGACACATCTTCCGCGGAAAATGCGTAAACTTGAGACGAACATGAACGCCGTCGCAGAATTGACCGGCGCCACGCGACACCCGATCGAAAAAGAGCCGGAATCGCGCTTGCGCGAAATTCCGTACAACTATACCTCGCTGGCGGACCGCGAGATCGTGACCCGTTTGCTGGGCGAGCCTGCTTGGGTGGTGCTGGACGGGTTGCGCAGCGAGCGGCGCACCGGCCGATCCGCACGCATGCTGTACGAGGTTTTGGGCGATATGTGGGTGGTGGAACGCAACCCCTACCTGCAGGACGATTTGCTCGACAATCCGAAGCGCCGGCGCCAACTGATCGCAGCGATGCACCATCGTCTTGGCGAAGTGGAAAAAAGACGCGATGGTGCCGATCAGGTGCGCGACGCGAAGGTCGCGGAGCTGCTGCGCGCCGCGGCGCAGGCGGTGGAGCGATTCGAGCAGCGCTTCGCCGAGCACGCCGCCAAAGCCAAGCGTGCGCAGAGCTTGTTGCGCAAGGCGACGCGCGCCGACAACATCCGCTTCGATGCCTTCGCGCGGGTTTCGCATGTCACGGATGCCACCGACTGGCGCGTGGAGCTGCCGTTCTTGGTGTTGATGCCGGACAGCGAGGCGGAGATCCCGGCGCTGGTACGCGCTTGCATCGAACTCGGCCTGACCATCATCCCGCGAGGCGGGGGCACCGGATACACCGGCGGCGTCGTGCCCTTGACGCCCTGGTCCGCGGTCATCAATACGGAAAAACTCGAGTCCCTGGGTCCCGTGGAGACCTTCGCGCTGCCGGGACATACCACGAGCACCGCCAGCATATTCTGCGCGGCCGGCGTCGTCACCAAGCGCGTGAGCGAAGCGGCGGAACGCGCCGGCTTCGTGTTCGCGGTCGACCCGACCTCGGCGGATGCGTCCTGCGTGGGCGGCAACATCGCAATGAATGCCGGCGGGAAGAAAGCCGTGTTGTGGGGAACAGCCGTCGACAACCTGGCATGGTGGCGCATGGTCGATGCGCAAGGCGACTGGCTCGAGGTCACGCGTCTGAATCACAATTTGGGCAAGATTCATGACGCGCCGGTCGCGAGCTTCGAGTTGGTTTGGAAAGACGGCACCCAGCCTGCCGACGAGGCCGAGGTCCTGCGCAGCGAGCGGCTCGACATCGAGGGCGCGAAGTTTCGCAAGCTTGGACTGGGCAAGGACGTTACCGATAAATTCCTGGGCGGGCTGCCGGGCGTGCAAAAGGAGGGCTGCGACGGTTTGATCACCGCGGCGCGGTGGATTTTGCATCGCATGCCAAAATATACGCGCACGGTGTGCCTGGAATTTTTCGGGCAGGCGCGCGAGGCCATCCCGAGCATCGTGGAGATAGGCCGGTACCTCGAAGCGAACGCCAAACTCACGGGCACGCTGCTGGCCGGCCTCGAACATTTGGACGAGCGCTATCTACGCGCGGTCGGCTACAGCACCAAATCCAAGCGCGGCGCATTGCCAAAGATGGTGTTGCTGGGAGACATCGTCGGGGAGGATGAGAACGCCGTGGCGGCAGCCACCTCGCACGTGGTGCGCCTGGCCAATGCCCGTTCCGGCGAAGGGTTCATTGCGGTGAACGCCGACGCGCGGCGCAAGTTCTGGCTGGATCGCGCAAAAACCGCGGCTATTGCCAAGCATACCAACGCCTTCAAGATCAATGAGGACGTGGTGATCCCATTGGCGCGCTTGGGCGAGTACACCGATGCCATCGAGCGCATCAACATCGAGCTGTCGATTCGCAACAAGCTCGATCTGCTGGCAGCGCTCGAGGAATATTTTTCTGCCGAGGCGAAACCCGGCGATGTCGCGCCTGCCGATGTTCGGGAACCCGATTCGACGCGGACCGCCGAGGCAGTCGATCTGCTGGCGCGGGTGCGCCAGCGCTGGCAGCATCTCCTCGCCAACATGGACGTGCCGGAAGGCGATTCGGGCAGCCTCTTCGACCAGCTGCTGGATCGTAGTATTCGAGTCAGCTGGAAGGCCGACGTGCGTGCGACGTTGGCGCGGATTTTTGTCGGCAGCGCGTTTGCGCCGGTGCTGGCCGAGTGCGATGCCATTCATAAGCGCATCTTGCATAGCCGGGTGTTCATCGCGCTGCACATGCATGCCGGCGATGGCAATGTGCACACCAACATTCCGGTCAACTCCGATGACTATGCCATGCTGCGCACGGCGAACCGCGCCGTGGCGAAAATCATGGGCATCGCACGCAGCCTCGACGGCGTGATCTCCGGCGAGCACGGCATCGGTATCACCAAGCTTGAATACTTGAGCGATGCGGAACTGGCGCCCTTTCGCAGCTACAAGCAGCGCGTCGACCCTGCGGGTCATTTCAACAAGCACAAATTGATGCCGCACGCCGATTTGCGCCGGGCCTATACACCCAGCTTCGGACTCATGGGGCATGAGTCGCTGATCATGCAGCAATCCGACATCAGCAGCATTTCGGATGCCATCAAGGACTGCCTGCGCTGCGGCAAGTGCAAACCGGTCTGCGCCACGCACGTGCCGCGGGCGAATCTGCTGTATTCGCCGCGCGATAAGATTCTGGCGACCTCGCTGTTGATCGAAGCCTTCCTCTATGAAGAGCAGACGCGCCGCGGCGTCTCGATCCAGCACTGGGACGAATTGTCCGATGTGGCCGATCACTGCACCGTCTGCCACAAGTGCGAGTCGCCCTGTCCGGTCGGCATCGACTTCGGCGATGTCTCCATGGGCTTGCGGGATCTGCTGCGGCGAATGCACAAGAAGCGCTTCAATCCCGGCACCGCCGCCTCGATGTTCTTCTTGAATGCCACCAACCCGCAAACCATCAAGCTGACGCGCAAAGTCATGATCGACTGGGGCTACAAGATGCAGCGGCTGGGGCATAGCGCGCTCAACACCTTCGCCAAGGCCCAGACGCGGCACCCCCCCGCCACCACCGGCAAGACGCCCGTCAAAGAGCAGGTCATTCACTTCGTCAACAAGCGCATGCCCGGCGGCTTGCCGAAACGGACCGCGCGCGCGCTGCTCGATATCGAGGATCGCAATTACGTGCCCATCATCCGGGATCCTTCGAGAGTGAGCAGCGAATCGGAAGCGGTATTCTACTTTCCGGGCTGCGGCTCCGAACGCCTGTTCTCGCAGGTGGGCCTCGCGACCCAGGCGATGCTGTGGCACGTCGGCGTGCAGACCGTGCTGCCGCCGGGCTACCTATGCTGCGGATACCCGCAGCGCGGCGCCGGCGAGTTCGACAAGGCGGAAAAGATCATCACCGACAATCGCGTGCTGTTCCATCGCGTTGCCAATACGCTCAACTATCTTGACATCAAAACCGTGGTGGTCAGCTGCGGCACCTGCTTCGATCAGCTGCAGGGCTACGAATTCGACAGTATATTTCCGGGCTCCAAAATAATGGACATCCACGAGTACCTGCTGGAGAAAGGCGTCAAGCTGGAAAATGTCACCGGCACCCGCTACATGTATCACGATCCGTGCCATTCGCCGATGAAGAAATACGATCCGTTGACGGTGGTGAACACGCTGATGAACAGCGCGCAGAACGGCATCATCTCCAAGAACGATCGATGCTGCGGCGAGTCTGGCACCCTCGCGGTCACGCGGCCGGACATCTCAACGCAGGTGCGATTCCGCAAGGAACAGGAAGTTCGCATCGGCGTGGATGAGATCCGGGCGGGCGGCCATCGCGGCGAGGTGAAAATATTGACGTCATGCCCGTCCTGCTTGCAGGGCCTGAAGCGATTCAATGACGATGCGGAAATGGACGCCGACTACATCGTGGTCGAAATTGCCAAGAATCTGCTCGGCGCCGACTGGCTGCCGGAATACGTGCGGCGTGCCAATGCCGGCGGCATCGAACGTGTGCTGGTCTGACGCATGACGGCCGCTCCCGAAGTTAGCCCGGTTCCCGAAGTTCGCCCGGCTCCCGAAGTTCGCCGGACTCCCGAATTTTGCGATGTCGCGGTGATCGGCGGCGGCCCGGCGGGCAGCACGGCGGCCATCTTGCTGGCGCGGCGCGGCTACAAGGTCATCGCGCTCGAGAAGGCTCGCCATCCGCGCTTCCACATCGGCGAATCGCTGCTGCCGATGAATCTGCCGGTGTTCGAGCGCTTGGGCGTGCTGGACAAGGTGCGCGCGCTCGGCGTGTTCAAGCCCGGAGCCGATTTCGAGGCGGACAATGAGCGCGGCTACAACAACTACGCCTTTGCCCGCGCCATCGGCAACAGTCCGCCGCATGCTTACCAGGTGTGGCGGCAGGATTTCGACAAGATGCTCTACGACCATGCGCGTGACAGCGGCGCCGATGCCCGCGAGGGGCAGGAAGTAGTGACGGTCGAGCAGAAAAATCCGCGCGAGTCGCTGCTCGAGGTCAAAGCCGATGACGGCCGCCGCTACCGCATCCAGGCGCGCTACGTCGTCGACGCCAGCGGCCGCGATGCCTTGCTTTCATCGAAAAAACGGCTGCGCCGCAAGAACGACCGGCATCAAAGCGCCGCCATATTCGGTCACTTCCGCGGCGCCGAGCCGCGCCCGGGCGAGGACGCCGGCAACATCAGCATTTACCGCTTCGATCACGGCTGGATGTGGATGATTCCCCTGCCCGAGGGGGTCATGAGCATCGGCGCCGTCTGCCGGCCGGAATACCTCAAGCGGCGCAAGGGTCGCACCGTGGAGTTTCTCCTCGAGACCCTGCATCAAAACGCGGGGCTCAAGCGCCGCATGCAACGTGCCGAGCTGATCAGCGAGGTGCGCGTCACCGGCAATTATTCGTACGATTCTACCTGCATGGGAGGACCCGGCTGGGTCCTGGTGGGCGATGCGTTTGCCTTTCTCGATCCGGTGTTTTCTTCCGGCGTGTATCTCGCCATGAGCGGCGCGGAACAGGCGGCGGCGGCGGTGGATGAGTCGCTGCGAGTTCCCGAGCGCGAGGTGGCGTTGCTGCGCAAGCTGGAAAAACGCCAGCGTGCCGGCATGGCGCGATTCTCGTTCTTCATTTATCGGTTCAACGGACCCGTGCTCACGCAAATGTTCCGCGCACCGCGCAACGATTGGCAGCTGGAGCAGGGCGTGATCTCGATGCTCGCCGGCGATTTGTTCGACAACCCGAAAGTACTGCGACGCTTGAGCCTGTTCAAGTTGGTGTACACCATCACCGGCCTGCGCGACTGGCGACGCTGGCGAGCCGAGCATAAATACCGGCTGGCGCAGGCCCGCGCGGAATTCACGGGCGGCAACACGCCGCTGGACAAGGTTTAGGACCCAACCCCACCTATCAACATAAGGGAATCTAAAAATGCTCAGAGCGGTGGCCGTGCTTTCGATACTGGCGCTGATGTCAGCCTGCGCAACTCATCCCAAAACCACAGCGAGCCGTCCGGCGGCAATCAAGCGCATTGCAATCATTCCGGCGTCCAATCCGAAGGTATATTCGTTTGAAAATGCCGCCCCGCCCATCGGCGGCTACCCCTTCCAGTATTGGGTGAACAAGGCGGATAGCAAAAGTAAAGCGAAAATCTTTAATAGCAGCCTGACTTCGCAACCTGCTTATCTGGGGGATGACCTCACGGAGGAAGTGGCGGCGGCGCTTCGCAGCCATGGATTTACTGTGCAGATTTTGCAGGGACTGCCGCGCCCGGCTGAAGACCCCGACAATGTTGACTACGATAAAGTCTCGTCGGACGCCGATGCAATACTGCATGTGTGGATTTCCGAAGTAGGACTCTATTCGTCGGGCTTTTCGCTCGACTACATCCCCCGCGTCAATGCGGGAGGCAAACTGTTTATAAAAGGCCAGGACGACAACATCTACAACGAGGACGTTTACTACGGGGTCGATGCAAAAAAAGGCAAAGAGTGGGCAATCATCCCGGATGCAAAGTACGCGTACCGGTCATTTGACCTCGTGATGGCCAACATTGACGAGTTGCGATTGGCGTATGCAACCGGCGTTCACGAGATCGGCAAGCGAATGTCGGAGCAGATCTTCAGTGCCACCGATAAATTGACAGGCGGCGAGCATACACCGACGCAATAGGACGATGCGCACTCGAACCCATCTAATCGCTCGGATGTCTATGCGGCCTCGAGCCTAGCTCGCCGCGCCATCCACAGGCTCACGCCGATGATCATCGCGGTCACGACGCCCAAGGTGATGGTGGCGAGCACGTTGATCTCCGGACTGACGCCGAGCCGCACTTTGGAAAACACCACCATGGGCAAGGTGCTGCTGCCGGGACCGGACGTAAAACTCGAGATCACCAGGTCATCCCAGGACAACGTGAACGCCAGAAGCCAGCCCGACAAAATCGCGGGAAAAATGATCGGCAGCGTGATGACGAAGAACACTTTCACGGGCCGCGCGCCCAAATCCATGGCCGCTTCCTCGAGCGCGGTGTCGAAGGTCGCCAGCCGCGAATTGACGATGACCGTCACGTACGCCATGGAGAAGGTCATGTGGGCGATGGTCATGGTGGTGATGCCGCGCCCGGCCGGCCAGCCGATGAGCTGCTCGAGCGCCACGAACAGCAGCAGCAAGGACAAGCCGGTGATCACCTCGGGCATAACCAGCGGCGCGGTCGTCATCGCGTTCAAGGTAAAGCGGCCGCGGAATTGACTGAAGCGAGCCAACCCAAAACCGGCAAGCGTGCCCAGGATGACCGAGCCCGAGGCGTTGATCACGGCGACTTTCAAGGAAATCCACGCCGCATCGAGAATCTCCTCGTTGTTCAGCAGCGAGTAGTACCACTTGAGGGTCGGCGAATGGGCACTGTCCCACACGGTCACGAGCTTGGACGCGTTGAAGGAGAACACGACCATGGACAAGATCGGGATATAGAGGAACGCGAATCCAATGCCGATGCACGTCAGGATGAAATACGAACTGCGATAGTTCATCGGCCGCCTGCCGTCTCGCGCGCCTGCACGCTCTGGTACCACATCATGAAGGGTACCAACAGTATGAGCAGCAGGATGGCCACCGCACTGGCCACCGGCCAGGCGCGATTGGCGAAAAATTCATCCCATAGCACCCGCCCGATCATCAGCGCGTTGGGACCGCCGAGCAGGGCCGGGATCACGAATTCACCGACGGCGGGTATGAACACCAGCATCGAGCCGGCCAGGATGCCGTTGCGCGACAGGGGCAGCGTGATCTTGTAGAAGGCCTGCCAGGGACGGCAGCCCAAGTCCTCGGCCGCTTCGAGCAACTGCCAATCCATTTTCTCCAGATTGGCATACAACGGCAGGATCAGGAACGGCAGATAGGAATAGACGATGCCGACGTACATCGCGAAGGGCGTGTACAGCATCGTCAATGGCTCATGGATGACGCCCAGCGACATCAACACGTTGTTGATCACGCCATTGGCCTTCAGCAGCCCGATCCAGGCATAAACCCGCAGCAGCAGCGAAGTCCAGAAGGGCAGGATCACCAGCAGCAGCAATACATTGCGCAGCGAGGGCCGGGCGCGCGCAATGCCGTAGGCCATGGGATATCCCAGAATCAAGCACATCAGCGTCGAGAGGAATGCCACCTTGAGCGAGTTCGCAAAGGCATGCAGATACAAAGAATCCGTGAACAAGAAGGCGTAATTGTTGAAATTGACCTTGATCGCAAGCGAGTTCTTGCCCACCCACTCGAGCAACGGCTTGTAGGGCGGGATGGCCAGATCGACGTCCGAAAAGGATATTTTCAGGACAATCGCAAAGGGCACGACGAAGAACAGCAGCAGCCAGAGATAGGGCAGCGCAACGACGAGACCCCGGCCGGTGATGCCGACCCTCCCAAGGCGCGCAATTAAGGTCGTGGCACTAACGTGTCACCACCACCGGACTGGTCGCATCCCAGGAAAGATACACTTGCTGATCCCAGCTGATTGCTTCCGCATGCCGCGAGGTATTGGGTTGCGTGACGCGAACGACTTTGCCGGTCGGCAATTTGACCAGATAGATCGACAAGTCGCCGAGATAGGCGATGTCTTGCACGGTGCCGCGCACGAGGTTGTCGGTGCCATCCTGCGGCGCGACGGTCGACATGAATATTTTTTCCGGCCGAACGGCGGCCCAGACGATGGCCTCCGGCGGCGCGCTGATGCCGTGGCTGACAAAAATCGTGCCCCCGAGCTCGGGCGATCCGATGCGCACATAGTCCGGTTCGTCCTCGATAAGCTTGCCCTCGAACATGTTCACCGACCCGACGAAATCGGCCACGAATCTCGAGCCTGGAAATTCGTATATTTCGGACGGCGTGCCGGCCTGGACGATCTCGCCGTGATTCATGACGCCAATGCGGCTCGCCAGCGTCATGGCTTCTTCCTGGTCATGAGTCACGACGATGAAGGTCACGCCGAGCTTGTCCTGCAGGCTGATCAGTTCGAATTGGGTGTGTTCGCGCAATTTCTTGTCGAGCGCGCCCAAGGGCTCATCCAGCAGCAGCAACTTGGGACGCTTCACCAGCGCGCGGGCGAGCGCCACCCGCTGGCGCTGGCCGCCGGAAAGCTGATGCGGCCTGCGCTTGGCGAAGTCGCTCATTTTCACCAGATCCAGCATGGTCGCCACGCGCTCCTGAATCTCCGGCTTGGGGAGGCGGTCCTGCTTGAGTCCGAAGGCGACGTTCTGCGCCACCGTCATGTGAGGGAACAGCGCATAGGACTGGAACATCATGTTCACCGGCCGCTCGTAGGGAGGAACGCCCGTCATGTCCTCGCCGTCGATGAGAATCTTGCCCGAGGTTGGCGTTTCGAACCCCCCCAGCATGCGCAGCAGTGTCGTCTTGCCGCATCCGGACGCACCCAACAGGCAGAAGATCTCGCCTTTGTAGACTTTCAACGAAACATCGTTGACCGCTTTGAAGTCGCCGAACGATTTGCTGATTCGCTCGACTTCCACATAGGGCCGCGCGGACGGATCGTTCCAGGGCTGGGCTTTGACGACGCCTCCCGCGGATGCCGTCATGAGGTTATTGACCCGTCTTGAATTTTTGCCAGACCCGCGTGATCGCGCGAGTCTGCTCGGGCGAGTCCGCCAGTTGCAATGCCAATTTCTGCCGCTGTTCCGGCGGCGGATAAATTCCCGGATCATCCTTCACCGCGGGCAATACCAGGGACTGCGACGCGGTGTTCGCGTTGGCGTAGCGCTTGAAGTTCGAAACGTCCGCGATAACCTGCGGCGTCATCATGTAGTTCAAAAATGCATACGCGCTGTCCGGGTCCGGAGCATCTCTCGGGATCGCCAGCATGTCGAACCACAGTATCGAGCCTTCCTTCGGCACCGCATATTTGATTTCGATGCCCTTGTTGGCTTCCCGCGCCCGATCGCGGGCCTGCATCACATCGCCGTTGTACCCCACGGAAATGCACAGATCGCCGTTCGCGAGCGCTTCGATGTACTCCGAGGAACTGAAGTTGCGGATGTACGGCCTGATCTTGAGCAGCGTGGCCTCCGCCTGGGCGAGATCATCCGCGCTCTGCGAATTCGGATCCTTGCCCAGATAGCTGTACACCGCGCGCAGCATTTCGGCCGGCGAGTCCAGCAAGCTGATGCCGCACTTGGCCACCTTGGCGGCAACCTGCGGATCGAAGACCAGGCGCCAGCTGTCCAGCGGCGCATCCGGCATCAATGCCTTGACCATCTTTTCGTTGTAGCCGATGCCGTTGCTGCCCCACAGATAGATCACGCCATGGGCATTGCCAAGGTCGTTGGACGACACCTTGGCCATGAGCTGTGGATCCAGGTTCTGCAACTTCGGCAGCTTGGACTTGTCCAGGGCCAGGTAGGCGCCGGCTTTGATTTGCCGCTCGAAATAGGAAGCCGACGGCACCACGACGTCGAAGCCGCTGTTGCCCGCGAGCAGCTTGGTCTCCAGGGTTTCATTGGTGTCGTAGTAAGCCGGGTGCACTTTGATGCCGAAGCGGCTCTCAAAGTTCGGCAGCGTGTCCGGTGCCAGGTAGTCCGACCAGATGTAGAGATTGAGGACCTTGGCGCCGCCGGCCGCCTTTGCGGCCGAATCGCCGGCGGATTTCCCGCCGCCGCAACCGCTCAAACCCAACACGCATGCAAGCGCCAGTATCGCCGTCCGACGAACGCTCAACATCCGGCCACGTGGAGTACTCAGACAGGCTCCTGCTCTTTTGGTGCGCTAGTTATAGCGCAGCGGCCACATCGCCGCTAGACATTGAGCAACAGGTGCTCGCGTTCCCAGGAACTGATCACTTGAGCAAAGGTTTCGTACTCCGCTTCCTTGACGGCGGTGAAAGCCAGGACGAAGCGATCGCCGAACAGGTCCACCAGCGGCTTGGACTCGCGCAGCAGACGCAAGGCCTCCGCCAAAGTGCGCGGCAAGGCGATCGCCAGGTCATAGGCACTGCCGCCGATCGGTTCGGAGGGCTTGAGCTTCTCCATCATGCCGAGATAGCCGCACGCCAGGGATGCCGCGATGGCGAGGTAGGGATTGGCGTCCGCGCCGCCGACCCGATTCTCCACGCGCCGCGCATCGGGCCCGGACATGGGCACGCGCAATCCGGCCGTTCGATTGTCGTAACCCCAATGCACATTGATGGGCGCCGATGAATAGCGGCTGATGCGGCGGTAGCTGTTCACATTCGGACAGAACAGCGACATGGCGCCGGGCAGATATTTTTGCAACCCGGCGATATGGCCGAAGAACAACTCCGAGGGCGTGCCGTCGGCGTTGCTGAAAATATTCTTGCGCGTCTTGGAATCGATGATGCTCTGATGCAGGTGCATGGCGCTGCCGGGCTCCTTGGCCATCGGCTTGGCCATGAACGTCGCATACATCTTGTGGCGCATCGCCGCTTCGCGCGCCGTGCGCTTGAACAAGAAGGCCTGGTCGGCCAGGCTCATGGGATAGCCGTGCAGCAGGTTGATTTCCATTTGCGCCGCGCCGGATTCATGGATCAGGGTGTCGATCTCGATGTCCTGCGCTTCGCAAAAGGAGTACATGTCGTCGAACAGCGGATCGAATTCATTGACGGCGGCGATGCTGTAGGCCTGCCGGCCGATCTCCGGACGGCCGGAGCGGCCCACCGGCGGCTTCAAGGGGTAGTCGGAATCGATGTTCGGTTCGACCAGGAAAAATTCCAATTCCGGGGCGACCACGGGCTCCCAGCCCTGGGCCTCGTACAGCTGCAGTATCCGGCGCAGCACGTAGCGCGGCGCCATGGTGACCGGGCTGCCGTCGCCGTAGAAGCAATCATGAATCACCTGCGCCGTGGGCTCGGCCGCCCAGGGCACGACCCGCACCGTCTTCGGATCGGCCTTCAAGACGATATCGATGTCCGACGGGTTCATGGCGCTTTGATCTTCCGGATAGTCTCCGGTCACGGTTTGCAGGAAAATCGCCTCCGGCAGGCGCATCCCTTCCTCTTCGGCGAATTTTTGGGCCGGCATCAGCTTGCCGCGCGCGACGCCGGCCATGTCCGGAATGATCGCTTCGACTTCTGAAATGCCGTGCTCTCTCAAGAATTGTTGGATCGTGCTCGCCATACATCACCTTGCAGCGTTTGCGCGTTGGCGGCTCGCCGCGCCAAAGGCCGCAAACAACGCGCTCGAAAATGAGTCCCGTGCAAATTGCCATTCCGGATGCCATTGCAGCGCCAATGCGAAAGCCGGTGAATCGGCAACGCGAAAGGCTTCGATTACGCCATCCGGGGCACGCGCCTCGACGGCCAGATCGGCCCCCAATTTTTCAACCCCCTGCGAGTGCAGGGAGTTCACCTTGAGGCGGCTCCGGCCTGCGATTTTTTGCAGTTCTCCTCCAGGCTCGAGCAGCACCTCGTGGACGGGAGCGTACTGCGCGTCCAGCGGCAGGGATTCATCGTCGCGGTGATCGAGGTTCCCGGGCACCTCATGCAAGCGTGGGTTCAACGTGCCGCCGTAGGCGACATTCATCTCTTGAAATCCGCGGCAGATCGCCAGCACCGGCAAGCCGGCGGCGACCGCCCGCGGAATCAGCGGAAGCGTCGTAGCATCCCGATTTGGGTCATGTAGTGTGCCCGGCTTGGCGGCCGGTCCTCCGTAGTGTTGAGGCTCCACATTCGACGCGCTGCCCGTGAGCAGCAACCCGTCGCATGCGTCCAATAGCGATGGCAAATCAATCTCGGATCCCAAAGCGGGTACGAGCACCGGCACTGCATTCGCCCCCTGAGCGACGGCTTCGATGTATTTCTCGCCGACCATGTGGAAATAGTGCTTTCCATACAGCCGGCGATCGGCCGGAATTCCAATGAGCGGCAGGCGCGACATGTTTAATATATTAAACGTCCGGATGGACGATCGAACTTCAGGAACAGGACTATTACACCACACCCGGCATGTCTCGTCTGAAAAACGCATGCAAAAAGAGCTAAGATTTAGGCATTTCCAGCACTTAGGCACGTTTTGTGCGAAGCAGCAATGTTGCAATCCGATGGAAAATCTAGGTAGGCTCACAGGCTCCAATTTCTGTCAATAGCCCTAAAATTTTAAACACTTGTTGTCCAAACCGATGCGCCTATCTCATCCGCCTGCCCCGTCCTACTACGCCCTCGGCGACTCGTGGACGCCTCGCGCGGCCTTGCAGGGGGAGGTCAGAGCCGACGTGGCGGTAGTCGGCGGCGGCATCGCCGGCTGCGCGGCGGCGTTGCATTTGACAAAACGCGGCTACAAGGTCGCGCTGCTCGAGGCTCGCGCCATCGGCTTCGGCGCCTCGGGCCGAAGCGGCGGCCAGACGATTTTCGGCTTGGCGGTGAGTCAGCAGAAGCTCGAGCGCGAAGTGGGACGCGACGACGCCCACCGATTATTCGACCTTTCCATCGAGGCGTTGGACCTCACGCAATCCTTGATGCGCGAGCACGCGATCGATTGCGACTATCGTCCCAATCACCTGCACCTCGCGGTCAAGCCGCGTCACGTGCGGGAACTCGAGCAATGGTCCCGCGAGCTGCAAGAGGACTACGGCTACGCATCGGCGCGGCTGGTGAATCGCGCCGAACTTCAAGATCACGTGCGCAGCGATCGCTACTTGAGCGGCCTGCTCGATCCGCGCAGCGGGCACCTGCAACCCCTCAAGTACACGCAGGGCCTGGCACGCGCCGCCGAATCCGCGGGCACGGTCATCTATGAAAATTCCGAGGTCCTGCGCTACGACGATGGCGCAGAGGTGCGCGTGCAAACGGCACAGGGCACGGTGCGCTGCGCCCATTTGGTTCTCTGCGGCAACGCTTATATCGGCGCGCTGGCCCCGGCGCTGGCGCGACGCATTCTCGGGGTGGGTACTTACATCATTGCAACCGAGCCCCTGGGCGAAGAACGTGCCCGCGGCCTCTTGCCGAGCAACGCCGCCGTCGCCGACATCAATTGGATTCTGGACTATTTCAGGCGCTCGGGGGATGACCGGCTGTTGTTCGGCGGACGCGTCAGCTACAGCGCGGTGCAGCCGCCGCGTCTGGCCGAGTCCATGCGCGGACGCATGGTGCGCGCGTTTCCGTCTCTAGCGGATGTCAAAGTGGCGAATGCCTGGGGCGGCTATCTCGACATCACGATGAGCCGCGCGCCGGATTTCGGCCGGCTGGCGCCGAATGTGTTCTACCTGCAGGGTTTCTCCGGACACGGCGTGGCCCTGGCGGGGTTGGCTGGGAAGCTCGTTGCCGAGGCCGTTGCGGGCACCGCCGAGCGATTCGACGTGTTCGCGCGCATACCGCATCGTGATTTTCCGGGGGGCCCACTGTTGCGGCGGCCGTCGCTGATCCTGGCGATGCTGTATTACCGGCTGCGCGACCTGCTGTAGGCGCACCGAATCAGGACGCGCCGAATCGGGACGCTACGAATCAGGAGGCGCCGGGTTTTGCAAGGCTATTTCAGTTCGGGCTTTTCCGACGCGGCAAAGTTTGCCGACAATTTCTGGCCGGTATCGAGCAGCGTGACTGCATTCAAGCCGCCGCCGTGCGAGCCGTCGTGTAGCGGGTAAAAATCCACGCTCACACGGTCGCCCGGCTTGACGGAGTTGCGGGTCCAGCCGCCGCGCGTCAGCACGCCGGGACTCGTGGTTTCGAAGCTCCACTCCTGCGGCTCGCCGCCGCCCTCCGGCTGCACCAGCACCCAGATGACGCAATGCGGGTTGGTCCACTGAAAGCCTTTGACATTGCCTTTCAGCGTCAAGACCTTGGATCGATCGTAGACCGCGAAGGAGTGATGCGCATGCACCGGTAAGGAAACGGCGGCCGTGACGGCCAGGATGAGCGCGCCAAAACTTTGTTTGATTCGTGAATTCATTGCTAATTGTGTCACTTTGAGTCGGAGCCTACGGGAACGCCGTTGTGAAACTTGATGGGCGCGAATACGGAGTTGCCGTCCTTGTCGACCGCCTCGTTATAGCTTCCCTGCTCGCAAACCCCTTCGACGATGTCGTATTTTTGGGATCGCTGCCGGACATATTTGCGCGTGGTCTTCCACGGTTTTGACAGCAGCTTGTTCGCGGTGATTTCCAAATCGTCGGCGAGCGTAACAGGATCGAGCAGATGGAAACGCTCGACGATGTGCATGTCGCCATTGTTCGGCACGCCCACGGCCTCGTTGACGGCAAGGTAGGACTGCGGCAACACCGCGGTCGTGTCCACCACCAGTGTTTGTCCCTCCCAGTGCCCGACGGAATGGCCATGGAAGCTGGGGTCAGGATCGTCGGGATGCGGCCGGCCGTCGGTGTAGATGCGGCGCAAACGGTTGCCGTCGCCCTCGCCAAGCAAGGTCACCCTGCCCGGGGTCAGCAACAGCTCGAATGCATTGTGGGTAATCAGCATGTAGCTCGGCATGCCGGTTGGAAAGCAGTGATCGATGACCGGGAAAGGCCGGCCGGCCTTCTCTTCGGCGTACATGTGCTCGATCTGCTTCGCGGTCTTCGCATTCCACGGCGGCGGATTGGTGCGCTCTTGGGCGACTTGATCGCTGATGAGCGGTGTCCAAACGCCGCCGAAGTCCGGCAGCTTGGCGAGTGCCTGCCAATCGCGCAGCGTCGGCGGAGCATTGATCGCGTCCTTGGACTGGGCATCCGCCGCACTCGAGGGCAGAGGCGCAAGACCGGCGAACGTCGCGGCAACGATCGCGGGCAGCGTGCGGCTGATGAGGTGTTTCATGAGGTTAAAGATTACCCTATTTGAAGCGCACAACGAAACACTCATGGATTCTTGAACCGCACGACGAAACACTTGTGGATCCGCGCGTGCCGTTCGAAGTCCTTCGGGACTGTCGCTGCGCTGATATCCTCGATGTTCAGATCGGCGAGCCCTTCCTCGTCCAATTTAAAGCGCGTGTAATTAGTGGAAAACATTAGGCGGCCCGCGGGGCGCAGCAGTTTCAATGACCTGCGGATCATGCCGACATGATCGCGCTGAACATCGAGCACGCCCTCCATGCGCTTGGAATTCGAAAAAGTCGGCGGATCCAGGAGGATCAGATCGAACCGCGCGCCGGCCGCCTCTTGCTCCTCGAGCCAGGCCAGGCAATCGGCGCGGTACAGCTCATGGTTGCTGCCGCGAAATCCGTTGAGCAACAGATTCTCGTGCGCCCAATCAAGATAAGTGTTTGAAAGGTCGACGCCGGTGGTGCTGCGGGCGCCGCCTGCGGCGGCATACACCGTGGCGCTGCCGGTGTAGCAAAACAAATTCAGGAAATCCGCGTCCTGGGCCCAGGAGCGCAGCATGCCGCGCACGATGCGATGGTCGAGAAAAAGACCGGTGTCCAGATAGTCGCGAAAGTTCACCCAGAATTTCAAGCCCCCTTCCTGCACCGCGTGGCGCTCCGCGGCGCTGTCGCGTTTCTCGTACTGCTCGGTGCCCTTCTGTGGTTTGCGTACCCGCGTATGCACCTGCGACAGCGGCACCGCCAGCACGTCCGGCAGCACCGCCAGGGCCTCGCGGCGGCGCTCGCGAGCGCCTTCCTGATCGACGGATTTGGGCGCGGCATACTCCTGCACGTAAACGTGCCGGGATTCGCGGCCGTACAAGTCGATGGCGAACGCGTATTCAGGCATGTCCGCGTCATACACCCGGAAACAATCGACATGTTCGCGCTCGGCCCAGGGATCCAGGCGCTGCAGATTTTTGCGCAATCGATTGGCGAACATTTGCGCCCCGGGCCGGCTCGACCAATCCGCGCGCACCTCCTCCGCAGGACGCTGCGCGCGCGTTTCGTTGAGGTCGAAGCGCAGCAGCCGGCACTCGATGGTGCCGTTGAACACGCGGTGCGAGCGTTTGGCGTAAATACCCAAATTGCGCGCGAGCGGCGGATTGCCCGTGAGAATCGCCGCCTGCCAGCCCTCGAAGCGATCGCGCAGGATTGAGCCCAACTCTGCATACAGCTCCGGCAGTCCGGATTCCGCGCCGATCCGCTCGCCATAGGGCGGATTCGCGACGATCAAGCCGGTCTCGCCCGACGGCCGGGAGACGTCGCCGAGCGCACGCTTTTCCACGTGCACCCAGTCCGCGACGCCGGCTTGGCTTGCATTGGCAATAGCCATGCGTACCGCTTCAGAGTCGATGTCCGAGCCCAGGATGCAGCGCTTGGGCGTGCGCGCGGCACGCCGGGCCAGCGCTTCCGTGCGCAAGCGCGCCCAGAGCGCCGCATCGTGCCCATGCCATTTCAAGAACCCGAAGTACTCGCGATCGAGCGCGGGTGCGGCATCCGCCGCGATCAACGCGCCCTCGGTGAGGAACGTGCCCGAGCCGCACATGGGGTCGAGCAGTGTTCCGCCCCGCTCGGCTATCTGCGGCCAGCCGGCGCGCAACAGCACCGCGGCCGCGACGTTCTCCTTGAGCGGCGCGCGGCCGCCTTCGCTGCGGTAGCCGCGCCGGTGCAGACTTTCACCGGAGATGTCCAACGATACCAATGCCGTGGGTCCCTCGACATGCAAATGGAGCAGTACGTCCGGGCGTTCCGGCTGGATGTTCGGCCGCTCGCCGGTGGACTCGCGCAGTTGGTCGCAGACCGCATCTTTGAGCAGCTGCGATCCGTAAATCGTATGCCGGATGGCCTCATTGCCGCCGCTGCAATCGCATGCCAGCGTCGCGCCCGGCGCCAGGTGCTCGCGCCAATCCATGCGCTTGACGGCCTCGAAGATGCTCTTCGAACTGGTGGCATCGATGGAGCCGAGGCTGAGCAACACCCGGGTGGCGGTACGCGACCACAGGCACGCGCGGTACCCCACCTCCAGCGTGCCCTGAAATTTCACGTCGTGGCTGCGCTCGCGAATGTCTTCAGCGCCGAATTGCGCGAGTTCCTCGGCCAACACCGAGGCGGCGCCCACCGGCGCGGTTGCGAGCCAATAGCGGACATTGTCGTTCACGCTCAATGCACGTCGGCGGTTTTGCAGGCGCGCAAGTCATGCCAGTCGAGGTTGGGATGATTCGAAAAATAGCGCTGCAGAATTCGGTAGACATCGACGTTGAATGCCGGATAGACATCGCGCGCACTCAAGGCGGCGAGCTCTTCCTCGGAGCGCGCGGATCCCAGATACATCCAACGATCGAGGACGTGGAACTCGCCGCCGCGCGTTCCGTCGGGCAAAAACGCGCCGGTTGCCCGTTCGCGCAGCGCAATGCGGCCGGGAAACGGCCAGCTTTTGATTTTCAATGCCGATAGCGCCATTTGCAGCCGCATCGCGTGCAAGATCAGCGGCTCCTTACCGGCGCAAGCGCCTCGGCACTTTCCGACTTGCAGGGCAAAACACGAACCTTCGCTCTCTTCCAGCCCCAGCACCTTGAGGCACAGCTGCTGCGCGCGGGCGATATCGGTCAGCGCCTTGCGCGCGTCCTTTTCCGAATGAAACACCCCGAAACTCTGGGCGAGATCCTCGGGTTCCAGCATGTCGATGCGCTGGATGCGCACGCGGCCTGACGCATCGGGCTGCCGTAAGGTCACCGATTCCGTACTGCTGCGCGGGTGACGGTTGTGGCGCGGCTGTTGCGACTTGATCCATTGCGACTCGAGCAGCATCGCGCCCAACTCCCCGGCTGTCTGCGCCCAATCGACGCGCCGCACCTGCTCCGCCAAGGTATGTTCCCGCGAGCCGGCACGCGGATCGGCCAGCTGGGACAATATCTTGCCTCGCAGCGAGTTGCTTCGGCCGATGTACAACAGCGCGCCGTCCTCGCCATAGAAGCGATAGACGCCGGGCGATTCCGGCAACTCGTCGGCCAGCCCCGGCGGCAGCTGCGCCGGCAGCTTGGGGTGGGTCAGCACCGCCTGCGCGGCCGCTGCGGCAAAGACATCCGCGGGGACTTCGCGCTGCAACTTGCTCCACAAGTCGCGCAACACTCTGGCGTCCCCGAGCGCGCGGTGTCGGGCGCTGCAGCTCAATTCATGGCGTTCGATCACGGCATCCAAGTTGTGCCGCACGTGCTCGGGGAATAAGCGGCGCGACAATTTGACCGTGCATAGCGCCTCGGGGGAGAAGCCCAGGCCGGCTTTGCGAAACTCGCTGCGCAGAAACGCGTGATCGAAGCGGGCGTTGTGGGCGATGAATACCGCGCCGCGCAGCTTCTCGAAGACCGTCGCGGCGATATCCGCAAACAGCGGTGCAGCGGCGACCATTTCACTGCTGATGCCGGTGAAGGCCTCGATGTAGGGCGATATCGGACACTCCGGATTGACCAGCGTGCTCCACTCCTCTAGAGCCACGCCATTGCGCACCAGGACGATGCCGATTTCAGTGATTCGATCATAGGCGGGATTCCCGCCCGTCGTTTCCAAATCGACGAATGCGAGAGTGTCAGCCGCGTCCATCAAGCGACAGCAAGGGGTAGTAAAGGTCGGGGCGCCGGTCGCGGAACACGCCCCACGCCTGCCGATAGCGGCGTACCTCGTCCAAATCGAACGAAGCGGTCAGCACCGATTCGCTTTCCCGATCAGCCTCCGCGAGCTTCTCACCCGTCGGGGACGCGATGAAGGACGAACCGTAGAACGTCATGGTGTACTTTTCGCCCTTTTCGGTGCCGATGCGATTCGAAGCCACGACGGGCATGACATTGGCTGCCGCGTGACCTTGCATGGTCCGCTGCCAGTGACCGCTGGAATCGATGCTGGCATCCTGGGGTTCCGAACCGATGGCCGTCGGGTAAAGCAGGATCTCGGCACCCATGAGCGCCATCGATCTCGCGGCCTCGGGAAACCATTGATCCCAGCAGATGGCGACGCCCAACTTGGCGAAACGCGTCTCGAATACCTTGAAGCCGGTGTCGCCCGGCGAGAAATAGAATTTCTCGTGATAACCGGGGCCTTCCGGGATGTGCGACTTGCGGTAGCTGCCGAGGACCGAGCCATCGGCATCGATGACGGCGATCGAATTGTAAAACGCGTTGTTGGCGCGCTCGAACACGCTGATCGGCAACACGACGCTCAAGTCGCGGGCGACGTTGCGGAAATGCTCGACCGCCGGATGACCCTCGAGCGGCAAGGCGAGTTCCAGGTGCCGGGCGATGTGGTCCTTGCAGAAGTACGGCGTCTCGAACAACTCCTGCAGCAGAATCACCTGCGCGCCCTTGGCCGCCGCCTCGCGCACGAGTTTCTCCGCGCGCGCCATATTCGCGTCGCGATCCCAACTGCAGGCCATTTGCGTGGCCGCCACCGTTACCGTGCCCATAGAACCTCTATGCTACCCGATCTCTGAATTTCAATTATCGGACGGGGTCGCTTCGACCCCGTCAATTACTCGGTGCTGCGCACCTCGCCCTTCGGGCCGCCGCTGCGCGGCGTTCAAATCGGCCGGACGGCCGATTTAGTCGGCACGCCAGCGCCTAAAAACTCGGCGGCGAGCTCGCACTGACGATTTCGCATTCCTCACGCCCGACGTTGCGAAAACGGTGGGGCACGGAACTCTTGAAGTAGTAGGCGTCGCCCACGCCCAAGACGCGCGATTCACCGCCCACCGTCAGTTCGATCTTTCCTTTCACGACGACGCCGCCCTCTTCGCCCGCGTGCGTCAGCATTTCCTCGCCGGTGTCCGCGTTCGCCGCATAGCGCTCATGCAGGATCGACATGCTGCGCTGGGCCAGGCGGCCGCCGACCAGGCGCAGCTCGACGCTGGCGGTACCGATGTTCGCGAGTTCCTCGCGCGGGAAAAAAACCTGCGGCTTGCCGCCCAAATCCAACGTGAAAAAATCGGCCAACGCCATCGGGATGCCATCCAGCACCTTCTTGAGCGAACTGACCGAGGGACTCACACGGTTTTGTTCGATCAGGGAGATCAATCCATTGGTCACGCCCGCGCGCTTCGCCAATTCGCGCTGCGACAGCCCGTACATTTGCCGCACGGCCTTCAGATGGGTGCCTACGTCGATGCTCACACTGTCTATTATAATAGACGGATTCGAGCACGATAGGGCTAAAATTGAGCTTAGTGTTGATTTTCCTTATCATTGGGCTGCTCCCGCTTCTCCAAAGGACCAACGCCATGAACGCCCGCCTCACCCCCGCCGTGACGAATCCCGAACTCGACGCATTTTGGATGCCGTTTACGGCGAATCGACAATTCAAAGCGAATCCGCGGCTCTTGGCGCGCGCCAAAGGAATGTACTACTCGACCGCGGATGGCCGCGAGGTGCTCGACGGGGTCGCGGGACTGTGGTGCGTGAACGCGGGACATGGGCGGCGCGAGATTACCGAGGCGGTCACGAAGCAGCTCGAGACCATGGAATTTGCGCCGACTTTCCAAATGGGCCATCCGATCGCATTCGAACTGGCAAACCGCCTGGCAACAATTGCGCCCCCGGGGCTGGATCGAATCTTCTTCACGAATTCCGGTTCTGAATCCGTCGATACCGCGCTGAAAATCGCGGTCGCCTACCATCGCGCACGCGGCGCCGGACAACGCACGCGATTGATCGGCCGCGAAAAGGGTTATCACGGTGTGGGATTTGGCGGCATGTCGGTCGGCGGCATGGTCAACAACCGCAAGTTTTTCGGCTCATCCATGCTGCCCGGCGTGGATCACCTGCCGCACACGCTGGATCTCGAGCACAATGCGTTCTCGCGCGGAATTCCGCAGTGGGGCGCGCATCTGGCGAATGAGCTGGAACGGCTCATCGCGCTGCATGATGCGTCGACCATCGCCGCTGTCATCGTGGAGCCCGTCGCCGGCTCGGCCGGCGTCGTGCTGCCGCCGGCGGGCTACTTGAAGCGCCTGCGGGAGATCTGCGACAAGCACGACATTCTGTTGATTTTCGACGAAGTCATCACGGGCTTCGGCCGCGTCGGCAAACCCTTTGCCGCGCTGGCATTCGACGTGACGCCCGACTTGATCACCACCGCGAAAGGCTTGACGAACGGCGCCATCCCCATGGGCGCCGTTTTTTCGCAGCGGAAAATCTATGACGCGTTCATGCAGGGCCCGGAGAATTCGATCGAGCTGTTTCACGGCTACACCTACTCGGCGCACCCGGTGGCCTGCGCCGCGGCGCTGGCAACCCAGGACATCTATGCGAAAGAAGGGCTGCTGACACGCGCCGCGGCATTGAGCGCGACGTGGGAAAACGCCGTGCACTCGCTGCGAGGCCTGCCGCATGTCATCGACATACGCAACTATGGCTTGATCGGCGCAGTGGAATTGGAGCCGCGCCCGGGCAAGCCCGGCGCACGCGGCTTCGACGTGTTCCTCAAGTGCTTCGAGCGGGGCGTCATGGTGCGTCAGACGGGCGATACCATCGCCATGGCGCCGCCATTGGTGATCGAGCCCAAGCAAATCGAACGCATCGTCGAAACATTGGGCGCGGTGATTCGCGAGACCGACTGATTCGCCGGGAGCCTGTCTGAGGCTCCTAAGGTTTGGGCTCGAAAATCGAGTACCACTTTTTGCAGGGCTCGCTGACTTCCCAGACGCCCTCGAATCCGGCGGGCACCACAAAGGCGTCCCCCGCCTTCAGTTCGTGCTTCTCTCCCGTCACCGATTCGATGCGCACCCGCCCTTCGATGATCACGCAGAATTCGTGTTCGGTGTAGCGAACGCGCCATTTGCCGGCCGTGCTCGTCCAGATTCCGCAAAAAAACTCGCCGCGCGCATCGCTGTATTGATTCGATACCCGGGTGCGCGGGATGCCGGCGAGAATATTTTCATGCGACGGATTTGCCGACTCTCCGGTCTGAAATCGATCAAGGACCACGATCTTGGGCGCTGGGCTCATGCGCTATCGTAGGCTGATGGCGCGCGCGGAAACAAGTGCGGCCCGAAGCGTCTTGCTCCGGGCCGCCGCGCCTCGAACCAATTTTCACCAGCAGTCAGTCTGATCAGCCTGAGTGTCGTTCCTGCCGACTTGGGCTACGGCCGCACCGGACTCCATCTGCAGCGTCAAGCGGACGCGCCGCTCCAGCGCGTAACCATCGCTGTCTTCGGCGGTGCTCTGACTCTTGCCATAGGCATTGACTTCGAGCGCTGCATCGCCGACGCCGGAGGCCAGCAGCAGGTCGCGCACTGCGTTGGCCCGCTCCTGCGAGAGCTTCATATTGGTGTCGATCGTGCCGCGCGGGTCGGCGTAGCCGTCGACTCGAATTTTCAGCTCCGGGGACTTGGACACGGCCTGCGCCAGCACCTGAATCTGATGCGCGATGTCCGCGTTGATTTCCGCGCTGCCCGTGCGGAACAAGACATCGCCCTGCAGCCCGTCCAGGACCGCCGAGGCGTCCTCTTTGGCGCTCTGGACCATTTGCACCTTTTGCGAGAGATCATCCAGTTTGGCGCTCAAGGACTGGTTGGTTTCCGCCAATTGACTCTTCTCGCTCAGCAGCGTCGACTTTTCGGTCTGCAGCTGCGATTTGTCGCTCTCCAGCAGGGCCACCTGCGCCTCGGCCTTCTTGGCCTCGCTCGCCCGGTGCACTCGATTGCCAAGCCAGGTACCGAGTCCGGCACCGACCACCGCGCCAATCGGGCCGGCCGCAAAGGCACCGATCACCCCACCCGCCACGAATCCGGCCGGCTCCTGCGGGGGCCGGGGTTTCGCATCGCCGGCGAACGCCGCGGCGCTGACACCCATCAACCCCATCGTCCACATCCACTTGGAATACTTGGAATATCGCGTGCTCATGACCATCTCCTCGCTCCTCGCCCTAAAGAGGCGGCGACCGCCGCCCCATGGAGCCATTACAGGCCGGCATTCGGGCAATCAGGGGCGGGAGCCGTGGCAAATCATGGCGAGGCGCCGCTCAATTGCAGCAGCGCTTGAATTGCGGCGGCGACGCCCGGGAGATCAGGCCTTCAGCGAGAACGGCGTGAAGTTGGTGCCGATGTCGTAGTAATCCTCTTGTTCAGCCTTCTTGAGGAACGCGACGACGCGATAGGTCAAGGGAGTTGCCACGATTTCCCAGCCGCTTTTCAGCGCGTACTGGGTGAACATGATCAAGGCCAGGTGGGGTAAAGGCATGCGGCCCCAGAAGGCGAGAAAATAAAAAATCACGGAATCCACCAGCTCGCCGCACAAGGTCGAGCCGACGATGCGCGTCCACAGCCAACGGCCTCGAGTCCAGATTTTCATCTTTGCCAGCACATAGCTGTTGACGAAGGTGCCGCAAAGAAAAGCCAGAATCGAGGCAACCACGATGCGCGGCGTGTTGCCGAAGATGGCTTCCACCGCCGGTTGATCGGGGAGCGATCGCGCCGAGGGCGGCAAATGTACGACCACCGCCGCCATGATGGATGCGAACGCCAGGGCCCCGAAGCCCGCCCAGACGACGCGCCGGTCGCGGCCATAGCCGTAAACTTCCGTCAGGATATCGCCGAAAATATACGAAATCGGGAAAAACAGCACGCCGGCGAGAAAGGTCACGCTCAAGCCGAAAGGCAGTTGGATGGTGGTCTCTTTCGCGGGCCCAATCAGATTGGAACACAGCAATACGCACACGTAGGCGGCCATCACGAAGTCGTAGTACTTGAACTGGCGGTTCTGCGGTTGAGTGGTCATGGCGCGCCAGTGTAGCCCGCGGGCACGCCAATTTACCGACGATATGTAAACCCGGCGGCCGTGCGGGAGCCATCTGTCGTGATTTGGCGAAGAGGTCACATCAAGGAGCAGGCCGCTACGGTAGATATAGGAGTGTTCACCTCAAGTAGCGGATCTATGGAGCGGGGCAAACCCTTGATGCAGTCGGAGAGTCCGCTGGTCGATTTTGACGCCGTCTGTCAAAAAGTGCGCGCGGCAGTCGAACCCAATCGTACCCACGCCGTTTCGTTGCACGACGAATCGGGCGATGTGCTGTGGCTGAGCGAGAGCTCGATGGGGCCGGATGAGCACAATGCCGTGCGCGAAGCCGCGGAAGCCTTTGGCAATCCCACGGCCGCGCCGATCCTGACATTCGACTTGGGCGATTCGAAATCGGCCGTGATGGTTCGTGCCATCAACGCGCGGCGTGCCATGGTCGGATTGATCATGATCGTCATGGACACCCGCATCGTTGCGCAAGGCATGCCAAAACTGATGACGCCCAAATTGCAGCGGGCGCTGGTCCAGTTCGCCGGCATGCGTCCGGATCGCGCACCTGCGGCCGCTCCAGAACCGCCGATGAGTCCGCGCGCGCCGGACGCTGCATCCCCGCCCCCGCGCGCCGCGGCTCCCCCGCCCACCCGCGCACCAAGCCCCGTCGCCGCAGCGGCGCCGCTCGCGGTCGGTCCAAAAACGATAGCAGCCCAACTGGAGCAGATTGTCTCGCGCGGCACGGTGCGCACGCCCACACTCAACCCCGCAACCGTCTCACGTCCGGCCAGCTATGTCAGCCATGTGGGCGCCAGCCGCACGTCGAGCCCCAGTCGTACCGCAAACGCCTCTCAGCCGACGGGCCCCGCTCATACGGCGATCCCTGCTCAGCCGGCGGGCCCCGCTCACGCGGCGAGCTCGGCGGCGCCGGCGCGTCCGGCGGCCGCCGCGGCAGCCCCTCCAGCGGAGCCGGCGGAAAGGCTGCCTGCTCACAAGGGCGTTCCGCCGGAGATCGATCGCCTCAATGCGGCCATGCGCAAGAGTCCCATCCTGCTGCACGTGCAGCGGCTCGTGCCATTGAGCAAAGGCAGTCAACTGAAACGCTACGAAGTTTTGCTGCGCTCGGGATCCGAAGAGGCGCCGAGCGCCGCTCCCCACGCCATGCTAAAGACCGCGGTCGAGAACGGCCTTGGCTCCATGATCGACCGCCGTGTCGTGACGGAGCTCATCGGTTGGCTGGTCCGCCATCCGGACACGTGGCACGCCAACGAAGTCATGTTCTCGGTGAATCTCACCACCACGGCGCTGCACGACGAGCACTTCATCAAATTTGTCGAACTGTGCCTGGTCAAGTCCTCGCTGCCCAAGGGGACGATCGCATTCGAAGTCGATGCGCCGACCGCGCTCACCCTGGCGGACAAGATCGGCGCCGTCGCCATAGCGCTGCATCGTTTGGGCTGTCCGCTGGTGCTGGATGACTTCGCGTTGCGAACCGAGTGCTTCGAGCTGCTGCGATTGCCCGGCGTGCGCTACGTGAAGCTGGCCTCCGATCTCACCGCGAAAATGCGCACCGACAAGGTGTCGCAGGCGGCCATCACCGCGGTCGTGCAGATGGCGCGCGTATTGGGCATGCACACGGTGGCCAAGCGCATCGATACGCCCGCGGAGCAGGAATGGTTGACCGCGCTCGGCGTGGACTTCGTGCAATCGAACTCGATGTCGCCCGCCGCGGCCCTCGACAGCCTGCACAAGCCGGCACGGCCCTAGAGCTAGTTTTCGCGTGAAACCCGCGGCGCTGCGGGACTCCAACCGCCGCCCAGCGCCTTCACCAAAAACACAGCCGTGGTGAATTGTTGTCCCTGAATCTGCACGGCCTGGCGCTGGTTCGTCAGCAGCGTTTGCTCCGCGGTGATCACGTCAAGATAGGTATCAACGCCGCCTTTGTAGCGCTCGCTGGCGATATCGTATGCGCGTTGGGCGCTGCGCACACTGGCGACGGCTTGGGTCTCCGCGCGTTCCAGCGACGCCAGTCCCGTGATGCCGTTTTCCACCTCTTCCATCGCCGTCA
>Ga0210400_10000924_pt1 | contig 30367 bp, 27 predicted proteins | sample IncBWH26MmetaG_FD_155456 | JGI IMG/M metagenome (GOLD analysis project Ga0210400, IMG submission 155456) | Forest soil microbial communities from Barre Woods Harvard Forest LTER site, Petersham, Massachusetts, United States - Inc-BW-H-26-M | ecosystem: Environmental > Terrestrial > Soil >... | reverse complement strand
ATCGCCCTCGCGGCTGCTGATGCCGATGTCGTTCGGCTCCCTGCTGGGCGGCCTCGTCACCCTGGTCGGCACCTCGCCCAACATCATCGTGTCGCAGGTGCGCCAGGACCTCTTCGGCAAGCCGTTCGGCATGTACGACTTCGCCCCTGTGGGCCTGGGCCTGACGGCCTTGGGCGTGCTCTTCCTGTCGTTCGCCTACCGGATCCTGCCCACCAGCCGTTCGCCGACCGAGACCATGGACGCCGCCCTGGCCGGCAACGCCTACGTCACCGAGGTGGAGGTGCCCGAGGGCTGGACCTCCGCCAAGCCCAGGGTCGGCGATGTCCGGGCGCGCGCCGAGGGCGACGTCTCGGTCATGGCCCTGATGCGCGACGGCAAGCGCCGGGCCTCGCCCCACGCCAACACCCACCTGCATCCCGGCGATCGCCTGCTGCTGGAGGGCGACCAGCAAGCCCTGGAAGCCGTGATCGCGCGCGCCAAGCTGAAGCTCACCCGCTCCGATCGGCCCGTGGCGATGGAAGAGGCCACCGAGGAAATCCGGCTGGTGGAGACGGTGGTCATGGACGGCTCCAGCCTTGTGGGGGAGAGCGCCCGGAGCCTGAACCTGCACGGCGAGCACGGGGTGAACCTTCTGGCCGTCAGCCGCAGCGGATATCGCCTGCGCCAGACCCTGCGCAGCGTACGCTTCCGCGCCGGCGACATCGTGCTGCTGCAAGGCGGCGAGCGCACCCTCCCCGGTGCGATCAAGGCCCTCGGGCTCCTGCCCCTGGCCGAGCGCGAGGTGCGGCTGGGCGGTATCCGCCGGGTCCTCGCCCCGGTGGCGATCCTGGCGGCGGCCATGCTGGCCATCGCCTTCCATGTGGTGCCGGTGGCGATCGCCTTCTTCGCCGCGGCGGTCGCGATGGTGGCGGTCGGCGGCCTGCGGATGCGCGAGGCCTATGCGGCGCTGGACGGCCCCGTCCTGGTCCTGATCGCGGCCCTGATTCCCGTCGGCGAAGCCATCCACGCCACCGGCGGGGCGGACCTGGTGGCCGGTCTCCTGTCCCACGTCCTGGGCGGGGCTCCGCCGCTGCTCTCGCTGGGAACGATCATGTTGCTCGCCATGCTGAGCGCGCCCTTCATGCACAATGCGCCCACCGTCCTGGTGTTCGGCCCGATCGCCGCGACCTTCGCCCAGCGGCTCGGCTACAGCCCCGACGCCTTCATGATGGCGGTCGCGGTCGGCGCGGCCAGCGATTTCCTGACCCCCGTCGGCCACCAGTGCAACACCCTGGTGATGGGGCCGGGCGGCTACCGGTTCTCCGACTATCCCCGCTTGGGGGCGCCCCTCAGCGTCGTCGTTCTGATCGTCGGGACCCTGCTGATTTCGCGGGTCTGGGGGACGACCGGCTGAGGCCGGCCGCCCACCGCCGCGGCCGTCGCCGGGGATCAGGCCAGCGCGCGGTCCAGAATGCCCTTTAGGGCCAGGCCATTCGCGGCGGCTGCGCCGGAGGCGGTGTTGTCGAAAATGCACCATCGCTCGCCCGCGGGGTTCGCGGCTATGGCGCGGGCCAGGGCGGCCAGCTCATGCTCGGCGTAGGCGGAATAGTACATCCGCGGGGACCCGTGCAGGCGCCAGTAGGCAAGGCCCGGCCAGCCGCCCGGGGACATGGCCGCGGGGCTGCGGGCAGGGTCGGCGGCCGCGCGCGCGATCCGATGCCTCGCCAGCAAGGCGTCGCCGTCCCCTGCGAACCAGCTCGCGTGGCGCGGCTCGCACACCACGGGACCGGCGGTCCGCCGCCGAAGCGCGCCGAAGAAGTCGCCCGCCACGGCCGCATCGAAGACGAGGCTGGGAGGAAGCTGCACGAGCAGCGGACCGAGCTTGTCCTCCAACCCGCCGAGTTCCCGCAGGAACGCATCCAGTCCGGCCTCGCAGCCCTGCAGGCGCGCCTCGTGCGTCAGGGCGCGCGGCAGTTTCACCGAGAAGCGGAAATGCGGAGGCGTGCTCTCGCGCCACCGCACGAAGGTCTCGGGGCGGTGCGGACGGTAGAATGTGCTGTTGATCTCGACCGCCCGGAGCACGCCGGCATAGCGCTCCAAGCCGGAGCCGCCGGCGGGAAACCGGTCCCGGACCGTGCGCGGAACGGTCCAGCCGGCGGTCCCGACGAAGGGTTCGGGCCGTGGCACGGCCTCAGCCGAACACGGCGCGGATGGCGGGCGCCTCGGCGGAAACCCGGCGAGCCGGAAACCCCGTCGGGCCCAGCCGACGGGCGAGGCGCGCCCCGGACTCGCGGCGCCGGACGATCCAAAGACGGCTGGGCCAGCGCGGCGGCATCGCAGTTAAACTCGCTCGCGCGCCTGGGGTTCTCCCCGTCGAGCCGCGCGCGCGGAACCGCGGCCCGCAACACCTGTTGAGGCCTATCGGCGGGTCGAAAGCCTCGGCCTCATCGATCCCTGATCCACCGCCGCCTTCTGTTTGCGAAAGGTTCGTTGCCTCCATGATGATGGTCGAGACCGTCCTGAAGACCAGCACGATCCATGGGCTGGGGGTGTTTCTGACGGCGCCCGTGCCGCGCGGCGGCCTGATCTGGCGCTTCGACTCGCGCATCGACCGGGTCTACACCCTGGCCGAGGTCGCCTCCCTGCCGGAGCACGTTCAAGCCTATCTGCGCACCTACTCCACCTGGCACGAGGCCAGCCGGCTCTTCGTCCTGTGCGGCGACAACGGCCGCTTCTTCAATCATTCGCCGACGCCGAGCACCGTCTCGAACGCCATCTCCTTCGGCGAGGATCACGCCGCGCGGGACCTCGCGGCGGGCGAGGAGCTCACGTCGGACTACGCGACCATCTGCGACGAGGTCCGGCGCAACGGGAACGGGTTCTAGCCGACGCGCTCCACGCGTCTGAAGGCGACCTGCGGCCGCCAGGTCAGGCCGGTCGCGCCGGGGACTCCTGCGGGTCTTGCCGGATCGGGAGCCGCGCCGAGCAGGGGTCCGGCGTCAGGCCCCTGACGATCGCAAGCAGGCCCGCGCGGGCGTCACCCGGCGGAATCCGGGCGAAGCCGCGCAGCAGGTCGACAGCCCCGGGCATGGCGAGCAGGGCGTTGAGTTCGGCCTGCATGGCGTCGTCCTGGGGCGAAGGCGCCGGGCTGTCGAAGCCGGGATCGCCCAGCAGCGAGCCGCCCGAGCAGTCAAGCGCCCGCGCCGCCTTGACCAGCATGGAGGCCGAGATCCGGTTGGCGCCGCGCTCGTATTTCTGCACTTGCTGGAAGGTGATTCCGAGGTGCTCGGCCAGGGTCGACTGGCTCATGCGCACCGCCTGACGGCGGATACGCATCCGCGCGCCGACGGCGACGTCGATCGGATCGGGCCCCTCACCTTCGCGCATCGCTCGCCCCCTTTTCGTGCGAATCCTAGTCTTCGCCTGGATAAAGGGAAGAGGCGCGGGTGTCAGTCGCGCCCGCCCTGCACCAGGCGAAGCGGCCGCCACGACCTCAGCAGGCTTTCCGTCGAGGCGAGCCGGAACGCCTTGTGGGCGAGACCGGCGCGTTGCAGTTCAAGCAGGCCCGCGAGGCCGTCGCGCTCGGCCGATGGAACCCAGGCGGCGTCCGAGGCGAGGGTCAGGCGCAGCGACAGCCGCAGGGCGTCCAGGGCGGTCGCCAGGGCTGACCCGCGAACCGAGACGCCGCAGAGCACGACGTCCCATCGAGGTCCGTCGCCGAGCGCCGCGGCGAGTTCAGGGCTGGACAGGGCCGAGGGCTGCTCACGGTGGTAGACCGGCTCAGAGGGTTCCGGCGCGAGGCCCGCCATGGGCCGCCAGGAGTCTTCGCCCGGCCGCGGCCGCCGCGAGACCACATGGCGGACGGACCAGCCTTGCAGCCGGGCCCGGCCCATCAGCGTGGCCGCGTTGACGCTCCACCCGGAGAAGGCGGGATCGGCTTCCGCGTCCGTGTCGGCGGCGAGGCTGACGGCGTCCAGGCATAGGAGCATCACGCTGTCCGAGCCGCGGCCCGGCGCCCCCGTCACGCGGCGAGGTCCGCCGGCGCCGCTTCCAGCACGCCCGGCCGGTCCCAGTCGCCCTCCGGCCGCAGGAGCACCATGGGTGGGCTGGCCAGGCCGACCGCGGCGGCGTGCGGGGCCAGTTCGAACTCCATCTCCCGATAGGCGTAACTGGAGAAGGTGAACACCGGCCGGCCGGCGCGCGGCCGCCCCTTGAAGTAGCGCCGCCAGAACGCCTCGCCCCGGACCTGGGCGTGGCCGATCAGCCGCCGGTAGCCCTTGCGCGCCGCCAGGTCGAAGGCCGCGCGGCAGAGCAGCAGCAGGGCCGGCCCCCCACGGTGCGCCTGTCGAACCGCCAGCCGTTCCAGCTTCGCGAACTCGCCGAACCAGCGCAGGCGGACCACCCCGACCGGCTCGCGCCCGAAGCGCAGCAGCAGATGCGTGGCGCCGCTCAGATCGTTGCCGTCGAACTCCTCGTCGTAGGGGCAGGCCTGGTCGCCCATGTAGACCAGCGACCGGACGGCCTGGACCTGGGCCAGCTCATCGAGGGTGCGTACGACGCCGACGCTATAGCCGCCGGCGGCCCCGGCGCGGGCGCAGGGGTCTGAGGGCGGTCTCACGCCGCCACCGCCGCTTCGGCGGGCGGTTGCCATACGAGGCCGCTGTCCGACCCGGGCAGGTCCACGAACCCCAGGCGCTCGCGCATCAGCCGATGCCCCGCCTCGGTGGTCGGGCGCGCGAACTTCGGAAGCGGCCCCACCGCCCCGGCCATCACCGCCCGCGCGCCCTCGACCACCCGCCGCGCCGACAGCTTCGTGGTCGCCGCGACGCCCCAGCCATAGAAGCCGTGGATCGCCTCGCCCGGGCGGGCCAGGTGCGGCGCCGCCGGCGCGCAGGCGTCGAACGATCCCCGGCGGACGGCCCGCACCCCCCCGGCGCTCAACAGGATGAAGGCCAGCACCCCGCAGAGCGCGCCCGCCTCCTCGGTCACGAACAGGGCGGCGCCGCCGGTCAGGGTCTGGACACGGTCGAGCTCGCCGGTCGTGGCGATGCCCGCTCCGATCAGTTTCGCAGCCAGGTCCCTCGCCGCCGCCACCTCGCCCGGCGCCGCGGGCCGGACATCGAACGCGGCGAGTTCGCGCCGCAGTCTTGTCGTGAACGCCGCTGAATGCCGGATCGGATCTCCGCCCATGGGTCCACCTCCCGATCCCCGAGGTCTGGCGCGTGCATGCGGCCTTGGGCGCCCGCGAAGATTGCAATAGGGTCCCTGCAGGACTGCCGGGGGTCGGAATGGGCGAGGTCACGAAGCGGCGCGCGGACTGGTCGAACCTGAGGGTGTTCTTCACGGTCGCGCAGACCGGCGGCATCAACGCCGCGGCGCGGGCCCTGCACCTCAACCCCTCCACCGTGACCCGGGCCGTCGAGGAGCTGGAGCGCCAGCTCAACGTCACGCTCTTCCTGCGCGGGCCCCGCGGCGTCACGCTCACCCAGCCGGGCGAGGCGGCGTTCGCGCGCGTCCGGACGATGGAGAAGATGGCCGAGTCCCTGGAACTCGAGGTCGCCGACAGCGAAACCCTTCCCGAAGGCCGGGTGCGGCTCGCGGCGCCCGATGGCGTGGCGGCCTATTTCATCACGCCCTTCCTACCGGAGTTCATGCGGGCGCACCCGGGGCTCGACCTGTCGATCGACTGCGGCCTGTGGCCCGACCGTCCGCTCGACGGCGAGGCCGATCTCACCCTCACCTTCAGCGAGCCCACCCAGCCGGACGCCGTCGCCCAGGCGATCGCCCACGTGCACTACGCCCTGTTCGCCTCACGCGAATACGTGAGCCTCTATGGCGCGCCCGCCACCATCGAGGAGGTGCTGCTGCATCCTTACGTCCACCACTCCGCTCAGACGCACCAGAAGGAGCTCTGGGGCCCGCGGGTGGAGGCCTGGCAGGTGCTGACGCACAAGCGCATCGAGACCAACGCCAGCGCCGTGGTGATCCAGGCGGTGCGCAACGGGATCGGGATCGGCGCCATGCCCACGGCGATCGCGTCGGTGGAGCCGGACCTGGTCATGCTGGACGTCCTGAAGGTCGGGCCGGCGAAGCTCTGGCTCGTGCACCACCGCGACGCCGTGCGCCCGGCGCGGGTGCGCCTGGTGAAGGACTGGCTGAAGTCGATCTTCGACGCCCGCCGGCGCCCCTGGTACCGGTCCGAGTTCGTCCACCCTTCGGAGTTCGCCGCGCGCATCGAGGCCGCAGGCGCGCCACGCGAGAGCGGGACGCGTCAAACGGGCTGACCGCCGGCGCCGTCAGGACTGATAGTCGAAGCCGTTGGACTTGGCCTTGCCCTGCCCGCCGAAGGTGTAGATCAGGCCCACGAAGGCGATCCGGCCGTACTGGTTGCGCAGGTAGCTGTCGCGCAACTGCGGCGTGACGATCAGGCGCTGGAACCTCTGGCCGTCGAACAGGTCGGTGACGGTCACCACCGCCGCCAGGTCGGGCCGCAACTGGCGCCGGTAGCCCAGGTTCACCAGGTTGATCGCGTCGACCGAACCCTGCGGGGTCAGGCGCTTGTCCGCGCGGCTGAACGAGATCTGCGCCGTGTCGACCTTCGTGGGGCGCCAATCCAGGCTGGCCTTCAGGTTGAGGCCGGTGGTCGACTTCAGGCCGGGCGCGCCCAGGGCCGTGGCGTCGATCTGGGCGGTGAACAGGTCGCCGCTCAGGTTGTAGGCCAGTTGCTGGCCGAGCTTGCCGTTGGCCGTGAACTCCACGCCCGCCGACCGGCTCTTCGGCAGGTTGGCCTTGGTGGTCAGCAGCACCTCGTCGCTGATCGGGCGGACGACGTCGGTCAGGCTGTTGCGGTCGAACCGGTAGTAGGCGGTGACGCCGTAGCTCAGCGCCTGGGCGGCGATGTTGTAGCCGGCCTCGTAGGACCAGGTGTCCTGCGGGGCGAGGTTCGGGTTGCCGGCCCGCAGGTTGTGGGTGTCCTGGGTGTCGATGAACGGGTTGAGGATCTCCGGATCCGGCCGCGTCAGCCGCCGCGCGATCCCCAGTGAAAGCTTGCCGTCGGCGCCCACGGCGCGGTCCAGGTGCAGGCTGGGGTAGAGGCCCGAGTCGCTGCGCCGGTTGATGAGGTCGCCGGTGACCTGCAGGCCCGTGGCCTGGGCCGCCTCGAACCGCGCGCCCAACTGCACCTGCCACGGCCCCAGCGGCGCCTGGTACTGGCCATAGGCCGCGTTGATCGTCTGGTGATAGCGGAAGTGGTTGGTGATGGCGGGGTTGTCGGTGATGAGGCCGGTGGCCGGATCGACGTTCCCGCCGCTGGGATCGAAGCGGTTGCGGTCGCTTTCCAGGTCGTAGCCGAGCTTGACCTCGCGCTCGTCGGCCAGCGGCAGGTCGTAGTCGGCGCTGAACTCGGTCTTCACGATGTCATGGCTGAGCCGCAGTTCGTCGAAGGTCTGGCCCGACGGCGGCAGGGTGAAGCTGTTGCGGTAGTTGTTGGTCTCCCGCTCGCGATCGGTGCTGTGCTGCAGGTTGAGGCTCAGGGTCTCGTTCGGCCGCCAGAGCTTCTGGTCGAAGTGCAGGCCCTCGCTGGCGTCGACGTTCCAGTCGTGGCCGTCGTCGTGCCGAGCGGACAGGTCGGCGATGGCGCCGCCGGCCGGACCGTCGGAGTTGTTCTGGTCGAAGTAGCGCTTGCCGAACAGCTCGCGGTGGCTGAACGAGGCGCCGATCGATTGCCGGTCGTTCAGGTCGTAGTCGATGCCGGCCTTCGCCGAGGGGGTCCAGCGCCTCTGGCGCTCGTCGATGCTCTGCTGGCTGGCGACGAGGGCGTTGGAGGTCGGGTCGAGCACGTCGCGGTTGCTGGTCGTCAGGCGCTCCCGGACGTCATGGCGCACGCCCAGGCCGCCGGACAGCTTCAGGGGCCCGCTGTTGTAGGCGCCGTTCAGCGCGGCGACCAGGCGGCCGGACTCGCCGGCGCTGATCTGGCCGCTGCCGGAGAGCCCCGCGCGCCGGGTCTTCTTGGTGATGATGTTGATGACCCCGCCCGACCCCTCGGCCTTGAACTGGGCCGGCGGCGTGGTGAGCACCTCGATCCGCGCAATGTCGCTGGCCGAAAACTGCTGCAGGCTGAGGCCCCGGGAGGAGCCGGAGAACTGCGCCGAGGGCTTGCCGTCCACCAGGATGGTGACGTTGCCGTCCCCGCGCAGGCTGACATTGCCGTCGGCGTCGACGGCCACGGACGGCACCTGGTTCAGCACGTCGGCCGCGGAGCCCGACGTGGCCTGCAGTTCGTTGGTCAGGCTGTAGACCTTGCGGTCGAGTTGGGTCTGGGCGGGCGGGGTTTCGGCCGTGACCACGACCTCGGCCACCGACGGGGCGCCGGACGGCTTGGCGGCTGGGGCCTCCGCAAAGGCTGGCGCCGCGCTGCTGACGACCAGCAGCGCCACCGAACCGGCAAGTCGTCGCATGTCACTCCCACTGGGGCCGAGAGCCCGCGCTTGATCTAGGCCGCGCCGGGTCACCGCCGGGTGGGGTCAAGATTGAGTATCGCCAATGTCGGCGGTCTAGCCCTCTGGGGCCGCGAACATCAGGGCCACGTTCAGGCCGCCGAAGGCGAAGGCGTTCTGGAGGAGGAGCCTGGAGGCGATCGGCTGGGCCTCGCCCAGCACCAGGTTGAGGTCGCAGGCCGGGTCGCGCGCGGTGAAGTTCTGGATCGGCGGAGCCAGGCCCTCGGCCAGCGCCCGCAGGCCAATGATCGCCTGCAGGGCCGCTGAGCCGCCGATCAGGTGGCCGTGGGCGCTCTTGGTGGCGATCACCGGCAGGGCGCGCGCCCGCTCGCCGAACACCTCCACCAGGGACTGGGTCTCCGCGGCGTCGTTCAGCGGCGTGCCGGTGCCGTGGGCGGAGATCAGGATGTCGTCGCGGTCGAGCGCCTTGGCCTGGGCCGCCGCCTGGCGCATGGCGCGGGCCTGCCCCTCCGGCGAGGGTTGGGTGATGTGGAAGGCGTCCGACGACATGCCCCAGCCGACCAGCTCGCCCAGGATCGGCGCGCCGCGCGCCTTGGCGTGGTCCCACGCCTCGAGCATCAGCACCGCCCCGCCCTCGCCCAGCACCATGCCGTCGCGGTCGGCGGAGAATGGGCGGCAGGTCGTGGGCGACATGGCGCGAATCGCCTCCCAGGCGCGGACGGAGCCGGCCGTCGAGACCGCCTCGCTGCCGCCGACCAGGGCGCAGTCCACCTGACCCATGGCGATCATCGCCGCGCCCTGGGCGATCGCGTGGGCCGACGAGGCGCAGGCGCTGGACGTGGCGAACACCGGCCCGCGGATCTCGAAGGCCATGGCCGCGGCGCTGACGCCCGCGCTGACCATCACCCGCGGCACGGTCGAAGGGTGCAGGCGCGGCGACTTCATCCCGAAGAACCGCTCGTAGCCGGCCTCCAGGGTGGCGAGGCCCCCCAGGCCGTGGCCGAAGATCACCGCCGTGCGTTCGTCGAGCACCGGGTCGCCGCGCAGGCCCGACTGCTCCAGGGCCTCCAGCGCCGGGGCCAGGGCCAGCCGCGCGAAGGGATCGAGGCCGCCGGCCACCGGCTTGCCCAGCCGCTCGTCCAGCGCCGCCTCATAGCCGTCGGGAACGCGGGCCATGGGCAGTTCCAGCCCGCCCGGGCCGTAGGGGCTGTCGCCCATGATGGTGCGCGCGATGCCGCCGCGGCCGTCGCGGGCCGCCTGCCAGTTTTCCTCGACCGAGCCTCCGAGCGCCGAGATCGCGCCCAGCCCGGTCACGGCGATGCGGTTCACCAAGGCGCCTCGCTTCAGGCGGAGGCCGTGGCCTGGGCCCGGTCCTTCAGCTTGTCGATCAGCTCGCCCAGCGTCTTGCAGTCGGAAAGCTCCTCGGCCTCCACCACGATGCCGTAGCGTTCCTCGACCTCGAAAAGCACGCTGATCACGTCCAGCGAGGCGATGCCGAGATCCTCCAGGTTCGCGTCGCGCTTGAGCGTCGCGCGGTCGATCAGGGCTTCCTTGGAGATCACGTCGAAGAGCTCGTCGTCGCTGGGAATGACTGGGGCCATGACGACGTATCTTCCACAAAACCGGCCGCTGACAGCGCGGCCCCTACACCCTTCCGGACGCCGCCGGAGGCCTACAGCCTCAGCCCGCCGGCGCCAAGCGTCAACCCGCCGCACCTGGAGCCGGCCCCCATGGTCACGCCGTGGGGTCGGCCGCGAAGAGCGGCGCGAACGCCTGCATGATCGCGTTGAGCACGACGTTGCGATGGCGGAAATAGATCGCCGTGCGGGTGAGCCGGCAGCCGAGCCGCAGCTTGTTCTCATAGGCCGCCTGGCCGGGGACGTAGCGCTTGAGGCCGCGCTCCAGGCAAAGCCCAAGGTTGGTGAACCAGCTCACGAAATAGAGGTTGAGCGCGCGCCCGCGCACCGGGTCCATCAGGATGTATTTGTCCAGCAGGGTGGTCTCGTCCTGGACCAGCAGGTTGCCGCCCACCAGGGCCTCGCCCTGGAAATAGAGCACCCAGAAGGCGCGCCCGCCCATCTGCCGCGGCACCCCGGTGAAGTAGGCGGCCGTCAGGTGCTCGAAGGCCATGTCGGCCCGCGCGCGGGTCGCCTCGTAGAAGGCGCAGAGCTGGCCCACCACATCGTCCACGTCGGTGCGGACCTCCATGCGCAGCTCCGGCGCGACCCGCAGCTTGCGGCGCATGTCCTTGCGCGCGCTGTAGGTCAGGCGGGCGAGGTAGCCGTTGATGTCGGCGAAACCGATGTCCAGCGACGCGATCGGCAGGCTGGCCATGGCGCGATAGCCGCGCGGCAGCGCCGCGGCGTCCCACAGCGCCTGCTGCGGCTGCGGCGCGTCCTTGAGGGCGAAAAGGCCGCACCCGGCGGCGCGCGCGTCGACCTCGAAGGCGGCCAGCAGTTCGCCCAGCACCTGCGGACGGTCCGCCTCGGCCACGGCGGGCGCGATGCCCAGGCCGGCGGTGGTGGCGCAGGGCGAGCCGATGCCGGCCAGGCGCAGGCTGAGCAGGCCCGGGACCAGTCGCCGGGCGGCCGCGATCGCCCGCTTGGCCGGCCCCACCAGCGTGGTCTCCAGGTCGTATCGCGTGTGGAAAGCCGGCGCGGCGGCCACCAGAGCCCCCTCGTCGCGCACCAGCACATAGCGCCAGCGGAAATCCGGCAGGCCCGCCCGCTCCACCGCCAGCAGGTAGTCGTAGCCCTCCAGGGCGTCGGGGAAGAGCGCGTCCCATTCCGCCCGGCCGACCGCCTCCAGGCTGCCGACGACAGTGGCCTGGCGCATCGGGGGCCTTAGGCCTCGACCGTCGCGCGTCGAACCGCCGCGGGGGCGAGCACGGGACCGCCGAAGAAGCCGGCCGTCAGCTCGCCCAGCCGCGCATGCTGCTTGTCCACGTGGATCATGTGATAGCTGTCCTCCAGCATCACGACCTCGCTGAACCCGCCGAGCGCGCGCTGCAGCCGGTAGGCGTTGCGCGGGTTGGCCATGTCGTCCTCTTGGGCGTGGGCGATCAGCACCGGCGCCTCGATGCCCGGGGCGATCTTCTCCACGTGACGCGCCAGGCGGTAGAGCTGGTGCATGCAGCCCAGCGGCATGCGGTCGAGCGCGCCCGGGATCAGCGCCTGCAGGGCGTTCTCCGCAAGGCCTCGCAGCCGCTCGTCCTTGAGGCCATAGGGGTGCGGCTGTACGAAGCTCAGGCTGCGCAGCAGGGGCAGGTTGGCCACCGCCTGGATCAGCGGCGCGCCGGTGGTGATCCGGGGCATGTTCCAGCCGTCGTATTCGAACAGCATCGAATAGACCGCCGCGCCCCTGATCTCCGGGAAGGCCGCGCAGAGCTCCAGGCCGATGGCGCCGCCCGCGCAGATCCCGGCCACATAGACCTCGTCGACCTCCTGCGCGAAATCCAGATAGGCGGCCTTGGCCGAGTCCACCCAGTCGCGCCAGCCGGTCTCGAGCAGGTCGGCCTCCGTGCCGCCGTGGCCGGCCAGCAGGGGGGCGTAGAGGCTGAAGCCCTGGCGGTGCAGCACGCGGCCCACGGCCTTCATCTCGGCCGGCGCGCCGGTCAGGCCGTGGATCAGCAGGACGCCCTTTCGGTCGCCCTCGCCGCGGATCCGGAAGCTGCGGTCCTTGGCCATCAGGCGCGGGCTCCCGCGATCAGGTCGAACAGTTCCAGATTGACCTCCTCGTTGGCCGCGCACGCCGCCGGCGGCGGCCGCGACCAGGGCTGGTCGAGCAGGGCCTCGCCGCGCTTCATGAGCCCGGCCAGCGCCCCGCCGCCATAGACCGCGGGCGACCAGTCGCCGACCACGTCGGCCCCGATCAGCCGGTGGCCGGCCAGCAGCGGCGCGATCAGCCGCTTCAGGAATTCCAGGCTGGTTCGGCCCTGGTCCCAGTTGGTGGCCGCGTCGGCGGGCGCGAGCACATCCTTGTCGATGGTGATGTAGATCGCCTCGGTGGGCACGCGGGTGGCCAGGAACTCGGCGAAGGCGGCCTCGCCCAGGGTCTCGATGGTGGGCCAGCTCCGGCCGCAGAGCGCCACGGCCTCGGCGCCGTCCGGTTCGCGGTAGGCGTAGAGCTCCAGCCGGTCCTCGGTCACCAGGTCGAGGTCCGCGCGGCGCGGGCTCGGGCGGCGGATGTCGGGGCTGCAGACCCCCACGGTCAGGACCCGGGCCACCTGCGGCATGCGCGCCGCCCAGCCCACCCAGGATCCGCAGTGAACGCCGGGGCCGAACTGCACCCAATCGGGGTGATTGTCGAAATGCAGCACCGTCACCGATGAACAGTCCGCCGCCTCCAGGGCCCGCTCCAGCAGCAGCGGGCTGACGTGGTGGAAGTCGCCGGAGCCGGAGAACACCATGGCCGGGCCGGCCGCGGCGGGCAGGTCGTCGCGCAGCCGCGCGCGCAGGCGCTCCAGCGCCGGCGGCCGGCTCCAGAGCCGCAGCGCCGGGCCGAGCTCGCGGGCGTCGAGCGCATGCCCGCCGCCCTCGGCCACCCTGGCGGCCAGCGTCTCCTGCCCGGTGAGCGCCGCGTCGAGATGGAGGAGCGCCGCGCGCATTGCGGTGGCGCTCAGGTGGTGACGCAGCGGCGCAGCAGAGCGTCGAGCAGCTTCAGCGCCAGGTCGATCTCCTCGTGGGTGATGTCCAGCGAGGGGGCGAAGGTGATGACGTTCTTGTAGTAGCCGCCGACGTTGAGGATCAGGCCCATCTTCTTGCCGCCCACGTCCAGGTCGCCCTTCAGCCCCTCGGCCACCATGCGGTCGAGCAGGGACTTGTCGGGGGTGAAGCCGTCCGCGCCGCAGAGTTCGGCGCGCAGCGCCAGGCCCAGGCCGTCCACGTCGCCGATCTGCGGCCAGCGCTTCTGCAGCTCCTGCAGGCCCGCCAGGAAATAGGCGCCCTTCTCCGGCACCGTGCGGTCATAGTCGCCCTCGGCGGCCATCCGCAGGGTCTCCAGCGCCACCGCGGTGCCCATCGGGTTGGCGTTGAAGGTCGAGTGCGTGGCGCCCGGCGGGAAGACCTCCGGATTGATCAGCTCCTCGCGGGCCCACAGGCCCGACAGCGGATTGAGCCCGTTGGTCACCGCCTTGCCGAACACCAGCACGTCGGGCTGCACGCCGAAGTGCTCGATCGACCACAGCTTGCCGGTGCGCCAGATGCCCATCTGCACCTCGTCGACCACCAGCAGGATGCCGTGCTGGTCGAGCACCTTCTTCAGCTCGATGAAGAAGTTCTTGGGCGGAATCACATAGCCGCCGGTGCCCTGGATCGGCTCGGCGTAGAAGGCGGCGAACTCGCTCTCGCCGGCCCGCGGGTCGGAGACCCCGTGGAACTCGCTCTCGAACAGGCGGGCGAAGTTGCGCACGCAATAGTCGCCGTACTCTTCCTTGCTCATGCCCTTGGGGCCGCGGAAGGCGTAGGGGAACTCCACGAAATGCGCGCGGTCGCCGAAGTGGCCGTAGCGGCGGCGGTAGCGGTAGGACGAGGTGATCGCAGACGCGCCCAGGGTGCGGCCGTGGTAGCCGCCCTGGAAGGCGAACATGAAGCCCTTGCCGTCCTTGGCGTTGCGCACGACCTTGAGGCTGTCCTCGATGGCCTGGGCGCCGCCGACGTTGAAGTGCACCCGGCCCCTGGCCCCGAACTTCGCCTCCGCGTCGCGGGCGATCAGCGCGGCCAGCTCCACCTTCTCACGGTGCAGGTGCTGCGAGGCGATCTGCGGCAGGGTGTCCAACTGCCGGTGGGCGGCGGCGTTTAGCCGCGGGTTGCGGTAGCCGAAGTTGGCCGTCGAGTACCACATCTGCAGGTCCAGGTAGGCCCGGCCCTCGGCGTCGTACATGTACGAGCCTTCGCAGGTCTCGAAGAACTTCGGCTGCGCGAGGTAGTGGACGGTGTCCCCCCAGGAACAATATTGCGCATCGAGCGCTCGCAGTTCGGATTCCGTCAATTGGGGGGCGGGCGCGTCGTACATCCAGAAACTCCGAGAAGGCCCAGTCCGGCGGGCCAACATGGCGACAGGGACGCCCACCGACAATCTGGGCTCATATCGCGTGTGAAGGAATGTGACAGTCGGGCCCACCGCCGACGCCGCGAGGCGCCCTCGACAGACGATTGTAGTTCTTCAGACCTGTGTTGCCGGCCACCCGTCTATTTACGACGCCGTAATGCCGCCTCCGCCTCAAGAAGCCAAGCACGGCCCGCGCTCAAATACGGTCGCCGCGCGGTTGCGCGGCCCCGCCGCCACACCTCTGAGGGACTCGCGCGACTCCGAAAGTTCTGCTTTTGTTCGCGTCGGACTGCGGATGGAGAGCGGATCATGGCGGACGGCGCATCGCATCGGGTCTTGGAGGGCTGGCCGGCCTGGCCCCGGCTCAACCAGGCGCTGGCCGCCCGGTCCAGCCTGTGGGCTGTCTGCCGCTGCGGCCGCGAGGCGGTGATCGATCCCAGACCCTGGGTGGGCCAGGGGCTCGCCCGCCAGGCCACCGCCGGCCTCGAGGGCCGCCTGCGCTGCGTCTGCGGCGCGCGCCGGGCGCGGCTGGAGATCCGCGGCCTCGCCGAGGCGCCGGCGCGCGGCGCCGGCGGCATCCACGTTTTCCGCTAGGCGGCCGAAGTCTAGACCCTGTCCCGACTGACTTGGATCAAGTCAGTCGGGAAAGAACAGGGTCGTCGCCTATATCTGGAGCCCTTCTTGTCCACTCAGGTTGATTCAACCTGAGTGGGAAGGGCTCTAGACCGGAGCCGGTTCCGCGAACATCGGCGTCGAACGGAAGATGGCGATCTCCTCTTCCGTCATGTCGCTCGGGACGTCGGCGAACAGCGGGGTCGAGAGATAGCGCTCGCCGGTGTCCGGCAGCATGGCCAGGATGTTGGTCCCCTTGGGCGCGCTCTCGGCGATCTTCAGGGCGCCGGCGAAGGTGGCGCCGGAGGTGATGCCGCAGAAGATGCCTTCCTTGGTGGCCAGCTCCTGGCTGAGCTTGATCGCCTCGGGGCCCGGGATCGCCATCAGTTGGTCGACGTAGTTCGCATCCACCGCATCGCCGGTCAGCTTGGCGATGAAGTCGGGCGTCCAGCCCTGCATGGGATGCGGCTTCCAGGCCGGGTGGCCGGCGGCGGGCGAGCCGTCGGGCTTGTAGGCCTGCGGTTCGTGGCTGGCGATCAGCGCCGCATCGGCGGGCTCGCAGACCACGATCCTGGTCTTCGGGCTCTTGGCGCGCAGCACGCGGCCGACCCCGTTCAGCGTGCCGCCGGTGCCATAGCCCGTGACCCAGTAGTCCAGTTGCTCGCCCTCGAAGTCCTTCAGGATCTCCGGACCCGTGGTGCGCTCGTGCATCGCCGCGTTGGCCTCGTTCTCGAACTGCCGGGTCATGAACCAGCCGTGGGTCTCGGCCAGCTCGACGGTCTTGGCCACCATGCCGGTGGCGCGCAGCGCCGCGGGCGTCAGCACCACCTTGGCGCCCAGGAAGCGCATCAGCCGGCGCCGCTCGATGGAGAAGCTCTCGGCCATGGTGACCACCAGCGGATAGCCCTTGGCGGCGCAGACCATGGCCAGGCCGATGCCGGTGTTGCCGCTGGTCGCCTCCACCACCGTCTGGCCGGGCTTCAGCTCGCCCGACTTCTCGGCCGCCTCGATCACCCCCAGCGCCAGGCGGTCCTTGACCGAGCCCAGCGGATTGAAGGCCTCCAGCTTGACGAAGAGGTTCACGCCGGCCGGCCCCAGGCGGTTGATCCGCACGACCGGCGTATTGCCCACGGTCCCCAGAATGCTGTTGTACCTGGCCATCTCGCGTCTCCCTTGTCGGCGGCAAAACAGAAGGCCCCGCCCGGCGCGCGAGTCAATTCAGCAGAACCGGGATCGCCCGGACCTTTTCTGGGGGCTTGAGGACGGGGCCTGCGAAGCCCAAAGTCCTGCGCCAGGGGGAAAACCAATGACGCTTTCGGTGATCGGGGCCGGGTTCGGCCGCACGGGGACCATGTCCCTGAAGGTGGCGCTCGACGCGCTCGGCGTCGGGCCCTGCTACCACATGGTCGAGGTGTTCAAGAACCCGGCCGCGCCCGGCTGGTGGATCGAGGCCGCGGAGAACCCGGCCAAGGCCGACTGGGGCAAGATCTTCGCCGGCTATAACGCCACCGTCGATTGGCCCAACGCCACCTACTACAAGGAACTGGCCGAGACCTATCCGGCCGCCAAGGTGATCCTCACCGAGCGCGACCCGGACGACTGGTTCGAGTCCACCCAGGCCACGATTTTCATGGACCGCGGCGTCCCGCCGCCAGACGCGGCCTTCCCCAAGATGCTCAAGAAGGTGGTCTTCGACCTGTTCGACGGCCGCATCCATGACCGCGAGCACGCCAAGGCCGTGTTCCGCGCGCACAACGCCAGGGTGCGCGAGGTCATCCCGGCCGACCGCCTGCTGGTCTACGAGGTCGCTCAGGGCTGGGAGCCTCTGTGCGGCTTCCTGGGGGTCCCGGTCCCCGACTTCCCGATGCCCAAGGTCAATTCGCGCGAGGAGTTCGCGGCCATGATCGCGGCCGGCGGACCGGGCGGCCCGCCGAGCCATTGACCGCTAGCGGCCGCCGCCGCCGGTGATTTCCTTGATCAGGCCCTGGACCGGGGCCTTGCCGCCGGCGCCCCAGACCACCTTCAGGAAGGCCAGGGTGCGGCCGGCGGCCTCCTCGAACTTCCACTCGCAATCGTCGATGCGGCAGTCCTCGAACCTGGGCGGCTCGCCCCCGGAATAGACCAGGCGGCAGTCGCGGAACTCGCAGGACGAGAACACCTCGCCGTCGAGCGCCACGGTCTCGTGATTGTAGATCGCGCCGTCGGCCATGGTCCTAGTCCTGGTCGTCGTCGGCGGGCCGCGCGGACGGGTCGGCTTCAAGGCGGGCGCGTTCGCGGGCTTCGGCCTTGGCGCGGGCCTTCTCGGCCACCTTGGCGGCCTTCAGCCGGTCGCGCTCGGCGCGTTCGAAATTGTAGTTGGGCTTCCGCGCCATGATGAGCTCCGTCGAGGGTAAGGCGGGGCGCGAGCCGAGCCGGCGAAACGGGGTCTTACACCGAATTCGCCGCGCGGCGCAGCCCGCTCTTGGCTTGGCGACGGAAAACGGCTCCTCCGCTTGGGGGCGGAGGAGCCGAAAGCGACGCCGCGGACCGGGGGGTTGGGGTTGGCCTGCGACGTCGATTTTCCGTGCGGAGCGGGGGCTCGGGGGGAGGAGGATCCGCCTCCGCACCACGCCAAACTGACGCCCCTCCGCGGCGCGAGTTGGGCCGCTTCGTAACGCCAACGTCTCCGAAACGCGCCGAAGTCGAGACTTTTTGACACGCCCGGGCCGCCCGTTCGTCGACCGGCGATTTCTAGGGAACCGGCGCGCCGCAAACCGCGTTGGCGTTGAAACTGGGGGTGTGCCGCGATCAGAAATGAAGGCGTTGGGATGATCGCCTTCCTTCGATCCACCCCCCGAAAGCGTCAAGTTCGGGGAATTCCATGTCCAACGCCGATATCGCCGCTCCCGCCCGTCGCGCCCCGCGCACCGCCGGCCGCGGGAACGGACGGGCCAATGGCCATTTGGCCCATGACCTCGATGCGATCGACACTGGCGAGTTGCTCTCCGCCCTGCGCGCCTTCCGGCGAGGCGACTTCTCCGTCCGCCTGCCGCGCGGCCATCGCGGCATCAACGGCGAGATCGCCGAGGCGTTCAACGACGTGGTCGAGCTCAACGACCGGATGACCCGCGAGTTCGAGCGGCTGGGCGAGACCGTCGGCCGCCAGGGCAAGATCAACCACCGCGCCCGCCTGCCGGCCGCCCAGGGCTCCTGGGCCGCCAGCGTCGACGCCGTGAACACCCTGATCACCGACATGGTCCACCCCACCGCCGAAATGGCCCGGGTGATCGGCGCCGTGGCCAAGGGCGACCTCGGCCAGACCATGGACCTGGAGAACGAGGAGCGCCCGCTGCGCGGCGAGTTCCTGCGGATCGGCAAGGTGGTGAACACCATGGTGGGCCAGCTCGGCTCCTTCGCCTCGGAAGTGACCCGCGTGGCGCGCGAGGTGGGCACCGAAGGCAAGCTCGGCGGCCAGGCCCAGGTGAAGGGCGTCGCCGGCACCTGGAAGGACCTCACCGACAACGTGAACTTCATGGCCGCCAACCTGACCGGCCAGGTCCGCAACATCGCCGAGGTGACCACCGCCGTGGCCAACGGCGACTTGTCGCGCAAGATCACCGTGGACGTGAAGGGCGAGGTGCTGGAGCTGAAGAACACCATCAACACCATGGTGGACCAACTGAACGCCTTCTCCTCCGAAGTGACCCGCGTGGCCCGCGAAGTGGGCACCGAGGGCAAGCTCGGCGGCCAGGCCCAGGTTAAGGGCGTCGGCGGCACCTGGAAGGAGCTGACCGACAACGTGAACCTGATGGCCGGCAACCTGACCGGCCAGGTCCGCAACATCGCCGACGTGACCACCGCCGTGGCCCGCGGCGACCTCAGCAAGAAGATCACCGTCGACGTGAAGGGCGAGATCCTGGAACTGAAGAACACCATCAACATCATGGTGGACCAGCTCAACTCCTTCTCCTCCGAAGTGACCCGCGTGGCCCGCGAGGTGGGCACGGAGGGCAAGCTGGGCGGCCAGGCCCGGGTGGAAGGCGTCACCGGCGCCTGGAAGGACCTCACCGACAACGTGAACTTCATGGCCGGCAACCTGACCGGCCAGGTCCGCAACATCGCCGAGGTGACCACCGCCGTGGCCAACGGCGACCTGTCGAAGAAGATCACCGTGGACGTGCGCGGCGAGATCCTGGAGCTGAAGAACACCATCAACACCATGGTGGACCAGCTCAACTCCTTCTCCTCCGAAGTGACCCGCGTGGCCCGCGAGGTGGGCACGGAAGGCAAGCTCGGCGGCCAGGCGCAGGTGCGCGGCGTCGGCGGCGCCTGGAAGGACCTCACCGACAACGTGAACATGATGGCCGCCAACCTGACCGGCCAGGTGCGGAACATCGCCGAAGTGACCACCGCCGTGGCCAACGGCGACCTGTCGAAGAAGATCACCGTCGACGTGCGCGGCGAGATCCTGGAGCTGAAGGACACCATCAACACCATGGTGGACCAGCTCAACGCCTTCTCCTCGGAAGTGACCCGCGTGGCCCGCGAAGTGGGCACGGAGGGCAAGCTGGGCGGCCAGGCGCAGGTGCGCGGCGTCGGCGGGACCTGGAAGGAGCTGACCGACAATGTGAACCTGATGGCCGGCAACCTGACCGGCCAGGTCCGCAACATCGCCGAGGTGACCACCGCAGTGGCCAACGGCGACCTGTCGAAGAAGATCACCGTGGACGTGCGCGGCGAGATCCTGGAGCTGAAGAACACCATCAACACCATGGTGGACCAGCTCAACTCCTTCTCCTCCGAAGTGACCCGCGTGGCCCGCGAGGTGGGCACCGAAGGCAAGCTCGGCGGCCAGGCCCAGGTGAAGGGCGTGGGCGGCACATGGAAGGAGCTGACCGACAACGTGAACTTCATGGCCGCCAACCTGACCGGCCAGGTGCGGAACATCGCCGAGGTGACCACCGCCGTGGCCATGGGCGACCTGTCGAAGAAGATCACCGTGGACGTGCGCGGCGAGATCCTGGAGCTGAAGAACACCATCAACACCATGGTGGACCAGCTCAACTCCTTCTCCTCCGAAGTGACCCGCGTGGCGCGTGAGGTGGGTACGGAGGGAAAGCTCGGCGGTCAGGCGCAGGTGCGCGGCGTGGCCGGCACCTGGAAGGAGCTGACCGACAACGTGAACCTGATGGCCGGCAACCTGACCGGCCAGGTCCGGAACATCGCCGACGTGACCACCGCCGTGGCCAAGGGCGACCTCTCCAAGAAGATCACCGTGGACGTGCGCGGCGAGATCCTGGAGCTGAAGTCGACGATCAACACCATGGTGGACCAGCTCAACGGCTTCGCCTCGGAAGTGACCCGCGTGGCCCGCGAAGTGGGCACGGAGGGAAAGCTCGGCGGCCAGGCGCAGGTGCCCGGCGTCGCCGGCACCTGGAAGGACCTCACCGACAACGTGAACATGATGGCCGCCAACCTGACCGGTCAGGTGCGGAACATCGCCGACGTGGTGACCGCGGTGGCCGAGGGCGACCTGAAGCGCAAGCTGACGCTGGACGCCAAGGGCGAGATCGCCAGCCTGGCCGACACCATCAACGGCATGATCGAGACCCTCGCCACCTTCGCCGACCAGGTGACCAACGTGGCGCGCGAAGTGGGCATCGAGGGCAAGCTGGGCGGCCAGGCCCGGGTGCCTGGCGCCGCCGGCCTCTGGCGCGACCTCACCGACAACGTGAACGAGCTGGCCGCCAACCTGACCACCCAGGTGCGCGCCATCGCCGAGGTGTCCACCGCCGTGACCCAGGGCGACCTGACGCGGTCGATCACCGTCGAGGCCTCCGGCGAGGTGGAGGAGCTGAAGAACAACATCAACGAGATGATCCGCAACCTGAAGGATCAGACGCTGAAGAACACCGAGCAGGACTGGCTGAAGACCAACCTCGCCCGGTTCACGCGCATGCTGCAGGGCGAGCGCGACCTGTCGACGGTGTCCAACCTGGTGCTGTCGGAACTGGCGCCGCTGATCAACGCCCAGCACGCGGTCTTCTATGTGTCGGACCTGGATGCCGAGGGCCAGGAGGTGCTGAACCTGGCGGCCACCTACGCCTTCAACAACCGCAAGCACCTGGCGAACTCGTTCAAGCTGCGCGAGGGCCTGATCGGCCAGTGCGCCTACGAGAAGTCGCGGATCCTGCTGACCAACGTCCCGGCCGACTACGTGCAGATCTCCTCAGGCCTGGGCGAGGCCTCGCCGCAGAACATCATCGTGCTCCCCGCCCTCTTCGAAGGCGACGTGAAGGCCGTGATCGAACTGGCGACCATCGGCGACTTCAACGAGACGCAGCAGGCCTTCCTCGACCAGCTCATGGAATCCATCGGCATCGTGCTGTCGACCATCGCCGCCAACATGCGCACCGAGGGCCTGCTCAAGCAGTCCCAGCTCCTGACCTCCGAGCTGCAGGCCCAGCAGGAGGAGCTCACCAAGACCAACGACCGTCTGGAGCAACAGGCCGCGTCGCTGCGTCAGTCCGAGGAGCTGCTGCGCACCAAGCAGGAGGAGCTGCAGCAGACCAACGCCGAGCTTGAGGAAAAGGCCCAGCTACTCTCCGAGCAGAACACCCAGGTGGAAGGCAAGAACCGCGAGGTCGAACAGGCCAAGCTGGCGCTTGAGGACAAGGCCGAGCAGCTCGCCGTCACCTCCAAGTACAAGTCCGAGTTCCTGGCCAACATGAGCCACGAACTGCGCACCCCGCTGAACTCGCTGCTTATCCTGTCGAAACTGCTGGCCGACAACGGCCAGGGCAATCTCTCCGACAAGCAGGTCGAGTTCGCGCGCAACATCCACGACGCGGGCACCGACCTGCTGGGCCTGATCAACGACGTCCTGGACGTGGCGAAGATCGAGTCCGGCACCGTCACCCTGGACATCGGCGAGATGTCCTTCGCCAGCCTGCGCGACCAGGTCGACCGGACCTTCTCCCAGGTGGCCGCGGACCGGAAGCTCGACTTCGTCATCCAGCTCGACCAGGCCCTGCCACGCTCGATGTACACCGACGACAAGCGCCTGCAGCAGATCATCAAGAACCTGTTGTCCAACGCCTTCAAGTTCACCGAGAGCGGCTTCGTCAAACTCGAGGTCACCCGGGTCCGCAGCGGTTGGAACCCGGACAACGACCACCTGAACACCGCCGGCCAGGTGCTGGCCTTCAGCGTCCAGGACTCCGGCATCGGCATCCCCGAGGACAAGCAGCGGATCATCTTCGAGGCCTTTCAGCAGGCCGACGGCACCACCAGCCGCAAGTACGGCGGCACCGGCCTGGGCCTGTCGATCAGCCGCGAGATCACCCGCGTGCTCGGCGGCGAGCTCCGGGTCGAAAGCCGGCCCGGCGAGGGCTCGACCTTCACCCTCTTCCTGCCGCTCAACTTCAGCCCGCAGGCCCAGGTCCCATCGGCCGGCCGCATCCTGCCGATCACCTCGCGGTTCAGCCCGCCGGATGACGCCCTTGAAGCGGTCGCCGACGACCGCGACGGGATCGAGCCCGGCGACGCCAAGGTGCTGATCGTCGAGGACGATCCGCGGTTCGCCGCCATCCTGCTGTCCCTGGTCCGCGAGGGCGGCTTCAAGGGGGTGGTCACCGGCGAAGGCGCGGCGGCGGCGGCGCTGGCGCGGCGGTTCGCGCCCGACGCCATCATGCTGGACATCGGCCTGCCGGACATGGACGGCTTGGCGCTGCTCGACCTCTTGAAGCGCACCCCGGAGACGCGGCACATCCCGGTGCACGTGATCTCCGCCGACGACCAGCGCGGGCTCGGGTTCGCCATCGGCGCCTTCGGCTTCACGCACAAGCCGGTGGACCGCGAGGGCGTGGTCTCGACCCTCGAGGAGGTGAAGAGCTTCGTCGCCAAGAGCGATCGCCGGGTGGTCCTGGTCGGAGGCGAGGGCGACGCGGCCGAGACCCTACGCCAGTGCTTCGAGGGCCTTGAGGTCACCGATGACCTGGCCGGGGCGCTGTCGCGGCCCGAGCCGGAGCGCGCCGAGGCCCTGGTCGTCGAGGTCGCGGAGATGCCGACCGCCAAACTGATCGATACCCTCAAGAAGGGCGACCAGCGGCCCGCGGTGGTCGTCTATGCGCCCGACGATCTGGCGCCTGACGACGAACGGCGTCTGAGGCTCGGGGTGTTCGGCGGGCTGGTTCGCCTCGCGCGCAACCCCGATCAACTGATCGAGCAGACCAGCCAGCTCCTGCACCAGCCGTTCGACGCCCTGTCGGAACCCACCAAGGTCAAGCTCGCCCAGAGCCGCGCCGTGGATCCGATCCTGGCGGGCCGCAAGGTGCTGGTGATCGACGACGATATCCGCAACATCTTCTCCCTGGCCAGCGCCCTGGAGGACTACGCGGTGGAGTTCGTCTACGCCGAAAGCGGCCGCGGCGGGATGGAGCTGCTGGACGCGACGCCCGACGTCGACGTCGTGCTGGTGGACATCATGATGCCGGACATGGACGGCTACGAGACCATCCGCGAGATCCGCTCGCGGCCGCAGTTCGCCGAACTGCCGGTGGTCGCGGTCACCGCCAAGGCGATGAAAGGCGACCGCCAGAAGTGCATCCAGGCCGGCGCATCGGACTATGTCTCCAAGCCCGTCGACATCGACCACCTGGTGTCGGTCCTGCGGGTCTCGGTTCAGAAATCGGACGCCAGGCGCCTGGCGACCGAACCGGTCACCTCCCGGATCCCGCAGGTGGTTTGACGATGGCCGGAACCCCGGACCACTTGCATCAAGAGCGGGGGGTCCATCCGGAACCCCCGGACCTGACCCTGCCGCTGCGCGCCAAGGTGCTGATCGTCGACGATGACGAGCGCAACGCCTTTGCCGCGGTGCAGGCGCTCGAGGGCCTGGGGCACGAGCTGGTCGTGGCCCCCTCGGGCGACGAGGCGCTGCGGCGCCTGCTGCACGACGACTTCGCGGTGATCCTGCTGGACCTGCACATGCCCGGCATGGACGGCTACGAGACCGCGGCCCTGATCCGCAGCCGCAAGCGCACCAGCCGGACACCGATCGTCTTCCTCACCGCCATCTTCCGCGACGAGGCCCACATCTTCAAAGCCTACTCCGCCGGCGCGGTGGACATGGTGTTCAAGCCGGTGGACCCCTTCATCCTGCGCTCGAAGGTCTCGGTGCTGGTCGACATCCATCTGCGCACCGAGGAGGCCAAGCGGCTGGCCGCCCACCGCCAGTGGCTGCTGGAGGAAAACGCCCGCATCCACGCCTCCAAGCTCCACGCCGAGCGGGCGCTGCGCCGCTCGGAGGCCCACCAGCAGGCGATCCTGCAGTCCCTGCCGATCGTCTTCCATGCGCGCACGGCCGAGCCGCCCTTCGCCCCCATCTTCGTCAGCGACGGCGTCGAGGCGATCACCGGCTTTGCGCCGGAGCGCTTCGTGAACGATCCCGGCTTCGGCTCCTCGCGCATCCACCCGGACGACCTCGCCCGTGTGGTGGAGACGGTCTCTGCGGCCACCCGCACCGGCGTCTACGCCTGCGAGTTCCGCTGGCTCTGCGCGGACGGGAGCTACCGCTGGCTGACCGACCAGGGCGTCCTCGCGCCGGGCGACAGCGAGGGCGAGCGGCAGATCTTCGGGGTGATCATGGATTCCACCGAGCGGCACTCGCTGGAGGAGCGGCTGGCCCAGGCGCACAAGATGGAAGCGGTCGGCCAGTTGACCGGCGGCGTGGCGCACGACTTCAACAACCTGCTGACCGTGGTGCTCGGCAACATCGACATCATGGCGCGGCGCCCCGAGGAGGACGTCAAGCGGGCCCAGAGGATCGACGCGATCCGCCAGGCGGCCGAGCGCGGCCGCGACCTGACCCGCCAACTGCTGGCCTTTTCGCGCAAGCAGAACCTCTGCCCGGTCACGGTCGACGTGCGCCGCCTGATCGAGGAGTTCGCGCCCCTCCTCCGGCAGGCGGTGGGCGAGGCGGTGACGGTGCAGCTCGACCTCGGCGACGTCGCCCTGCATGCCCACATCGACGTGCCCCAGATGGAGGCCGCCCTGCTCAACCTGGCGGTCAACGCGCGCGACGCCATGCCCGACGGCGGGACCCTGACGATCTCCACGACCCTGACGGCCGAACCCGACCCCAGCGGCGTGCCCGCCGGCTCGATCTGCCTGGCCGTCGAGGACACCGGGGTCGGGATGAGCCCGGAACTCTGCGAGCGGGTGTTCGAGCCGTTCTTCACCACCAAGGAGATCGGGCGCGGCTCGGGCCTCGGGCTCTCGCAGGTCTATGGCTTCGTGCGCCAGTCGGAGGGCCATGTCCGCATTTCGAGCGTCGTCGGCTCGGGCTCGCGCTTCGAACTCCTCCTGCCCACCTCCTCCGAGCCGGTCGAGGCGCTGGCGCCCAAAGCGGCCTACGAAGATATGGTCGGGGGCCGGGAGCGGATCCTGGTCGCCGAAGACGATCCCGCCGTGCTGAAGCTCACCTCCGACCTGCTCGAAGGCCTGGGCTATCAGGTGGTCAGCGCGACGACCGCGGCCGAGGCGATGGACGTGCTTCGCGGCGACCCCAAGATCGACCTGCTGTTCTCGGACGTGGTCATGCCCGGCGGAACCAGCGGCATTGCGCTGGCCCAGGCCGCCCGGGCCGAGCGGCCGGAGCTCAAGATCCTGCTGACCTCGGGCTTCGTCGGCGACAAGGGCCTGCTGGGCGGCACGGAGCACACCATCCTGGACAAGCCCTACGAGGCCCCGGTCCTGGCCGCGGCCTTGCGGGACCTTCTGGATCCGCCGCGGCGCCCGTCGCCGCGCCGCCGCGCCGCCCGCGCCCGCCAGACGGCCTGACGGACCTAAGCCTCCAGTTCGATGTCCCAGTAGAGGTAGTCGAGCCAGCTTTCGTGCAGGTGGTGCGGCGGGAACCTGCGGCCGTGCTGCTGCAGCTCGAAGGCCGAGGGGCGGTGCGGCGTGTGCAGGGGATGCATGTGCGCCTCGCGCGGGGTGCGCCCGCCCTTGGTGAGGTTGCACCGCGCGCAGGCGGTGACGATGTTTTCCCAGGTCGTGCGCCCGCCCCGCGAGCGGGGGATCACGTGGTCGAAGGTCAGGTCCTCGCCGGCCCGGCAGTACTGGCAGGTGAAGGCGTCGCGCAGGAACAGGTTGAACCGGGTGAAGGCCGGCGGCCGGTCCTGGGTCACGTACTGCTTCAGCGACACGACGCTGGGCAGCTTCATCTCGAACGACGGCGAGTGCACCATCTGGTCGTAGGTGGAGACCACGTCGACGCGGTCGAGGAAGACCGCCTTGATGACGTCCTGCCAGGGCCAGAGCGAGAGCGGATAGTAGCTGAGCGGCCGGAAGTCGGCGTTGAGCACGAGGGCGGGCCAGCCGGACGGCGGGCGGCTAAGCACCTGCATGGGCGACCTCCGCCAGATGAGCCAAGCAGAGGCGGCCGGAGCGCGGGTGGCGCGGAGCGCCTAGATGGTACGCGGGTGAACTGAAGACGAAGACCCCTGTTCGCGCGGCTTGCAGCGGCGACGGGCCAGGTCAGGAAGCCCAGGCTGTCCCGCTATCGGGACTCTTATAGGAAAGATTCGGAGACATCTCCATGACGGAGAAAGAGCCGTAGCCTCGCCCTGGCTCATTGTCGGAGGGGGCGAGGCTTATCGGCGTCGCATCTGGAGCTAGGCGACGGCGGCGAAGGTGGCGCCGGCGATGGTCAGGCCCATGGCCACGATCGCGAAGGAAATCACGGCGTCCAGGACGCGGTTGAGACGGATCGACATGAGGTAGTCCTTTCTTGGGTTGGCCCCGGTCGCCCGGTGGCCCGTGTCCGATGTGGACGATGCTTAGATAGCACTTATCTGAACATTGCCTAGATGTCTTTTTGTGCAGTGCAGCTATGCATAAATGCATGGAACAAGGGGCGATCCGGGAGGGGCCGGCGAGAAAGGCCCCTCGCAGGCGCCCGCCGTGGACTCGCCCCAGGGGCGCGAAGGCTGGACACGGAGGCGCTCAGGCCTTTGAGTTGGAACCCGAAGCGGGCGCCGGCGCTTAATATCTGAGCAGCGTCAAGATAGCACATCTAAGCGGCGTCCAGATATCTTTACGGCGCATAGATTGAGACATAAGGTGGGAGGCGATGAGAGAATCCCTAGCTGCCGAGGCCCGGCCCTATCACCACGGCGACCTGCGCCGCGCCCTCATCGACGCCGCCAGCCGGCTGCTGGAGGCCGAAGGGCCGAGCGCGCTGTCGCTCCGCGCGGTCGCCCGTGAGGCCGGGGTCAGTCCGGCGGCGCCCTACCATCACTTCAAGGACAAGGGCGAACTTCTGGAAGCCGTGGCCCACGAGGGCTGGGAACTGCTGGACGCCGCCCTCGCCAAGGCCAAGGCCGAGGCGCCCTCGCCCCAGGATGCGATCAACGGCCTGGGCGTGGCCTATGTCTGCTTCGCCCGCGAGAACCCGGCGCTCTACCGGGTGATGTACGACACCGCCCGCGACCGCGAGGACCTGCCCGACCAGATGCAGGACGACAAGGACGGCGCCTACTGCAAGGTGCGCGACACCCTGGTCGAGGCCGGCGCCGACCCCGAGGACACCGTCGACATCGAACTGGCCACCACCGCCGCCTGGTGCTCGGCCCATGGCCTGGCCGAGATGGCCGGCTTCAAGCAATTCCAGCACCTGAAGGACGCCTGCGGCGGGGAAGTGCCGTTCCTGCGCGCGATCTTCCAGCACATGGGTCTGGTCCCGAGGCGCAGCGCGGACTAGACCCCGGCGGGCGTCATGTCCGCCTTCGTCACCCGCTTCGCCCCCTCGCCCACCGGCTTTCTGCACCGGGGCCACGCCTTTTCCGCCCTCACCGCCTTCGAGGCCGCCCGCGCCGCCGCCGGCCGCTTCATCCTGCGGATCGAGGACATCGACGCCACCCGCCGCCGCCCGGACTATGAGGCGGCGATCCCCGAGGACCTGGCCTGGCTGGGGCTTGCCTGGGAGACCCCGGTCCGCCGCCAGTCCGACCACATGGCCGACTACGGCGCGGCCTTGCGCGACCTCTCCGAACGGGGCCTGACCTACCGCTGCTTCCGCACCCGGCGCGAGGTGGCCGAGGCCATCGAGAGCGCCCCGCACGGGGCCATGGAGGCCTTCCGCGGCGCGCCCTTGCCGCCCGACGAGGAAGCCCGGCGCGTGGCGGCCGGCGAGCCCTATGCCTGGCGCCTCTCGCTGGACGCCGCGGCGCGGGCCCTGGGCGGCTTCGGCGGCCTGGCCTTCGTCGAAGAGGGCGAAGGCCCGCAGGGCGAGCGCGGTGAGATCCCGGCCCGGCCGGAGCTCGGCGGCGACGTGGTCCTGGCCCGCAAGGACGTGGGCGTCGCCTACCACCTGGCCGTGGTGGCCGACGACGCCCTCCAGGGGATCACCCACGTGATCCGCGGCCACGACCTCTTCGAGGCGGCCCATGTGCAGCGCCTGCTGCAGGCGCTGCTGGCCCTGCCCACGCCGGCCTACCGCCACCACCGGCTGCTGACCGGCCCCGACGGCAAGCGCTTCGCCAAGCGCGACGGCGCGCAGACGCTGCGCGAACTGCGCGCTTCGGGTATGACGCCGGACGCGCTGCGGGGGGAGTTGGGGTTTTGAGCGAGGCGGTGATGCAGCCCACGGAGGCGCCGCGCTGGCAGGCGGTGGCCATGCTGGTGTTCGGCGCCTGCGTGATCGGCTTTTCCGGCGTCCTGGTGCGCCTGACCGGGACGGGGCCGGCGGCGGCGGGCTTCTGGCGGCTGACCTGCGCGCTTCCGCTGCTGGCGATCATGACCCGGCGGATGTCCGGGCCGCTGGGCAGGCCGACGCCGATCGCGCTCCTGGCCGGGCTCACCTTCGCCCTGGACCTGGGCTTCTGGCACTACGGGATCAAATACACCTCGGTGGGCGCCTCGACGGTGCTGTCCAACCTGACGCCGGTGGTGGTGACGGCCTTCGCCTGGGTGTTCCTCAAGCAGCGGCCACGCGCCCTGTTCCTGCTGGCCATGGCGGTCGCGGTGGGCGGCGCCTGGATGATGGGGGCCGGCCGGGGCGGCGGGACGCCCGTGCTCAACGCCCCGCTTGGCAACTTCTTCTCCCTGACCACGGCGTTCTGGTACGCGCTGTACTTCCTGACCATCAGCGAGGGCCGCAAGACCCAGGCCGCCAGCCGGCTGATGTTCTGGTCCGGGGTGGCCGGCGCGCCGCTGCTCCTGGTCGCGGCCCTGCTGCTGCGCGAGCAGATCCTGCCCACCACGCTGGCGGGCCTCGCCGCCTGCCTGGGCCTGGGCCTGGTCCACACCGCCGGCCAGGGCTCCATCGCCTGGGCCATGGGCCGGCTGCCGACCTCGCTGGCGTCGGTGGTGGTGCTGGTGCAGCCCGTGGTGGCGACCTACGCGGGCTTCCTGCTGTTCGGCGAGGCGCTGGGGCCGCTACAGACGGCGGGCGCGGCCGTCGCGCTGGGCGGCGTCGTCCTGGCGCAGTGGGCGGCGCGACCGAGGCCGGCGCCCTCCGCCTAACTCGAGACGGCGCCCATCACGCCCAGAATGTAGACCGCCACCACGACGGACGACGCGCCGGCGATCCACCACATAACGTCCTTCATCGCCTCCAAGCCTCGCTCTCCCTGACGTCCCGTGCGCCCGAAACGGCGCACTCGAGCCTCAGGTTCCCTGGCCGGGCAATCCCCATGCCAGACGCGCCGTCTCGATCCTCGCGAGCTTGGCGTGGAAGGCGGACCAGTCGTCGCCCTCGGCGATCGGCGCCCACAGGGTCTCGATCTGGTCGTAGAGCAGCTCCTCCGGCTCGGGACGCGCGAAATAGGGGTCGGCGAGGCGCTCCGGACGCTCCGGCGCGAAGTCCGCCAGGAGACCGCGGAAGGCGACAAATCCGTCCCGGCCGTAGAGGTCCGCCCGGGGACCGGACAGCGCCCGAACCTCGTCGCCGCAGAACCAGTCGAAGAAGAACGGCTCCCAGCGCAGCCGCTCGCCGCCCTCGGCGAAGGCGCCGAACGCCGCCTGGACCAGGGCCGCATCCTCGTCCGCGCCGCGCCGCCGGACGCCGAGGCGGGCCAGCATGGCGGCGGTCAGCTCGTCGCGATAGGCGGACCCGAAGCCGTTCAGCGCCGCCACCAGGCCCGCGCTGTCGGTGACCAGACTCAGCGCGCCGGCGAGTTGCTGCAGGTTCCAGAACACCGCTTCCGGCTGGCGGCCGAAGCTGTAGAGCCCGGCGTGGTCGAAATAGGCGGCGGTGAAGTTCGGATCGTTGTGCGGCAGGAACCGGTCGG
>Ga0210400_10000923_pt1 | contig 30371 bp, 22 predicted proteins | sample IncBWH26MmetaG_FD_155456 | JGI IMG/M metagenome (GOLD analysis project Ga0210400, IMG submission 155456) | Forest soil microbial communities from Barre Woods Harvard Forest LTER site, Petersham, Massachusetts, United States - Inc-BW-H-26-M | ecosystem: Environmental > Terrestrial > Soil >... | reverse complement strand
TGCCTGGTCGAATTGATTGTCGCGCTTGCGCCAATCCAGATCAGGCGAAATCAGCGTGTTGATGTCGGTGTTGATTTCGAAGTTCCGGGCAGTATAGAAGCCCGCCGCTATCGCAAGGACGAGTGCGATCAGGACCGTAATAGTGGCAAACCGCGTGCAGCCTTTGACAATCGATACAACAATACTTGTCAGCACGTTTTTTCTTTCTAATGTTAACGGCCTGCCGGAAACGCCTGCTATCTATCGGAGTTCCGTGAACCAATCTAATGTTGTTTTTGAGCATTTTCTCTTCGGCGTTATGGACAAATAGCTCAAAACGCGCCGAAACCATGCCAGATGCCGCTATACTGCGGATTGGCCTCCGCGAAGTGACGAACAAGTGAGTAGCAGCCGCCACGGCATAGTAAATACTGTATCATGATACCGAAGGCGCCCCCTGCGACTCTTGTAAATCATTTCGCAATCCACCTTTTCTAGCGTGTCTTTTTTTGACACAAAGCGCTGCACCTCCAGGTCCTTGACCTCCAAGTTCTTGACCTTCAAGTCCTTGACCTTCAAGTCCTTGGGGGTTCGTGGTGCGGATATTGCAGACATCCGAGCCAGACGGAGATACCGAATGAATTTGGTGCAATTTGCGTAACGGAAATCCCATGGAAGTGTATCTTGCGCAGCCTCGCGGATTTTGTGCGGGTGTCGTACGTGCGATCGAGATCGTCGAGCGCGCGCTCGAAAAATATGGCCCCCCGGTCTATGTCCGCCACGAGATCGTCCATAACAAGTACGTAGTCGAAAGCCTGAAGAATAAGGGCGCCATCTTTGTCGAGGACCTTTCGGAAGTGCCACCGCACGCCGTCACCGTCTTCAGCGCCCACGGTGTGGCGCGTAGCGTGGAGGAGGAAGCGGCCGCGCGCGGCCTGCCCGTCCTCAATGCCACCTGCCCTCTGGTGACCAAGGTGCACAACCAGGGTAAGCGCTATATGTCGAAAGGCCGGGCACTGATCCTGATCGGTCATGCCGGCCATCCCGAGGTCGAGGGAACCATGGGCCAGGTTTCCGGCCCTGTGCTGCTGGTCCAGAACGTCGACGATGTCGCGGCTTTGACGATGCCGGCGGACACGCCGGTGGCCTATATCACCCAAACCACCCTTAGCGTGGACGACACCAAGGACATTATTGCGGCCCTTCAGCAGCGTTTTACAGATATTCAAGGCCCGGACATCCGGGATATCTGCTATGCGACACAGAACCGCCAATCCGCGGTAAGGGACCTTAGCAAGCTCGTGGACGTTATTTTGGTGGTGGGGGCCAATAATAGCTCCAACTCGAACAGGCTTCGCGAGATCGGCACCGAAGTCGGGGTGGCGAGCTACCTCATCGCTGACGGTAGCGAGTTGAACCCGGCTTGGCTCAAGGACGCAAAGGCCGTTGGCATCACCGCCGGCGCCTCGGCGCCGGAAGTTCTTGTCGACGACGTGATCGAGGCCCTGAGGCGCATTGGACCGGTCGCGGTCTCGGTGCTTCCGGGCCGCGAAGAAAATATCGAATTTCGGCTTCCGGCTGAACTGACGGCAGGCTGATCCACTTCACTGAGCCCAGAAAGAAACCTGTAATGGCAATACCGTTCTTCAAGGAAATGCGTATCGGCGGCTATCTGATGAAGCAGAAGCTGCTGGGCCGGAAACGTTATCCGCTGGTACTCATGCTTGAGCCGTTGTTCCGCTGCAATCTCGCATGCGTCGGCTGCGGCAAGATCGACTATCCGGACGCGATCCTCAATCGCCGCATGTCGGCGCAGGAATGCTGGGATGCCGCTGACGAATGCGGCGCGCCGATGGTAGCGATCCCGGGCGGCGAGCCGCTGATCCACAAGGAGATCGGCGAGATCGTGCGGGGCCTCGTGGCGCGCAAGAAGTTCGTTTCCTTGTGCACCAATGCGCTGCTCCTGGAGAAGAAGCTCGACCTGTTCGAGCCGTCGCCGTATCTGTTCTTCTCGGTGCATCTCGACGGTTTGAAAGACCATCACGACAAGGCGGTCTCGCAGAAGGGCGTGTTCGATCGAGCCGTTTCGGCCATCAAGGCCGCCAAGGCCAAGGGGTTCACGGTCAACGTCAACGCCACGATCTTCGACGGCCATGCGGCGGAGGACATCGCCAAGTTCCTGGACTTCACGACGGAACTCGGTGTCGGCGTTTCAATGTCGCCCGGCTATGCCTATGAGCGCGCGCCCGACCAGGAGCACTTCCTCAACCGCTCCAAGACCAAGAAGCTGTTCCGCGACGTGTTCGCGCTGGGCAAGGGCAAGAAGTGGAATTTCATGCATTCCGGCCTGTTCCTGGATTTCCTCGCGGGCAATCAGGATTACGAATGCACCCCCTGGGGCATGCCGGCGCGTAACATCTTCGGCTGGCAGAAGCCCTGCTATCTGCTCGGTGAGGGCTACACCAAGACCTTCAAGGAACTGATGGAAACGACGGACTGGGAGACCTACGGCACCGGCAAATACGAGAAGTGCGCCGACTGCATGGCGCATTGCGGCTACGAGCCGACTGCGGCGAATGCCGCCCTGACCAATCCGCTGAAGGCGATGTGGGTGGCCCTGCGCGGCGTGCGCACGACGGGTCCGATGGCGCCGGAGATCAATCTCGATAAGCAGCGTCCGGCACAGTACATCTTCTCGGCAGAGGTGCAGAAGCGCCTGTCAGAGATCCGCCGCGACGAGGCCCTCGCCGCCCAGCAGAAAGCTTCGACAGCCGCGTAGGCTGCGCAGCGCGCGATTGAAATCGATCCCGGTCGAGACCAGCGCGCGCAGCGTCATCGGGTTGCGCGCGAGGCCGCGCAGGACCTTGCGCAGATCGATCTCGCCATTCGGCTTGATTGCTGACCTCGCCAACGCCGGCAAGGCGCGCGAGGCGGGATCACTGATGACCCGCAGGGCCGCAAACGGAAGCCCGGCCTCGGCCGCGTAGGCGGCCGCGATATGGCTTTCCATATCGACTGCGGCAGCCCCCGTCTCAGAACGCAGCGCAGCCTTACCGTCCCGGGCCACCAGCACCTCTTCCACGCCGGCAAGGCCGCCCCTGACGACGCGCCGACGCCCCAGTGCGACGCCAGCGATCAGTTCTTCATTCAGCGCCAGACCGGCCAGCCAGCGGGTGTCACCGGCCAACACCTCGGTCGCCACCACGACATCGCCGGACCGCAGGGTGGGGTCCAGTCCACCAGCGACGCCGAAGCTGATCACGCCCCGGATCGTCGATGGGTCAAAGACAGTCAAAAGAGCCCGCAATTGCTGCGGATCGCTACTGCTGCAAATCACGGTCATGCCGGGCCCCGCCGCAATGCGGGCCTCCTGCACCAGACCAGTCACGATCAGGATTGGCCGCGGGTCAATTGAATCGCCCACGCGCGTGTCGTGCCCCGTCCCCAAATTCACATTCCGACCCCTACCACCTTGCTGTTCGTGCTCCTCAAATTCCGATACCGCGCCAACGCCCAGAGCGGAAAGAACTTCGGATAACCATGATAGCGCAGATAAAACACCCGAGGAAAGCCCGTTGCCGTGTAGCGCTGCTCGTCCCACTGACCTTTTTCGGACTGTGTGGCGATTAGGTACCGCACACCACGCGACACCGCCGGATGTCCTACTTCGCCGGCCGCCATCAACCCAAGCAAGGCCCATGCCGTTTGCGAGGCGGTCGCCGGGGCGCGGTCGAATCCCTTATAGTCCAATCGGTAGCTGGTGGCATCCTCGCCCCAGCCTCCGTCCTCGTTCTGGATCGACAGCAGCCAGGCCACCGCCTTGCGAATCATGGGGTCCTGGTGGTCCACCCCGGCGGCATTGAGCGCGCACAGCACCGACCAGGTGCCGTAGATGTAGTTCAGGCCCCAGCGGCCGTACCACGAGCCCTCTGCCAATTGAGTCCGGCGCAGATAGTCCACGCCGGCCGCAACCGCCGGGTTGCTTTGAATGGTGTCACCGAGTTGGGCCAGCATCGAGACGCAACGGGCGGTGACGTCCTCGGTCGGAGGATCGAGCAACGCGCCGTGATCGGAGAACGGAATGTTATTGAGATAATATTCGAGATTGTTGACGTCGAAGGCGGCCCAGCCGCCATCGCGGCTCTGCATGCCCTCGATCCATTCGCGGCCACGGGCGATCGCGGCATCGTAAACGGGATCCGAACTGGCGCGCCGCGCGCGATCCATCGCCATGACCACGACGGCGGTGTCGTCGAGGTCGGGATAATAGGCATTGTTGTACTGGAACGCCCAACCGCCGGGGCGAACGTCCGGGCGCTTCACGGCCCAGTCGCCCTTGACGTCCAGCACCTGCTTCGGCACCAGCCAGTCCAGCCCCTGTTTGGCCGGAGACAACGCCGCCTCGCCGCCGGTTTCGATCAGCGCATGGCAGGTCAGCGAGGTATCCCACACCGGCGAAACGCAGGGCTGGCAATAGGCCTCGTGCTCGCCGATCACCAGAAGCTTTTCGAGCCCTCTGCGCGTGATGGCGCGGGGCGGATAATCCGCCGGTTTGCCAAGCACCTCGTACATCATCACGGCATTGGCCATCGGCGGATAGATTGCGCCCAGCCCATCTTCGCCGTTCAACCGTTCTTCAACGAAGGCGACAGCGCGATCGATCGCCCGGGCTCGCAATTTTTTCGGAAACAGCGGCTCGATCGCCCGCAGCACGGTGTCCAGTCCGCGGAACAGGAGAAACCAGCCCCAGCTCTGGTGCGGCGCCTTGGCGGTCATGCCGATCGAATGCGGCTCTTGCAAAAACAGTTCATCGATGCCGACGCCGCTGACGTTCTTCGCGCTCGGTTTCAGCGCCGCCAAAACCATCAACGGCACCATCGTGGTCCGGGCCCAGTACGAAATCTTGTTGAGATGAAACGGCGACCACATCGGCAGCAGCATGATCTCGACCGGCAGGACCGGCACGCTGCGCCACGTCATGACCCCGAACATCGCCAGCATGAAACGTGTGAAAACGTTGCTGTGGATGGCGCCACCGCGCGAGCGGATCGCCTCGCGCGCACGCACCATGTGAGGTGCATCCGGGGCATCGCCGATCATCTTCAGCGCGAAATAGGCTTTCACGCTGGCGCTCATTTCGAAATCGCCGTCATGCACCAGCGGCCAGCCGCCATGCGTCCCCTGAACCCGGCGCAGGTAATTTGCGATCTTGGCTTCCAATACGGCGTCGACCGGCTCGCCGAGGTAGTGGCGAAGCAGCACATATTCCGCCGGGATGGTGCAGTCCGCTTCCAACTCGAACACCCAATGCCCATCCGGCTGCCGATAGCCGAGCAAGGCGCGCGTGGCCGAATCGATGCTCGCCTCCAGGGCGTCACCGGCGTTGGTTCCCATTGTGTTCGTTCCGGAATGCATCTCGCCCGACATACCCTGCATTTGCCTGTCCGGTCTGGTTGAAAACTCTCGGTCTTGCAATCTTGCGATCAGCCATGCATGGCCAATCAGCCCTGCCGCATCGCCAAAACGAGATCGGCGGCGTGGTTCCCGGACCGCACCGACCCTTCGATGGTTGCCGGCAACCCCGTATCAGTCCAGTCGCCGGCGAGAAACAAGTTTTTCAGGTCCGTCGAGGCGCCTGGCCGCAGGGCGTTTTGCTTCGGCGTGGCCTCAAATGTGGCGCGGCGCTCGCGCACGATCTGCCAGGGTGGCAGGTCGTTCGCTACTATGCCCGCAGCCTTGCAGATATCCCGCCAGATCGCCTGTGCCAGTTCCTCACGCGGCATATCGACCAGCCGATCGGCGTTGCTGATGGTGACCGACAGGCGCTGCGGGAACGCGAACAGCCACTCCACGAGCCCGCCCACGACCCCGAGAATGGGAGGCATGCCAGGAGGAGGATCGAAGCGGAAATGCGCATTCACAATCGCCCGGAATTTGGTGGGCGTTTTCAGGCCCGGCAGCAGCGCCGCGGCCGGGCGCGGCGGAACAGCCAGCACCACGGCATCGCCGGGTTCGACCGCGACGATGTCGCCGCCGAACTTCAGCTCATCAACACGGTTGGCTGACGTGCCGAACGCGCGCAGCTCATGCCCGAGTTGGATACCGGCACCCTTGCCCTGCAACAGCTTGATCGCCGGTTCGACCAGGACGGCACTCAGTCCCTCGCGCGCGATCAAGGGCCTGCAGGCCGCTCCGCCGGCCAGCAACGTCTCGCGCACGACCGCCCCGGCAAGGCCTGCGGACCCCTCGGGCGGATCGACATTCAACGCCGCCAGCAGCAAGGGCTGCACCAGCCTCTGGTAAAGCGTGCCCTTGCAGGGGATGGAGTCGGCGACCAGCTTGCTTGGCGCAGCCCAGACCAAAGGAATCAACGCCAGATAATCCAGCAGGCCGGTATCGGGGACGCGGCGTGCCTCATCCAGGACCCACAGCGGCAGCCGGCTGTCCCCGAGGTCGAGTTGCCAGCGCTGGCCGGTTGTCAGATCGACGAATGGAAATTGCGCGCGCTTTGGCCCGACCAATCCCGCCTCGGTGCCGATCGATGTTGCGTAAGCCAGCGCATGACGGTTGCCCGAAAGCAGCAGGTGATTGCCGTTATCGATGGTGAGGTTCGTCGCAGCATCGAAATAGGACCGGCAGCGGCCGCCGGCCTGCTGGGTGGCCTCGTGAACATGCACCCGGTAATCCACATTCGCCAGCCGCACGGCTGCCGAAAGGCCTGAAATTCCAGCGCCGATGATATGGACAGTCTTTTGCATCAGATCAGTGCGTAGCGCAGCAGAATGGCGAGGCGGGCTATCTTGTTGAGGCGAACCGGTGCGCGCGGCGCCGCGAACCCCCGGGCCACCAGCAATTCCAGGATCGCGCGATAATATTTCGACATGATACGGGGCGCACGCACGACACGGCGCCGATTGCGGTCCATGACCTCGTCGGCCTTCTCGAAATGCGCCCGCGCCCGCGTTACCAGCGGCACGCACACTTTCGGCAATGCCGGGTCAGCGATGACCCTGAGCGGTTCGGTGTTGGTGATGCCGGCGTGCAGCAGCCCCTCGCGCGGCAGGTACAGGCGGCCGATGGCAGCGTCTTCGTCGATGTCGCGCAGGATATTGGTCAATTGCAGCGCACGGCCAAGATGATGCGCGAGCAGGATTCCATCGTCCTGCGCGAGGCCGAACACCCGCACCGACAGGCGCCCGACCGCGCTGGCTACACGGTCACAATACAGGTCGAGCGTTGCGATATCCGGCGCCCGGATATCCTGCGGCACGTCCATTTCCATGCCGTCGACGATGGCCAGAAAATCCTCCCGCAACAGGCCAAACCGTTGAACTGAAGCAACATAGTCCCGCAACCGCCCCGGCGGATGGCCCTGATACAACGCGTCAATGTCCTCGCGCCATTGTTGAAGCGCCGCCAGCCGCTCGGGCCGAGGGCCCTCGGAATCCGCGATGTCGTCGACCTGCCGGCAAAAACTGTAGATCTGAAACATCGCATCGCGCTGTTCGTGCGGCAGAATGCGCATGGCGGCGTAAAATGAACTGCCAGACGCCGATGTTCCGTAACTCGCATTGGCTGCCGCCGTCTCAACCGTCATGCGCCGGCCGCCGGTTTGGAGACGGGGCGTCGTCCAACTGCCCGGCGCATCATCTCGCCGGCTATCCCACCCACACTGTGGGCGAGCAGTTGCATCGGGCCGAGGTGCACGGTTTCGCGGAGGGGATCGCGCACTTTCAAAAGACCAACGATCTTGTCCGCGAAAGCCTGGATCACGGATATCTCGAGCCCCAGTCGAAAATCCTTTACCTCGGCCGCCAACGATCTGCTTTCATCGAGCAGGATCCCGGTCCGCACGGCGAGCGAATGCAGGCATTGCAGCAGCGGCGCCGACGATCGCGCCGCTCCGAGCGCCTCGACGGAGGCCCCGGCAGCGGCGAGTGCATCGCGCGGAAGATAGACGCGGTTGAGATCCCTGTAGTCTTTGCCGCAGTCCTGGAGATGATTGTTGATTTGCAGACCGGCGCAGAGCGCATCCGATGCCGGCCAGGTCGACGTGCTCTCGCCGTGAACGTCGAGCATGAAGCGCCCTACCGGCATCGCCGAATATCGGCAATAGTGGATCACCTCATCCCAGTTCTCATAGCGAAGCTTGGTCACATCCATCCGGAAGGCGACCAGAACATCAAGCGCATGGCGTGGCGGCATCGAACGCGCCGCCAGCGCGCGCCGCAGACTGACGGCCTCGGGCTGGCTGTCGCCCCGGCCCAGCAATTCGCCTTCAAGCAGGTCGAGATAGGCCAGTTTGTCGTGGTCACCGAGCGTCGCATGGTCGGCGATATCGTCGGCAGTTCTCACAAAGTTGTAGAATGCGAGGATCAGCTCCCGGTGGCGCGGATGAATGATCCAGGACGCTACCGGGAAGTTTTCATCACGGTGAGTCTTGCCGGATCGCAATTCGCTCGCGGTGGTCATCTAGAACTGGCTACATTCGCTGAAAACGGTGGTGCCGCATGGCCCGGTACTGCCGCGCATGCGTGCCGATCGCGAACCCCATATAGGGGAATACGATACTAAAACCAATGCTATATGCGATTTATCGCAAATTCCGGCAGCGTCCGGGGCGAGGCGGATAACAGCCTCGCCGCGGCGTTGCCGGAAGCGGGAGGTATTATTGCCCGTGGTCTTTCAGCACTTTATCGCATGCCTTGGAAATCTTGGGACGATTTTGCTGGAGGCAGGACAGAACTATGAGGTCACCCTGGTCTATAACCGGACGGCAGAAGCGTTGAACATCGCGTGAGCAGGCTTTTTGCTCTTCCGCTGTGCCACGCTCCTGAGCGACGGCCCCGGTGGAAACCGACAGCGACAGCAGCACAAGTGCCAAGACAGATTTATGCATCGTGTTCCTTCATTCTAACAAAGAGAATTCCAACCCGTATAGCACATGGCGTCACCGGGGCAGACCATGCAGCAGCAGACCGCTGCGACGAACGAACCAGAAGCGCTGCCAAATGCGGCCAAATTTGCGGCGGGCCGGAGTTTGAATTGCGGACGCAGATGGTCGACTTAGTGACGTTTATAACCACCTGATATTACATGAGTATTTTCGTACTTTTTTTTCGCACTCTTTTTTCGTGTTGCAGACGGCAGCGAACATGTCTGTGGAGGAGGTTTGATTTCCGAAGCTTTCCCGATTTCGCCAAGCGAAAATGCCGTTCGCACTGGTCCGAGGCAAGGTAGCGACCGGTTAGCGCAATTGGCCGCCGCTGTCGATTTATCATTTGAACCTAACACACGGCGGCGACACCAAATCTTCGGTGCGGCGAGATTATCGCGGATGGGGAAGTCAATTTGAACGGGAAATACAAGATGAAATTATTTGGCTCCAGGGTGTTTGGACAGATGGTTATGGCTGCCTTTGTCGGCACCGCACTGATGTTGTCGTCATCGGCGAGCTTCGCCCAGGCTCGTCCGTTTGCCGGCCTTGACGGAGCCTGGTCCGGCAACGGAACAGTTTCGCTTTCCGACGGATCGACCGAGCGTATCCGGTGCCGGGCGGACTATAAAGTCGGTGGCAACGGACTGGGCCTGAAGCAAAATCTGCGTTGTGCCAGCGACAGCTACAAATTCGAGCTGAGCAGTGATGTGACAAGCCAGGGTGACCGCGTTTCCGGCAACTGGAGCGAGTCAACCCGGAATGTCTTTGGCAGCCTGCAGGGAACGGCGGCCGGCGGCCGGATCGACGTCTTTGTTGAGGCCGTCGGATTCTCCGCCAACCTGACGTTGCGGACCAGCGGCAACAAACAGACGGTGCAGATCAGCTCCAAGGGCGACATCAGGGGCGTCTCGATTACGATGGTCAAGAGCTGACCATCCCCTATCCGCGGGCTCCGGGTTGTTCCGCCGGCTCTGCGCCGCCTGCCGTCCCGCGAATCCGCTGCGACATTTTGATCAGGAACATCGCCGTCGGCCGCAGGATAAAGAGGTCAGCAATCAGGGCAGCGACCATCGCGAACGCGCTGAGCCAGCCGAACAGGCGCAGCGACGGCAGGTCGGAAAACACTGTCACCACCAGACCACAGGCCAGCACCACGGTGGTCAGGATCAGCGCCGGACCGACCAGAACGGTCGCACGCTCGACCGCCAGTTCCGGACTGACGCCCGGCGCCCTCTCGAGCCTTAGCCGATTGAGGAAGTGAATTGTCGCACTCAGTCCGAGACCAAAAGACACCGTGAGCGCAACAACGCTTGCGAACTGCAATCCCTCCCCCAGCAACCACAGCACCGTGCCGGATAAAACGACCGGGAAAATGCCCGGCAGGATGCATGAGAACATCACGACCACCGAACGGAACGCGAGCCCGATGAAGATCGCGACCAGCGCAAACTCGATCGTCAGCCCACGATTGAGCTTCTCAATCATGTTGGCGCTGTTGCGCGCGGCGATCGCCGAAAGACCGGTGACCGCGATCTCGTAACCGGGATGCGCCTTGCGCACGGCGTCCAGCGAGCGATCGAGGTTCTCGACCACGGGAAGAATTTGACTCGAATCCAGATCGGGAACCCGGCCCGACACGACCACCGCATCCTGGTTGGCGGAAATGAAACGCCGCACCAGATATTCGGGAATCACACTGACGTAATCCTTCAAGGTCGCGACGTCGGAGCTGCCGGCTTTTTCCGCGAGCCAGCGGCGCAGCGTTTCAAGCGACCAGACATTGCCGACGCCCGCCTGCTTCTCTACCGATGAATGGACATCTGCGATGGTCTGCAGCGTCTGCGGATCGTATAACGAGGCCCCCTTGGGAAATTCGATCAGGACGTCGATGGCATTGGCGCCCGTCAACTTGGCGTCGAGACGCCCGCTTGCCGCCACCGCCTGCTGCTTGTCGGGCACCTGATCCGCGAGCCGGTAACGCGGTTCCAGATTGGCGTAGACCACAGCCAGACCGCCAACAAAGAGGACGGCGATCAGGCTGAAAAGGCCGGGGCGGCTGACCATGCGTACCGCGATCCAGTAACAAAAATTGCGCAGCATCTGCACGCCGGCGTCGGCGCCCCGAAACTTCACGGCGAATGTCTTCTCGTCACGCACGAGGAGCACGCCGAAGACCGGAACCAGCGAGAGCACTGCGATGAGCGCGATGACAGTGGCGGCCAGTCCCGCCTCGCCGAATTTTCGGATCAGGTCTGAATCCGAAAATTGGAGGGCAATAAACGATATGCCGGCGGTGCCATGCGTGAGCACGCAGGCCGGTCCGACCACCAGCACGGCATTTCTAAACGCGGTGTATTTGTCCTGGCCCGCGATCAGGCGGTCGCGCGCCGCGAAGGTGAGCTGCATCGAGTCCGAAAAGCTGATCACCATGATCAGCGGCGTCATCACGTTCAAAAACATATTGAGGTTGAAATTGGCCCATCCGAGACCACCGAGTGCCAGCATGATCGCAATCATCGGCGGGAAAGCGGCTACCACCATGAACGATATCTTGCGGAAAAAGATGATCGCGATGACGCAGCCGGCCAGAATACCGAGAATGTTGTAGGTCAGCCCATCACGCTCGACCGCGTTGCGGATTTCGAGCTGCATCACGGGAACGCCGGATAATTCCGCGTTGAGACCGCTATCCGCGAGATCCTCGGCCATCAGCTTGCGGATGTCGCCGATCGTCTTGGTGAGCTTGCTACTGGCGACAACGTCCGGTTCGAGCGACAGCACGATCAGCGCCAGCGTGCCATCATCCGACAATAACTTGCCACGGATGATCTCGTTGGTTTTGACGGTCTCGATGAACTTGTCGTAGTCGGCACCTTGTGGCAGTTCAGACGGGAACAGCGCCGCGGGCAGCTTGCCAGGCGCCGGCGCCTGACGCGCAGAGAACAGCGAAATAATGCCGCGTGTGCCCTGGACGAGTTGCAGATCGGTGACGAGATCGCGAAGCTTTTCAAGATTGGGACGCGCAAGCAGCGTCTTGCCCTCGACCACAACCAGCACGTCGAATTCAGTCGCCGGAAAGCGCTTAATTTCCGATTCGTATTGCTGGTATTCCTTGGAGTTGGATCGAAACAACTGGCTGAGGGAATCGTCGATCTTGATGCGCTCGATACCGAAGAACGCGCCGATAATCAGCCCGACGAGAATGATACAGGATAGGATCGGCGCCTGAACTGCGATCAGCCCGATTCGCTCCAGCCCAAAGGCGATGCTGGACGTCGGCCGATGCTCGACCTTCTCGACATGAACTTCGCTGTCGTTGTTCTTTTCGAGCATGCCCTGTCCAATTCTTACATCGGCTCAATTTAAATGGCTTGTGGTCCAAATGACTCAAGTTCCGGGTCGCAAAAGAGGCTCGATTGGCATTGCCTGTTTGGCACTAGCCCTTGAAAACATGCGGTAAATTTGCCGCCCGAGATGTAGCAGGTCTATACCGCATCTCGCAAGCGCACCCCGCGGTGCAAATCGGCGCGCCCACAGCGAAAATCGGTCTCAGGTCTCGGATTTGTGATGCTGATGGACGGTGATGCTCCGGGACGCTTGAGCACCGCTTTCATCCTTGAGCGCAACGCCGCTCACGCCGCGGGCAAGGGCCTCACGGATCAGCCATGCCATCCTGAAGGCGGCTTCATCGTAGCCAAGCCCCGAGCGGTGAATGTTGGAAACGCAATTGCGCTTTTCGTCCGCAAGGCCAACCTTGGGCGCGAAAGTCAGATAGGCCCCGAGACTGTTTGGCACCGAAAGGCCGGGCCGCTCGCCGATCAGCATAGCGATCATGCGCGCGCCCAGAATGGCGCCGATCTCGTCGCCCAATGCGACCCGTGCACCCGATGCAACCACGGCATGGCCGATTTCGATGCCGTCGGCGGCCAACCGTGGAACGAGACTGCGGAGGACTTCAATGGCGTGCGCGTTGACCGCCGCGGGCGACAGCCCGTCGCCAATGACGATCACAAGCTGGCGCGAACCGCCGGTTTGATCCGTCAAGAGACGCTGCGAGGCCGGATCAAGCATTCGCCCAAGGTCCGGACGTCTGAGATAGTCCTTCCGGTCGCGGGCACAACTGGCGACGTCACACGCTTCAACACCGAGATCCTTGAGGCCCCGCATTATGGCGGACACATCGAAGGCGGCATGGACGGCGTCACGCGCGCGCGCGTGGTCCAGCGTAAATTCGAGCAGTGCTTTGGTCGGCATGCTTACGCCGGCCCGGCCAAGCCCGACGCGCGCCGGAGTTAAACTCCTGAGATCACGGAGCGGTCGGCCGGGCGGTCCGGACATCATTGCCATTTGCAGTCACTACTCAGCCGGAACGGACGCTTCCTGCAGCTTGAGCGAGTAATAGGAAGCGTTGGTGTGGCCGCCCGAGGCGTCACGCGCGAAATTGATCAGGTGATGGGCGACCAGAATCGAGCTGATGAGATGTTCAATCTCGCCGCGGGCAAGTCGCCGCAGCGCAAATTTCCAGAATTGGATTTTGTAGTCGCCGAGAACACCAACTTTCCAGAAGATATTGCGCAGCATGGTCAGGCCGAGCTTGATATTTGCCCACGACGCCTGCTGCCGCGATGGCGGCCGCTTGATCTGGTTCGGATAGGTTTCACGGATCTGATATTCGTAACGCTCGAGCAGCTTGGCAGGCTGATAGGCGCTGCCCATGCAGGCACGCCAGGTCATTACGACATCTTCGTAGGGCAAGCGGAAATCGACGTTGGAATCGCGGCCTTCATCCTCGATCAGTCGGTTCTCGCGCTTCAACCGATCCCACAGGGGCGTCTTTGGCAGCGCCTGCAACAGATTGATGGTCAATAACGGAATCTGCGACGCCTCGATGAATTCAAGCAAATGCGCTCCGGTCTCGGGTTTATCGGTATCCAGCCCGAGAATGATCCCCGACACGACCTCCATGCCGAAACTGTTGAGCGTCCGAATCGCCTCCATGATGGGAACCATCATGTTGTGATCCTTGTGCATCGCCTTCAACGCCACGGGATCCGGCGTCTCGATGCCGCAGAAAATGGTCGAGAAAAACGCCTCGCGCATGCCTGCCAGGATCTCCGGACGCTTGGCGATATTGAGTGTCGCCTCGCAGGAGAAGCGCAGGACATAGCCGGTCTTCTTCTGCCATTCGACCAGATGCGGCAACAGATCGAGAGCGGCCTTGCGATTGCCGATGAAATTGTCATCGACGAAATAGACCGATCCTCTGATGCCGCATTCGAGCATCTTGTCGAGTTCGGCGGTAATCTGCTGAGGCGATTTCAGACGCGGGTTGCGGCCATAGAGTCCCGGGATATCGCAGAATTCGCACTGATAGGGACATCCGCTCGAATACTGGATGCTGCCGAGAAAGTAGCGCTTGAGCTCGGCAAGCTCATAGGCCGGCAGCGGAAAACTGGTCATATCGAGGCGGTCGGCGGTCTTGAGGACCACCTGCTGCTCCGGACGGGACGGATCGACCGCCAGCCGCGCGATCAGCGTGTCCGTCGCATCGCCGAGTTCACCGACATGAAGGTAGTCGAACGAAGGGTAGTAATCCGGGCAGGCACTGACTGAAGGCCCGCCGATCGCGACCGCCAGATCGAACGCGTGCGCACGGCGGCAGATATCGTTCATCTGCTGACGCTGGATATGCATCCCGCTGACGAATACGGCTTCGGCCCATTCGAAATCTTCCGTGGTGGCGGGGCGGATATTTTCGTCGACGAAACGAACCGGCCAGTTCTCGGGCAGGTAGGCCGCGATCAGCAGCAGGCCCTGCGGGGGCATGAAGGCCTGAACACCATCCGTCAGCGGGTAGGCGTATTCGAACGTGCCGAACGACGGCGTATAGCGCGGAAAGACGCACAGGATGCGCCGTACCGTCTCAGCGCTTTCAGCTCTCATCAAATTTCCCCCGCGACACCGACCCAGCTTAAGCTCGTCGCCCAAATTGGGCTACAAATTTCTCAACATTGTGGCGGCCGTTTAACCCAGGGATGAATGGATGGTTGCGGAAGGCTTCCGGCGGCAGCTGATTGCCCTCAGGCGATCAGTCGCGACGCAAAATCGGGTAGCAGGCCGGTGCTACCGGCGAGGCGAAACCCGGCATCGGCAAGCCCGGCACGGAACAACCAATCGTCGAACTCGGGGGCACGCTTCAGGCCAAAAAGATCGCGGATGTAAAGTGCGTCGTGGAACGAAGTGGATTGATAATTCAGCATGACGTCGTCGGCTCCGGGCACCCCCATGATAAAGCTGACGCCGGCGGCCGCGAGCAGCGTCAAGAGATTGTCCATATCGTCCTGATCGGCCTCGGCATGATTGGTGTAGCAAACATCCACCCCCAGCGGCAGGCCGAGCAGCTTGCCGCAAAAGTGATCCTCCAGCCCGGCGCGGATGATCTCCTTGCCGTCGTAAAGATATTCCGGACCGATGAATCCGACCACGCTGTTGACCAGCAGCGGATCGAAAGCGCGGGCGACGGCGTAGGCACGCGCTTCGCAGGTCTGCTGGTCGACGCCATGATGGGCGCTGGCTGAAAGTGCCGAGCCCTGCCCGGTTTCGAAATACATCACATTTCCGCCAACCGTGCCCCGCCGCAGCGACAGTCCCGCCTGGTGAGCTTCCCGCAACAGCGCGAGATCGATGCCGAAACTGCGGTTGGCGGCCTGTGTTCCGGCAATCGATTGAAACACCAGGTCGACGGGTGCGCCCCGATCAATCAATCCGAGCGTCGTCGTCACATGCGACAGGATGCAGCTCTGCGTCGGAATCTGTAGCCGTGTAATAATGTCGTCGAGCAGCCGCAGCAGGCCGCCGATCACCGCCGGGTCGTCGCTCGCGGGATTGATGCCGATGCAGGCGTCGCCGGCCCCCAGCAGGATGCCATCCAGTACAGACGCCGTAATGCCTTTGACGTCGTCGAAGGGGTGATTGGGCTGCAGCCGCACGCTCATCCGGCCACGCAGGCCAATCGTGTTGCGAAAAGCCGTGATGACCTGGCATTTTTTTGCAACCAGGATCAGATCCTGGTTGCGCATCAGTTTTGAAACCGCCGCGGCCATTTCCGGGGTGATGCCCGGAGCGAGTTTTCCGAGCACGGACGTCGTCGCCGCGTGCGAGAGCAGCCAATCGCGGAACGCGCCAACGGTCAGCGAAGAGATGGCCGCAAACGCCGATGGATCGTGGGTATCGACGATCAGACGGGTCACTTCATCGTGCTCGTAGGGAATCACGGTGTCGTGCAGGAATTGCTTCAGCGGGACGTCGGCCAGCGCAATCCGCGCCGCGATCATCTGCTCGGCGCTATCGGCTGCGATTCCCGCCAGGCGGTCGCCGGAGCGCGATGGCGTCGCCTTGGCCAGGAGATCACGCAGATCGTCAAAGACATAGGTGGTGGAATCGATGGCGTGGCGGAAGACCATGGATGCTCCGGAGCATCGGCGCACCTGCGCCGACAACCGTCGTAAACTATCACCTTGCGCCGCCGCTGGTTGAGGTCTCTTCTCACAGCAACAGTCATAATCACATCGATGAAGCCAATCGCAGGGCTTCCCGTTGCGGACGGGCCATCGGTTCGGTGCACGCGCATGATGGCCGAAGGCTTCTTCCCAATCGGGGAAGAATATTCATAAGCATATCAACTAACTGATATGTATGACAAATTAACGAAAATGGCAGTCCCGATTCCGCGCTACAGCGCCGACGTCGCGGGTCATCGCCACGCCTCGTATCTTGCCCCTCGTTCGAGGTCAGCGTTCAGGCAGCTGGCGGCGTCAGACAGCTCACGTCCAGCTATCTATCCGCAGATCATAGGCGAGCACCAGCGCCAACGACACCGAAAGACCGGCAGTGCAGAACAATGCGATTTGATTGAACAAACTGCATTCCAAGCTCAAACAAAGAATCTTCTGCACATTAGACATGGTCGACACCCCTTCCCCCAGCGAGTTTCGTGAAAATAATTTCTCGTCTGCGGGTGCAGGCCTACGATAGTTCCATTAAGCAGCGCCTTATCGGCCGCCCGACAGAATCTTCGATCGACCGGATCGTAAAAGCTTGGTTAAAAATAAGAGACTCTAACGCAGCAAATTGTCTCGAAACCGAAACCGCCTGGAGCCTTATCGGTTCTGATTAAATCAGAACCGGGCTCTAGTCTTTTGTTTGACGCGTTTTCTTCACGCGAACCGGTGTCCACTTCGCTCGAAAACGCGCTAGACGTGACAGCCTGCCGCGTATCCCGAAGACCACGCCCATTGAAAATTGAAACCACCGAGATGACCGGTGACGTCGACGACTTCGCCGATAAAATAAAGTCCGGGAACGGATCGGGATTCGAATGTTTTCGAGGATAGTTCCGATGTATCGACGCCGCCCAGTGTCACCTCAGCGGTACGGTAGCCCTCGGTGCCGTTGGGCCTGACGCACCATTGCCTGACTGCTGCGGCCGCCTTTGCCAGGCGGATGTCGGAGAAGTCGGCGATCCGCTCCGGACCTGCGATCACCTGTGCAATGGTCCGCGCCAGCCGCTTCGGAAGAAAGTCAGCCAGCGCGGTCGCCATTTCCTGCCTGGGATGATCGCTGCGCATTTTTTTCAGCCTGGCCAAAACGTCGACCCCCGGCGCCATATCGACGACAATATCCTGACCCTCGCGCCAATAGGACGATATCTGCAAAATCGCGGGACCGCTCAGTCCGCGATGCGTAAAGAGCAGGGCCTCGTCGAACCGTGTCTTGCCGCAGCTTACGGCGGCCTCGACAGATACTCCCGATAGATCCCCGAACCGCGCGAGTAAACCGGCGTCGAACGTCAAGGGCACCAGCGCAGGCCGCGGCGGCACGATCTTCAACCCGAACTGCTCGGCAATTTTATATCCGAATCCGCTCGATCCCATTTTTGGGATTGAAGGGCCGCCGGTGGCGACCACCAGAGAGCGGCAGCGAAACTCGCCATGGTCGGTGACGACGACAAAGCCGCTTTCGTTCCTCGAAAGCGCGGAGATGCGCACACCCAACCGAAGTTGCGCATGAACCCTGCGGCATTCCTCCAGCAGCATGTCGACGATTTGCCGCGACGAACCGTCACAGAATAATTGCCCGCGTGTCTTTTCGTGATAGGCGATGCCGTAGGCCTCGACTAACGCGATGATATCTCGCTGCGAGTAGCCGCTGAGCGCCGAGCGGCAAAATTGCGGATTGTTCGACAGAAAGTTCGCCGGGCTCGTCTGCAGATTGGTAAAATTGCAGCGTCCGCCGCCGGATATCCGGATCTTCTCGGCGGGATGCCTCGCCTGCTCCAGCAACAGTACCCGCTGTCCGCGCTGGCCGGCGACGGCAGCGCACATCAGGCCCGCAGCACCGGCGCCGAGTACGATGACGTCATGGCCGTTCAGCGATGGATTGCGGTTCTGGGTCATTCCACCAGCAGCACATCCACCGCGACCGCGAGCTTCTGCTTGCGCGATCCCACGATGATGCCGTCAACCGGCGAGACGTCGGAAAAATCCCGCCCGACGGCCAGAACGATGTGATCGTTCTCGACCAGAATATCATTGGTCGGGTCGAAACCGATCCAGCCTAGTCCCTCGCCGCACCACAGCGAGACCCACGCATGAGTCGCGTCAGCGCCCTGCAGGCGCGGCTTGCCGGGCGGCGGGATGGTGCGCAGATAGCCGCTGACATAGGCCGCCGGCAGGCCGAGGCCGCGCAGACCTGCGATCATCACATGGGCGAAGTCCTGGCAAACGCCGTGGCGTTTTTCGAACACTTCGTTGAGCGGCGTCGAGATGACGGTCGCCTTCGGATCGTACCTGAACTCGGTCCGGATCCGGTGCATCAGGTCGACCGCGCCGGCAAGAATGCCGCTTCCCGGCGGAAAGCTGGCGGAAGCATAAGACGTGAGCGGCGGCTGCACCGGCACCAGCGGACTGGCGAAGACATATCCGATCGGCGACGAGGGGCCGAGACTGGTGGCCTCGAATGCCACGTCGCGGACACTCTCCCACGCGCGACTTTGCGCGGCGCGGCCGGGCGCGCGGCGGGAGACCGAGACCCGCGATCGGGAATCGATCCGAAGGTTGCGATGCGGGGCTTCGATCAGGACGCTTTCGGTATGCGTTCCGAAAAAATCCCGCCGCACCGTGCGGTCCGCCGGCCGAGGCCTGATATCGACGGTGTGCGAGACCAATTGCTGTCCGTCGCCGCTTTTGGGCTCCAGCCGCAGCGAGCACCGCGCGAAACTGACCGGACTTTCGTAACTGTAGGTGGTGACGTGACGGATGTCGTAGATCACGCGAGGCCCGTCAGCTTCTCGGGCCGGCTCGCATTGGGACCGTGCGGAAAATAATGCGATCCGATGGCGTCGGCGAGGGTGAGCAGCTCCTGCTCCAACGCGAACAGCGTCTTGGTATCGAGCGCGGCGGCCTCTGTCGTGGTCAGCGTCGCTTGCAGCCCGACGGCGAGCCGATGCGGCCGCTCGATCAATCCTCCCTCTTTCAACGTCGGCAGGCTGGCGATGTGATCGTTCAGCGCGGAGACCTGAAATGCGACCGACCTTGGATTATAGGGATCGAGAACCACGAGGTCGCGCACCGGCGCCAGCAGCGGACCGACGAGGTAGCGCGAACGATAGGTGATCTGGCAATCCACGAGCGTCAGCAGGATGTCGAGATCCTCGCCGCTGGCTTCGTCGTAGGCGAACTGGCGCGCGAAACGCACGGTGTTGATGGCGCGCTCAGCGCGGCGGCCCATTTCGAGAAAGCGCCAGCCGGCGGCGCGATTCATGTTTTCCTGCGCCAGCCCCGCGAAGCTCGCAAGTTCCTGCAACGTCAGTTCGGCGGCACTGACGACACCGTCGTCATCCTCAACCTCCTGGCCAAGGCGTTCCACCATCTCGGTAATGACCTGCCAGGCGTCGGGCGAAAGCCGTTCGCGCAGCGACGTAGCGGTTCGCTGTGCCGCGCGCACCAGCGACAGCGCCGAACCAAACTTGTCCTCGCTTTGCAGCACCTCGGCCGCGATCTTCGCGGGCTGCGTCCGCGTCGTCTGCGATGTCGCGCCCCATGTCACCAGAAGCCGCTGGATCCGTTCAACCGAGTGAAGCACGGTGGAGAAACCCTTGCCGGGCTCGCGCAACGACGCCACCAGCGCCCGCACCAGCCGCAGCGTCGCCTCGGCGCGCTCGAGATAGCGGCCAAGCCAGAACAGGTTGTCGGCGGCCCGGCTCGGAACCCAGCCGGCGATGCGCCTGATCCGTACCGTATCCACCGCCGGCAGCAGCGTCGTTGGCGATACCGCCTTGTCGGAAACCACCCATACGTCCGCAGCCCGCGCCCCGCCCCCCATCGACACGGCGCGGGCATCGAGTTGATCGGCGATCCGGCAGAAGCCGCCAGGCATGATGGTCCAGCCCTGCGGCGTTGCGGCGGCGAAAACCCTGAGCACGAAAGGGCGCGGCATGATCTTGCCCTGGTCCCACACCGGCGTTGTCGAAAGCCGAACCAGTTCCTGACCGACGAAGTCGATGCCGCGGTCATTGATCGCCGTCTTGAGCCGCTCGCGTTCGCTCGACGACAGTTCGCTGGCGAGCACCGGTCCGTTACCCGGAAAACCGGGAACACCACCACGGTAGGCGCCTTCGATCGCAACCTCGTCGAGCCGGGACAGCACTTCCTCGCGCGCGGATTTCTGGCCGCACCACCAGGTCGCGATGTGCGGCATCTTCAAATCTTCGCCGAAGAAACGCCGGCTGAGGCTGGGCAGGAATCCCAACAGCGCCCGCGCCTCCATCACGCCCGAGCCCGGCATATTGGCGACGACGACGCCGCTCTTGCGCAGCACATCGATCAGGCCGGGCACGCCAAGCTGCGACGAAGCATCAAGCTCAAGCGGATCAAGCGAATTGGAATCGACCCGGCGGAGCAATACGTCGAGCCGCTTCAGACCGGCGACGGTGCGGATATGGATGCGGTCGCCGCTGACGGCAAGATCGTCGCCCTCGACCAGCAAGAATCCGAGATAACGCGCCAGCGTCGCATGCTCGAAATAGGTTTCACTGAAGCTGCCGGGCGTCAGCAAGCCTATGCGCGGCTCGTCGCGATCGGCGCCCGCTCGCAGACTGTCGCGGAACGCTTCGAAAAATGGCGCAACCCGCTCCACATTCATCGATTTGTAGAGTGACGCGAACGCGCGCGAGAGTACCAGCCGGTTTTCCAGCGCATAGCCCGCGCCCGATGGCGCCTGGGTCCGGTCGCCCAGGACCCACCAGCGCCCGTCAGGCCCGCGGCCGACGTCCGCGGCATATAAATTGATAAAGCGGCCACCCGGGGGTTTGATACCGCAGATCGGTCGCAAATATTCGGTGCTGCCGGCGATGGCCGCCGCCGGTATCGCACCCTCGGCGACCAACCGGCCCTCGCCATAGAGATCGTTCAGGACCAGTTCCAGCAACTGCGCGCGCTGCACGATGCCGGCGGTCAATTGCTGCCATTCGGCGTCGTCGATCAGGAGTGGCAGATGGCTGAGCGGCCACAGCCGATCGGAGGTTTCGCCGGGCGCACGATAGCTCACGCCGGCTTCCCGCAGATGCCGGTCGGCGGTGCCGAAACGGCGCTCGATCTCAGCGGGTGTCAGCGTGGCAAAGGCTTCGAAAAACCTTGTCCAGACCCCGCGTGGCGCGCCGTCCTGCCCAATGTATTCGTCGGGGATACCGGGCAGGCCAACATAGTCGCGGGTCCACTGCGCTACTCGCCGATTGCCCGGACGCGCCTTACTTCCCTGACTGGTTCCCTGGCCGGATTGACCCGCCATCCCGACTCTCCTGCCCAAGGCTATTCTCAATGCAGGAGCGGCGTCCTCAAGTCGAGGGTCAAGGGAAATTCAATTGTGCGTTCCTCGGGCGGCGGATCGATCTTGCCGGGCGTATGACCGTGGTCCTGAAAACGGGCGAGCCGCCGCGCCTCGGCCTCATAGGAGTTGACCGGTTTGGTCTCGTAGCTGCGTCCACCGGGGTGCGCGACATGATAAACACAGCCCCCCAGCGATCGGCCGTTCCAGGTATCGATCAAATCAAACGTCAGCGGCGCATGAACGGGAATGGTGGGATGCAGCCCCGACGCCGGCTGCCACGCCTTGAAGCGGACCGCTGCGACCGCCTCGCCCGAACGGCCGGTTGGGGTCATCGGCATCCGCCGGCCGTTACAGGTGACGATGTGGCGGCCCTCGACAAAGCCCGACGCCTTGACCTGCAAACGCTCGACCGACGAGTCGACGTAGCGCACGGTGCCTCCGGCCGAGCCCTCCTCGCCCAGGACATGCCAGGGTTCGAGCGCCTGGCGCACTTCCAGGGCCACGCCGCCATGGTGGACCCGGCCGAACACCGGGAAACGAAACTCAAGCTGCGCGGCGTACCAATCGGGCGAAAAGTCGTAGCCGGACTGTTTCAGTTCAGCGAGCACGTCCAGAAAGTCTTCCCACAGGAAATGCGGCAGCATGAAGCGGTCGTGCAGCGTGGTGCCCCAACGCACGAACTTGCCCTGCTGCGGTTCGCGCCACAGCTTCGCTATCGACGCCCGGATCAGCAATTGCTGAGCGAGCGACATGCGCGGATCCGGCGGCATCTCCAGGGCGCGGAATTCGACCAGGCCAAGCCGTCCGGTAGAGCCATCGGGCGAATAGAGCTTGTCGATGCAGATTTCGGCGCGGTGGGTGTTGCCGGTAATATCGACCAGAATGTGCCGGAACAGCCGGTCGACCAGCCACAGCGGGGCTTTGACATCAGCTGGCGGCACGTGGGCCAGCGCGATCTCCAGTTCGTAAAGGCCGTCGTGGCGGGCCTCGTCGATGCGCGGCGCCTGGCTGGTGGGACCGATGAACATGCCTGAAAACAAATAAGACAGCGACGGATGCCGCTGCCAGTACAGCACGAGACTCTTCAGCAAATCGGGCCGGCGCAGGAACGGCGAGTCCGCGGGCTTGCCGCCGCCCACCACCACATGATTGCCGCCGCCGGTGCCGGTGTGCCGTCCGTCGATCAGAAACCTGTTGGCCCCGAGCCGAACCTGCGCGGCGTCTTCATACAGCCCGAAGGTGATGTCGACCGCTTCGCGCCAGCTCGCCGCCGGCTGGATGTTGACCTCGATCACGCCGGGGTCGGGCGTCACTTTGATGACCTCGACGCGCGGGTCGAACGGCGGCGGATAGCCCTCGACATGCACCTGCATCTGCATCTCTTCGGCGGTCGCCTCCACCGCCGTAATCAGTTCGAGATAATCCTCGAGCCTCTCGACCGGCGGCATGAAGGCACAGAGGATGCCGTCACGGATCTCGATCGACATCGCGGTACGCACGCCACCGCCCTTGAGCTGCTGCTCCTGCACTTGCTGATGCGGCGCGGCCTCGGTTGGCGCCGCGGCGTCATACACCGGCAAGGCATCGCGCGGCTCCAACGGATCCTGCTCGACGATATAGGGGTATTCCTCCGCGGGGATATGCGGCAGTGAGGCGATCGGCAGCCGCAGTCCCAGCGGGGAATCGCCGGGCGTGAGAAACAGATTGCCGCGCCGCAGCTTCCAGCGCTCGCTCTTCCAGCGCGAGGAAGATTTGCTCGCGTCCGCATTCCAGCGCTGGATCGGCAACACGAAACCCTTGGGAATGTTCAGTCCCTGATCGAAGACCCGCGCCATCCGCGACCGCTCTTCCGGATCGGACAGTTTGGAATCGCTGGGGTCGACGTTTGGCGGCAGACCGGCTTCTTTCTGCAGCCAGTGACCGGGGTCCTCGAACGCCGGCATGATGAATTCGAAATCGACGCCGAGCTTTTTCGCCGTGCCTTCCGCGAAGCGCTCGGCGTCTTCGATGCCGGCCTTGCGCGGTGCCTCGATCGTCGCGATCAAATCGGAATTTTTCCAGATCGGCACGCCATCTTTGCGCCAGTAGAGGCCAAACGCCCAGCGCGGCAGGCTTTCGCCGGGATACCATTTGCCCTGCCCGTAATGCAGCAGGCCTCCCGGCGCAAAGCGCGTGCGCAGCTTGCGAATGAGTTCGTCGGCCAATCCGCGCTTGGTCGGACCGACCGCGGCAATATTCCATTCCGGCGATTCCAGATCGTCGACCGAGACGAAGGTCGGCTCACCGCCCATCGTCAGCCGCACGTCGCCGGCCTTGAGATCGGCATCGACCTGCTCGCCGAGCTGGTCGAGACGCGCCCAGGATTCATCGGAGAACGGCCGGGTGATGCGCGGCGCTTCGCGGATCCGCTTGACGCTCATCTCGAAGCCGAATTCGACATTAGCAAATCCGGCACTGCCGCTGATCGGCGCCGCCGAGCGATAATGCGGCGTGGCGGCGACCGGAATGTGCCCCTCGCCGGTCAGCATGCCCGAAGTGACGTCGAAGCCGATCCAGCCCGCGCCGGGCAGATACACCTCCGCCCAGGCGTGCAAGTCCGTAAAATCGTTCTCGACCTCGCGCGGTCCTTCGACCGGATCGATGTCAGGACGCAATTGAATGAGGTAACCGGAGACGAAACGGGCGGCGAGCCCGAGATGCCGCAAGATCTGAATGAGCAGCCACGCCGAGTCGCGGCAGGATCCCGCGCCGGAGGCAAGGGTCTGATCCGGCGTCTGGATGCCCGGCTCCATGCGAATGATGTATCTGATCTTCTTCTGAAGCTGGGCGTTGAGGTCGACCAGAAAATTGACCGTGCTCGCCGCCTCGCGCGGAATGCCGGCAAGCCAGGCGGTCAGTAGCGGTTCGGGCTCGGTGGTCGCGAGATAAGGCGCGAGTTCGGTCTTGAGATCCTCGGTATAGGCGAACGGAAAACTATCGGCGTAGGGTTCGACAAAGAAATCGAACGGATTGATCACGGTCATCTGGGCCGTGAAATCGACTTCGATCTTCAGCTCGGTAGCCTTTTCGGGGAAGACAAACCGCGCCAGCCAGTTGCCCTGCGGGTCCTGCTGCCAGTTCACGAAATGATTTGAGGGCGTGACCTTGAGCGAATAGCTCAGCACCGGTGTGCGCGTATGCGGCGCCGGCCGCAACCGAACGGTTTGAGGACCGAGATCGATCGGACGGTCGTATTTGTAATGCGTGACGTGGTGTAGTGCGATGAAGATCGACACAGGCTGAGTGCTCCAGCAGCTTTTTTAAGCAGAACACCGGTTCCGGCATGGATCAAGCACTAACAACGGGCAGCGATTGCCTATGCGGGTGGCGGGCGAATTTGGACTGCTTTGGGCCATGTGTGGACGGCTCCGGGTTGGCAAGAAGAACCTTCGCGTCGCAGGCTTGGTCAGTGAATCGTGGAAGCCTTAACAGCGCCCACATCCATGGCACTCGTGTGCCGGTGGAGGAGCCGTCCACAGCATCAACAACGGACTAAAGCAAAGCCATGTTGCCCCTGCCATGATGTAAAAGAAACATACCGGTCGTGAATATTCGGGTCAGGGCACCACCAGGCCCAAAGCTATTAAGCCTAACCATAGAAGCTGATTGTTTTTCAGACAGATCCAGGCTCAATCCAGTGAGGTTCAGCGTGGAACACAACCAGCGTCATGCAGAAACATGTCCGGGCAACCGCCAGCGGAATCGTAGGCGATCTGAACACGACTGCGATTTTCGGTCGATCGCACACGCTCGATGCTTTGCGCGGGCTGGCGATCGCCGGTGTGATAGCGATCCATGTCTCGCAAGCTTTCCCGTCTGGCCTGCGAATGGTCGACTTCGCCTTCAGCTCCGGTTGGGTCGGGGTTAATGTATTCTACTTCGTTAGCGCGATGACAATGTGCCTGATGTGGATACAACGCGAAACGGAATTGCATCCGGCGCGCAAATTCTACATCCGGCGCTTTTTGCGCATTGCCCCGCTGTTCTGGCTCGCGATTCCACTTTATCTTGCGTTGAACGGGAGCGGCCCAAGTTACGACGCGCCGTTCGGAATCGGGCCCGTGCAGGTGATCCTGTCTGCTTTGTTTTTGCATGGTTTCTGGCCTGACAGCGTCAACAGCGTGGTTCCCGGAGACTGGTCGATTGCCGCGGAGATGACGTTTTACCTGGTCTTTCCAGCCGTGATCGTGAGCTTCGGGGCGCGTCGCCATCTCTATCTCGTGCTCGCCATTCTCCTCTATTTGTTCAATGTCTGCGTGTTAAAGCCGCAAGCCTATGCCTTCTTTTTGGTCTACTACGGAGCGGACCATGCTGCGTTCGTCTGGAATGTGCTGCATCTGGGTTTCCTGAACCAGCTACCAATTTTCCTGACCGGCTGCTCGCTCTTTTTTGCGCTCCGCGACGGCTTTGCGAAGTCGGACGCGGCGATCTTCGTCGGCTGGATCTCGCTGGCTTTTGTCGCCGATCGTTTGACCGGATCGCACGAATTCAACTATCTGCTGATCAACTTGTTTCTCGGCGCGTTCGTGTTCGGTTGCATTCGGTTTGCGCTCCGTTTCAGACCGATCGAGGCGCTGGGTCGCAATTCCTATTCCATGTACCTCTCCCATTTCGCGATCATCCATGGTTTGCGCCTGTTTTGGCCGTTGGGGGACGGGCTGTCCTCGTTGCTATCGGCCTACGGGCTAACGGCGTTGCTCGGCTATCTCGTGTCGATCGCGACCTATCAACTCATCGAACGCCACGCCCAAACGTTCGCGCAACGCCTGACGTCCAGCCCCGACCGCGAGGTTCCAAGCGCTACCATGAGAGGCGGGTTGTCCGGGCTGGATCCTTTGCGACCGGGTCGAGCCGGCGGCGAGCCCGCCCTGTCTGCTCCGCCGCCGGAAGCGGAAATAAGTCCAGAGTATTCGTCCCCATCGCAGGTCAGGGCGGCTTGAAGCCGAAGGCATAGCCCGCCATCTCCCGACACGATAGGTCGTGCAGCCCCATAGCTGCCGCCCCATACACCAAAAAACTGAAACGATGACTTCAGTTATTTCTGTTTCGCTGGTTGAGCCAGCAACCATATGATCGCTCCACAGACAGGGAGCGCTCCGATGAACCAGCATACCGGCAAGAATAGCGTCCCGCCGTCGGTGGGCGCAGATGTGAGCGGTATCGAGACGCTGCTCAACCGCAATCTACCGGAAGTATTCGGTGAAGCTGATCCGGCTCGTCGAAGGCGCGCAATTCAGGAGCTTTATACCGAGGACTGTGTGCTGTACGCGCCGCCCGGCGCTTTCACCGGTCACGACGCACTGGACAAGTTCGCCGGCGATCTCCGAGCGACGCATCCACACTATGTTTATACACCTCACGGCTCGCCGCAGGTTCTGCACAATTCGGGGCGCCTGGCGTGGGGCTCGGGGCCGAAAGGCGAAACACCCGCGTACACCGGTGTGGATTTCATCATCGCACGGGACGGCAAGATCGCGGCTCTTTATGTTTACCTCGACTCGCCACCCACATAATGCGCGAGTGTCTGCTGCGCCGCCGAAAATCGCAGCCCATCGTTCAACGCAGGGACGACGTTCGAGTGTCGCCCCCTACATCGTCGCGCCAAGTACCCATGGCGCGAATTCGGCGCCGCCGAAGTCGAAGCTTTCGCTCTTGGTCGGCTGCCCCGAGGCGGTCTTGAGCATCAGATCGAAGATGCGCTGGCCGCATTGCTGCACGGTCTCCTCGCCATCGAGGATGGTGCCGCAATTGACATCCATGTCGTCTTCCATCCGCTTAAACATCGTCGAGTTGGTCGCAAGCTTGATCGAGGGCGCGGGCTTGCAGCCGAACACGCTGCCGCGTCCGGTGGTGAAGCAGACAAGGTTGGCGCCGCCGGCCACCTGCCCGGTCGCCGCCACCGGATCGTAGCCGGGCGTGTCCATGAAGACAAAACCCTTCTTGGTAATTTCTTCAGCGTAGTTCACGACATCCACGAGATTGGTGCTGCCGGCCTTGGCCATCGCGCCCAGCGATTTTTCCAGGATGGTGGTGAGGCCGCCGGCCTTGTTGCCGGGGCTGGGGTTGGCGTTCATCTCCGCGCCTTCGCGCTCGGTGTACTCTTCCCACCAGCGCATCAGCGCCACCAGTTTCTCGCCGACTTCGCGGCTGACCGCGCGGCGCGTCAACAAATGCTCGGCGCCATAGGTCTCCGGCGTCTCTGATAAAATGACCGTGCCGCCATGCCGCACCAGAAGATCGCTTGCCGCTCCCAGCGCCGGATTGGCGGAAACACCGGAATAGCCGTCCGAGCCGCCGCATTGCAGCGCCACCGTCAGCTCGCTGGCCGCGACCTTCTCGCGCCTGACCTGGTTGGCATCGGTAAGCGCCTCGCGCACAAAAGCGACGCCGGCTTCCACGGTCTTGCGGGTGCCACCGATTTCCTGAATCTCCAGTTCGCGCAAACGGCCGGCGAGCTTCTGCTCTTTCATCAGCCCGCCGATCTGGTTGACCTCGCAGCCCAGGCCCAGCACGACCACGGCGGAAAAGTTCACGTGCCGGGCGTAACCGCCCAGCGTCCGGCGCAGGACGGTCAAAGGTTCGCTCTGCGTCATGCCGCAACCGGTCTTGTGCGTGAGCGCAACCACGCCGTCGACGTTGGGAAAATCCGCCAGCGGATTGTCGCCGGTGAACGGATTCTTCTTGAAGATATCGGCAACCATGCCGGCGACATGCGCGCTGCAATTCACCGAGGTGAGGATGCCGATGTAATTGCGGGTCGCGACCCGGCCGTCGGGGCGACGGATGCCGTCGAACGTCGCAGGCAGATCGAAGTTCGGCACAGGCTTGACGTCGACGCCGAATGCATAGTCCTTGGCGAAATCGCCCATGCCGCAATTCTGGGTATGGACATGCTGGCCCGGCGCGATCGGCGCGGTGGCAAAGCCGATGATCTGGCCGTAGCGGCGGACCGGCTCGCCCACCGCAATCGGCCTGACCGCCACCTTGTGGCCGGCGGGAATGCGCTCAATTGTGGTCACGCCATCCTCAACGACCATGCCGGGAGGCAGGCTCGAGCGCGCGATCAGCACGCCATCATCGGGATGCAGGCGGATGACGGGTGCTGGGGTCATGCTGTGTCTCCTCTTGCCGAACAGGCAGACCTCATCCTGAGGAGCGGGCGCGAGCCCGCGTCTCGAAGGATGGCTGCAATACCCAATGCCCTCGTGCTTCGAGACGGCCTTTCAGGCCTCCTCAGCATGAGGGCATTGTACGCCTCGTTACGCCCTGCCGCCGGATTCCTTGCGGGTCTGCGCGATCTGCATCTTGGCGTAGGTCGCCATCAAGCCGCTGTCGTTGAACAGGGTCACGAGCCGGAAGCCCATGTTGATCGCGCGCACCGCGCCATCGGCGCCGCTACAGTGAATGCCGGGGTAAAGACCACGCTTGCCGCATTCCTTCACGATCTTTTCGTAGATCTTGAGGATCTCCGGCTCGTCGCGATCGAGCTTGGGCACCAGGCCATAGGAGAAGCCGAGGTCGGAGGGGCCGATATAGACGCCGTTGATGCCCTCGACATCGAGGATCGCTTCCATGTTCTCGATCGCGGTCCTGGTCTCCATCATCGGAAGCAGCACGATCTCGTCATTGGCCGTCTTCTGATAGGTGCCGGCCGAGCCATACATGCCGGAACGGATCGGGCCGTTCGAGCGCGTGCCGCGCGGCGGGTACTTGGAATAGGCCACAAGATTCTCGGCTTCCTGCCTGGTGTTGACCATCGGGCAGATCACGCCGTAGGCGCCGCCATCGAGCACCTTGCCGATGATCCCCGGCTCATTCCACGGCACCCGCACCATCGGCGTCACCGGATGGCCGTGCATGGCCTGAAAGCATTGCACCATCGACTGATAATCCTGCACGCCGTGCTGGATGTCGACCGTAACGCTGTCGAAACCGCATTGCGCGATCACTTCGGCCGAAAAGCCGGAGGGAATCGCCAGCCAAGCATTCACCGCGACCTTGCCTGCGGCCCATATTTCTTTGACTTTGTTTGCCATTATGTTTCCTTTTCTTGGGTCAAACTCGCCGTCAATAACGGTGCGGTTATTGCGTGGCCCTTTGTATGCTTGTTTCACTCACGCCGACTTCGCGCGCGGTGTTTACAATTGCAGCCCAGGTATCGTCCGGCAAGGGTACGCCGTTTTTGGTACGATCGGCGCGCATCTTTGCTTCCGGCTCGCCCGGGATCAGGACGGCATCGACGCCGGCAGCCGGCTTGGTTTCCTTGAAGTAGCTGACATAGCGCGAAATCTCGCCGTCGAAGAAGTTGGCGGTGTCGACCACTTTGGGATCGACATACACCGCGAACATGCCGTTGGCGAAGCGCCGGTTCGGCCCGGTCGCGCCGGTGCCTGTCAGCGCGCCGCCGAGCAGTTCGCAGATCAGCGCCAGACCTGATCCCTTGTGTTCGCCGAACGCGCGGATCGCGCCCTTGCCCTTGCTGTGGTCACGCGGCCCCTCGACTTCGTACGGTCCGTACAACACCGCCGGA
>Ga0210400_10000922_pt1 | contig 30385 bp, 27 predicted proteins | sample IncBWH26MmetaG_FD_155456 | JGI IMG/M metagenome (GOLD analysis project Ga0210400, IMG submission 155456) | Forest soil microbial communities from Barre Woods Harvard Forest LTER site, Petersham, Massachusetts, United States - Inc-BW-H-26-M | ecosystem: Environmental > Terrestrial > Soil >... | reverse complement strand
AGTGTCGGCGAGGATGGCCTGCTCGCTCGGCTGCAAGCCGCCGCCGCCCGCACCTTGAAGAATGCGGAACACGATCAGCATGGGGAGATTCGGCGCGAGCCCGCACAGAAACGAACTGATGGTGAACAGCGCGACACAACCCATGTAAAAGTGCTTGCGACCGATGATCGAAGAGAGCCAACCGCTCAGCGGCAGCACGATGGCGTTCGAGACCAGATAAGACGTAAGCACCCATGTGCTCTCGTCCTGACCCGCGGAAAGACTGCCAGCGATATGCGGCAGCGCCACGTTGGCGATGCTGGTATCGAGCACCTCCATGAACGTGGCCAGCGTCACCGTGAGCGCAATGATCCACGGATTAACCGCCGGACGCCATTCCGCGGCCCCATTCATGGTAATCGACGCAGCGCCCATTTATTTAAGCCACACCTTCGGCACGACTGACATCCCAGGGCGCAGCTCATGTCCCTTGATCGCGCTCGTCTCAAACACGATCTTCACCGGTATGCGCTGCACAACTTTGACGTAGTTGCCGGTGGCATTCTCGGGTGGCAGGAGGCTGAAGCGCGCTCCGCTGGCGCCGGCGATGGAATCGACATGCCCTTTGTAGGTCTTGCCAGTCGCATCGACCGCGACCTCAGCCGCCAACCCCGGCTTCATCTTCTTAAGCTGCGTCTCTTTGAAGTTCGCCGTGACCCACAGGTCCGTGTAGTCAAGCGGGATAACTTTCATCATTTCCTGCCCGGGCTGCACGTTTTGACCAACCTCGACGGTGCGGTTGCTGACGGCTCCGCTGACCGGCGCAGTCACCTTGGTGTATAGGAGGTTAAGTTCAGCCTGGTCCAATGCGGCCTTCTTCTGCTCGGCATTGGCTTGCGCGGAGAGCGCGCGAGCGCGCGTGGCTCGCATCGTCTGTGGCGCGGTGCCGGCAGTTCGAAGATCCGCGCCGGCCTGCACCAGTTTGCTCTGCGCTTGTTCGATCTGTGCCGCGTAAGAATCGGCGCTCGCGCGTGCCGCCCGCAAAGTTGCGGCGGCGGCCTGAGCGCTGGCGACGGCTTGATCATACTGCTGCTGCGAGATCTCCTGCTTCTCGATCAGCTGCTTGTAACGAAGAAGATCATTCTGCGCTTTGACATTGTTGGCGTCCGCTTCAACCACCTGCGATTTGGCTGCTTCATATTGCTGCCGGGCTGCCGCGATTCCAGCCTGCGCACCGGAAACACCGGCTTGGGCGCCGCTCACCTGGCTCGAAGAACTCACGTCAGTGATCGGGACATTGATACCGGCGGCCGCGGCCTGTGCCTTGGCGTCAGTATATTCAGCGCGCGCTTGCGCCACCGCGACTTCATAGTCGGCGGGATCGATTTCCACCAGCACCGTTCCCTTTTCCACGTACTGGTTGTCTTGCACGTTGAGCTTCAGCACATGGCCGCTGACGCGCGCGCTCACCGAGTTCACGTGCCCGTCAATCTGCGCGTCGTCGGTCGATTCGTAGCTTGAAAGGTAGCGCCACAGAAAGAAAATGCCAGTCAGAATCACGAGGCCCGCAAGAATAAGTCCCCACCTGGTGCGCGGGTGGTTCAAAAACGCGGCTCGCCGCTGATAGCGAGCTTCGCTGTCTGGCTGGGCAGGGGATTGCGGCGATGCCGGCTGCGGCGCACGCGCGTCCGGTTGCGGTTTCGACTCGCCTACAACGCTGCTGGGTTGTTCCATAATCTACTTCCCTTTCAAATATTCGCGAACGCCCTCTTCGGCGCGTCCCAGGGCGCGGGCATAAGAAACCTTTGCCAGGTTGTGCAGATAGAGGCTCGAAATCAGACTCTCGTGCGCGGTCGCCAGCGCTTCCTGCGCCTGAACCACTTCGAGATTGTCAGTGACCCCGGCGGAGAAACGGTCCAGTGATTGCGTCAGCGCCTGCTCGGCCAGATTCACGGAGCTCTGCGCCACCTCCACCTGATCGGCGGACGACTTGAGGTCGAGCAGCGCATTCCGGATATCCTGATCGATCTGGCCGCGCACATCCGCCATCTGCGCCTGCGCCTGCCGCAGGCTGGCGTCCGCCTTCAGAACGTCTCCGTGAACTTTCCCCCCCTGGAAGATTGGAATGTTCAGCGTGCCGAAGAAATGGTATGTAGGGAGCAGGCTGCCAGGATGCGCGCCTATGTCGCCATAATCCGCTGCCAGATCGATGGTCGGGAAATATCCCGCGAACGCGGCGCTGGACTCCAGTTGCGCGCCAACCACCCGATCGTGTGCCGCTTTGTAGTCCGAGCGTGAAGAATACGCCTGCTGCAAACTGGTCTCAAGATCGGGTATCGGAAAAGCCTGGTAAGGAGACTTTTCCGCCAGTTCGAATTCCTGCCCCGGCGCTAATCCGATCACACGCGCCAGCGAAATTTTCTGCTTCGCGAAATCACTTGTGGCCGCGATCAACTGCTGTTGGCGCGACTGGTATTCAACCTGCGCGCGCAGCGTATCAATGGCGGGAGCGACCCCTGCCTGCTGCTGCGCAACCGCCTTGTTGTACAGAGCGCGGGCAGTTTCAACCTGCGCTTGCGCGGTTTCCACACGCGCCGCCCCGGCGATCGCCTGCAGATAGGCATTGCCCGTCGCGAGCACGACCAGATCCCGCGCGTCTTTGAGATTGAACTGGGTAACGCTTTCGCCGACCACCGAAGAACGGTATTTCTGGATTGCCTTCCAATCGAAAACTCGCTGCGTCGCCGAGGCGCGCACGTCAAAGTAATCGAACGGACCGATGACGCGAGGAGGTTTAGCCCCGCCAGGGAATAGCGCGGAGCTTAGTCCCAGCGCCTCCAGGCTCTGCTTCTGCACCGCCTCCTGCACCGTCCCATTGACGTTTGGCAGCAGGTCGCTGAGCTTCTGCCATTTCTCTCCCCGAGCCTCAATGGTGTTGTACTCCGACAAGAGACCCGCGAGGTTCTGGCGCAAAGCCCTCTCAATCGCATCGCTGAAGGTCAGCGACAGAACTCCGGGCGTCGGCTTGGCCTCCGGCACGCTTCCAAACACCGGATTCTGCGCCGAAGTTTGAACCTGTGAGGTTGAAACTTGCGGCGTGGGAACCGGCGCCGGCGCACCCGACGAACTCGAATTCGAAGTCGAACTGGAACTTTGGCCGCAAAGCACCGCTGGGAACATGACGATAGAGACGATCAGTAAAGCGTTCAACACAAAGCATGCACGAAAGCGCCGCAATCGACGGGTGGAAGTGTCCGCGGAAGACATGGAACCTGGCTTCTCTCCTACAAGACGGAAATGATAAGTCTTTTGGACTCTTTTTGGCGACGATCCGATGCAAATTGTTGAGCCGTCTCGCGATGGAGTATGCTTCGATCCGCCTTGCAGATGCGCTCCTACTGGCGACTGTGACCTTGGTCATCTTGTGTAACCTCCACCCAAAGTTCAATCTATGAGGCGTCAAGCTACTTCCCTGCGACGGGAACCGCGTGAGGGAAGTCCTGCGTGAAGTCCCGCATATGAGCGAAGCCACTAAACCGTCGTCCAAAGGATCAGACTGGACGCGCCTGCTCACCGATCCCGACCTGGTCAGCCACCTCGGAAAACTGCTCCAGACCTACCGCGAAGTCTCTCCAGAAGAACGCGAACCAGCGCTGCTGCGGGCGATGCGCGAGATCAAAGATGCCGCCATCAAAGCGCGCGAAGAACGGAAAGATGTGCCGGTTGCCGCGGTGCCCGCGCCGCCCTCCGTGCTTCACCATCCCGAGCCGATCGATGAAACGCCCCCGTTCGAACCGGATTTGTTCACCCCACAACTGGCATCGGATCGCCGCCGTTTTCACCGGATCAAATGCTACGTGGCGGTAGAAATTCACGTTGAGGGTGTGGAAGAGCCGGTCTGGGGCAATCTGGCGAATGTGAGCCGCGGAGGCTGCCTGGTCGAGACCGCCGGCGCCGTACCCGCAGGCAAGGCCCTGGAGATCGGGTTGTGGGTGGCAAGCGGCAAGATCTGGGTAAAAGGCGTTATCATCAGCGGAGTTGCTAGCCGCAACGCGTCGACGTTTGGGGTGCGGGTGAAATTCTCAGAGGCGGAATTGTCGGAAAAGGAACACCTGCGCGAATTTCTCAAATTCGTCGACAACACGTCCCGCAAGTCGCAATACGGCAAGGCCTACGTAGCACAATTAAAGCGCTAGCCGCTTCCGTTCTCACCTAAATCTTTGCCCGCAACTTTTCCCGCGCTCCGAATTCATGTCTAATGAGGCAGTCAAAAGCCTCAGCCATCAGTTTTCGGTGGTGTGCGCTGATAGCTGATAGTTGACAGCTGATTTCTTATGTCCATCACGCGACGTATCTTTCTTCGCAACAGCGCGCTGGCTGGAGTTGGCTCGAGCGTGCTACCGAGCCTTCTGACGCGGGCTGCCTTCGGCGCCCCCGACCCCAGCATCCGCACCAAGCGCCTGGTAGTGATCTTCCAGCGCGGAGCGGCCGACGGCCTCAACATCGTTGTGCCCCACGGCGAGCCCAGCTACTACGCTATGCGGCCGACGATCAACATCCCCAGGAAATCCGTGCTCGACCTCGACGGCTTTTTCGGATTGCATCCCGCGATGTCGCATTTTCAGTCGCTGTGGGAACAGAAGCATCTAGCCATCGTGCACGCCGCCGGATCGCCCGATCCGACCCGCTCGCACTTCGATGCGCAGGACTTCATGGAATCCGGTACGCCCGGCGTGAAGGTCACCGATGACGGCTGGCTAAACCGCGCACTGCGCGACCTTCCGTCCGATAACTCTCCCGATAAGTCAGCCTTTCGCGCCATCGGGCTGGGGCAGTCGCTGCCGCGCATTCTCGCCGGCAAAGAGCCGGCGGTTGCTCTCGACACCGCGTTGCACAGCACCGGACAGGAGACCTTCGACGCGGTCAAGACGCTGAAGGCCGCTGATCCTGCGCACTACACGCCGGCCGCCAATGCAAATTATCCGCGCGGGCGCTTCGGCGACAGCCTGAAGCAACTAGCGCAACTGATCAAAGCAAATCTCGGAGTGCAAGTAGCATTCGCCGACATCGGCGGCTGGGATCACCACGTCGACGAAGGCAGCACGCAGGGCCAGATCGCCAACGTGCTCGGCGATTTCTCGCAATCGATCGCCGCATTCTGGATCGACCTGGGCGTTCTCGGAGAAGACACCGTCCTAGTGACCATGTCCGAATTCGGTCGCGCCGCACGCGAAAACGGCAACCGCGGCACCGACCACGGCCATGCCAGCGTGATGTTCGTCCTGGGCGGCCCGGTGAAGGGCGGCAAAGTTTATGGACGCTGGCCAGGGCTCGACCGGTCGCAGTTATACGAAGGCCGCGATCTGGCAGTCACGACGGACTTCAGGCTGGTGCTCAGCGAAATCGTGTCGCGCTATCTGGGGAACAAGGATTTGATGACGGTGTTTCCGGGATTCGAAAACCAGTCGGGCCAATTCCTAAAACTGCTGGGATAGAAAAGCTCGCGTAGCGGCGCACGCATTCGTCCGCCCGCCACGCGAAGAGCATCAGTGCTACCCGGACGAATGCGTCCGGGGCTACGCAATCTGCTTAGATCTCGATCAGCACGTCCCCGCCCTCAATCTTCACCGGATAAACCGCCACCTTAGCCCCCGGCGTACCCGCTTCCCCTGTCTTTGGATCCCATTCCCACCCATGCCACGGGCAAACAACTTTCCCTCCAGAGATCACGCCCTGCCCGAGCGGGCCTCCGCGATGTAGACAGACGTTATCCATGGCGCTGATTTCGCCGTTCACGTTGGCGACGCAGATGGTCTTGGCGCCGCAGGAGAATTCTCTGGCTTCGTTGGGGGCGGGGAGTTCAGTTTGAGAAGCAAGTTTGACGAATGGCATGGCTGTAAAAAGCTGAGCAGACTGAGATCCCTCTCTCCGCTCGAGATGACAAGAAGTACACGGCGTTGCTTTAACTGAGAGCTGACGGCTGACAGCTATTTCGGCTCCATCGTCTGCGCCACCATCACCTGCCGCTTGAAATTCTCCATCATGTTCTCTTCCAGCCGCACTTCGGTGGGCCGCTTGGCGAGCGTCATGGTGTCGATCTTGTCCTGCAGTTTGAGCAGCGCGTAAAACAAATTCTCTGGACGCGGCGGGCAACCGATCACATACACATCCACCGGCACGATCCGGTCGACACCCTGCAGCACAGCATATGTATTGAACGGCCCGCCGACCGACGAGCACGCTCCCATCGAAATCACCCACTTCGGCTCGGGCATCTGCTCATAAATTCTCTTCACCACCGGAGCCATCTTCAGCGTAACCGTGCCGGAGACGATCATCAGATCAGCCTGCCGGGGGCTGGGCCGAAACACCTCCGACCCAAAGCGCGCGATGTCGAATCGCGCCGTCGAAGACGCGATCATCTCGATAGCGCAGCACGCCAGCCCAAACGTCATCGGCCAAAGCGCCGACTTGCGCGCCCAGTTGAAGACGTAGTCCACCGTCGAGATCATGAAATTCTTTTCGAACTTGTTCTGGAGCCAGCTCATTGGTTCTCGTACCTGCAAGAATACGCCAAACGCGCCGCCGGCGCGGGACTAAACCGCATCACATCCGTTCAGCTGAGCCAGTCTAGAGACGGGCAAGCCCGCTGTCAATTTACCCCCCGTGTGGTGGCGGGGCTCTGCCCTGTAAGCGCTAACTTAAGAATCACTTCCGGTTTGCCGTGATCCGAGCCCTACCAATCAATTCCGGTTCTGCAAACTTTTCTGCACCTCATCGAGAGCTCTTTGTCGCTCCTCAACAAATGGATAATCGGGCTGTTCCTTGACAAGTTTCTGTAACGCGGTCAATTCTGCGGTCTCCAAAGCCTGCTCTCTCAAGGTCGGTATGTCTGGAACTACACCTGTGCCCTCCCAGTCAGTCTCTGTAACTCCGTTCACGTATCGAGAGGTCGGAATCGTCAGTGTGAAATGCTCGCCCACGCGATAATCAAACGCTGGGTGCGCTGCTCCGGCCGTACGTTCACCGATCACCACGGCCCGACGGATGCTCTTTAGATCGTAGGCGAACCCTTCGGCAGCGGAAATCGTATCTCCGCTGACAAGCACGTAAACGTCGCCAGAGTATTTTGTTCCAGAATTGTGTGGTGAAATCCGGTTCTCGGTTCTTGATCCATCCGACCTGGACAGAAAGTCACCAAGATGCACCGGCTTGTCGAAGAGGTAGCCCATGAGCACAAGACCGATCTCGGGATCTCCGCCGCGATTTGCACGAAGGTCGATGATTAGTGCGCTTGTGTGTCCCAGGAACGTCATGGCAGAATCCGCAGTCTCGCGCCCGCCGTCCCTGAGGGGGAAGAATCCGTCGAACCTCAGATAGCCGAGATTTCCGGGGAGAATGTCAGCACTCTTGAACCAGTAATTGACGAGGCCGCCCTTATACCGAATTCGTGCCTGGCGTTCCGGATCAATCTTCTCCCGTTGATTAGCGTCTTGGATCGGTATCGGCTCATGACTGTACTCGACCTCAAGATGTTGATCTCTACTGACGGTCCGCAAGTCTGTTTGCAGCCTTTCCGCGAACTGCCGAGCACTTGTGATTGTTCCGTAGTCGCCGTCGGCAACGTGGTTCCGAACAGCTCTTTCCATTTGCGCTGCGACATCAGGAAATATGTATCTGCTTCTTAGCTGCTGGAGGATTTCAGAAATTACTTGGAATTTTGTTTCTGGGCTGACCTTCATGTCCTGCTGATCTTGCGCCTGACCGGTGCAGATAGAAGACAGCAGCAGCACATAGGGAACGATGAACCATAATCGTGGTTCAACCAAACGCGGAGTACAAGCCGTAAGGCAGTCTTTTATCATGCATCTCTCTCCGAGTGTAGTATTATTCTCCGGGATATGCCAAGATGACAGCGGAAAGCTCGGGGACGCTAGCATTTCAACGATTTGTGCGGTAAACGGCTTCTGACGGGAATGGAAACAGAGAAAAATCTTGAAATCGATGAGATTGACCGCAGAATCATCGGCATTTTGAGTTCTCAGGGACGCGTAAGCTTTCGGGATTTGGGCGTGCAGGTTCATTTGAGCGCAAATTCAGCTGCCGAGCGTGTTCGCCGACTGCAGGCAGCGAATATCATCCGGGGCTTTCATGCGAATATTGATTACCCGAAGCTCGGCTTATCTCTGCAAGCGTATATCGACGTGCGGCTCCGGCCTGGAACCAGCGCGCAGAGCTTCGAAGCAGTTGCAATGAAACTTTCGGGCGTTATCAGCGCAGCTATCCTGACTGGCGCATCGGATTTTCGCTTGCGTGTTGCCTGCAATGGCCAGTCTGATCTAGTACAGCTCATCGAGACTCTGCGATCCCGAGCAGGCGTCCAGGAAACCAACACGACGGTGATCTTGCGGGAGCTAGCTGCAAGTGTGAGGGTGCCAGACCGGTAGACGTGAGGGCCGTTAGAGTTTCCTGTTTTGAGAGATTCTGGGCGGATCGTCGGCCAGCCGGAAACTGCCCCTCTTAGAAATCTGCCCGCACGTCCACCATCACTTGCTGAAGGTCGACTTCTAGCCCCGACTTAAGTTAGCGCTTATGGGGGCTCTGCCCCGCTGGAACAAAAGCCAAGCCCCGTCTCGACACAAGCTCGTCAAGTCCTCGTCCGCCGGTTTGCGACTTTTCCGGCCGTCATTTACAACTGAATCGCACACATCTTCGTCGCTCAATGCCCGCACATAATGTCCACCGCCGGCCCGCCCGTGGTTAGCCCGAAATCCGCATCGTATGGAGCACGGTACGAAGCACGGCATGCAGCCTGGTCGCGCACCCGTTCCTCGTTCCCGTGGATGGTGGGAATCGCATTCGGCCTACGCGTGCTGTGCATCGTCGTGATGCATACCTACAAAGTCCGCACCACCGAGGACAATTTCGGCTTCGGATGGGAGATGGGACGCATCGCCGCCTCCATCGCCTCGGGCCACGGCTTCGCCAATCCGTTTCAGACTCCCACCGGCCCCACTGCCTGGGAACCGCCGTTGACACCGTACTTGATGGCGGGCGTATTCAAGATCTTTGGAATTTACTCTCATGCCTCCGCGTTCGTGCTGTTGACGATCAATAGCCTATGGTCGGCGCTCACCTGCATTCCTATTTTTCTAGTCGCTCGACGTTCGTTCGGGGAAACGGCAGCCGTAGCATCCGCCTGGACTTGGGCCTTGTTCCCCTACGTCATCTATTGGGACATCAAGTGGATGTGGGAGACCAGCCTCTCTGCGCTGCTGATCACGACTATTTTCTGGCTCGCGGTTTCAATGGAAGACACGGACGGTGTGAAACCGTGGTTGCGCTTCGGCCTGCTCTGGGGAGTGGCCGCGATCAACAGCCCGTCGCTCCTCTCGTTCCTCCCCGCGTCCGGCCTCTATGGTTGGTACCGCCGATGGCGCGTTGGCCGACGCTCTCCAGCCGGCGTGCTGCTGGCGTCTCTGATTTTTCTTGCCATCATTACTCCCTGGCTGGTGCGCAACGAGCGCGTCTTCGGACGGCCAGTCTTTTTGCGGACGAACTTCGGCGCCGAACTGCGTATGGGTAATGGTCCTTATGCCGACGGCACGTGGCAGTTCTATCTTCATCCCGTGCATGATGTGGCCGAATTTCACCGATACGAGCAAATGGGGGAACTGGCCTACGTCCGGGCGCGGAGAGACGAAGCGGTCGGCTGGATCAAAGCCAATCCGGGGCGTTTCGCCGCCATCAGTTTCCGGAAATTTGTTTATTACTGGTACGGGGTGCCGCGCGACCTGCGGCCCGCATGGCTTGAGCCGCTCAAAAATTCGCTGTTCGCCGCCTCGTCGCTGCTGGCGTTATTTGGCTTGTTGCTCGCCTTCCGTCAAAGACGCCCGCATGCGTGGCTTTTCTTCTGGCTCCTGCTGCTCTATCCCCTGGTGTACTACGTCGTGTTTCCGCACGCGCGATACCGGCATCCGGTAGACCCGGCGATCACCATTCTTTCTGTATTCGTAATTACCCAGGCGGAAACGCGGGCGAAACCTAAACCGTCGAACCTCGCCCCTCAGTAGATCGTGTACCCTGGCGCCGGATTCCGCACATCTGGCTTCGACGCCATTAGCAGCAGCGCGCCAACACGCTTGAAGGCGCGCAGATCGTCCAGACTGTGGAACGAAGTCGTCTGATAGTCATCGGGCGTGGGCGTGTCGTCGGGAATCTGCGCATACTCCACATTTTCGAAAGCATGCCGCTTCAGCAATTCGACATACTCCGCCGCCGAGCGCACGTGTACCGGAACCTTCAACTTTGGCACCCATTGGAGTGAATACGGATTGTCTTTATAGAGATTGATCAATATGAACAGCCGTCCATGCGGAGCCATCACGCGAAAAAGCTCGGCCAGCGCGCGTTCCTGATCGGGATAGTAATAAAACGACTCAACCGATAGTACCTTGTCAAAAAAGTTTTCTTCCCAGGGAATCTGCGCCGACGAGCCTACCACGAACATTACGTTGTCGAATTCTTTCGAAGCGGCCCGCGCCTGCCGGATCATCTCGTCTGAAATATCGACCCCGACCACCTGCCCAAAACTCTGCGGCCCTTCGCCAACGATGCGCGCCACCAAGCGAGTCGCCCACCCCGAACCGCACCCCAGATCCAGAATGCGCTCACCCGGACGCAGATCCATGCGACGCATCGTTTTCTCGGTGATGTCGAGGTGATGGCGCTCCATCTTCGCGCCCTCACCGTCGTCCGCCCAGCGATTGAATTCCTGCTGCAGGCGATCGTCGGGAGATTGGGGTTTGTCTGGAGTCATGAATTTATCGGGGATGATCTCTTCCGAAATCCTGGGATCCGGCGCATGGCATCGCGTCGCAACGACTCAAAATCGAACCCGCCAAACACCGCAAATCGCCGGCGAATATCCTCCGCTAGCTTACCCTTTGCCGATGAGGCGCGCTTCGCGTCAGGGGTTCCCTGTGTCGTCCCCCGTGTACCTCTGTGCCCCCTGTGGTTCGACTTTTTTCTCATCTATCGCAACTCCGCTATCGCAACTCCGCGTAACGCGACAACACGATCGGTGAATCTACTCTAGAACCACGCTGCGCAATTCCTCGAAAAAAGTCGGATACGACACTCCCGCCGCATCCGCGCCGTGAATCGTCGTCTCGCCTTCCGCGCGCAACGCGGCCACCGCGAATGCCATGGCAATGCGGTGGTCGCCGAACGAATCCAGTTCAGCGCCGTGCAGATGTTGTCCGCCGGGAATCCGCATTCCGTCGGGCCGCTCTTCGACTTCCGCGCCCATTTCCCGCAGATTGGCGGCGACGGCAGCAATGCGGTCAGACTCTTTCACCCGCAACTCTTGGGCGTCGCGCACTTCGAGTCCGCCGTCGGAGTATGGCGCAACCGCCGCCAGCACCGGGATCTCGTCAATCAACGCAGCCGTGTCGGCGCCGGCGAGGACGGCTCCCTTCCACACTGCTCCACGCGCCTCAATCGTTCCCACTAACTCGCCATGATGTTCTTCGAGATGCGCGACTGAAACCTTCAACCCCATTTGCATCAGGATATCGAGCAGCCGTGCCCTTGTCGGATTCATCAGAATCCCAGGCAAGGTGATCTGCGATCCAGGAAACAGCGCCGCAGCGCAAAGAAAGAACGCGGCACTCGAGAGGTCACCGGGCACATGCGCTTCAATCGCGCGCAGCCGCTGTCCGCCCATAATCCGCGATGCATTCCCGGTGCGCTCGACTTCCGCTCCAAAAGCGCGCAGCGCAATTTCGCCGTGATCGCGCGTGCGGATAGGCTCCTCGACCACCGTCTCGCCATCCGCAAACAGTCCGGCGAACAGCACGCACGATTTCACCTGCGCGCTCGCGACTTCCGGTCGGTAATGGATCGGCTTCAAAGGACCACCGTGAATTTTCAGTGGAGGGTGTCCGCCTTCCGCGGCCTCGATCCTCGAACCCATCTCCGAAAGTGGCTTCATAATACGCGCCATTGGCCGCCGCGAGAGGGATTCATCTCCGAACAACTCGCTGGTAAATGGCTGCCCCGCAAGGATTCCGCTCAGCATGCGCATAGTCGAGCCGGAGTTCCCACAATCCAGCATCTCTGCCGGAGCATTCAGCGTCGGACCTGCGCCTCGCACTTCAATCGCTCCGTCGTCGCCATCTTTCGAGCGCCCCCACTCGCAGCCAAGCTTGCTCACGCAATCGAGCGTGCTAGCGCAATCGCGTGCCGCTGAAAAATTCTGGAAACGGCTCGTGCCCTCCGCAATGGCCGCCAGCATGGCGTAGCGGTGCGAAATGGACTTGTCCCCGGGAATCCGAACGACTCCGCGCACCGCGCGCGCCGGGCGGACGATGACATTCGACCCGTCCGGCTTCGAATCATCGGTCATGAACTAAATATAACGGAGATTTCTGACGTGAGTGGACCTACTCTAAATGTGGGGTTCGCATCGTTGCTCGGGCGACGCGATTTTTGCATTTGTCATCCCAAGTGAAGCGAAGGACCTGCTGTTCGCCGCAAGATGCAGATCCCTCGCTTCGCTCGGGATGACAAAATCATGAAAGGAGCCTACTTTCTCACGCGTCCCGCGGCTTCCGCCAGGATCTCCTGTGGAACTTCCCGCAGCGTCACATGGAATTCGAACATAGGCGTTTCCGACCCGCGTCCCCACCGGTTCACTTCCCAGTGCGCGCGGACAAACTTGATCTCCGGCCGCGCCGTCAGATTGAGCAAGAGCGGAATCTCCTCGCGATAAAACTTCTGCGGAAAAGCCGCGACCGGCTTGGCATCCCACGTCGCTCCATCTGCCGATCCGTGAATGCTGACATCGAGAGATTCCTGCTCGATGATGTTGGTGATAGCAAGCGTCAGCAGAAAAATCCGCCCCTCCGCCCGACTCACATCGATTGCAGGACCGTCTCCTTTGGCGTTGACCACCGTTCTTTCAGGAACGAGGAAGGCTTCCACCATGACGCGGAGATTCTAGCAGAGAGAGGCCACGCAGCATTCGGTGACCAGGCTGCGCGGCCCGCTCATACCCATAACCGCTCAAATCTTCGCTCCATATCTCGGCGGAAGAATCTCCAGCAAAGGGGCCCGGGGGTAAGTGCGGATCAGAGGCGAGTCGGTGAGGTGCCGACCGCAACCGCCTATGTCAACACCACGTCGTCCAAGAACTGACGCAGAATTTTGCCAACTGGCTCAGGTTGTTCCCAGGGCGCGTAATGCCCAGCCTTCGGCACCACCTTTAGCTGGCTGCCCGCGATGTTCTGCCGCATCAATTCGCCGTCGGCGACGGTCGAGAGCACATCCTCTTCTCCGATCACGATCAGCGTAGGAGCATTAATAGATTTCAGGTCCGCGACCGAGTCCGGCCGCTCCGCCATCCCGCACAGCACCAGACTGATATCCTCGGCCGACATTTTGCGCATCATGGCGCGCGCTCCATCGACTAAATCCGGCCGCGTGGCGACGGTCGTGCGCCCCATCAGTTTCGGAATCATAGTCTCGATGAACGGTTCGGTTCCCTGTTCCAGGACGGCAGCCGCGGCCTTCAGCCGATTTGCCCGGGCCTCCGCCGTATCGGCCTGAGGCCGCGTATCGCAGAGGGCGAGCGCGGTCACCCGCTCCCGAAAGCGGCGCCAGAATTCGAACAGGATGTATCCGCCGATGGAACATCCGACGAACGCGGCCTTGCCAATGGCGGCCGCGTCGAGCACGCGGGCAAGGTCGCTCGCGTGTTTTTGCATGAGGGCAGGGCCTTCGCCAATCTCCGAATCTCCGTGCCCGCGCAGGTCCGGAAGAATCAGCCGGTAGCGCGAATCGAGCGCCGCGGCCACCGGATTCCAGAATTCGTGATGACAAGGGAAAGGGTGGAGAAGAACAACCGGCGGGCCCTTCCCCCGAATTTCATAAAAGATTTCTGCGTCGTCGCTGCGCAGACGTTCCATGGGAGGAGATTAGAACACAGACACGCCTTCCCCTGGAGACGCAGCTTGCCGCGTCTGGGCTCGCACGGCGAATTCGTCGCGGGGCAGCGGGAGACGGGGCAAGCCCCGTCTCTTCCACTAAGTCGTCACTGGCTGTTGTGAGCCTGCCACCGGTAAGCGGAGCGGCTCCTCGGGAATGATGATCCATCCGAGCACATACGCGATGATGCCCGGGAAAATTCCGCATGCAAGCGTGATAAAGAACCACAGAATGCGCACGAGCGATGTGTCGAGATCGAGATATTGAGCCAGCCCGGCGCAAACGCCAGCGATCTTTCGGTCGGAGCGCGAGCGCATCAGTCTCTTCGGAGTGGGCGGAATCCCCACGACGTTGCCGCAGTGGGAGCAATAACGTCCGTCCTCAGCGATCATCTTACCGCAAGCGTTGCAGTACATGGGGTGCCTCCCCTTGCTGATGATACGACGATTGCCGGGAAAAGGTTCCAAGATCGGCTGTTAGCTCCCAGCCTATAGCTGACGGCTGAGTGCTGACGGCTGAGAGCTGCTACTCCCGGTAGGCGTCTTTTATCCTTTTCCGGGCCTTGTCCGCTTCGGCATTGCCAGAATTTGCGGCCACTACCGCCACGTATTTCTTCACCGCCAGGTCCCGCTTCTGGAGCTGGTCGTACATTTCGCCCGCTCCCAGATTCGCTTTCTGCAGCAATTCCGGATCGGCGCCCGTAACTTCACCCACTAATTCATAAGCGGCAGCCGCAGCCTGATATTTTTTCTCGCTGCGCAGCAGGTCGCCCAGTCCCAGCGCCGCGATTTCGTAATGCAGATTGCCATACTTTCCCTCGCGCCCATTCTGCCACACTCGGCGATACTGCTCTTCGGCATCGGCTTCGCCATTTTTGCCGGACGCCCGCAGCAGGTTCGCCTCTTCCAGCGGCAGAAGATAATTGCGCGGAAACCGCGGACCGATCACACGAGCGATCCGCAAAGCGTCGCCATAGCGGTGTTCGCGCCGCAAGAACACCATCAACACAACCCCGGCGTCCACGCTGGTTTCGCCGTCGGCGCGGTAGGCATCGTTCAAGTACTGAAGTCCTTTTTCTTTGTCGCCGCTCAGTCCAACCAGCGCGACGGCCATCCTCACCGCCAGAGACAGGTTTCCCATCACGTAGTTATGGGCTCCCACAATCAGTTTGGCGTCGGTGTACTGCGGAGCCAACTCGAGAACCCGTTCGTGGTCACGGCGCGCTCCCACGGCGTTGCGCAAAGCAGAAAACCAGGCGCGCTCGATCAGTGCGGTGTAAAGCGCAAACTGACCCCGAGTAACGCCGCGGGCGTAGAGCATATCCACATTATTCGGATTGCGAGCGAGTTCCGCGTCTTCCAGTTTCCCGGCCTGCTCGACCAGCTGCTTGATCCGCTGCTTCTGCGCGGGATCGGCCGGACGGTGCGCCTGTCCGATGAAATTGTCGTTAGAGTACTCCCCGGAATTCATTGCGCCCATGCGATACAGCTCCCGCACCTGAATCGCCGAGAGCAGGTGATTCACTGCAAACGGATCGTTCGGATGACGCGCCAGGATCTTCTCAAAATCCTGAACCGCTGCGTCATAATCGAGGTTGTAGTAGTGATCGAAAGCCGCCTGGTTCAGTACATCGGGGGGACGGAGCGCGACCGAAATCGGGGGGTCGGCTGCGAGACAGATTTGGGCAAGAATCAGCAGCAAGACAGCCGTCAAAGCGGACCGGTGCCGACAGAGGAGGAAAAGCACGCCAGACTGAGTTTAACAGTTCTCAGTTCCCGGTTCTCAGTTCTCAGTAAAGCCAGAACGGCTTGCTCCGCGCGGTGATCGGCAACCGGGGGAGAATGGTCGGTTTTTCTGAGAACTGAGAACCGGGAACTGAGAACTGCACCTGACAGCCAGGAACCAAACCCGGTACGTCCGCAGCCCCGCCAAGTCGTGCAAAATAGGGAATTCAGGGCTGGATAACGTAATTCTTGCCCTCCCGCGCGGCCGCCCTCCCCCCAGGCTGGTTGTAACTGTCGTCTTTGCAATACCTGGCTTTGGTGATTCGCTTGCGATTACGAGAACACCGAAAGAAGAACTCCTTATGGCGGAAGTAGCGGATCAGGCACAGCACGATTTTTGGCGCCCCCCAATGACGGCATCCAAGTCCGTCGTCATCCCGGAACGAAGCGCCACCTGCCATCGGTGCGGAACTGAGTTCATAGTCAGCTCACTCTACTGCCACGCTTGTGGCGCGGGCCGTCCCGAACTCCGGGTTAATGGGGCGCGGGCGCTGCAAGTCCCGGGTCTGGCGGAATTCGCCTCGCTCGGTGAGCGGCTCGGACTCACTACGCCTGCCCTGATCGCTTTTCTGGCTGGCGTACTCTGCGTGGCTGGAGCTCTTGCCGTTAGCGTCTTCTTTAGCGTTCGGACCGCCCTCGACTGGCAGGCAATCCAACTATGGCGGATCGAGTGGTTGCTCGCGGCGGTGGCTAGCTTCGTCGCCGGATGTCTCCTCAAGAAATAGCTTTTGTCATCAATTTCGCGAATGGGCGGCGTGCTCCCCTTCCGAGACGGCGGTGCCTGGCCGCCGTTGTTGGCTCATACGATAGAGGTGATGCACAGGCCCTACTCCGTGACCCAGTGGATGGGCATTCGTAATCGCGGCCGAGACATACACTTTGGAGAGAAGAACCGCTTCAGGCAATCCGCGCCCATGCGCCAGGTGGCAGGCCAGGGCCGTGGCGAACGCGCATCCGGTGCCATGCGTGGATTTCGAGCGCTGACGGTCCGCCTTGAAAACTTCCACCTCCGTGCCCCGGGGGGTACTAAAGCTCAGGAGATCGATCGCCTTCTCCAGGTGGCCTCCGGTAACCACCACGTTCGCCGCTCCGAGAGCGTGTAGACGCGCGGCCGCATCGCGCATCTGGTCAAGATTCGTGACCACCATTCCGGTCAAGACGCTGGCCTCGTCAAGATTCGGCGTGATCAACTCCGCCAGTGGGATCAGCTTCTCAATCAACAGCCGGGTCCCCGCAGCATCTAACAAATCCGCTCCGGAACTTGATTTCAGGATTGGATCCAGTACCACATGAGGAAGCCTTGCTCTTCCCGGAAAAGTCCGGTCCAGAAAATCCGCGACCGCCTCGACCACTTCCGCATTTCCCAGCATGCCGATGTGGACGGCTGAAATATCGAGGTCTGAAACCAGCTCCCCCAAGGTTTCAACAATGATTTCTGGATCCACCGCCTCAACCCGCCTCACTCCCCGCGTCGACTGGACCGTTAAAGCGGTGATGCACGCAACTCCGTAGCATTCGTGGGCCGCGATGGTCTTAATATCGGCCGTAATCCCCGCGCCCGAGGACGGGTCAAACCCGGCGATGGTCAGCACAATGGGTGGGGTCATAGTCATGCCCGTCACTCTAAACCGAAAGTTGAATCAGGGGAACACCACTTCTGCGTCTGGTGCCCCGCAAACCGTACGCTCACGGTGTGTGCTTGATCCGAAGCACTGGATGTGAGTACGTGAGAACCGGTTTCGTCGCGATCCCCAGAACAGCGTCCGAGAATCCAGCCCCCGGAGGGGGCGTTCAAGCTTAGCCCAGCGCTTCTGCTATCCGGGAGGTAGAACATAAAGATTGAAGCCCCGGAGGGGGCGACCCAGCTCTCCACACACTCTGAAGGCACCGCTGGTAACCAATTTTGATGCCCGGCATATACTCATCAGTACTCAAGTGACGCTGTAACATATTGATTATTAAGATGTTATCGTCATTCAATCGTAAGTCCAACATTCGACAGTAGGTTGCGATTTTCTGCGACGGCTCCGATTCGTGTATTTACTAATTAGTTAGCGACCGCCCTCGACTGCTTTCAATGACATACAGGTGCAAATCCATATTTTTCATGGGGCTAAGTCATTGATTAATTACCCCTTAGTCAATACAGTGCCGGGGATTTTTCATTGACACACCCTATCCCGCTAGCTAGCATCTTAGGATTGATCGTTTGACCAAAGGAGCATTCGACCAGAAAACGACTTTCACGAGAGGTAACTGGAATGCGACGACGTTTAGCCGAAGGGTTGGCAGTGCTGTTATCAGTAGCCAGTCTAGGGGTCGGAGCCGCATCCGGGCCAAATAGCCTGGAAGCCGCCAAGGTCACACAGCCGCTGGTCAATGCGACCAGTGGCCACAGAGCACGAAAAACCAACAGCCCGAAGTCCAAGGCCTACCAGGTAGGGACCGCGTCCTGGTACGGAGAACAGTTCCAGGGCAAACAGACCGCCAGCGGAGAACCCTTCGACATGCGCGATTTCACGGCCGCTCACCCCAGCCTGCCGCTGGGCACGTTCGTCAAGGTCACCAACTTGAGGAATGGCAAGGCCGTGGTGGTTCGTATCAATGACCGGGGTCCTGTGGTTGACGGACGGATCATCGACCTCTCCTACAACGCCGCGCGCGTGCTGGGCTTTAAAGAGCTCGGTTTGCAAACGGTCCGGTTGGACCTATACCACCCCACGAACATGGCACTGCTGCAACCCGTAGCCAACCTCAATTAAACCCGATACACTCGGCAACTAGAATCCAAAATAAGTCCAGAATAAAGTTTCGGAATATGGACCCGCGCCAGCGTCTCATCGTTGCCTTGGATGTGTCGTCGGCCGCGGCCGCCCGGAAGATCGTGGCGGCCGTCGGCGACTCTGCCCACGCCTATAAAGTGGGCATGCAGCTCTATACTGCCGAAGGTCCGTCCCTTGTCCGCGAGCTGGTCGGTTCAGGCCACCGCGTCTTTCTCGACCTCAAATATCACGATATTCCGAACACCACGGGAGCGGCTGTCAGGGAGGCGGCTCGGCTGGGCGTGAGCATGCTGACCGTGCATGCCTCCGGAGGCGGGAAGATGTTGCGAGCTGCAGTCGACGCCGCGCAGGCTGCCAAGCCCGATTTGCTCGTCCTTGCAGTTACGGTGCTGACCAGTCTGAATGACGTCGAACTAGGCAAGATTGGCCTGCGGGGAGGAGTGCTCGATCAAGTCCTGAGACTAGCCGCCGTGGCGCTTTCGAACGGATGCAAGGGCGTGGTCGCGTCGGCGCAGGAAGCCGCCGCCCTGCGCGAGGAGTTTGGCCGCGATTTCACCATCGTAACGCCAGGAGTACGCCCAGCGGGCAGTGGACCCAACGATCAGGCGCGCGTAGTCACTCCAGCGGAAGCAATCTCCGCCGGAGCCTCGCACATCGTGGTAGGCCGCCCGATTACGGAAGCCTCCGACCCCGCTGCCGAAGCGCGGGCAATTCTAGGACAAATTGGGTAGATGCGAGTTCTCGGTTCCCAGTTCCCAGTTCTCAGAAAACCGACCATTCTGCTTGGTTGCCGATCACGGCGCTCCATCCTGCGGATGCCCACAATCTGGAGTGGAGGGATTTATGGGGCGCTCTTATAGAGAATTAATCGCATGGCAGAAAGCTATGAAGCTAGTCACCGAAGTCTACGAAGCGACTCAGCGGTTTCCGAGCGAGGAGCGCTACGGGCTCACCAACCAATTGCGGCGAGCGTCCATTTCGGTGCCACGTAATATTGCGGGAGGGCAGGCTCGTTTTTCGCAAAAGGAGTTTCATCACTTCCTGAGCCAGGCACGTGGCTCTCTGGTGGAAATTGAAACGCAACTTCTCATAGCCAGAAACCTGAAATACCTCCAACCGGCAAAGGCAGACATCCTGCTTGCGGCGGCTGAAGAACTCGGCAGAATCCTGAATGGACTGATCGCCTCAATCAAGTGCCGTGCGGCGTAAGCCGTTCTGGTTTTACTGAGAACTGAGAACCGGGAACTGAGAACTAAGAAATAAGAACTGCCCTTCACAGTTTCTCGAAAAATTCGCAGCCCAGCCGGCGAAGGCAGACATCTTGCTCGCGGCGGCTGAAGAACTCGGCAGAATCCCGAATGGACTGATCGCCTCAATCAAGAGCCGTGCGGCGTAAGCCGAACCGGTTTTACTGAGAACTGAGAACCGGGAACTGAGAACTGAGACCTAAGAACTGCCCTTCACAGTTTTTCAAAAAATTCGCAGCCCGCGCACGAGATATAGATTCCCCCGGGTACGCCGCGCTCGCGATCTTTCACGCGCTTCACGATCCGGGTTTCCTTCCCGCACTTGGGACATGCGGTCGATTTCGTGGTATCCATGACCTTTTTCCGGTCGGCAGTCTTTGCAATTTTCGCCATTCAGCTCTCCTGACAGGAATGTGCCGCCAGCCCAAATCCGTCGCCTGCGGTTCTACCTGGTAATTGGGGAGTATCGTTGTGTTGGACGACCAACGAACGCCGGCCATCTCGAGTCCGGCAGGATTCAACCCGCGCAGAAGCGGTGCACTGTACTCGCCTCCAGAATCTTACACGAATTGCCGCCGCGAGGTCGGATCGAAGCCTCAAAGCTCGTCTTAAAAAAAAGCCCCGCATCTCTGCGGGGCTGGTTACTTTCAACAGATGTTCACTTGCCGGTGCCCGTCAGCTTCGAAACCTGCGGACTATTGCTGGCGTTATCCACCACCTTCAACGTCCCCGGCCTCGTGCCCACCGCTGTTGGCGCGAACACCACGCTGATTGTGCAGCCGGTCTTCGCGGCCAGGCTCGTCGTGCAGGTCGTCGCGGAGACACTGAAGTCGCCGGTCGTCGAGATCACGATGCTGTTAAGCGGTACGCTCTGATTGTTTTTAAGCGTAAACACCTTCGCCAGACTGGTCGTCCCCACCGTCCGTGCGGTGTACGTCGCGTTGGCAGGTGTTAATGCGGCCGGTGGAACTCCCGTGCCGGAGAGCGGCACCGTCTGTGGGCTGTTCGAAGCGTTGTCAGTAATCGTAAGGTTACCGGTGCGCCCTCCGAGTTGGGTCGGCGCAAAGGTCACCTTGATCACGCAACTCTTTCCCGCGGCAAGCGTGCTGCCGCATGGCTTCGTGCTGGTCACCTGCGCGAAGTCGCCGCTGGTCGCAATGCTAGCGATGTTCAGCGTCGCGTTTCCCGTGTTGGTGACCGTGACAGTCTTGCCAGCGGCGGTCGTGCCCACTACAATCTTGCCCCAGGTCAGCGCGGCCGGCGACAGAGTGACTACTGGACCACCACCGCCGCCCGAGCAACCGGTGAAGGCGAACGACGCGATGCTCGTGTGCCAGTCGAAGGTGCCAGTGATGGCCTGGTACTGGCCCACGTACCAGAAGGTGCAGTCGTCGCTGGGGTCAACTTGCATGGCGGTGTAGTCACCCCATCGATATGCATACTGGCCGACCTGCGACCCAGCGCCTTCAACGATGCTGGCTTCCGTCTCCATTGTGCCTGAAGGATCGCTGGGCACACGGCCGGTAAAACGAATCGCGGGATGGATGATACTGCTCGATGCGCTGTAACCCAGACCGATGTCGCCGTTCTTGTCCTCGGCCATGCTGCCCATCCAGCGATAGGTAGTATCCGGGGCGAAGGTTCCCTGCTGATTCAGGGTTACGGTGCCGGCTGGGTCATAAAGTTCATACCAGCGGATGGCCACCTGGCCGCCGTTGGCGACAGCGTGGTTCACCACCGCCCGATCGTGATCGGCGAAGTGCCGGATTGCAAAGCGATACATCATGCGGTCGCCGAGTGTGTCGAGGGTCTGAGTTGTTCCAGCCTGTGGAACGCATTGGCCGCCGCTGCCGCCGCAAGTTAGCGTGTCGTTCGCCACATTGATGGTCGTCGGCGCAGAGAGAGTGGCCGTCGCCGTCGCGAAGTTCAGGCCTAGCTTGCGCAAGTACAACTGGCCGGGATTGTTGTTCTGCCAGGTCACGAACAGCCCTGGCGTGCCATCGGTTGGAGTTGTCGGGCCATCGATGTCGGAGGGTAAGTAACCGCCTTCGTTACTGGGAGTCATCTTGCAGAGCTGCGCCGCCGTCGAATTCCCGGCCAGCATTTTGGTGCGGTCGAAACCGCAGAGGTCGGAGCCAACGAAAGGCCCAAAGTTTTGGAAAATGTTGTAGCTGACGAGGTATGCGGCGTTGCTGGCGGTAGCCCAGGTGCTCAGTTTGGGGTAATCGTTCAGATCCGAGCCAAACGAGTAGCCGTAGAGGTAGTAGAGTCCGGTCGGATCGTTGGTCTTGGACACCGCAATGCACTCCGCCGCAGTGTTGCCGCCGAAGCTGCCGATGTAGCTGATGAGCCAACGGTCGGCCGGGCGGTCGTAGAGCACCACGGGATCGCCGTATGTGCCGGCCGCGCACTCGCCGCCGAGCGGGTTGAACAAGCTCAGGATGTTGGTTGGACCCGAAAGAATCGTCCCGCTCTTGCTGTAGACGGCGTATTGCACGTTGACCGTCTCCACGATGTGGTTGGGACCGACTGCCAGGTTGGAATCCGAAGGCACATAGCCCGGCGAAGCAATGCCATCGAAAACGATGCCCCGGGTCGCTGAAACCTCAGGGAGGACTTCCTTCTGCAGGATCGAGTCTTCCTGTCCTATGGGACCAGGTGCGGCATTCTTACGCAATGGAACCGGTCGAGGTTCCGGAGTCACCTGGCTTTCGAACAGCGAATAATCGATCGGAAGATCCGACAACCGCTGCGAAACCGCGAAGCCCGATGGGTAGGTGACGATTGTTTTGCTCTTGTCAGTTTTGGCAAAGGCCAGCGTTGTCAACGCCAAACCACATAGGATGAAAGTGCGAACGACCGTTCCTACACGAACCATTGATTTCTCCTGGTGAAACTTTTTAGGGATGGGGCCGGGGTGGTGTCCAGAAATTCTTTCTCTTCGAAGCCAGGGCTTGAACTTCCTCACGTCAAACATTCGCGAACTCAACTTCTTTTAGCGTTGATTCAACAACTGCATGGTTTGCTTCGTACAGGAAGCACAGCGGTAGTTCTGACTTGCGCATCGCGAACGTGTATTGCTGCCGGTCAAAACCCGCCGGGGCTTGGACGGGACTTTGGGGGGGCTACTAGCGCGACTAGTTATACCTCGTTTTCAGCAAAAGGCAAAGCAAAATCGGCGTGCAGCGCGGTTTGCGCCAATATTGCATTTGTTTTCACATCGCGGATGCCGAAACGAACGACGAAACCAAAGCCGTCCGGCATTTACCCTGCCAGAGGAGGCGCTTGCCATGGACCGCGCTCCATCTCGAGTCTCGCGGCGACCGCCAGAACGACTTCTTCTTCCCATGGTCGACCGACAATCTGCACGCCGATCGGCAGGCCTTCGTCCGAAGAGCCGATAGGAACCACAACGGCAGGAAAGCCCAGCAGGTTAAACCACTCGCAATAGCTCCAGGCGTCTAGATACCTCACCGTATTCCCTCCTACCTGCCACTCGCGCTCGCCATGGCGAAACGCGGGGATGGCAGCGGTGGGGCAAATCAGCACTGGATATTTCCGCATCTGCACCAGTATCATCTCGCGCACCGCATCGCGTCCCAGCCACGCCGCAAGCAGCGACTCGCCCGGCTCCCACGCGACAGGGCGAGCGGGCGCGGCCTTGGTCCAGGCACAGAATTCCCGCAGAATCGGGCTCAGTTCAGACTCGTGGCCACGCAACATCGGTTCAAGGATCATTCCGCCGGCCGTGCCGAAGAACTCCCACCATAGCTGGCGTGCTTCTTCGAGTCCCCCAGGACGAAATGGATCGACATGAAAACCGCAGCTCGACAGGAGCGCCGCCGCATGATTCACCGCAGACCTGGTTTCTTTCGTGACCGGAGTTCGGCCATCGTCTTCGAAAAACCCGATCTTGACGGACCGCACCGCCTTTTCATGAACCTCACGTATCTCAACTGGCGCAGAACACGGATCTCCATCACGAACGTCGCCCTCGTCCCACCCCGCCATCACTTCAAATAAGCTCTGCACATCTTCTACTGTTCGCGCCATCGGCCCGACCACTCCGATCAGGGCAAACGGGCCGCCCGATTTCGGAAAATGCCCCGTCGACGGAATACGTCCGGGAGTCGGCTTTAATCCGCAGATCCCGCAAAAGTGCGCCGGTTCGCGGATCGACCCGCCGCCGTCGCTGCCCACACCGCCAGCGGAAAGTCCCGCCGCGATTGCCGCAGCCTCTCCTCCGCTCGATCCGCCCGCGGTGCGAGTCAGATCCCAGGGATTGTTCGTTCGTCCATATAAAAGATTGTCTGTCTCCCATGCCATGAGCAGTTCAGGCGTGTTAGTAACGCCGAGGATCACTGCCCCGGCCGCACGCAGACGCCCCACCAGCGGCGCGTCCTCAGCGGCGATATGTCCGGCGCGCAAACGCGTACCGGCTTCACAGCGATGTCCGGCAACATCAATCGCAGACTTGATGGATAGAGGCACGCCATGCAGTGGCCCGAGTTCATCTCCTCGCAGAATCGCTTTCTCCGCAGCCCGCGCCTGGGCCAGCACAACTTCCGGCTGGCAATCGACGAATGCGTTCAGCCTGGGATTCAGGCGCTCGATGCGATCAAGGTGAGCGCGCGCCACCTCCACCGGAGAAACCACTTTCCGGCGGATCTGCGCCGCGATTTCCCGCGCAGAAAGAAGAGGAAGGCTCGACGTCATGAGGTGTGGAGAACGGCGCAACGAAATTCAGGATATCAGCCTTACTGGTGGAGAGACGGGCGCCCCGCCCGCCGAGACGGGCGAGGACGCCTATCCCGACTCTACGTGGCTGATCACCCGGCCACGACACTGGCGTTCCGATTGTTTTCCAGTAGAGTAAGGAGTTACATCATCACTAGCGGGAATGAGGACCAGTATTAGCGTGAAGATCCGGTTAGCAGCATATTTTTTCCTTCTGACGACCCCAATCTGGGCTCGATCTCACGGTCATCCCGCCAAGCTGGAGAATCCCTCAGACCCGGGTTACGTGCTTGCGCTCGGAGCCGCCAACCATTTCCTGCACGCGTGGCGAACCGGAGACGTCGAAGCCGGGATGGTCCTGCTCAGCGATGGTTTCCGCCGGAAGCAGACATCGGACAAACTGGAAGAATTCTTCTCGAACGCCACCAACCGGGCCTTCGAGATCACGCGCGGTCATGGACATCAAGGTCTCTACAGTTTCCCGGTCGTGCTGGTCTCCATTCGAGGTGACCACGTAGCCCGTAAATTTTCAGAAATAATCCTGGTCGAGTCTGGAAAGAACGACTGGGTGGTAGATAAACTTCCTTAGGAGCTCATCTCGCGTGGTGACGGCGAAAATCGCGTTTTGATTTTGTTTTGAATGGGCGCGGCTTTAGTCGCGCCGCAAAGACCCTAAATCACAACCGGCTTTTAGCCGCTGAGGTTCGCATTCATGAAGCATATTCACAAGGTTGCCATACTCGGCGCAGGCACAATGGGCGCCCGTATCGCGGCGCATTTCGCTAACGCTGGCGTCCCTTCGCTGCTACTCGACATACTTCCGCCAGACGCGCCTCCAAACGGTCCGGCCCGCAACAAAATCGCGGCCGCCGGACTCGATGGCGCCATCAAATCCAAGCCTGCGGCATTTTTCGAAGCGTCGCTTTCGCGGTTCGTAACCGTGGGAAATTTCGACAACGACCTGAAGCGCTTGGCCGATGTCGACTGGATCATCGAGGCGGTGGTCGAGAACCTCGAAATCAAGCGGTCATTGCTAAAGAAGGTGGAAGCCATCCGCAAGCCTGGCACCATCGTCACCACCAACACCAGCGGACTCCCGGTGGCAAAAATCGCCGAGGGCTTTTCCGAAGACTTCCGGCGCTCGTGGTTCGGCACGCATTTTTTTAATCCCCCGCGCTATATGCGGCTGCTCGAATTGATCCCAACACCGGAAGCGGACCGCGCGCTGATTGAAGCGGTCACGCATTTCTGCGACACGCAATTGGGCAAGGGAGTCGTGCTCGCGAAAGACACTCCCAACTTCATCGCCAATCGTATCGGCACATTTTCCGTGCTCAACGTCATGCGGCTTATGCAGGAAATGGACCTGTCCGTCGAAGAGATCGACGCGCTCACCGGCCAGACCGTGGGCTGGCCGCGCTCGGCCACGTTCCGGACGATCGATCTGGTCGGCCTCGACATCCTCGGGCACGTGGTCACCAACATGACGGAGAACGTGCACGACGAGCGCAGCGAATTGCAAATTCCGCCATTTTTTCGCCAGATGCTCGAACGCAAGTGGCTAGGCGACAAGACTAAAGGTGGCTTCTACAAAAAGAATGTCGGGCGGGCGCCCTCGCCCGCCGAACCAGGCAAAGGCAAAGAAAAAGATGACGAGCGCCTCGCCCTTGACTGGAAAACGCTGGAATACCATCCGCGGCAGAAGCCGAAATTCGCGGCCCTCGATATGGCGAAAAACGTCGAAGACACGGGAGCCCGAGTTCGAATGTTGCTAGGCCTCGACGGTGCCGCCGCGCCGCAAAAGCCCGACAAAGCAGCCTCTTTCCTTTGGGCGGCCGTCTCCGACCTGTGGACATATTCCGCGAATCGCATACCCGAAATCTCCGACTCCATCGTCGAGATCGACCGTGCCATGCGCCTCGGCTTCAACTGGGAACTCGGCCCCTTCGAACTCTGGGACGCGGCCGGCGTGGAAGCAACCGTGGCGCGCATGAAAAAAGAAGGTCATCCCGTCGCAGCCAATGTAGAAAAGCTGCTCGCCTCGGGAAAGAAATCCTGGTATGCGGATGATCTAGAGACGGCCTCAGGCAAGGCCTATTTCGATCTCACCAGCGGGAATTTCAAGCCCGTGGCTGTGCCCGCCGGAGTCTGGTCGGTTGAAGTCGCAAAGAAGTCCAACGGCGTGGTCAAGAAAAATTCGAGCACCTCTCTGGTTGACCTCGGCGATGGGGTCGCCTGCATCGAGTTCCACTCCAAGATGAACGCCCTCGGCGCCGACGTCATCTCCCTTATCCTCCAGACGCTGAAGCCGGGCGGAGCGGGCGACGCCTTCGACGCCTTCGTCATCACGAATGACGCGCAGAATTTCTCCGTAGGCGCGAACCTGATGCTGCTCCTCATGTCCGTCCAGGAGGAAGAGTGGGACGACGTTGACCTTGCCATCCGTCAGTTTCAGGGCATGACGCAGGCCATCAAGTTTTCACCCAAGCCAGTAGTGATCGCGCCCTTCGGGCTCGCGCTCGGCGGCGGCTGCGAAGTCTCGCTGCATGCGGCCGCTCGCCAACCGCACGCCGAACTCTACATGGGACTCGTCGAGGTCGGAGTCGGCCTCCTCCCCGGAGGCGGTGGCTGCAAGGAAATGCTACTTCGCGCGGTGGACAGCGCAGCTTCCATTCGTCCCGGTGGCCGTGGCGAATCGGTCGAACTGATGGAGGCGATGAAGAAAGCTTTCGAAACCATCGCCACCGCCAAAGTCTCCACCTCAGCCCATGAAGCCCACGGCCTGGGATTCCTGTCGAGCTCCGACCAGATCACCATGAACCGCGAGCGTGTTCTCTCCGACGCCAAAGCGCGCGCGCTGCAACTGGCAAGCGCCGGATACGAGCCTCCGGTGATGCGCACCGACATTCCCGCTCCCGGCGAAAATATCCTGGCAGCTCTAAAAATGGGCATCCACCTGATGCGCCAAGGCGAGTACATCAGCGATCACGAGCAGAAGTTAGGCACAAAAATCGCCGAAGTGCTCTGCGGAGGAAACATCACCCCCGGCACACCAATCAGCGAGCAGTACGTGCTAGACCTGGAGCGCGAAGCCTTCAAATCCCTATGCGGCGAAAAAAAGACCCAGGAAAGAATTCAGTTCACCCTGAAGACAGGCAAGACATTAAGGAACTAGCAACGCCCGTGTGGTGACGGGGCTTCGCCCCGTGGTGGAGGACGGGCGTCCTCGCCCGTCGAGGGTGCGTAGGGACGGCCGCCCTCGGTTGTCCAAGCCGAGCGAAGCTCGGCAGCTGCTGCCATTATCTACACACTAAATCTTTGTAATCATGTGCTTATAATGCATAGTTCACACGCATTGCCATCACATCCTATATCATGTAACATGTCTGTAGCGAGTATACGTCTATGACATACGTGCAGCCCGCCACAGTTTGCGCCCCCAAAGCATCGATCCGCTCTGTCCAAATCCTCTACAACTCCGGGCCAGGAGGCTGGTCCGTTGCCAGCATCGACTGGGAGGGCTCGGAAGCAATCGGAATTCGCTGGAATGGCAAAGATGGACCAGGCATCGGAAATCCCCAGTCGCGCGGCAACGCGACTTGGTTCATCCTTCCCAACGAGTTGAAAGAGGTCATCTTGAGCCGGGTTGACGATCTCGCAATGAGTGGACCCGGTGGATTAATCGAGGGTTACACAGCGATGGCAAATGATGCGGCGCGCGAGCGCGAAGCAGAGGAGTGGTCGGAGGGGCTGATCGGCGATGCATCCGCGCAGGGGTGAAGTGTGGTGGGTGTCGTTCGATCCGTCAGTGGGAGGGGAAATTCGCAAGACGCGCCCCGCGATAGTTCTCAGTAACAACGCCGCCAACTCCGCTTTGAATCGCGTGATCGTCGTCCCGCTCACCAGTCAAACGGAGAAGCTCTATCCCGGCGAAGCGATGGTCATGCTCAACGGCGAGCAGAGCAAGGCGAAGGCCGACCAGATCGCGACCGCTTCCAAACAGAGACTTCGCAGCAAGGCAGGAAGTCTTTCCTCCGTCGATCTGGCAGCCGTCGAGAAAGCCGTGCTTCTTCAGTTAGGCATTCGCCGCTAAGCTGCGCGATTTACTTCGACAGCGCCCGGTCCAGCGAGAACCCTCCCGCCCCGCGCAACAGCAGCGCCCCGGCCATGGCCAGCGCCAGCAGATGGTATTCGATGCCCTCGCCTTTCTGGCTGCCCATCCAGTTCATGAAAAAACCGTTTGGCAGGTGAACCATGAAGATGGCCCCCACCATCAGGCCCCCGACTCCGAATGCAGCGATGCGAGTCAGTAATCCGAAAATCAGCCCCAGCCCGCCAAAGAATTCCGTGCAGATGATCAGATATGCCATAGCAGCGGGCATTCCCATATGCGTAAAGGCTCCCACGGTGCCGTGAAGACCAAACCCTCCAAACCAGCCCAGCATTTTTTGCGCGCCATGAGCGAAGAACACAACTCCCAGAACTACTCGCAGCATGGTCAAGGCCACGTCATTGCTAGTACTCATCAGTCGCTTCATCGTTCCTCCTGGCGGGATCGGTCATCTTGCGTGTCTTACCACGACGATGGCTCCCGCGATTGTCGTTACAACAACAATTCACTCCGATTCTCTGCCCCAACCACAAGATTCACTTTTTCCAGCAACCGCGCAACTCGCCCGCCGGCCCTTCCCGAGAAAATAATCTCTATGCCGGATGCGGCGTATAATTTGTGAACTAGACTTCGTGAAGGATGGTACAGACGAAAATGTCCGCAGGCAATGGCGATTCGAAAAATGGCGCTAACGGCAATAATAATGACCTCGATGCGGTCCTGAAACCGCGGGCAGAGTGGCTGGCCAAGCGCATAGCGGAAAACACCGACGGCAACTTTTCCCAGATGCACTACGCCCGACAGGGCATCATGACCGACGAGATGCGCTACATCGCCCACCGCGAAAAGATCACGCCTGAATTGGTCCGCGATGAAGTCGCTCGCGGCCGCATGATCATTCCCGCGAACATCAACCATCCCGAACTCGAGCCCATGGCGATAGGCGTGGAGTCTCTATGTAAGATCAACGCCAACATCGGCAACTCAGCCGTCACCTCGAACATCGAGGAAGAACTCAAGAAGCTGCACACCGCCGTTCACTACGGCGCCGACACCGTGATGGACCTCTCCACCGGCGGCGACATCCACACCATCCGCGAAGCCATCATCCGCCACTCGCCCGTCCCCATCGGCACGGTTCCAATTTACGAAGCCATCTCGCGCGTCAAACGCGTAGAAGATCTCGACAAAAATGTCATGCTGGAAGTAATCGAAGAACAGGCCCAGCAGGGCGTGGATTACATGACCATCCACGCCGGCGTGCTGATTCAGTACCTACCAATGGTCTCGAAGCGCATCACCGGAATCGTCAGCCGCGGCGGCGCGATCCTGGGCCAGTGGATGGCCTATCACCACAAGCAAAATTTCCTCTACGAATGCTTCGAAGACATCTGCAGGATTTTCGCCAAGTACGACGTAAGCTTTTCGCTAGGAGACGGCCTGCGTCCCGGCTGCCTGGCTGACGCGAGCGACGAAGCCCAGTTCGCCGAACTAAAAACCCTGGGCGAACTAACTCGCATCGCTTGGAAGCATGACGTACAGGTAATGATCGAAGGCCCCGGCCACATTCCGATGCACAAGATCAAAGAGCAGGTTGAAAAAGAAAATGCCTGGTGCGACGAGGCTCCGTTCTACACCTTAGGCCCGCTGGTAACCGACATAGCTCCCGGTTACGACCACATCACCTCCGCCATCGGAGCGGCCATGATCGGCTGGTACGGCGCGTCGATGCTCTGCTACGTAACTCCAAAAGAA
>Ga0210400_10000921_pt1 | contig 30470 bp, 22 predicted proteins | sample IncBWH26MmetaG_FD_155456 | JGI IMG/M metagenome (GOLD analysis project Ga0210400, IMG submission 155456) | Forest soil microbial communities from Barre Woods Harvard Forest LTER site, Petersham, Massachusetts, United States - Inc-BW-H-26-M | ecosystem: Environmental > Terrestrial > Soil >... | reverse complement strand
ATTTTGCAGTCGCATGCGCTGATCCACACCGCGGATGGAGAACTTTTTCGCGAAGCGCTTCGCTGCTCGTCGGTGGATTGTGGATTGGAGATGGCGGACATCAAGGAGCGGGAACTTCTGGAGCGCGGCGTGAAGACGCTTCGGACGAAGCGAGACAAACTGCTGCGGCGAATGACCGAACTCGGAAGTGCCTTCGGCTCTCCCTGGACCCAGGACGAAAAGTACGCGGCGCTGGCTGCCTGGCTGGTTTTGGCTGATTTGGCGTAAATCTTCCGCTTGCGGCTCCGCGGCTTGACCGGCAACTCCAAGTCGTGTTTCCTTTACTCTCGGCTGCAAATTAACTGGAGGGAGCGTGGGTTTGGAATCGATCAAGACGGTGGCTGTGCTGGGCGCGGGGACGATGGGGAATGGCATCGCGCATGTGTTTGCGCGGGCGGGATACAACGTGATTTTGCGCGACGTGCAGGAGGGCTTTCTGCAGCGCGGGATGGAGATGATCGGGAAGAACCTGGACCGCGAGGTGAAGAAAGGGAAGTTGACGGAGGCGGAAAAGCCGCGGGTGCTGGCGCGGCTGAAGCCGGTGACGGACTTTGCGGCGGTGGCGGCGGCGGATTTTGTGGTGGAGGCGGTGCCGGAGAAGTTGGAGATCAAGCGCGCGGTGCTGACCGAGGCCGACAAGTTGTTGCGGCCGGAAGTGATTCTGACGAGCAATACTTCTTCGATTGCGATCACCACGCTGGCGGCGATGACCAAGCGGCCGGACCGGTTTGTGGGGATGCACTTCATGAACCCGGTGCCGGTGATGGTGCTGGTGGAAGTGATTCGCGCGCTGCAGACGAGCGACGCGGCGTTCGCCACCACGATGGAACTTGCCAAGAAATTAGGGAAGACGCCGGTGGCGGTGAATGATGCGCCGGGATTTGTTTCGAACCGTGTGCTGATGCCGCTGATTAATGAGGCGGCTTACGCGGTGATGGAAGGCGTGGCAACGCCGGAAGCGGTGGATGCGGTGATGAAACTGGGCATGAATCACCCGATGGGGCCGCTGGAGCTTGCGGATTTCATCGGCCTGGACGTTTGCGTGGACATCATGCACGTGCTGCTTGACGGGCTGGGCGATCCTAAATACCGGGCCTGCCCGCTGCTCAAGAAATATGTGGCAGCGGGCTGGCTCGGTCGGAAGTCTGGGCGTGGATTTTACTCGTATTCTTAAATCGACTCAGGGGAAAGTTTCCTCGGAGTCTTAGGGCTTGGGGCTGTCCGCGGCGGCGGGAGTTTGCGCCGGGCCCGTCCCCCTGCGATAGACGATCTTTTTCGCTCCGCCTTCGCAGGTTCCCACTACCTTGTCATCGGTTTCTTGGTCTTTCGAAACCACTTCCAGGGTGTAGGACTTGACGCGTTTTGCATCCAGCTTTTGCGCTATTTCGGACTTTACTTGTTCGCAGGGTGTTCCCGCCTGCGCTGGCCCGGAAAACGAAATGAACATTGCCATAGCCACGACTGGTGTAAGTCTCAAGGGATAAATTCCTCCGACTGGGGTGGAGTAAAATGCATGGGTAGGATAACAATTGGGAGCCAAAACGTGGGCTGGTCTGGTTCCTGACTTGTCGAATTCGGCAAGGGGGGAGCGAAGAGTGGCCGGGTGGGCGAACATATGGCGAAAATAGTGTTTGCTTTTCTTTCGCCCTTGGGGTAGTGTGTGGCCATCAGGTTTTCAACAGGTGGCCCATGGCCCGGACCCGTTTGGATGTTCTAAGCTGCGTCGAACATGAGAGACTCACTTTTGAGCTTCTTGAGGTGCGTACCCGCGGGCAGTACCTGACCCGGCTGCGCGGCATCAGCCGCGAAGAGCAGGCCGAGTGGGACCGCCGGGAGCGCGCGGCGCTGGCGCAGCTGGTGGATCACGAGCTGGAGCATGGCTGCGGCCGTTGAAAGCCTTTGCAGTGCGGAAGGAAAGTTAGAGGTAGCATTGCCAGATACGAAATGGTAATATTCCGTTATCGTAACGTATCGGGAGAGCCGCGGCGGAGTTCCCCCGCCCGATTGGCGATGTCCTCGACCGGCCCATTCGCGAAATTCCCAATTTCCTCGACCGAGGTGTGAAATGACAGACGAAAAGGCAAAGTTGCTGGAAGCGGCGATATCGCAGATCGAGAAGTCGTACGGCAAGGGCTCGATCATGCGGCTGGGCAGCAAGGATGTGCTGGTCCCGGTGAACGTGATTCCTTCGGGGTGCTTGTCGATTGACGCTGCGCTGGGGGTGGGCGGCTTTCCCCGCGGGCGCGTGATTGAGATTTACGGGCCGGAATCGGGCGGTAAGACGACGATGACACTGCACGTGATTGCCGAGGCGCAGAAGCTGGGCGGGCAGGCGGCGTTCATCGACGCGGAACATGCGCTGGACCCGGTCTATGCGCGGAAGCTGGGCGTGGATGTGGACAACCTGCTGGTGTCGCAGCCGGACCACGGGGAGCAGGCGCTGGAGATCGCGGAGACGCTGATTCGTTCGGGGGGCGTGGACATTGTGGTTGTGGACTCGGTGGCGGCGTTGGTGCCGAAGGCGGAACTGGAAGGCGAAATGGGCGATCCGCAGATGGGCCTGCAGGCGCGCTTGATGTCGCAGGCGTTGCGGAAGCTGACGGCGATTGTTTCGAAGTCCAAGACCTGCCTGATTTTCATCAACCAGATTCGCGAAAAGATCGGCGTGATGTTCGGCAATCCGGAAACGACCACCGGCGGACGGGCGCTGAAGTTTTACGCTTCGATGCGCGTGGATATCCGGCGTATCCAGGCGATCAAGGATGGGGATCGCGTGGTGGGTTCGCGGACGCGCGCGAAGGTGGTGAAGAACAAGGTGGCCGCGCCGTTCCGCGAGGCGGAGTTTGACATTCTTTACGGTGAGGGCATTTCGCGCGAAGGCGACCTGATCGATCTCGGCGTGGACAAGGGGGTTCTTGAGAAGTCCGGCACGTGGCTCAGCTACGGTGGCGAACGCATGGGCCAGGGCCGCGAGAATGCGCGCAACTTCCTGAAAGAGAACAAGGACATCCGCGACAAAATTGAAAACGCGCTGCGCAAGAAAATGGAAATTCCAGTGTCCGGACAGAATGCGGCGCCTACGGGAGCAAATGGCCATGCCAACATCCCGGCCGAGAAGCCGCCATTGAAGGCTGCGGCTGCGGTGGCAGCGGCGGACAACAAGGCGCGTCCTGCGCGATAGGCTAATCTGAGCAATTCGAGAGGGGGGTGATGCATTGAAATGGTGCATCGCCCGCGTCGTTTGCGGCGTCTCAAAATGTGAATTCTAAGCGAATCCCAAGCAAATGAGCAGGTCCATCCCAATGGCCAGAGGGGCAGGCCGGGGAGGGCTAGCTGGCCCCGGGTGCAACGTTCATAACAAAGCACATAACCTAGTACTGGGCCGCATTATCTATTGCCATGGCATCCCGCCACCCGTAGACTACGTCTCAATCTGGAAGCCGTAAAAAGCTGACGGATGAGAAACACCCGCTGAGACGGTGTTAAAAGCTTTTAAGAAAGCATGCGATACTGAGGCTCGCGGAATGCATCGAATGAGTGGAAGTTTGACCAAGGATTGGAATTAGAGTAGATTTCGGCTCATACCATACCTAGGACTACTAAGAACCGCTCCGAATTGGGACGTTAATGATCAAGGAATTAGGAAAAACCATTCTTGTGGGCATGATGGTGGGGTCACTAGCCATGCCACTGCCTGCTGCGGAATCTGCTGCGATTACCGCTGCGAAATCCAAGGTGAAGTCCGCTTCGCGGAAGCGGCTTGCGCCTTCGCGGTATCGCGGATACGCGCCGACTTATGCGGATTCGATCAGCGCGGATGATCCGACGTATGACGATCCAGTTGTGCGCCAGGCGGTGGTGGATGCGCTGGGGCGGTACAACGGATCTGTTGTGGCGGTAGACCCGAGCACGGGACGCATTCTTGCGGTTGTGAATCAGAAGATCGCTTTCAGCGACGGTTACATACCTTGCTCGACGATCAAGCCGACGATCGCCGTGGCTGCGCTCGAAGAAAACGTGATTACGCGCGACACCATGCTGAAGGTGGGCCGCCGCAAGTACATGAATCTGACGGAGGCGCTGGCGCACTCCAACAATACGTTCTTTGAAGAACTGGGCCGCCGCATGGGATTTGACACGGTCTCGCGCTACGGGCGTTTGCTGGGGCTCGGGGAACTGGCCGGCTACAATTTGCCGGACGAGCATCCGGGAGCTTTCCCGACGCAGCCGCCGGCGTTTGGCGGTGTGGGGCGGATGTCGAGCTTCGGTGAAGGTATTCAAGTGACGCCGCTGCAGCTGGCGGCGCTGGCCGCGGCATTCGCGAACGGCGGAACACTTTATTATTTGCAGTATCCCCATTCGCAGGAAGAAGTGGATGCTTTCCAACCGCGCGTGAAGCGGGATTTGAATATCGCCAACGTGTTGCCGGAAGTTCGCGAAGGCATGCTAGCGGCGGTGCTTTATGGCACGGGCCGGTTGAGCGCGGATCCTGGCGGCGAAGAGACTCCGCTGGGGAAGACGGGAACTTGCGACGATCACGTGAATCCTTCGCGGATTGGCTGGTTCCTCAGCTATGCCGATGAAGCACATCCGAGAATTGCTCTTGCGGTGCTGCTGCGCGGGAACACGCGGCGGGTGAAGGGCCCGACGGCGGCGCAGGTGGCCGGGCACATTTACCGGACGCTGCGGCAACAGAATTACTTCGGCCAGACCGTCAGTGCGGGCACCGTGAAAACCGTTTCCACGGGCAATTAGTCCGTATCCAAACAACAGTTTGCCGAACGCCCCCCCCCAAAGGCGCCCGCCTCAGAAGGCGGCCGGCTCTACACCCTTTCCAACCCAGTCTTCAACCACAAAACTGCTTGAAACTTAAGAGAGAATCTACATAGGCGAGAGGGAGGGGGCGGGCCCCTCCCCTACAAAGAGTTGCTGGGCCACCTGAAGGTGGCCGCTACGCTAGTTGGTGTGATGCGGCCGCGGCTTGACGTGAATGCTGATCACGGGTTCACGCAGAGAGCGCAGAGCTTCGAAGCAGGAGTCGCAGAGCTCGAGGCAGAGCTGGTCTTCGCTTTTTGCGTGGAAAGTGCGGTGGCACTCGTAGCAGGTGGAGTACGCCGGGCGCTGGCGTTGTTCTCTCACGTGGATTTCCGGATGGACTTCGAACGTGTTCATAACATTCCCCCCACAAGTATAGGCGCATGCAGGCTGCCAGAATGGGACATTTGTTTGGGTTGCAGGGAAAGGACTTAGCGTAGGGATTTGGAGGCTGCTGGGTAAATAGCCCCATGAAGCGAGCAAGAAGGCGCAATGGTGACTTTGGAGCATGTGGGGGAGCGGCTGGTTTTGAGGTTTAAGCTTCGGCTTTCGGGCAAAAATTAGGCGAGAGGGTTAGCACCGTAAAAGCGAAAGCTGCGCTTTCGCACTCAAAAGGGGGCGTTGTGGATTGGTCGCACCTTGCGGACAAAGGTTTGACGTCAGCCTGGCTTTGAGACAAAAGGTTAGCGTGCGGTATTTTGGTGAGCTGCAGCAGGGCATGCGGTGTGCTCGTCACAAGCTTAGGAATTTATTCGTGGGCCTGGGGGAATCGTGAATCGAGGATTTGGGATCATTGTGGGTGTGTTACTGGTGGCGGGCGCTGTTGTGGATGGCCGCGCGATACTGATACGACGTGGGGCGGAGAGCGAATTCCAGAAGCAAGTGGGGCTGGCGAAGGCGGAGGGAGATCGCATCCGTGCCGAGGTTGTGCTGGCAAGCGGGAAATCCCTGCCCCGCGGAGAGAATTTCGCGGGCGCGCTGCAGGAGTTCGGATTGTCCGCGGCGGAGGTGAACAACGCGTCGGCGGCGGCGCAAAGCGCTTACAATCTGCGACAGCTTCGCGCGGGGAATTCGATCACCGTGGGCCGCTCCGTGGAAGGGAAGTTGAGGGAGATCAACTACAAGATTGATGCAGAGCGCGTGCTGCACATTGTGCCGCAACCGCAGGGATTTTCGGCGGAAGTGAAAGAGATTCCCACGCACACGGAAGCAACGGTAGTGAGCGGCAGGCTGGAAGATTCGCTCTTCAACGCCGTCGAGGACGCGGGCGAGTCCGCGGAAGTGGCGATGCGGATAGCGCAGATATTCGGCTACGACCTGGATTTCTATACCGACCCGCGGCGGGGCGATACGTTCCGGGTGGTGCTGGAAAAGAAAAAGTACGAGAACGGGGAAACGGCGGGATACGGCAGAATTCTTGCCGCGGAATACGTGAACGGATCAAGGCGGTATCAGGCGCTGCTGTTTCACGACCCGTCGGGAAGGCCGGCCTATTACACGGCCGATGGAAAATCGCTGCAGAAGGCGTTTCTGCGCTCGCCGTTGAAGTTTGGCGCTCCGGTGACGTCGCATTTCAGCAAGGCGAGATTTCATCCCATCCTGAAAACGTATCGTCCGCACCTGGGAACCGACTATGGCGCGCCGACCGGAACACCGGTGCAGACGATCGGGAGCGGGAGGGTGGTGTTTGCAGGACGCAAGGGCGGCGACGGAAACATGGTGCATGTGGCGCACAGCAACGGTTATGAGACTTACTACCTCCACCTGTCCCGGATATTTGTGCACGCCGGCGAACGCGTGGAGATCGGGAAGACGATTGGCTTAGTCGGCATGACCGGGCTGGCAACCGGGCCGCACCTGGATTTTCGCATTGCGCAAAAGGGCCAGTTCCGGAATTTCGAGACGCTGGGACTGCCGCCGTCGGATCCGGTGAACAAGAAGGACTGGGCGGAGTTTGCGGCGGTGCGCGAGAAGTGGATGCCGGAGATGGAGCAAGGCACGCAGATTCAGGCGCAGGAGCAATCCAGTGGCAGCACGGCTACCCGTTAGCGGCGCGGATTAAGCCGCGGGAACGTGGTCTTCGCGGAAATTCTTCGGGGCAACCACCGCAAGCGCGATAAAAATAATCATCTGCGAGTTTGAGCGAAGAAGTTTGAACCGCATTCGTCCGGCGTGGAATTATTTGCATCACCGCAAATCGCCGGGGCATCTATCAATCACAACCAAATCTGGATCGAGTTCAATTTCGAAAGTTATACTTGTCTGGGGGAGGCTGCCATGTCCATTCGACCCGTAAAGCGGCTTGTGAAAGCGAAACCGACCCGCGAAGGAGCGGGCGTGCATCTGCGCCGGGCTTTCGGTTTTGGGAACACTTCGGACTTCGATCCGTTCCTGCTGCTGGACGATTTCCGCAATGATGTGCCGGAGGATTACCTGGCGGGTTTTCCGTGGCATCCGCACCGAGGCATCGAGACGATTACGTATGTGCTTGCCGGAACCGTGGAGCACAAAGACAGCCTGGGAAATCATGGCGCGATTTCGCCCGGCGACGTGCAATGGATGACCGCGGGCCGCGGGATTATTCACCAGGAGATGCCGAAGGGCGACGAAGTGGGGCGTATGCACGGGTTCCAGTTGTGGGCGAACCTGCCGGCATCGCAAAAGATGACGCCGCCGCGCTACCAGGAAGTGAATTCGCCGGACATTCCCGAGGTGACGGATGATGACGGCACCAGCGTGCGGATTGTCTGCGGAAGTTTCTGGGGCAAGAAGGGTCCGGTGGACGGGATCGCCACGGATCCGATTTATATAGACGTGACTGTGCCACCGGGGAAGAGGAAAGTGCTGCCGGTGGAGACCACGCGGCATGCGTTCGCTTATGTGTTCGCCGGGACGGGGAAATTTTGCAACGCATCCGAGCCGCTGTCGGTTCCAACGGAGTCGGTGGGCTGGCTGGACACGAAGCCGCCGTCCGAGGCGGACAACCGTTCGCTGGTGCTGTTTGATCGCGGCGATGAGGTGATGGTGAAGGCGGGAGACGACGGATTGCGCTTTCTGCTTGTTTCGGGCAAGCCGCTGGAGGAGCCGGTTGCGTGGTACGGGCCGATTGTGATGAATTCACAGGCGGAGTTGCGTCAGGCGTTCGACGAATTGGATCGCGGAACGTTTCTGAAATCCGAGCGGTAGCTTCCGTTCAAGATGAACCGGTTCTCTCACTAAATTCCGCCAACGCAAACACTCAGTAAAATCCAGGGATGGATCCAACCGTATAAGCGGGAGCGTTGCTCCCCTTTGGCGGGCTCAGGGCAGGCCGCACTTCAAAGGTCAGTAGATGATGGGCATCTTGGAGAAGTCGGATTCGGAGTCGTCGGTGACGCGGAGGACGAGGAGCGTGCGGTCGTCGTGCGGGAGGCGGCCGGGGCCGGTGTGTTCATCGGTGGCCTTGACGATGCGCTGGGCCACTTTGTAGCCGGGGTCAGCAATCGAGACCGTGGAAAGCAGGGCTTTCAGGCGGTCGATGCCGTACTCTTCCTGTTCCTTGTTCATGGATTCGTGAATACCATCGGAGGCGAACACGACAACGTCGCCAGGGGAAAGGCTGAGGGTCACCTGGTCATACTCCGCTTCGGGCAACAGCCCGAGAGGCATCCCGCCAACATTAATTTCGGTTACTTCGCGGTTGCGGATGAGCAGCGGCAGCGTGCCGCCGGCGTTGGCGATAGTCAGTTCGCGAAGCGCGGCGTCGTACACGGCGAATTGCATGGCGATGAAGCGGGCGTCGAGGCGCGCGGCCAGCAGGCGGCCGTTGAGCTGCTCAAGCATTTCGGAGGGAGAGGCTTCGTTGTCGTGGACAAGTTCGCGAAGGATGCCGATGGCGAGCGAGCCATAAAGCGCCGCGGCGGTGCCTTTGCCGGAAACGTCGCCGTTGGCGATGGCCAGACGTCCCACGCCGTAAGGAAGCAGGTCGTAAAAATCACCGCCGAGTTCGCGGGCGGGCACATAGGCGGTGGCCACGTCGAGGCCGGGAATTTCCTTTGCGCCACTGGGCAGAAGCTGCCGCTGAATTTCCCGCGCGGTCTCCAGATCATTCATGAGACGGGTCTGATTTTCGCGCGCGTCTTCGAAGAGGCGGGAATTCTCGAGAGCGACCGCGATGTAGGAGCCGAGAATATTCAGCAGGCGTTCGTGCTCGGCGCTGAACGCCTGGGGCTTGGTGCTTTCGAGATCCAGCACGCCCACCAGGCGGTCGCGAAGCAGAAGCGGCACAACCAGTTCGGAGCGGACTTCGACGCCATCGCCGCAGGCGACGTAACGCGGATCGAGGCGCACGTCCACGACGCGAATGGTGCGGCGCTCGGCGGCGGCAGTGCCGGTTATGCCCTGATTGAGGGGCATCTGAATCCGCGAGGGGAGGGCGTTTTCGTAGCGCTGGGAAAAGACGCTTTCGAGCATTTCGGTCGAATCGTTCCAGAGCATGACGCTGAATACGTGATAGTCGACGAGCTTCTTTACGCGTTCCGCGATGCGGCGGAGGAGTTCTTCGCGGTCGAGGATGGAGGTCAGCTCATGGCTGATTTCGTAGAGAAGAGCGATGCTCTGGGCCTGATCCGGTTGGGCGTATAGCGCGGGAGGGGCGGGATCGGCGTCGCCGAGGAGCGAGAAGGGAACAAGGTTTGGCGAGTTCTGATCCATGAGGAAAAGCCTAACTACGAGATTAGATGATACTTGGTCGAGTTGGTTTCACGAATCGAAAATTTAATGTTCGCTGTAAAACAACGGCCATTTGAGCGGACGGAGAGCGTTGAAGGCCATTTGTGGCGCCTCCCATAAGCCAAACATGTATCGATTGAACGAGGAGCGGGTCTCGTCAACCTAGTAGTACGCAGGGTTGCGGGCGGATGTTACCGATTGGGCGAGCTTACTTAACTTCCCAGACGTCGCCGCCACGGAGCAGTTTATTGAGGTTTCCGGGGCCTTTTTGCTGGATGATCGCGGCGACCTGGTCGTTAACTACGTCTTCGTAGCGCGGCAGATCGTCCCAGGCGCGGAGAACGCCGATCGGCGTGGGGAAACCGGGGCGGTCTTCCATGTGGGAGAGCAGGAAGGCGTAGGAGGGGCGCGGGTGATGCGCGTCGTGGACAATCAGGTCGGATTCGGAGATGCCGTTGCCGAGGGGCACGACTTCGATGTCCCCGTCGGGCTTGCGGCGAATACCTTTGTCGCGGGCTTTTCCGAACACCAGCGGTTTGCCATGCTCGATTTGGATGACGTGCTCGCTGCGAGCGTCTTTTTCGGTGACGCCCGTCCAGGCGCCGTCGTTGAAGATGTTGCAGTTCTGAAGAATTTCGACGAAAGCGGAGCCTTTGTGAGCGGCGGCGGCGCGCAAGGTGTCTTTCAAGTGGGCCTGGAAAATGTCCACAGAGCGGGCAACGAAAGTGGCTTCGGCGCCGATAGCGAGCGAGATGGGATTGAACGGGCGGTCCGGCGAGCCGTAGGGAGTTGACTTGGTGACCTTCTGAAATTCGGAGGTGGGCGAATATTGGCCCTTGGTCAAGCCGTAGATGCGATTGTTGAAGAGCAGAACCTTGATGCCGACGTTGCGGCGCAGCAGGTGAATCGTATGGTTGCCGCCGATGGCGAGCGCGTCTCCGTCGCCAGTGACCATCCAGACTTCAAGTTCCGGATGGGCAATTTTGACGCCCGTGGCAACGGCGGGCGCGCGGCCGTGGATGGTGTGAAAGCCGAAGGTGTTCATGTAGTACGGGAAGCGGCTGGAGCAGCCGATGCCGGAGATGACGACGAAATTTTCGCGGCGAACTCCAAGCTCCGGGAAGACGGATTGCACGGCGGCGAGAATGGCGTAGTCGCCACAGCCGGGGCACCAGCGCACTTCCTGATCGGTCTGAAAATCTTTTCTAGTAAGAGGCGGTAGGGCGGTCGTGGTCATCGGAATCTCCTAAACTCCCAGCATCTCTTCGATTTTCTGTTCGAGCTCGTTTTGCTTGAAGGGACGCCCCTGAATTTTGTTGAGGCCGACGGCGTCCACCAGATATTTGGCGCGAAGCATCCAGAGCAATTGGCCCATGTTAAGTTCGGGCACGAGGACTTTTTTGTAGCGCTTCAGAAGATCGCCGACGTTGCCGGGCAGTGGATTCAGGTGGCGCAAGTGAAGGTGGCCGATCTTGCGTCCCTTTTCGCGCTGCTCTTTCACGGCCTGGGCAACCGAGCCGAAGGTGGAACCCCAGGAAACCAGGAGGAGGTCTCCTTCTGTATCGCCGGTGGGCATGACGTTGGGAATATCCTGGCGAATGGCATCCACTTTCGCGGCGCGGATGCGCACCATTTTTTCGTGGTTCAGGGGTTCGTAGTTCACGTTGCCGGTGACGTCCTGCTTTTCAATGCCACCGATGCGGTGTTCGAGGCCGGGCGTGCCGGGAATTGCCCAGGGGCGCGCCAGGGTTTGGGGATCGCGTTTGTAGGGAAAGAAACCTTCAGGGTTTGTTTCAAATTTCACGGGGATCGGGGGAATTTCCTCGGCGGTGGGGATGCGCCAGGGTTCCGCCCCGTTGGCGAGATAACCGTCGGACAGGATGATGACGGGGACCATGTACTTGAGTGCGATGCGGCTGGCTTCGAGGGCGATCCAGAAGCAATCGCCGGGGGTGGACGGGGCCAGCACAGGAACGGGTGCTTCCGAGTTGCGGCCAAACATCGCCTGGAGCAGATCGGCCTGTTCGGTCTTGGTCGGCAAGCCAGTGGACGGGCCGCCACGCTGAATATCACAAATCACGATGGGGAGTTCAGTCATTATCGCGAGTCCGATGGCTTCCGTCTTCAGAGCCATACCCGGGCCGGAAGTGGTGGTGATGGCGAGGGCGCCGGAATAGGCGGCGCCGATGGAACTGGTGATGGCGGCGATTTCGTCTTCGGCCTGGAAGGTCAGCACGCCGAAATTCTTGTACTTCGAGAGTTCATGCAGGATGTCCGAAGCAGGAGTAATCGGATAACTGCCGAGATACAGCTTCAGGCCTGCCTTCTGCGCGGCGGTGACGAAGCCGATGGCCAGAGCCTGGTTGCCGCTGAGGTTGCGATAGGTGCCCGGCGTAAGCTGCGCGGGCGGAATTTCATAGCTGATCTGAAAGGCTTCGGTGGCTTCGCAGTAGGAATACCCGGCCTTCAAAGCGAGTTTGTTGGCTTCGGAAAGCAACGGCTTTTTGCTGAATTTGTCGTCAATCCAGCGGACGGTGGGCTCCATCGAGCGGTTGTAGAGCCAGTAGCACATGCCGAGCGCGAAGAAATTTTTGCAGCGATCCATGGACTTGGCATCGAGGCCGAGATGCTGCAGGGCCGCACGAGTCAATTTCTGCAGCTCAACCGGAAAGACACGGAACTTATCGAGAGTGTTGTCCTCCAGCGGATTCGAAGTGACATGCGCCTTGCGCAGATCCGCTTCCTCAAAACTGTCGGAATTTACGATCAGGATCCCGTTGGCTTTCAGGTCGCCGAGATTTACTTTCAGGGCCGCGGGATTCATGGCCACCAGCACGTCCACGGAATCGCCGGGCGTGTAGACTTCACCGGAAGAAAAATTCAACTGGAAGCCGCTGACTCCGGGAACGGTGCCCGCAGGGGCGCGGATTTCGGCGGGATAGTCGGGGAAGGTGGCGATGTCGTTGCCGTAGAGCGCGACGGTGTTGGTGAACTGGCTGCCGGTAATCTGCATGCCGTCACCCGAATCGCCGGCGAAGCGGATGACCGCCTGGTCAATGACCTCGCGTTTGGTTTTCCCCGAAGGAATATCCATTAATGTCGACATGATGGCGTGTTACCCCTGTCCCGCGGACTGCTCACCCTGGAGCGCAGGAGAGTGGTCCCCATTCGTTGAGCGGTCCGAGATTATAGTTCGTGGGAGCGAACACCTGACCGCCAGAAGCTGACAGGCTAAGAATAGCATACCGCTAAGGGGACGGCGGGAGTGCAAGCGCCTCAGGTGCTTAGCTGTGTTTCCTTTGCCGCGCAAGCTTCGACGAACCGAGTGTGGAAGTAAAGCATCAGCCAGATGAGCAGCACGCCGGGAATCAGGGAGAGGACGCCAAACACGCGGGTCTGTGCAATCGCGGCCTGCCCCATCTGGCCTTCGGGAAGATTCATCTGAGCCAACATTTCGTGCAAATTGAGGTCGTAGTTTGGGCGAACCAGGGTGATGGTGCCGCTGGCCATCCAGAAGAAATACTGGGCAAGCATCAGAGGATAGCTCCAGCGCTTGAGGCGCAGCATCCCAATCGCTCCCGCGAGGACGAGAGCGGCGGAAAGATAAAAGAGCACCACGCCGAACACCCCTTGAAACCGGTAGCCAAAGAGAATCGGATTGACGGGGAAGTTGGTAAAAGGCAGGAGCAAGCTGAAGCCGGCGGAAAAAATAGTAAAACCCGCAAGGATTGCCAGGGGCAAGGGGCAGCGGGGTTGCGGATTGGAGACGGGTTGGCCGTCAACGATGGCTCCCGCCAGGAACCGCTCCTTGACGGCGCTCTGATTGAACAGGAGCAACCACCAGATTCCGATCAAAAAGGGAATTCCATACATAGCGGAGATCAGCAAGCGGAGAAACGGCAAGCTGACCGAAGCACCGGCAGGCGTTTCCGGCAGGGGCACGAACGCAGTGAACAGCAGAATGAGGCCGCAGAAAGCAGCCATCACGCCGCCCCAAACCAGCATGGAGACGCGGGCCCAGCGTTTGAGTCGAAGCACGCCGAGGCTGGTGAATATGCCAAAAACAGCCAAGCTGCCGAGTAAAAAGGTCATCGCGATAGCCAGTGGTTTGGCGAACGGCGGAATTGCCGCGGAGTTGTTGGGAGGCAACATAAACATCCCGGCGACGGAAGCGAGAGCGATCAGAATTGTAAATAGACTGGCGAGTATTCCGACGATTCCGGCGGCGACGACCGCGCCTGGTGGGCCCAATTGCTTCATGGTCAGCTATATATCATTTCCGCGGGCGAGAGGATAGAGCGGTGAGCGCGCGTGCTCTGCAGCGGATTTTCGCGGGGCGGATCACTTCTGGTGGAGTTCGGATTGCGGGGGTTGTTCGAACTGTCGCCTGACGCTGGGCAGGCGGAAAAGGAAAATCCACCAGATACTGATGGGAAACAAAGCAATCAGCAGGGAAATGGCGAGCAATTGTTTGAACGATTCCACTTCGCTGACGAAATGGTCGGGAAAGAAGAACGTCTCAAAGGGGCGAAACGCAATCATGTAGAGGCAGAAGCAAAGCCCGACGCCGGCCCACAAGAGTGCGGCTCGCCTGGCCCACGGTTTTAATTGAAACAATCCAATTCCGGTGTACATCCCCGAAGCAATCAGGAAGAGCGGGACTGAAACCAGCAGAAAGAAGGTGAACGGATAGAGTTCGTAGAGGTGTTTGCCTTGGGAATCCGGCGGAGCGTTGAGAACGCCGAGGAAGAAATTTCCCCAAACGTAAAGTGCGGAGGCGCTGCCGAGGAGAGAGAGAGCAGCGGCGCAGGTGACGCCAGCGGAACGGCGAGTGGAAGTCCAGGCAGATTCGGTCATGGCTGGGGACAAGAAGAACACAAGGGAGAAGGAGAGAAAAGGGTGGGAAGGAGGGAGGCTTGCGCAAAACGGTACTTGACGTTCGCTTTCTTTTCGCCTAGAGTGTGACCAGTTTGGACAGGTCCTGCTAAGGCTGCAGAAGGTTGAGGGCAGAAGCCGCACGGCAAGATTAGAGCGGCAAGCCGCGGAGGTTGTATATGGCGCTGACAAAACGGCAAAAAGAAGTGCTGGATTACCTGGTTTCCTTCGAGACGAAACACGGCTACGCGCCAAGTTTCGAGGAGATTGGGAAAGGCTTGAAGCTGACTTCACTGGCCACCGTGCACAAACACATCAGCACACTCGAGAAGAAGGGTTTTATCCGGCGCGGATATAACCAGAGCCGTTCGATTGAAATTGTGCAACTGCCGAAGCCGGTGAAAGAGCAGGTGATCGAGAGGCGCATCCAGGAATTGCCGCTGGTGGGACGCATCGCGGCGGGCCGTCCGCTGGAAGCGGTGGAAGAGCGCGAGACGATTTCGCTGGGGGATTTTGCGCGGGGAGGAAATTCTTTCGTGCTGCAGGTAAAAGGGAACTCCATGATCGAGGATCACATCATGGACGGGGATTTTGTGGTGTGCGAGCAGACGCAGGTGGCGAATGCGGGAGACATAGTGGTGGCGCTGGTGGCGGGAGACGAAGCGACGTTGAAGCGGTTTTATCGCGAGGGATCCGGCAAAGTGAGGCTGCAGCCCGCCAATTCGGAGATGGCGCCCATCATGGTCGCGGCGGGCGACGTAAAGATTCAGGGAAGGGTCATCGGGGTACTGCGCAAATACTAAGGTAATCTCCCGAGGGAAACCCGGGCGCTTCTGGGCTACACTGAAGCGATGCTGGCAACTCTAAGTGTTCCGGGCAAAATTTCTTGAGCGGCGCGGCACGCAACGGCAAATTCTCTCTTTGGTTTCGCGCGATCGCCTCGGCGAGCGCGCTCTTGCTTTTTCTTCAGCTACTCTTGCCTACACCCAGCTTCGGCTACGCGGTGCTCGCCCATCAAGCCCTGATTGACTCCACCTGGGAATCACACATTAAGCCGCTGCTGAAGGCCAGATATCCAGGGGCGACCGAAGAGGAGTTGAGCGGGGCGCAAGCTTACGCTTACGGCGGCTCCATCATCCAGGACATGGGTTACTATCCGCATGGCAGCGCGTTTTTCAGCGACCTGACGCACTACGTTCGCAGCGGCGATTTTGTGCTGGCGCTTTTGCGAGATGCGCAGAACTTGGATGACTATGCCTTCGCGCTTGGGGCGCTTTCGCATTATGCGACGGACAATCAGGGGCACCGGCTGGCGACCAATCGCGCGGTTCCCATACTTTACCCGAAACTTAAAACCAGATTTGGCGATTTCGTGGCGTATGAGGATGACACGCTGGCCCACGTGAAGACGGAATTCGGATTCGACGTGCTGCAAGTGGCCAAAGGGCAATACGCTCCCGAGAGTTACCACGACTTCATCGGGTTCGAGGTTTCACGTCCGCTGCTGGATCAGGCATTTCAGCAGGTTTATGGGGTCGAATTGATTTCCGTGCTGGCGGACGAAGAAAAAGCGCTGAACTCCTACCGGCGTGACGTCAGCAAATTGATTCCGGAAGCGACGCGCATCGCCTGGAGCCTGAAAAAGGACGAAATCAGGGCGGACGAGCCGGGCGCCACGCACCGGAAGTTTCGCTATAACCTGTCGCGGGCAGAGTTCGAAAAGACATGGGGCAAGGATTACCAGCAGCCAAGCCGGAAAGAGCGGTTCTATGCCTTTCTGTATAAGTTGCTGCCGAAAATCGGGCCGCTGAGAGTGCTGCAGCTGAAGACGCCGACGCCGGAGACGGAAAAGATGTTTGAGGAGAGCTTCAATGCGGCGGTTCAGGAATATCAAAAGCTGCTGGGCGAGGAGAGGCGGGGAGCACTGCAGCTACCCAACCTGAATTTTGACGTGGGCAACGAAACGCCGGGCGGCAAATACCGTTTGAATGACGACGCTCACGCGCAATTGCTGCACCGGCTGGCCGAGAAGAAGTTCGGTTGCGTTTCGCCGGACCTGCGGCAGGAGCTTTTGACCTTTTTTGCCAGCGAGGATGCCCCCTACGACGTGAAGAAAGACAAGAAGACCTGGGATCGCGTGCAGGCCGAGTTGCAGTCGCTGAAAGAAATAGAGCCGGTGGCCGGGCCCGCGCATCCAATATCCTCAGGGCTACCGGCCGGCGTGAAAGCCGGCTCCGACTAAGGTAGACTGCTAGCGCTTTCGAGCGGGATAAACTCGAACCATAGGACGCCCTTACCCGTGACCACGAAAACTCCCAGCCTACTCCTGGTCGGCGCCGCCGACCCCAGCCGTGATGCGCTTGCTCAGCTGCTAGCGGAAGCGGGTTACGCCGTTAGCACCGCCGATTCGAACGAAGAAGCGTTTCAAAAGATGCAGGGCGCGCCGCCGGATATTCTGTTGTTCTTCGCCGCGGCGGGAAGCGGTTCGTGCAACGAAGCGATTGCCGTCGCCCGCTCCAAGAATCCAGACACGCGAATCATTGTTTTGTCCGCAGGCAGCGCGGCGGAGAAGGCTCGCGCCCTCGATCTTGGCGCAGACGACGTGGCGCCGGCCCCCTGGACCGAAAGCGAACTGCTGGCGCGCGTCCGCGCGCAATTGCGGCAGAAGAAAACGGTGGAAAATCTGGAAGAAAAGGCGCGCAACGCGGAGGAAAGTTTCGGCGTGGCGCAGACCGCATTTCAGGCGCTGGCGGTGACGGAAAAAATGACCCGCGATGCCTTTTCGCTGGAACGAATCCTGAAGATCGGCGTGACAGCGTTGTTCGGGCTTGCGGTGATCATTTCAGGAGTTTTCTTTCTGTACTCGCATCGCGCGGAGAAGGAAACCAAGCGGGCGTATGGCGAGATTGCTCAGCTGGAACACAGCGTACAGACCGAGCAGCAGCTTCTGGCGTCGGCGCGGCGCTTGCGGGATGATCCATCCAATTCGGACATGCTGCAGCAAAGGGAGCAACTTCGGCAACAGAGCGAGGAACTGAAGAAGAAACTGGCCGCGCAAAACGACGGCGGCGCCACGGAACTTCGGCGCCAGCTGGATGAGACCACAACCCGGCTTGCCAGGATCGAGGGGCAATCGCAGGCGGCGGAGACGATCATCCGGGCTTACGCACCGAGCGTGGGGCTGCTGCACGTTTCGGTGGCGTTCAACGACAAGACGTCCGGGCGGCGGCTGCGGTATGGCGGAATGGACAACGACGGCTCCCCGTTGAAAGACAGCGACGGAAATCCGGTTTATACAACGGAGGGGCGCGGTCCCGAAGTGCGGGGAGATTTTTTTGGCACCGGATTTATTGTGGGAGACGGAAAAATCTTGACCAACCACCACGTGGTGCAGCCGTGGTGGGAAAATCAAGAGCTGGCAGGCGCCATCAAGCAGGGGCTGGAGCCGGTGATCGCAGAAATGACCGCGTATTTTCCGGGCGAGGCGAACGGCATCCCGGTGAATATTTCGCAGATTTCGAAGGAAGCGGATCTTGCCTTGGTGCACGGAGATCTGTCTGAGCTGCACCGGCCCGCCCTGAAGCTCGACGCGAGCAAGGAAGCGGCGATCAGCGGCGAGGAAATGATCAGCGTCGGTTATGCGACGGGATTGGACGCGATTCTTGCGCGGGCGGGAGACGATGTGGTGCAGCAAATCGTGAAAGCAAGCGCGGGCGATCCGAAGCTGGTGCTGGTGGAGCTGGCGAAGCGGAGACTGATCCGGCCGCTGGTTACGCAGGGGCACGTCGGAGACGTTTTACCGGATAAAATTGTGTACGACGCGCAAACCACTTCGGGCGGGTCCGGCGGGCCGCTGCTGAATCACGAAGGCGGAGTGATTGGGGTGACTTTCGCGATTGTTAAAGGATTTGGCGGCTCGAACTTCGGGGTCCCGATCCGATTCGCGATTCCGCTGGTGAAGCATTAGACTCCGCGGGCCTTCAAACGGGCAATCAGAAATTCCTGTTCGCGCGATGCAAATTATTGCGCCTCGTATTTTCCCCGCTCGTGAAAGAATGTAGAATTTCGCGTCTGACCGTCATCCCTATAGACAGGTTCCTGTGAAGAAAAATAGACCCATTCGAAAATTGCTGGCTGCGAACCGCAGCGAAATCGCCATCCGCATTTTCCGCGCGGCGAACGAGATTGGCCTGCGGACGGTGGCGATCTACTCGAACGAAGACCGGCTGGCGTTGCACCGGTTCAAGGCGGATGAAGCGTACCAGGTTGGACCCGGAAAAGGGCCCGTGGAAGCGTACCTGGACATCGCGGGAATTATCGCGATCGCCAAGGCACATGAAGTGGATGCGATTCATCCGGGCTACGGCTTCCTGGCGGAGAATCCGGCGCTGGCGCGGGCTTGCGCAAAGGCCGGGCTGATTTTTGTCGGGCCGACGCCCGAGCTGCTTGAATTGCTCGGCGATAAAACCGCGGCGCGAAGGCTTGCGGCGCGGGCGGGCGTGCCGGTGCTGCCTGGGACGGAGAAGTCCGTCACATCCGCGGCGGAAGCGAAGAAAATTGCCCGGGAGATCGGGTATCCGGTGATTGTGAAGGCAGCCATGGGAGGCGGCGGGCGCGGGATGCGCGTCGTGCGCGATGAGGCGCAGCTTGCGGCGCGGCTGGAAGAGGCGCAGGGCGAAGCGAAGTCGGCGTTCGGAGACGCTTCGGTGTTCCTGGAAAAATATCTTCCACGCGCGAAGCACATCGAAGTGCAGATTCTTGCCGATGAGCACGGCAATCTGCTGCATCTTTACGAACGCGATTGCTCGGTGCAACGGCGGCACCAGAAGGTGGTGGAAGTAGCCCCCGCGGCGAATCTTCCGCAAAGCGTGCGGGAGGGACTGTGCAACGCGGCGGTGCAGCTCGCCCGCACCGCGAATTATCGCAACGCGTGCACGGTGGAATTTCTTTACGACGTCGATTCGCAGAACTGGTATTTCATTGAAGTGAACCCGCGCGTGCAGGTGGAGCACACGGTGACGGAGATGGTCACCGGCGTGGACATAGTTCGCTCGCAGATTTTGATCGCACAGGGACACAAGCTGCACGAGGAGCCGCTGGCCTTGCCGGCACAGCAAAAAATTCCGCTGTACGGCGCAGCGCTGCAGTGCCGGGTCACCACGGAAGACCCGGCGAAAAACTTCGCTCCCGACTACGGAAAGCTTTCGACGTATCGTTCACCGGCGGGATTCGGAATCCGTCTTGACGGCGGCACGGCTTACGCAGGCGCTGTGCTGGCGGCGTATTACGATTCGCTGCTGGTGAAGGTGACCGCCTGGGGCACCAATTTGAACGAAGCTTGCCAGCGGATGGACCGCGCGCTGCGTGAGTTCCGCATTCGCGGGGTGAAGACGAACATCCCGTTCGTCGAAAATGTGGTCAACCACCCGAAATTCCGCGCCGGCGAGGTGACGACATCTTTTCTGGATGAATCGCCCGAGCTATTCCACTTTGCCGGGCGTGCGGATCGAGCGACGAAACTGCTTTCCTACCTGGGTGACGTGATCCTGAACGGGAATCCGGAAGTGAAAGGGAAGAAGCGGCCCGAGCAGATGGAGAGGGCCGTCCTTCCGGGTGTGCCGGGGATAGAGCCGCCGCCAGGGACGCGCCAGTTGCTTGAAAAGTTGGGGCCGAAGAAATTCGCGGCTTGGGCGCGGAAGGAAAAGCGATTGCTGGTGACGGACACGACGTTGCGCGATGCGCACCAGTCGCTGATGGCCACGCGAGTGCGCACTTTCGATTTGCTGGCCACCGCGGAAGCTGTCGCGCAGCGGCTGCCGAATCTTTTCAGCCTGGAGATGTGGGGAGGCGCGACGTTCGACACTTCGATGCGCTTTCTTCACGAGGACCCCTGGCGGCGGTTGCGCGAACTTCGCGAACGCGTCCCGAACATCTGTTTTCAAATGCTGCTGCGCGGGGCGAACGCGGTTGGCTACACGTCGTATCCGGATAATGTGGTGAAGGAATTCGTGAAGGAGTCCCACCGGCAGGGGATCGATATTTTCCGCATTTTCGATTCGCTGAATTCGATCGAGAACATGCGAGTCTCGATGGACGCGGCGCTGGAGACGGGAGCGGTCTGCGAAGCGGCCATCTGTTACACCGGGGACCTGCTGGACAAGAGCCGGCCGAAATATTCGCTGAAATATTATGTGGGCATGGCCAAGCAGCTGGAAAAATTGGGCGCGCACTTTCTGTGTATCAAGGATATGGCGGGCTTGTGCAAGCCTTATGCGGCATTTGAACTGGTGAAGGCGCTGCGCGAAGAGGTCGGTATCCCGATCCATTTTCATACGCACGACACCAGCGGCCTGAATGCGGCGTCGCTGTTGAAGGCGGCGGAGGCGGGCGTGGACGTGGCCGACGCGGCCGTGGCTTCGATGAGCGGCGGAACCAGCCAGCCCAATCTCAACGCAATCGTCGAGACGCTGAAAAACACGCCGCGAGACACGCAGCTTGATTCCGAGGCGCTTAACGAGTGCTCCGAATATTGGGAAGCCGCGCGAACGTATTATTCCCCGTTCGACTCGGGGCCCAGGTCGGGCTCTGCGCGGTTGTATGAACACGAGATTCCCGGCGGGCAATTTACCAATCTGCGCGAGCAGGCCGCCGCCATGGGGCTTGGCCACCGGTGGCGCGAAGTGGAAAAAACGTACGCCGAGGTGAACCAGCTTTTTGGCGACATCGTGAAGGTGACTCCGTCCAGCAAGACGGTGGGCGACATGGCGCTGTTTCTGCTGGCCAATGAAATGAAGCCAGCCGATTTGCTGGCGCTGCCCGAAAACCATGACGTCTCGCTGCCAAATTCGGTGGTGGAAATGTTCTCCGGCGCGCTGGGGGTTCCTCCGGGCGGGTGGCCGAAGAAATTGCAGGGGATCATCCTTCGCGGGCAAGCTCCATTGAAAGGACGCCCCAGCGCGAATCTTCCCGCGGCCGAGTTTGCCGCGGAACAATCCGAGCTGGAGAAAAAAGTCGGGCATCCGATCGAAACTGACGCGCTACTCAGCTACCTGCTCTACCCGGATGTTTATTTGAAGTACGACAAATTCCGCCAGACTTATGCGGATGTGAGCGTGCTGCCGACGCCGGCATTTTTCTACGGGTTGCAGCCCGGCGAAGAGATTATGGTCGAAATCGAGTCGGGCAAGACGATGATTGTGAAGTTCCTCACCGTCGGCGAAGCGCATCCGGACGGCACGCGCACGCTTTTCTTCGAACTCAACGGCCAGCCGCGCGAAGTGACCGTGCGCGACCGCGCGCTGCGAGTCATCGAACGCAGCCATCCCAAAGCCAATGCCGAGGAGCCGGGCCAGGTGGGAGCTCCGACCGCGGGCCTGGTGAGCTCCATCGCTGTGCAGGTTAACCATGTGGTTGAGCGGGGTGCTAAACTTCTGACGCTGGAAGCCATGAAGATGCAATCGAACATTTATGCGCCGATCACCGGGCGGGTCACAAAACTCCATGTGGCGCCGGGACAGCATGTGGAAGCGAAGGATCTTCTGGTCGTCATCGCTCCGTGAGCTCGCCCAATCTCATCAAGCACGAGCAGTTCCCCTCGCGGTATTTGCGCAATCGCCGCGACCTGATTGTCTACCTGCCACCGGGCTATTACGAGCAGCCGGATCGCGATTATCCCGTGCTTTATTTGCACGACGGGCAGAATCTTTTTGATGGAGCCACGTCGTTCATCCCCGGAATGGACTGGCACGTAGGGCAGACCGCCGACTTTCTGATTTACGAACGGCGCGTGGAGCCGCTGATTATCGTTGGTATCTACAACGCGGGCAAACAGCGGCTTGGAGAATACACGCCGACGCGGGCGCCGAAGCTGGGCGGCGGGCGGGCGAATCGTTACGCGAAATTCCTGCTGGAAGAGGTACGGGTCTTTGTGCAGAGCCAGTATCGCGTTGCGGAAGGGGCGGAACACACTGGAATTGGCGGGTCTTCGCTCGGCGGGCTCGTATCCTTATACGTGGGTCTGAAACTTCCAAAAGTGTTCGGCAGGATTGCCGCCCTCTCCCCCTCCGTTTGGTGGAACGAGCGAGTGATTTTGCGATTCGCCGCGGCCGCGCCGGTGCAGCCTCACCCTCGCGTCTGGCTGGATGCCGGAACACGCGAAGGGGGCCGCACGGTGGAGGATGTGGAGCGATTCCGGGACGTGCTGCTTGGCAAAGGCTGGCAGCTCGGGCGCGATCTACATTACGAGCGAGTGGAGGGCGCGGAGCACAATGAAGCCGCCTGGGCGCAGCGCGTTGGCCCATTCCTCCAATTTTTGTTTCCCGCCGGTTAAACACAGGTATAATCCGCGCAGTTTAATTCAAGGCAAGAGCCTTCCTTCTTGCCCGCCGTTTGCACGGAACAGCCCATGGCCCCGGATCGCGCGATCTCCATCCTGTGCGTCACCTCTTATGAAAAGGGGCAGGACTTCCTGCTCGCATGCAAAGCGCTGGGGTGCACGGTATATTTACTGACGGTCGAAAAATTGCGCAAAGGGAATTGGCCGCGCGAAGCCATTGACGAGATGTTTTTCATGCCGGAGGAACTTCCCTTGCAGGATCTGCTGCACGCGGTGAGTTACGCTGCCCGGAGCCGGCAGATCGATCGCGTCGTCGCGCTGGATGAATTTGATCTCGAAAATGTCGCCGCGATTCGCGAACATTTGCGCCTGCCTGGGATGGGACTGACCACGGTGCATTATTTTCGCGACAAGCTGGCGATGCGGATGCGGGCTAGGGAAGCGGGGATCCTGGTTCCCGAATTCATCCACGTTTTGAATCATGAGAATCTGAGCGAGTTCATGATGCGCGTGCCGGGGCCCTGGCTGCTGAAGCCGCGTGCGCAGGCCTCGGGCATTGGCATGAAAAAGATTTGCGCGAGCGAGGAACTGTGGCCGTGGCTGGACCAGCTTGGCTACAAACAATCGCAATATCTGCTGGAGCGGTTTATTCCGGGCCGGGTTTTCCACGTGGACGGGATTGTTTCGGAAAAGCGAGTTTTATTTGCCGAGGCCCACGCTTATGGGATGCCGCCGCTGGACGTTTCGCATCATGGCGGGGTTTTTACCACGCGCACCTTGCGGCGCGATTCGGAGGAGGCAGCGACGGTCAAGGAAATTCACGAGGAGCTTGTGGAGGCGCTGGGATTGGTGCGAGGAGTGACGCACACGGAATTTCTGAAATCGCACGCCGATGGGCGATTTTATTTTCTGGAAATTGCGGCGCGGATCGGCGGGGCCTATATATCGAATGTGGTGCAGGCGGCGACGGGAATTAATTTGTGGTGGGAGTGGGCGCAACTGGAAGTAGGAGCAGGAAGGCAGGCGTACCATTTGCCGGCGCCGCACCAGGATTTTGCCGGAGTGATTGTTTCGCTGGCGCGGCAGCAGGAGCCGGACACTTCCGGGTACACGGACGAGGAGATTGTTTATCGCATTTCGAAATATCACCACGCGGGATTCGTTCTAAAAGCCTCTTCGGCAGACCGGATCGAAGCACTGCTGGCTTCCTACGAACAGAGGTTTGTTTCGGACTTCATGGCCACGCAGCCGGTTCCCGACAAGCCAACGTCCTAGTCACCCGCCAGTTGGAATTTTCATTTGGGGAGAAGATGGGGGATGGTGAGGATGGATGTGGAGGAATGAAAAGAGAGAAGTATCCCAGTAAAATAGGTCTGGAAAAGAAAATTCAAACCCAAGACCCGGGTACCAAACAGCGGAACCCGGGGCACCCCTCATCGCCACTTCCGCGGGAATTGTTGAGGTGAGATCCTTTCACCGGCTTACATGTCAAACAAGCTCCAGATCATTAAACCCGGCCCATGGGCCCAATCGGGCGGTTCTCGGCAAAGCGACATCCCAGAGGCCGCAGGCGGCATCTTAGTACCTGGGACAGTGCCGACCCTGTTCTATGGTCTAGTTACTTTCAGGCACCTGTTTACGATACTGTATTTGCTGCCCACCTCCCCGCGGACTATCTTTTGCTTACTACCCCGGGCCGGGAACCTGCGTGGGGTGAGCTATCCCTTGGAGGACCGATGTGGGGTAACAAGAAGCCGGATACGCCGCAAGCAGCGCAGCCGGAAATAAAAAATTCACCAGTGAATTTGCCGCCGAAGACTTCTGCGGCAACTTGGGAGGGGACAACCGCAATGAGTACAGATGCTATGCGTCCTTTGGGTGCAACCGCCGATCGCGCGACCGCGCGGCTCGGACCGAGCTTGCACATCAAGGGCGAAATTACCGGAAGTGAAGATCTACTCCTCGAGGGCACGGTCGAAGGGCTTGTGCAGCTTGATGAGCGCAAACTCACCGTCGGCGCATCCGCCAAGGTTACGGCGGATATTATTGCCCGCGAAGTAGTGGTGTACGGCACGGTCAAGGGCAATCTCCGCGCGAAAGACCGCATCGAGATCAAGAAGGACGGCTCGGTGAACGGAGACCTGACCACGGCGCGCATCATGATTGAAGACGGGGCGTATTTCAAAGGATCCATCGAAATCGACAAGTCCGGAGAGAAAGAGTCCGGCAGCAGTGCGTTTTCGCGTTCGACCGCTGCGCCCGCGGGCGCGGGTGTTGGGCCGAAGACGATTTAAGTATCTGTTCCCACCCCAAGTTCTTCCCAAGGACGGCGTTCCGCGGCAAGCGGGACGCCGTTTTATTTTATCCTCAGCTTGGCGTCCACAGTATTTAATAACTTGACAAGTCCTTGACTGATAGCTATGGTGTGGGCGGTTGTCCACTCTCCGGAGGGGTGAACGATCCGGCGAGCGCCCGCCCGCGCTTGTCGGCCCCATTCAGGCACAAGTTCGCTTCGCAGGAGTTAGGCCATGCCGCGAGGCGTGCACAATTCGGCGTTGTTGGTTACGGCCTTCGTGGTTTTCCTCGGGGGTTGCGGGGGTGGGGGGGGAGGGGGAACTCAGCCGCTGCCTCTACGGCCCGATTTCACGATTGGCCTATCCACGACTGCGGTCAGCGTTGCGCAGGGGAGTTCGAGCGCGCCGGTCAGCGTGAGCGTGACCGGCTTAAATGGATTTTCAGGGACCGTGCAGGTGACGCTGGCGGGTGTACCGGCGGGTGTGAGCAGCAATCCAGCGAGTCCGTTTTCCGCGAGCGTGGGGCAGCCGGTTTCCGTAATTATCGGGGTGTCGCCGAACGCGGCCACCGGGCAGTTCAATATTTCGGCCCAGGCAACAAGCGGCTCTCTCTCCCACTCCGCTCCATTTTCTCTGACCATTCAGGCCGGTGTCGCCTTTAACCTGCCGCGCTCCACATTTCTGCGCAACGATTCGGTCGCCGCAGTGGATCTACCTGCCGGGGAACCGCGACGGCGGCAGATTGTTTATGACGTGAGTGGCAAGCGCCTGTTTGTGGCCAATCCGGCGATGAATCGCGTGGAGGTTTATGCGGACGCGAATCCCATCCTGCAGTCGGTGATTGATGCGCCGGGAGCCTGCAGCATGGATTTGTCTGGAGACGGCGGGACGTTGTGGGTGGGGACGAGTACGGAAGAACTTCTCGCCGTGTCCACGAGCAGCTTGCAAGTGGTTGCGCGCTATCCGATGGCCGGAATTTCGCCGATTCCCGGTGTGGTGTTCAACCGGCCGCGGGAAGCGCTGGCGCTCGGAAGCGGCAAACTCGCTTTGAGGTTGCGGCAGTCCTCGGCGAGTGAATCGCTGCTGGCGCTTTGGGATCCCGCTTCGAACACGGCGACGGATTTGACTTCCCGGGCACCCACCGTTTTTCAGAATGGCCTGGGCGTCATGGTGCGGTCCGGAGACAGGACACTTTTGCTGTCCGCGGCGAATGATGCAAGCGGCGAAGCGGTTGTACTCGATGGAAATGGCAACCTGGTTGGCGGGCCGCAAGCACTTGGCGCCGGTAACATCATCAGCGTCGCCGCAAATTCGAACGGCAGTCGGTTTGCCGCGGTGATTAATTCGGCCGGCGGGCAACAGGTTACACTTTTCGACGGATTGCTGAATTCACTGGGAAGCTACTCCGCGACAAATGCGGCGGGGATAGTTTTTTCGCGCGACGGCCAGACGCTGTATGTTGCAGAAGTTTTCGGGAACGGCCGCGTGGTCACCGCGCTCAGCACCAGCGGCCTGCAGAAACTCGGGCAGATTTCGGATCTGGCGGTGCAGGGAATTCCCACGGCCATTGAAGAGATTGACGATTCGCAACTGGCCTGGGGGCGCGGGAATCGCGGAGTTGGGGTGATTGACGTTTCCTCGCCGGGCGTGCTTCCGCTGCCAGTACCGTCGCTCGCGAATGCTCCGGCGGTTTTGCCGGCGGAAGGACCAAACGCGGGCGGGACACCGCTCTCTATCAGCGGGTCGAATTTTTCTTCGGGGGCGCAGATTCGTTTCGGGACGCAAACTCCGGTCGCCGCAACCGTGGTGAGCGGCACGCAGATGCAAGTGAGTTCACCTACAAGCGCTGCGAGTGGAGCGGTGAACGTGACCGCTTATTTTTCGAACGGCTGGGTGGCCGGAGCACCGGAGGGATTCAGTTACGGGCCGAGCGTGCAGGCGATTTTGCCGAATGCCAGCTCATCCGCGGGCGGGGATACGATTTATCTTCTTGGGCAGGGATTCGGCAGCAGCACGGGCGGAATCGCGGTGATAATTGGAGGCCAGTCCGCAACTGTGCAGAAGGTTGAGGCTCTGCCGGCTTTTTCGGCGACGCTTTCATTGGACGCTTCGTATCCATTCCCGATCGAGCGCATAACGCTGACTACTCCACCAGGTATGGCGGGCAAGGTCGATATTTCGCTGACTACGCCTTCGGGAAAGTTAACGCTGGCCAAATCTTTTCAATATCTGGCCGGCAGCCGCACGTACGCGAATCCGAGCCTTCACAAATTTATTCTGTACGACCAGGGGCGCCAACAACTTTATCTCTCGGCCACGGATCACGTGGATGTCTTTGACCTGAATGCGCAGGTTTTTCGCAGCCCACTGGCGCCGCCACCGAACGGGCCGCCACCGAACGCGGGTCTTCGCGGAATGGCGCTCACGCCGGACAACACTCAGTTGATTGTGGCGGATTTTGGAGCGCAACAGGTGTACCTGATCAATCCGGATGGCGGCGCGAATAACGGAACAAACGTTTTGGTCGGAGGCGTCGCGGGATTCCTGAATTCCGGCCCGTCGCGTGTGGCCGCCACCAGCGCGCAAAGCGTGTTCGTGGGGTTGAGCGGCGAAGGCGGAACCGCGAATGCATGCAACACTTGCCTCGGGCAGATGAATTTGATGGCGTTTCCGCCCACATACCAACCCGCGCCGCAGCCGCAGGTAACCTCGATTACGGGAGCGCCGCTGCTTGAAGCCGATCATGGCGGCGACGCGGTGTATCTTGCGTTCGGGAGTTCACCGGGAGGGCCGGTGGCGTCGTGGTCCGCATCTGCGCCGAACTCGTTCACGGTTTCCACGGCGAAGGATTTTTCGACTGACCTGACCGCGGCCGCGGACGGTACGATGTTCGCCATTCGCTCGAGGGGGGCAACGGAAATTCGCGGAGCGGATTTGACGCTGGCAGCGCTGGCTACTTCCGCGGAACTTGAAACGATTCCCAATCGAGTCGCCGTGCCTGGCGCGGCGCTGCATCCTTCGGGCGCGCTGCTCTACGAGCCGTTTCTGGATGGCGCGCCGCCGCCGGCTCCGCCGGCCGTGGGAATTCGTGGCGGAATTGATATTCGGGACGCGCATAGCGGGCGTCTGCGTTTGCGCGTTTACCTGCCGGAACCTTTTGCGATGCTTTCCACCGATGTCGACGGGCTTCATGGGGTGTTTCTCACCGTTGACGAAAATGGCCAGCGGCTTTTTGCGCTGACAAATTCTGGTGTCACCGTTTTGCAGCTTTCGAGCGTGCCGCTGGGGATTGGAAGCGTTGCGCCCGCGGCGGGGCCCGCATCGGGGGGAACAAGCATCACAGTTCGCGGGAGCGGATTTCAGCCCGGAACAAAAGCCACGCTTGGCGGAAAAGCGTTGACGGTGGCCTTCAAAGACCAAAATACTCTGAGTTTCACCGCGCCGGCGCTTGCATCCGGAGCGCAGCAGTTGGTCCTTTTAAATCCCGACGGCGAAAGCGTTTCGCTGGACGCGGCGTTCGTTGCGCAATAAGCTTCTTTTTTAACTATTCGGTTGCAGCCTTCATCCAAGCACTGGATGGCTCGATTGACATTCGAGCCGAAACGCAGCGCACAAGCGAAAGCAGATCCCTCACCCCGCAAAAAGCGCCCATCGCAAAATTCGCTCAGGGCAAGCGGGGATTCGGGATGACGGCGGGGTGGGAACATAGGAAGTCAACAACGACACACTGGGTCCAAAGCAAGCCGCACGTTACTTCAGATTGAGAGGAAAATCAGATGGATCTTGGGCTAAAAGGAAAGATTGCTGTTGTCAGCGGATCCACGGCTGGAATTGGGCTTGCAATTGCGGCCACACTGGCGGCGGAAGGCGCTCATGTAGTTTTGAATGGCCGGACGGATGAGCGCGTCACGTCCGCGGTCGACTCCATCCTGAAAAAGCATAAGGGTGCGCAGGTGCGGGGCGTGGCTGCGGATCTGGGGAATGCGGAGGGAGTGACGAAATTCCTGCGCCAGGTGCCGGAAGCGGACGTGCTCATCAACAATCTGGGAATTTTCGAAGTGAAACCTTTTGCGGATATTCCGGACTCCGACTGGCTGCGTTTTTTTGAGGTGAACGTGATGAGCGGCGTGCGGCTGACGCGCCACTATCTGGCTGGAATGAGGCGCAAGAGCTGGGGACGCGTGATTTTCATTTCCAGCGAATCGGCGCAACAAATTCCGGCGGAGATGATTCATTACGGAATGACGAAAACCGCGCAAGTTTCCATCGCGCGCGGGGTTGCGCAAACCGTTGCTGGGACGGGCGTGACGGTGAATTCAGTGCTTGTCGGGCCGACCGCTTCCGAGGGTGTCGGCACGTTTGTAAAGGATTTTGCCCGTCAGCAGGGCATCAGCGAGGCAGAGTTTGAGAAACAGTTTTTCGTGAATGTTCGCCCGAGCTCCTTATTGAAGCGATTTGAAACGCCGGAGGAAGTCGGCGGCGTGGTGGCTTTCGTAGCCAGCGCGCAGGCCGCGGTGATCAACGGAGCCGCGATCCGCGCGGAGGGCGGCGTGGTGACAAGCATTCTCTGAGGTTGGCGGTTTAGGCGCGCAGGAAATCCGGGCGCCAGTTCTGCACCATCTGCTTGATGGCTCTGCCTTCCTTGATGTTGCCGGTAAGCACCTTTCGCGCCAGCGCCGGAAGTTCCGCATCGCCCGCGAAGCGCATGGCCACCAGTTGGCCGCTGGTGAACTCCGGAATCCGGGGTTTCAGATCATCGGGCAGCAGTTTCTCCAGCCGCATGCGTTCTTCCAGGCGTATCACGCGGTCCTGCACCTTCAACGCGAAAAGCCTTGCATAGAACATCAGCATCAGCACCGCCGCCGCCGTGAGAACACTGATAAATGCGTCCAATGAAAATCCAGCCACTCGCCAGCGGTAGATCGACCAGCCGAAATTCAGCGCCATCACCGGCATCACGAAATAATGAAAGCCCGGCACCCAGCGCACGTGATTCGAGAAATTCTGCTCAGCCATGTCAGTGGTTCCTCCGTCCCTGATTTTTATTTTTGCTCCTGACCGTTCGGCCAGTTATCAACTCGGCGCTCGGCGGCCACTTGCCTAAGCCGAGCGGTTCTGAAAAATGCACAATTTGAGGATAGCCGCGGAGCCTGCGGCGGGAAGGCGCCATGTCAAACCTCAGTTTTGCGCGGATCATGTACGGCACAAGCCAGGAAGCTCATTCGCCGATGTTCGGTGCGGCGTCCAATTTCCCGTCCACAATTCAGAACGCGGAAAGTGTCGCTTCCCGGGTCTCGGCCCGTGAACCGCATGGCGCTACGGTTGAGAGCATTCTACACAAGTTGTGGATGGCGCTCTCTGAAAAGTAATACTACCCGCGATTCGAGCCGTTCCAGCAATTG
>Ga0210400_10000920_pt1 | contig 30494 bp, 22 predicted proteins | sample IncBWH26MmetaG_FD_155456 | JGI IMG/M metagenome (GOLD analysis project Ga0210400, IMG submission 155456) | Forest soil microbial communities from Barre Woods Harvard Forest LTER site, Petersham, Massachusetts, United States - Inc-BW-H-26-M | ecosystem: Environmental > Terrestrial > Soil >... | reverse complement strand
ATCTGTTCCCTTGGAATAGCGCGCCTCCATATCGGTCGCGGCGTAGTAAATGCCGGCGCCTTCGAATTCGGTAAGTCTGGCGATCGGGAGCCGGCGATATTGCACTCCGGTCGCCACCACCACTGCTTTGGCGCGAACGCGCTGGCCGTTATCGAATGTGGCGCAGAAGCTCGCATCTTCGAGCCTCTCAAGAAACGCTACCCGCCGCGGCATCGCGAAACGCGTGCCGAATTTCATTGCTTGTACTTCTCCGCGCCAGACCAGGTCGGCGCCGGAGATCCCAGTTGGAAAGCCCATGTAGTTCTCTACTCGGCTCGAGGTTCCGGCTTGACCACCGATCGCAACATCCTCTACGACCAGGGCACGCAAACCTTCGGCACCGGCATACACTGCTGCGGCCACCCCGCCCGGTCCGCCGCCCACGATTAACACGTCGAATACCTCGTTGTCCGCGAAATCAAGATTGAGGCCGAGGAGGCGCGCAACCTTGTCGGGGGTCGGATCCGTCACAACGAGATCGCGACCGAAGATAACGCCGGGTACGCCCGGAGCGATGTGGCAGCGACGGGCGAGCGCTTCGGCTTCAGGATTCCCCAGTGGCAACGAGATATACGGAATGTGGTTGCGGCTCGCAAACTCCGCGATGCGGCGCACGTTTCTATCCTGATCTTCGCCGATCAACCGCAAGCTGCTGATCCGTTCTTCGATCTGACGGCGGCGGCGCGCCGAAAACACGGTGATGATAATGTCGGACATCTCAGGAATCTGAGACATCAGGTTCAGTACCGCATCTCGCGGTACCTCTAGCACCCGTGTGTCCCGGACCGCGCGCATCGCCATCGACCAATTGCCGCCGTTCAGCAGGGAGATCTCGCCCATGAACTGTGTCGGGCCCATCGTGGAGGGTAAATGACGTTCGTCGGTGAACGGATTCACTACCTCGATTTCACCTTCCTCGACATACACGAAACGATCCACGGATTGACCGGGCCGCGTGAGAAACGTGCCCGCAGGATAGCGGGCAACAGCACCGGCCTTGCGCAATGCTTCGACGTGAGCCGGGGCGAGCGGAGTACGCTGCATCTGATTTAAATCGCCGCCGATTGTTTCCATGATTCTGCTCGTCCTTTATGCGCTAACGGGTGGGGGATCGCAGAGCCGGAAACGCCAAGCAAGTTGCGAGCCTGCAGGATGCGTTTGATTGCATTCGGCAGCAGCCGGTCGAAGGGGTAGGGTATTATACCGTACCAATCCCGTTGTGCCACGCGCCGAATCAATCGGGATCGTAACGTCGGCGGGGCGCCAGCGCCGGGTCGGTGCCCGAGCGATACAGGCGGCGCACTGCCGCGAAATGCGCGTCGTGAATTTGTCGATCGAAAAAAGACCACGGTTCACTCGCCTGAAGCATCGGCACGGCTGCCGTCAGCATGACACGAGAACGGGTCAATGCTTGGGCGGCCTCGTCAAACCGGTTGTTTCGCATGGCACTGCCGATTTGGTGCACGCCCAGCACGAGATACCTGAGCGCATCGCGCGCTCTCGTGCGTTCCTCTACTCCGGCGGTGACGATGGAGTTCTTGCTCTCCGGAAACTGCTCTGTCAAATCGCGCAACTCGCGGTCAACGGTGTCCAAGGTCATCGCGGCGATGACCACATTGTGGTCGGGCAGTGCGGTGTCCAGCACGTTCAGGAAATCGGATATTTCCTTGACACGCGCTTCGATGCTGTCCGCAAGCAGCGCCTGCTCGCCGTCGCCGATCGCCTCAAGGTAAGCGACCAAATCCTGCCGGTCCCGAGCTGACAGACCAAGATAAAAAATGCGGTCGAAATGCGCTACCACCTGCGCATAGATGGTGTATCGGCCGTCGTGAAAGTAGGGCGCGTTGAAATTGGCATTCAGCAAGGTCGGCGTCTTGAACAGACCGCCCGAGCCGACATCGTGCTGGCGGTGATCGACAAATGCTCCCAGCGGCTCGTGGCATCCGGCGCAGCTTAGGGTTGGGTTATGCGGGAAGGGCTGGTAAAAAAGTGCCTCGCCATGGCGTTCCGATTCGCTCGTTCGACCTGTGATCTTGCCGCCGGGACCGAGCCGGCGATTGGCCACAAAATCGATGTCTTCGATGTAGGCGACGATCGCGTCGAGGACTTCCGGCGACGGTTCCGCGCCGGCGAACTCATTGACGATGACGTTGTGCACGAAGTCGTGCAGCGACAGGGTTCGTCCGTCGTGGCCGTAGGGTGCGAGCAAATGCGCGCCGCGCAGACTCGGGATGGTGAGCGGATCGAGCACGCCATTGTCGGCTTTTGGATTGAATAGATGTCCGGTGGTGTCAAAGTTACCGGGCCGCGTCGATAGGCCGGGAATATACAGTCTCGGATTCGTGGTGCCGTTGATGTGACAGGTGTTGCAGCTGATGCCTGCGCGGCGGGCGGCGCCGCCCAGAATCAACGGCGAGCTGAATGCCACATCCCCCAGGTTGACCAGATAGGACTTGCGGCCACCGCTGCTTTCGGACCTGAATACTTCGCGCGGCTGGTCAAACGCCTCTTCGCCCAATTCCGTGCCCGCCGGCAGCAAGCTCGCATTTCCGGTGAACTCGGCCGCCGCGCTTCCCGCCAGCGCCGCGAGGGCCGCAATGAGGGCCAGTACCGTCCCAAATGGATAGCGTTTCCCGGCCACGATCAATTACTCAGTTTCCAAGAGCGGGCTTTTCCAGGCCGGACTCTCGAGCCACCAACGCCAGATCATTGACCAGCGATTCGCTCGCATCGCGCAGCCGACCTTGATCGAGTTCCTGCAGTGTCGGCACGGCCACGAGCGTCCGCATGACCGACAGGTCCTTGGAGAGGATTTTCGCGAGTTCGGCATTCCTTCTCTTCGTCAGCGGCGCGAACACGCGCTCGTAGGCGGCTGCGACGGATGCAACGTTGATGCGCATTTCAGCCAGCGAATTGCCGCTGAAAGGCGATTCTCCGCCTTCTGCTTTGTTCTCCCCGATCTCGTATATCAGTTTTGCAATGCCATTCAGCAATCCTTGCGCGGTCAGCCTCGTCGTCCGCAACCGGCGCTCGAACTCCGTGAGGTTGTCAATCAGTTCCTCGGTGGCCGGCAGCACCTGTACGTCATGCGCACCGAAGAGCTTGGCCTCGATCGCGTGGAATCCCTTCTCGGCATCCGGCCATGCGTCGATCTTGCGGTCGAGATCTGGAAAAAACTCATTGGCAATCACCTCCGACGCCTCCCAGCCGCTGCGAGCAGCGAGCCATGAGTGCTGCGCACCGGCGAGATCGCGGGCGGCGATGCGCTCGCTCATGCTCTTGACGGTGTTGAGGCAACTGGAAATCTGCTCCAGAACGTAGGGTCTAAATGCGGCGGCAGGCATCTCGAGCGTCGCTGCATCGCTGGCGAATACTGGCGCCGATGGAGCGAAGATCCCCAGAAACCAGGCCGCGATCGCACCGCCGATGAAGGCGCGCGCTAAAAGTTGATGAGACACGGATTAGAAAATCCCCATTCGAAGTCGATTGCAAAATAGACGCCGTTTACCGCCCTTTCGAACGCGACGGTATTTCATTTGTTTGACAGTTTTATGTCAGTGCCCGCATCGAAAGTCAGTCACAAAACCTTCACGCAAAGTTGGGAATAACGCGCGCGGGGCGATGGTCTGGTGGGTGCAGGTACCGCTATCGGTACACCAACAACATTTCAAACTGAGGGAACCACATGACCTATGAAGCATCGCCCACGCGAAAAACGTTGGCGGGGTTTGCAGCAGCCATCCTCGCTGCGGGCGTCGTCTCAACCGTTGCACAGGCGAGCGAACATGATCGCGACGACGGTTTTAGCAAGCGACCGAACATCAAGCACGTTGTGATCATTTTTCAAGAGAACGCTTCGTTTGACCACTACTTCGGCACTTATCCCGATGCCAAGAACACGGATGGAACGCGCTTCGTGGCCCGCAGCTCAACGCCGTCGGTAAATGGCTTGACCGACGGCAACAGCAAATTTCCGGAACGCGTCAATGTTGGCCTTCACGACTTCAATCCGAACAATCCAGTGGGCGCGCCCACCGGAATGGATCCGAACGGCGCTGCAAATCCATTTCGAATGACTCACGAGCAGGCGATTACCTGTTCCAACAACCACGACTACAAGGGCGAACAGTTGGCCAGTGACAGCGGACTCATGGACCGCTTCCCGCAGCAAAACTTCCAAAACGGCGCCGGCTGTGCCACGGACGGTTCCACGGTCATGGGATATTTCGACGGCAATACCGTCACTGCCATGTGGAATTGGGCGCAGCGATTCGCGATGAGCGACAACTCCTGGGGCACGACGTATGGGCCTTCCACTCCCGGTGCGCTGAACCTCATTTCCGGTCAGACGGCCGGCGCGGTGGTGCATACCTTCACGGGCACCAAAGGGGCTGCCGGGCAGCTGGTCGACAATGTGCAGGCCACATCGATTCCCGACGTGTTCTTCGTCGGGGGAACCAACCCGCAGGTCGCCGCGGATGTGGTCGGTTCGGCAAAGCCCGTTACCGTCCATACCGGTACGCTCACCACCGACCTCGATCCCTACCTGGATGACTGCGGCAATGACAAGGGCGGTACTGCCGCCGGCAAACTCACGGCCGAAATGACCGGAAAGAACGTCGGCGACCTATTGAACGAAAAGGGCGTCACCTGGGGATGGTTTGCCGGCGGCTTCCGCACGGCGGCGGCGGCGAATCCGCAGACGACCGATCCCACGCATCCGTTGTCCGGTGTCAGCAACGATCCGTTCGGATTGCCGTCCTTCGGCGGGGCGGCAAACGATGGTCAAGCTCAAAGCATCGGCGCGGCGACCTTCGCGCCCGCGGTTTGCAACGCAGCCCACGTGCTGCATCCTGACTCGAGCACATCTTTCGACGGCAACGCCGCGATAGTTCATCCGATACGCACCGACTACAATGCGCATCATTCGCCGTTCCAGTACTACGCATCGACGCGCAATCCGCATCACCTGCCGCCGACTTCGGTGGATGCAATCGGTAAGACGGACCAGGCGAACCATCAGTACGACCTGCTGGACTTTTACGCTGCGGTCCGCAACGGTAACCTGCCGGCCGTGTCTTTCCTCAAGGCGATCAATCGCGATGACGGCCATCCGGGCGGGGAATCCGACCCGCTATCGGAGCAGCGTTTTCTGGCTCAGACCATCAACATCCTGCAGCAATCACCGGAGTGGGCGGAAACGGCCGTGTTCATCGCCTGGGACGATTCCGACGGCTGGTACGATCACGCCATGGGCCCGCTGGTCAATCCGTCCGCCGCCGCGGGATTCGACGCAATCAGCGCGGCAAACGGGGGCAGCTGCGGTACGCCAAAGTCCGATGCCATCCAGGGCCGCTGCGGCTTCGGTCCGCGCTTGGTGCTGAACATGGTATCGCCCTGGGCGAAGGTGAACTACGTCGACCACAGCCTGACAGACCAGTCCTCGATCCTGCGATTCATCGAGGACAACTGGAAACTCAACTATATCGACGGGCCTTCGACTCGTGATCCGAGCAATGGCCTGCGTAAGCCGGCGTTCGCTGTCGCCCCTCAGAGGCAGTCCTTCGATGTCGTGACGGGATCGTTCGACAACATGTTCGACGACGAACGGCATCTCGATCGCTTCATCCTCAACCCAGTGACGGGTGCGGTGATCAGAGACGACCGCCGCTGATCCAAGCATCGCCCGCTGCCGGTGGCAAAACCATCGGCAGCGGGTGATTTCGCGCTCGATACGCCCCCCATCGGGGGGATACCCTCCCAAGCCTCTGAGCGACAGCATGCATCCATGGGCTCGATGCGTGATTCATCTCGGGGCGGCAACTTGGTGTTGACTAGAATCCAGCTGGGTCGTTCGATAGCCGTGTGTCTGATCGCCCTGGGATATTGTGCGACGAGTCTCGCCGACGACACCGCGACCATGGCCCGGCCCGGATCGTTGAGCCAGGAGCGCTTGAACTCGGCCGCACAAAACAGCACGGATTTTTTCGTCACGCACGGCAACTATGCACAAACGCGCTATCACGCCGCCGATCGGATCAACACGCAGACGGTCAAGGATCTGAAGCTCGCCTGGACTTTCCAGGTCGATCTCACCGAATCGATCCAGGGCGCGCCGATCGTCTATGACGGCGTAATGTATTTAACCACCTCGTACAACCATCTGTTCGCGGTCGACGCGAAAACCGGCAAAGAGCTGTGGCATTACACGCACGTCTTTGACCCCGCGGTGTCGATCTGCTGTGGTCCGAACAATCGCGGTGTCGCCGCGCTTGGCGATCTGATCTATATGGCCACGCTCGATGCCAAACTCGTCGCACTCAACGCAAAAACCGGCGCGGTTGCGTGGAGCAAGCAGCTCGCCGATCCGCTCAAGGGTTATTCGACGACGGCCGCGCCGACCGCGGTGGGTGGCAAGATATTGATCGGCCTGACCGGTGCGGAATACGGCATCCGCGGCGCGCTCAAGGCGCTGGATGCGAAGAGCGGCGCTGAGGTCTGGACGTTCAACACGACGCCGGCCAATTCGGTTGGTGTGTGGGCGACACATGATGCGACGGGCCTGGATCTGCATCGCGATATCGCTGCGGAGAAGGCGGCACTGGCCAAGCGCGGCGATCCGTACAAAACGCTCGGCGGTTCGATCTGGCAGAACCCGGCGATAGACCTTGCGAACAAGCGGGTCTACTTCGTCGTCGGCAATCCGGCGCCCGACATCGATGGCAGCGTGCGTCCAGGCGATAATTTATATACCGACTCGCTCGTGTCGATCGATCTGGAAACCGGCAAGTACGTCTGCCATCTGCAATATATTCCACACGATATCTGGGATATGGACGCGGTGAGCCCCGCGGTGCTCACGCCGGTTGCGGACCAGGCCGGCAAGAAGATTCCGGGTGTATTGCACGCGGGCAAATCCGGCTATCTGTACGTGCACGACGCGAAGGACTGCAGCCTGATTCGCAGCACGGGACTCGTCGAAGCGAAGAACGAACGTGCGCTGCCGACCAAGGAAGGTGTGGTCATCCGCCCCGGCTTGAACGGCGGCGTGAGCGCAACGCCGCTGGCGATCGATCCGAAGCTCGGCCTGGCCTACGCGCTGACCAATGAATCGGCCTTGAAGTACTACTTTTTCACGAGCACCGAATATCCGAACGGCAAGCTCTGGCTTGGCGGCAGCTTCAAGGGCGCGCCGGAAGAGCCGACCTGGGGCGAGATCGTGGCAACCGACTACAACACCGGCAAGATTCGCTGGAAGGTGAAGAAGCCGTTGCCGATGTTCGGCGGGATTCTGGCAACTGCGGGCGGCCTGATCTTTACCGGCGAAGGCAGCGGCGAATTCGGCGCCTATGACTCGGCCACGGGCAAAGAGTTGTGGAGCTACAAGACCGATGCGGGCGTTAATGCGCCGGCTTCGACTTATATGCTCGATGGCAAGCAGTATGTCGTTGTCGGTGCGGGCGGCAATACGCAATTGGATTACAAGCGTGGCAATAAGTATTACGTGTTCGCCTACTGAGATGGTGACGAGCCGATCAGTCGGTCTTGATGCGAGGCAAGCAATGTCGCAAAGGTCTAAGTTGAGAATCATCGCCTACGGAGCGCTGCTTCTGCTCGCAGGTTTCGCCGGCCCCGGAGTCGCTCAAGCACAAGCAATCGAACAGAAGGTCGCTGTCTGCAAGGCCTGCCATCTGACCGGCACGCTGCAAAGCACGTCGCTGATTCCAAACATCTGGGGGCAGGGCGAGGGCTACACCTACATCCAGCTGCGCGACTTCAAGAGCGGCGCGCGAAATGCGCCGGAAGATGCAGCTATGCGCGGCTTCGTCGCGACAATGAGCGATGCCGACATGCTCGAAATTGCCAGGTACGCGTCGACCCAGCCCTGGCCGAAAGTCGGGCCCATATCGACTGATGCGGCTTTGCTCAAGAAAGGCGCCTACGCTACCGCCCTGGGCGGCTGTGTCGGCTGTCACTTCAACGACTGGAAGGGTTTTAGCGCCAACCCGCGTATTGGCGATCAGAGCACCGCCTATCTGGCGCTCACATTCCGCCAGTTCCGCAGCGGCTCGCGCGCCAATTCACCGGGCATGTCCGATCTGGTGCGCACGCTGGATGAAGGCGATATTGACGCAGTCGCGGCATACCTAAGCGCAGTACAATAATCGCTTGCGCCAACCGACAGGCTCGCTCCGATCCGCGTAGGGGCTTCGTCGGCGCAACCGGCGTTTGACACATATCTAAAATAAATACAACAAGATACAAGAAGTTGGTTATCTAGTTTCGAGTATGCCGGAAAGAGAATTTCGGAAGAGAGGATTCCGGACGATCCCTAAGTGGGTTGGCGTACAGATGGTTGGCCGAAGGAACGGCATACTGAAAGATTGAATCGGGATAGGCGCAGCGATCTTTGCTATTCCTTATCGCCATTGACATCCGTCGCGACTGCGGCGGCCCGAATCCACAGCAACTACAAAGGCCTCCATGTTCGCAAAAGGAAGCGATTCCTTGCTTCTCGACGATGTTCGCAACGCGGACGGCATAATCGAAGGTCCGCGCCAAGAAGCGCTGCGCAAAACAGGCGCTTTGCAGAGCGCCATTTTCAACAGCGCCAACTTTTCGTGTATCGCCACCGATGCGAAGGGGGTCATTCAGATCTTCAACGTCGGCGCCGAGCGGATGCTCGGCTACACGGCCGCCGAAGTGATGAACAAGATCACGCCGGCCGACATCTCCGACCCCCAAGAGCTTATTGCGCGCGCCAAAGCGCTGAGCATCGAACTTGCAACCCCAATCACACCGGGTTTCGAGGCGCTGGTGTTCAAGGCCTCGCGCGAAATCGAAGACATCTACGAGCTGACCTACATCCGCAAGGATGGGAGCCGGTTCCCGGCGGTGGTGTCGGTCACGGCGCTCCGCGACGTGCAGGACACCATCATCGGCTATCTGTTGATCGGCACCGACAACACGGCGCGCCAGTTGGTTGAGGCGGAGCGGGCACTGCTTGGCCGGGCACTGCAGGATAAGAACGCCGAACTCGAGAGCGCGAAATCCGTTGCGGAAAAAGCCAACCTCGCGAAATCGGATTTCTTGTCCCGCATGAGTCATGAGCTGCGCACGCCGCTCAGTGCGATTCTCGGTTTTGCCCAACTCATGGAATCCGGTTCGCCGCCGCCCACAGTCTCCCAGAAGCGAAGCATCGATCAGATTCTGCAGGGCGGCTGGTACTTGTTGGACCTTATCAACGAAATCCTCGATCTCGCGCTGATCGAGTCCGGCAAGTTGTCGTTGTCGCTGGAATCCATATCGCTGGCCGAAGTCTTGCGCGAATGTCATGAGATGATAGAACCGCAGGCGCAAAAGCGCAGCATCAGCCTCACCTTTCCTCAATTCGACACGCCATACTTGGTCCGGGCCGACCGGACCCGGATGAAGCAAGTGTTCATCAATCTCCTGTCCAACGCGATCAAGTACAACAGAGTAGGCGGATCGGTTGTGGTGGACCACATCACGAGCATCCCGGGACGCATACGCATTTGTGTCAGGGACAGCGGCGAGGGATTGACTGCCGAAAAAATGACCCAGCTTTTCCAGCCGTTCAATCGTCTCGGACAAGAGGCGAACGGCGAGGAAGGCACCGGCATCGGCCTGGTGACGACCAAGCGGCTGATCGAGTTGATGGGGGGCAGCATCGGCGCGGAAAGTACTGTCGGGACCGGCAGCATCTTCTGGATCGAATTGAGTCTGTCAACTGAACTGCAACCTGTTCGCGACACCGCCATGTCTTTAGCCGCCGCGCATGCGCCAATCCAAATCGACGCGTCGCTGCTGCGTACTCTGCTCTATGTAGAGGACAACCCAGCCAATCTGATGTTGATCGAGGATCTCATCGCGCGGCGGCCCGATATCCGCTTGCTGAGTGCGCGGGACGGAAACCGCGGCGTCGAGATTGCGCGCAACTCCCGGCCGGATGTCATCCTCATGGATATCAATCTGCCGGGTATCAGCGGTATCCAAGCGCTGGGAATCCTCGCTGCGGATCCGGCCACCGCGCACATTCCAGTGATTGCGCTCAGTGCCAATGCCATACCCCGCGATATTGAGAAGGGCCTCGAGGCAGGATTCTTCCGTTATCTAACCAAGCCGATAAAGGTCAAAGAACTCATGCAGACGCTGGACCTAGCCCTGGAGCACGCAAAGGCTCAATCGGGTCGCGTCCGGCGGAAGGGACTGGAACAATGATAAACGGCACGGATATTCTCAACGCCAGGATACTCATTGTCGACGATCGAGAGGCCAATGTCAGTTTGGTGGCTCAGATATTGAATGAGGATGGCTATACAGACGTTTCCACAACGACGAATTCGGTGGAAGTCTGTGCACTTCATCGGAAAAATCGTTACGACTTGATTGTGCTCGATTTGCAGATGCCTGGCATGGATGGCTTCGAGGTGATGGATGGCCTAAAAGCAGACGGATCTGAAGACTACCTTCCGGTGATCGCACTCACTGCACAACCCGCCCATAAACGCCGTGCCCTGCAGGCCGGTGCCAGGGATTTCATCAGCAAACCGTTTGATCTGGTGGACGTGACGACGCGCATCCACAATATGTTGGAAGTTCGCCTACTGTACAAAAAGCTCGAGAATTACAACACGGTGCTGGTACAGATGACGTTGCACGACACTACAACGGGGCTGCCGAATCGGAGCCTGTTCAACGATCGACTCATGCATGCAATTGCCCTGGCCAAGCGCCACACTTGGACGCTGGCAGTGATGTTTCTCAACCTGGGTCGCGTCGAACGCATCAATGACATTCACGGCCACGCCGCAGGCGATGGAGTATTGAAGGAAGTGTCAAAACGTCTGTTAGAACACGCTCGAGACGAGGATACCGTGTGCCGCAACGGCGGCGATGAATTCCTGTACCTAGTGATGAACCCAGGAGGCAATGAGAACATCGAACGGATTGCGGGGGAACTATTGAAGTCTATTGGGCAGCCCATTGACATGGGTGACCTGCAGCCCGTCATCCACGCGAGCGTCGGCATTGCCGTTTATCCCGGCGACGGTACGAGCGAAGATCAATTGGTAAGAAACGCCGACACCGCCATGTATCGCGCCAAAAAAGCTGGGGTCGGCTTTGTTTTTTTTCACGCCTTGGAAATAGAAGGGGCCTCTGCCCGAGAGTCATTTCCCCGGGCAGCTCTTTCCGGTTAGGGGCGAACGCCCGACGACCGTATCAGCCGTCCCACGATCCATACTGGAGCGTGTCCGCTAGCCGAGCATCCTGGTATAGGTCTTTTTTGCCTCCGCGTAACATGTGCAGGCGGCGGCTTTCAGGCCACGCCGATCCAGAATTGTAACGTTCCCGCGGACGTACTGGATCAACCTGGCCTTCTGCAGCAAACCGGCTGCGGCCGTCACTCCCTCGCGGCGCACGCCGAGCATCAAGGACATGAATTCATGGGTAATATAAAAACGATCTGCATGCGCGCGATCGCTGGTCATCAATAACCATCGGGCAAGTCTCGCGCCAATGACATGGAAATGCGTGCAGCCCGCCGTCTGCGCCACCTGGCGCAAGGTGACGTAGAGGTAACGGCTCGCCATACGCCGCAGAGGCAGGCTGCGCTCGAGTTCGCGGCAAAAAGGCGCCGCCTTGATTCGCCACGCCGTGCCCGGACCCTGCACGAGTGCCCGCTGTGGCGCAATATTCACGCCGAGGAGCAGTGAGGTTCCCAGCATTCCTTCATCACCAACGAGCCCAACCTCAAGACTGGCTCGTGCATCGACGGGGGCAATCTGGGAAATAAAGCTGCCGGTGGGGAAAAAAACGTGGCGAATGGGCTCGTCAGGCTCGCAGAGCACATCGGACAGGGTGAGCTCGAGGTGTTCGCAATGCTCGAGCAGGCGGTCGCGATCGCGACGAGGCAATGCCTCGATCAAGAGATTCTTCATATCGCCTGCGCTTTGGCCGAAAGGGCTGTTTCTTACCTGCAAGCACAACCACCCAGACTGCAGTTGTGTCCTGCGATCGGATCATCTCTCCCGGCTCTATGCGCAGCAGGTCATCAACCTTGCTCGACCGTGGCAATCGCCAAGGGAATGTAGCACATCTGCACAACGCCGCGGCGCGGATGTCAGGATTGATCGTACTTGGCGCGCGGGAGCGAACGGTAGAGCATACGGCGGCATGCAATGAGATCGTATCCACCAGTGAAAAGGAGGCTTCAATGTTTAAGAAACAATCCATTGTCGCATTGACGATCGGGATCGGCTGTTCGCTGACGGCAGCGGGTGGCGATTCCTTGGTGAGATTCAAGGGCGGGATAGGCGTGATTCCGGTATCGAGCGCAGCGGGTGTCGCGAATGCCGATGGCAGTTCGCCGAATGTGATCCGAAATGTCGTGCGTGGAATAAACCCTCCCGGTCAGATTTGGGTGATCGCCGATCTGCGCGCCGACATTTCGGTCGATGGGCATATCAGGGTCAATGGCAAGGGTTTGTTGCTGGCCGGCGGCAACGCCATCGGCGGCAACGGCGCACAGAGCGTGTTTGCAACATTGATTTGTGAAGCGGTACCGCCATTTACCTTGCACAACACGACTTTGACTGGCGTTCCGCTCGAGCAGGACGGCGATTTCGAGATCGATGACGTTTTGACGCCCGTTCCGACAGAGTGTGCAAGTCCGGTACTGCTGATCCGCAATGTAGGCGGCGCGTGGTTCGCGGCGGGGATCCCGGATGTGGAGACACACCACCACTAATCCGCAAGGCAAAAAGATCCGCAAGGCAAAAAGATCCCGCTCGGGGGCCCCCGAGCGGGATCTTGCCATAAGCGTCTTTGCGCTAGGAACTGGCATTCCGACTCGGGGCTGCGTCAGCCGCGCGAGTTTGATCGGCCCGCGGCTTAAGTGTGCGCCACGCCGCCGCCGCCGGCAGCATCGCCGTAAGCGTATCGTCGCGCCGCCAAAAGTGATGGAAGAGCGCGGCTGATACATGAAGCGCAATGAGACCGAGCAAAGAGAAGCCGACAGCCTTATGAGCGGTCAACAGCTGTTGGGCGAGCGGGCGATTCTTCCCGATCAACGCTGGCAATTGTCCGATGAAGAACAAGTTCACCTGATCACCATGAGCGTTTGTCTGCAGAATTCCCAGAATCGGCTGCGCCAGAAGGAGGGCGTAGAGGGCGTATTCGCTCGCCATCGCCGCGACTCTCATTGTTTGCGACATCCCGCTCGGCCAATCAGGATATTTGGCAAAGTGACGCCATGCCAGGCGGAAAAGTGTCACGACCCAGACAGTCAGACCGACAGATCGATGAAATTGCAGAAAGGCTGTGTGCAAGGCACGGGACGTGGCGAGATCGATGGAAAACGCGAGTACAAATGCGGACAGCATGAGGCCGGCGGTCAACCAGTGCATCAGTCGCGTAGCCTGATCAAACACCCCTCGTTTTGATTTGCCGACCGCGCGCATCGTTTGTCTCCTCAAATAAATTGGTGCCGTATTGTCGTGGCGTGGAATGCGCGAATAGCGCCAACATAATTAACTCGCTGCCGTGAGTAAGACTCTTGACGAGCGGTTTTTATTCCACCGTTTCGTCGCGCTCGCGCCGTAATTGCATTCCAACGGATTCGTGCCAACTATTTCGACGCCGCAGGGTACTCATGCGCGTGATAGTCGTTCGTTAATGGAATGGAGAGTACTCATGAATTTGCATCGTAGTAGAGGCAGTCGCGCAGTTGCTTCGGTTGGTTTTTGTGTCGCTTGCCTTGGCATCGTCGTAGCGTGTGGCGGCGGCGGAGGAGGCGGGAGCAATCAATCGATGATGTCGGCTTCGGGCACGACATTCGCCGATACGGCATTGGTCTCCAATAAGGCTGAGGTCGTGGCTACCGCAGCGACAATTGATGCCAACTTGCAGAACCCGTGGGGGATTGCCGTGGCGCCGGGCGCGCCTTTTTGGATTTCGGACAACAACAGTAATTTGACAACGCTGTATAGCGGCGCCGGCGTCCAGGAGACGCAAAATATTACCGGTTCTGCGGGGACAGGGATCGCCATTCCCGCTTCAGCCGCGGGCGTGCAGGCCAATCCAACGGGTCAAGTTTTCAATGGCACCGGCGGCTTCTCAATTCCCACATCCAAGGGCCAAGAGACGGCACTCTTTATCTTTGACGGCGAGGGCGGATTGATTTCTGCTTGGGCACAGGACAGCGGCGCCAGCGCGGTCACGGCGTATGACGATGGCATCATCAACGGTCCGAATCATGCCGTGTACAAGGGCCTGGCGATCGGTGCGGTGGGCGGAGCAACTTATCTCTACGCAACGGATTTGCACAATAATAAAGTCGACGTGTTCGATACGAACTTTTCAAAGCCTGCCGCCATGCAGGGCAAATTCGTTGACCCCAATCTTCCGTCCGGTTTCGTGCCATTTGGCATAACCGCGCTCAACGGCCAGCTATACGTCACCTTCGCCAAACAAGATTCTGCCATGCATGACGAAATCACCGGCATCGGACTTGGCTACGTCGACATCTTCGATTTCAGCGGTAACTTGATTAATCAATTTGCGTCGGCCGGAGCCCTTAACGCGCCATGGGGAATCGCAATCGCACCCGCGGGGTTCGGGTCTCTCCAAGGCGACTTGTTGATCGGCAATTTTGGCGACGGAACGATAAACATTTTCTCGCCGAATGGAGCGTCGCTGGCTACATCCAAAGGGGCACTGATGGCGGCCAATGGCCAGCCTCTGACCTTTCCCGGCCTGTGGTCGCTCACATTTGGAAACGGCGACGCTGATAAGCCAATTACCACGCTATTCTATACGGCAGGCTTCGCAAGCCAGACAGACGGGGTATTCGGAAGCATCACAGCTACGATGACTCCTCAAGGCGGCTACTGATAGACAGATCGGCAGCAGCGCCACACTCCCGCGGATCGCCGCGGGAGTGCCATTGCCCGCCACCTTGCCTGCACCGCGCGTCGCTTGTCGTAGTCCACAGCGGTGCTCAATCAGAATGGTCGGTACGGAGCACCTTGGCAATCGCCGCGATGGTATTCCAGTTGCGCGTGGTCACTGAGACACCGTAGAGACGGTCCAGTGCACCGAGGAATCCGATGACCTTCATGTGGCGCCGGTACATTCCGATGACGAATCGGTTTTGTCTCGTGAGGATTTTCATCAGCCATGGGCCCTGAGGCGGGAATCGCATCGGCGTTGACGGCATCAGGCGAGGGCGCCGGGACAGCACGCTGACAAAGCGGACATCACCCGGTCGCAGCGAATGACCCTCAAAAGGATTCTTCGAAATTAGACCTGCAATGTCGCGGCCCTGGCAAACAACGATCTCGGCGACGAACGGAAGTTTGCGTGCCACTTCGGCGCGTGCTTGGGCCTGGGTCATTGGCTGACGCAGGACTAACGTGCCCGCCGCGCCAATATTGACGGCACCCAGGTGCTGCAGTGCTTCGGCCAGCCTGGTCGGTCGGAAAGTCCGGTGGCCTCCGACGTTGACGCCTCTCAGAAAAACGACGAGTGCCACTCGATTTCCCTCAACGAGTCCGCCCGGGGGGAGACATTCTACCGCGCTACGCCCTCCAAGCCCGTTTGTCATAGTGCGGGAAATGGTGCTCATTGAGCCGCGCATACCTGGAAAACTGCACCGTAATGAGGGACCCGTCACGGGCGACACCTCTGTAAACTTCTAGAGTGGCCCCTCGCTCTATCCACGAACACCGACGGGGTTCAGCTATGGGCATTCTGATCATCGGCTCGATGACCCGCGCGGCGCGAGTAAAACTGCGCGCCCTTGCTTACGTCGCCGTCGCTCTTTTCTTCAGTGCCGGGGGCGCAATTCTTCCCGCCGCGGCCGACAATGGGGCTCTGTACGTGGCCCCGGGCCCCTCAACGCTGTTCGCTCCAGAGGTGATAAGGCGCAATCAAGAACAGCTTGCGGGGACGGCGAGAAAATTGGGCGACCTCATTGGCAACTCGCTCAAATCTCCAACCAGCCACGCCACCGACCTTGTCGTCACGACCAAGTGCGGACACTACCTCTACGCGAGTATTTCCTTTGCGGACGGGACCGTCAAAACACTCAACTTAGGCAACGCCGCGGCAAGTCAAGGCGACATGGACAAGGCGAAGGCGGCCATCCCAATATTGCGCATCGTTGAAGAAGCCGGCTGTGACCACTGACGGAACGCTAAATGCTACCATCGGCTGATGACGTCGGACCCGATCGAAGCCTGGCACAGCATCGTCAAAAAACGCGATGCTCAGGCGCTTGACGAGATCCTTGCCGACGAAGCGGTATTCCATTCGCCCGTAGTGCACACGCCGCAAGTCGGCAAGCCCATCACAAAGAAGTATCTGACAGCCGCCTTCGGCGTGTTTTTCAATGAATCATTTCGATACGTGCGTGAATTGCAGGGCAATCGAGACGCCGTGCTCGAGTTCGAGGTTGAGCTGGATGGAATCAAGGTCAATGGCATCGACATGATCAAATGGAACGACGCCGGCAAGATCACCGAATTCAAGGTGATGCTTCGCCCATTGAAGGCAGTGAACCTGATTCACCAGAAAATGGCGCAAGCCCTTCAAGCGGAGGCGGGGAATGATCGACGCGGATAGCGAGTTCGCGCGTTCCGCTACCGCACGCCGCCGTTACCCGGCGAAATCACTCTGCCCAAGTCAGACGCACGGCTGAGACGATCGAATAAATCGAAGGCCAGACGCGAAATCCGAGTGATTGCCTCCTCGCCGGCACGCTCATTTGCGAGATACGTGGTCATGATACAAATCACGTAGGGGCGATTCTTGAGAAACACGACGCCGGAATCGTTGCGTACCCCCTCGAGTTCGCCCGGTTTGTTCGCAATTTTGAGGTCCGCCGGCAGATCGCGCGGTATCCAGCTATCCTTTTTGGTCGCCAGGACGTTGAAGAAATCATCGAGCAGCGGCGGTCCGATCACCTTGCCCCGGTAGAGCTGCTCAAGCAGCCCCATCATCTCGCGCGGGGTGGAAATATTCTCCCTGCCTTGAGCCGCGGCCTGAAGATCCATCATCTTGCGGCGCAGCTGCGTGTGCGCAAGGCCCAGCGATTCCGTCAAGCGCACGACGTTGTCCATGCCAACGCGATCGATGAGAACGTTGGTGGCCGAGTTGTCGCTCACCGCCACCATGATCGTCGCGAGATCACGATTCGTGAGAGTAGAGACTTCAGGTGTGAGGCCGCCAAGGATCGAGCTATCGGGAACGATGTCCGCAGCGCGAATCACATAGCGGTCTGTTAATGTCGCCTTGCCGCTCGCGCCGCGCGCCGACTGCTGCGCCTGATGGTAAAGCTCCGCGAGCACCGCGATCTTGATGGAACTCGCCTGCGGAAATACTTCGTCCGGACGGATCAGGAGTTTCTGTCCGGAGTTCAAGTCCAAGACAGCAACACCCATGACGCCGTCGAGCTGCAGCTCCACCTCGACAAGCGCCTCCCGCAAGTGATCCCACAGCACCTGCTGTTTGGCGTTGAGCGGCGTATCCGCGGCGTGCACCGTCGCCGACGCTAGAAAAAACATGACAACTAGCCGGATGAGCATCCTAAGCACCTCACTGCATACGTCGCTGGCTGCGCTTCAGTGCCGGCGGCCGCTAGCGAGAGGGCGCGTCCACAGCGAACAACTGCGTTTCAATGTTCTGAAATGCCTTGAACTCGAGCGCGTTGCCCGTGGGATCGAGGAAGAACATCGTCGACTGCTCGCCGGCTTGGCCTTTGAATCGCGTATACGGCTCGATGACGAATTCGACGTTGTGGCGCCGCACGCGTTCGGCCAACTCGGCCCACTGCGCCGGCCTGAGCACCACGCCGCAATGAGGCACCGGAACCCCCTGTCCGTCGACCGGGTTGAAATGGCTTGCCAGCTTGCCGTGAGAACCCAGATGGGGATTCAGGTGGCATACGAACTGATGGCCGTAGAGGTTGAAGTCCACCCATTGCACGGCGCTGCGGCCTTCGCTGCAGCCGAGAACATCTCCGTAGAAACGGCGTGCTTCGGCGATATCGCGCACTTGAACCGCGATGTGAAATGGTGTCAGTGGCGCGCTCATGGATTTGAAGTCTAGCAGCAAGGCAGCGCTTAGGAGGAAATGCCCTCGATCCAGGTGCGCTTGACCTGCAATTCGTCGTCCACGAGCACCAGATTGGCGCGGTAACCCGGCGCAATACGACCGAGTTCGCCGTCCAGCCCAAGGAAGGCCGCGGGATACTCGCTGGCCATGCGCGCCGCCTCGGCTATTCCCAAGTCCAACAACTGCACCGCATTGCGCACGGCGGTGGCCATGTCGAGTGCGGTGCCGGCGAGAGTTCCATTCTCGTCCCGGCACACGCCATTGCTTACATGAATGGTGCGTCCTTGCAGAACAAAACTGGTCGCGGGCGAACCGACGGGCGGCATGGCATCGGTGACCAACATGAATCGGTCATGGCGCTTACAGCGCAACGCGAGCTTGAGCATGACCGGATCGACATGATAGCCGTCGACGATGATGCCGCACCAAGAATTCTGATCGTAGAGCGCGGCTCCGATGATTCCGGGTTCGCGCGGCGCCAGAGGCGCCATGGCATTGAACAAGTGAGTAAAGCCGCGCACTCCGTGCGCGATCGCCGCCGCGGCCTGTGCGTAGCTTGCATCGCTGTGTCCCGCGGAGATCAAGATGCCGCTCGCAGCCAGTTGCGCAATCATGTCGGTGGTCGTCATTTCCGGCGCAAGGGTCAGCACGGTGCGGCCGCCCCGCAAACTGCAAAGCATGGAAATCACGCCGTTGTCCAAACGCCGCAGGTGCTTCGGATCGTGCACACCCCGGCGCGCCCAATTCAGGAACGGGCCTTCGATATGTATGCCGAGCGCGCCGGGCAAGCCCGCATCCAGTGAAGATTGCACGGCGGCGATCGCTTGCCCGATGGTGTCGAGATCATCGCTGATCAGCGTGGGCAGAAAACCCGTGGTGCCGAATTGCCGGTGCGCGGCGCCGATCGCGCGGATCGTCTCCGGACTCGGATCATCATTGAATAGCACGCCGCCGCCGCCGTTGACTTGCACATCGATGAAACCCGGCAGCAAAATCTGTCCGTCAAGATCCACGCGGACGGCGTCGCGACAGCGCGGATCGGCCGCAAGGACGACGGCCTCGATGCGGCCGTCCGTGAGCAGCACGGTCTGTCCGGTCACGATGCGCTCGCCGGCCAGGATCCGGCCGTTCATCAGTGCGCTGCGCACTACACGGTCTCCGTGATCTTGTGCAAGTGCGGCGGTCGATCCGGATTGAGACCGCGGCGCACCGCCAGCGAGGCAATCAGGCGGTAGGCGCTTTGCGTCAACAGGATGGGTGCGAGTTCGGCCGCGGCCTCGATGGCCGGCAACAATATCGAGCCGGCGGCGTTGCCGCCGGCAAGCAGCACCGGAACGCCGCGGCGCGCAAGCTCGATGGCGAGGGCCTCGATTCCCGGCCGCGTGGCATCGTGTTGCGCCAGCAGCAGGGCGGGAAATCCCTTTCGCAAGAGAGTGTAGGGTCCATGTCGAAGCTCAGCACTGCTGAAGGCCTCGGCGTGGATGGCGCAGGTTTCCTTGCACTTGAGGGCCACCTCTTGCGCGGCGCCGAGGCCCAATCCCCGGCCCACCACATAAAGGTTTTCAGCAGACTGGAGCTCCGGCAGGGCCGCCGACCAATCGGCGGCCCAACTCCTGTCCATCAGTTCCGGCAATCGAGCGAGCGCCGAGTCGAGGGCGGCATCCTCGGTCCACGCGGCGACCAGGCGAGCGATCGCCGCCAGCGACGCGAGGTACGATTTCGTGGCCGCGACGCTGCTTTCAGGGCCGGCATTCAAGTCGACCGCGAGATCCGCCGCCGCCATCAAGGGCGAATCGGCGCTGTTGGAGAGCGCCAACACGACGGCGCCGGATGCCTTTGCGGAGGCGACGGATGCCAGCAAGTCCGGGCTGCGTCCCGATTGGGAGATCGCGAGAACCAGGCAACCCCGCACATCTTGCGTGACTCCATAAACGGAACTCACGGATGGCGCGGCGGAAGACGTCAATACTTGCGCATGCGTTTCGATCAAATACTTTGCGTAGGTTGCCGCATGATCGGAGCTGCCGCGCGCCAAAGTGATCACCGCTCGAGGATTTAGCTTGCGCAATTCTGCGCCGAGCGAGCGCATTGACGCTGAGTCGCGCTGCAACTGCGCGCGCACCGCATTGGATGCGTCGGCGGCTTCCGCAAACATGAGCGTCCGCTCTGCCGACCGCGAATGCTCCTCGTTCAAGTGCTCAGCTCCGCGACGAAATCGTAGGTGTCGCCACGGTAGTACGATTGCGAGAATTCTATTGCGCGGCCGTCGGGCAGGGATCCTAATCGTTCCACCAACAGGCCCGCATCGCCGGCCTTCGCCTTCAGCAGTTCCGCTTGGTCAGAACTGATCAGCACCGCGCGCAAGCGCTGCAACGCGCGCACCGGACGATGCCCGGCGCGCTCCAAGGCTTCGTACAGCGATGCATCGACTGCCTCGAGGGAGGGCAGGGCCGAGGCAACGATCGTGGCGTATTCCAACGCCATGGGCGCATCGTCGGCATAGCGAATTCGATTGAAACGAAATACCGGCGTTCCCGGACTCAAGCGCAGGGCCAGTGCTTCCTCGGGCGTCACGGTGCCGGCCGCGCGCTTCAGCCAAACGCTTCGCGGGGTGCGCCCGCGCGCGCGCATGTCCTCGGAGAAGGACGTGAGCATGGCGAAGTTTTTATCGACGCGCGCCGAGACAAAGTTTCCCGCCCCCTGGCGCCTCACCAGAAGTCCGTCGGCAACCAATCCATCCAGCGCTTTGCGCACCGTGATTCTCGATACCGCAAAATCCGTTGCGAGATCGCGTTCCGAGGGCAGCGCGTCGTCCGGGCCCAAAATTCGGCTATCGATGGCCTTTCGCAGCACTCGCTGCAATTCCTGATACAGCGGCAAATTGCCCTGACCATCTAGAGGACCAATGGCTTTCGCAAGGGATGTCATGGGGGCCGCGGGCACTTCCGTAGTGGGCTTAGTCATTGAATAGTACCAAACAAATACCACTTTGAGAACAACAACCATGATCTGTCATAATTAAGCTATTGATTTGTATCATAAAATTGTACTTAGAATTGTATTTATTACGCAGCACTAGCGATTTTTCTAAATTGGTATTATATTGGGTTCAAATTGGTGTGGCATGCAATCGGCATCCACCCGGCGGATGGGGCGGATTCTCAACCAAATTGGTGACAGGACAGGGGGCATCGATATGAATCGGACAGGGGATATCTATATGAATCGGATCGCACTGGCGGTCAAGTCGGCACTGGGAATCGCGATGCTCGTGCCGCCCGGGTTGGTGCTGGCCGCGGCGCCCGATGACAGCACGCTGCAGGAAATCGTCGTCACCGGCATCCGCAAGTCCGTCGAGTTGTCGCTCGAGTCCAAGCGCGACTCGACCGAATTCACCGAAGTGGCGACCGCCGAAGATATCGGCAAGATGTGGGATAAAAACGTCGCCGACTCCCTGGCCCGCTTGCCGGGCATTACCACCAGCGCGGCCGGCGCGAATGAGGGTGGCTTCGATGAAAACGATCGCGTCAGCATGCGCGGCACCAACCCCAGCCTGACGCAGACCCTGATCAACGGCCATAACATCGCCGCCGGCGATTGGTTCGTGCTCGACCAGGTTCAAACGGTCGGCCGCAGCGTCAGCTTCACCTTGCTGCCCTCGGAGATCGTCAGCAAGGTCGTGGTCGAGAAGACCTCGACCGCTTCACTTGTTGAAGGCGGGGTGGCGGGATCGGTCGACATCATCACGCGCAAGCCGCTGGATTTCGGCAAGGAATTCACGCTCGAAGCCTCGGTCGGCGCGGTGTACGCGGACCTGCCCTCGAAGACCGACGGGCAATACAGCGCGCTCGCCGCCTTCAAGAACGATGCCAACAATTTTGGCGTGATGCTGCAGTTATTTTCCGAAACACGTGATTTGCGCCGCGACGGCGTGGAAATCTTGGGCTACGACACCATTGCGCCCGGGAGCGCAGTCGCGACGGCGCACCCGGATCTGGCCAATGTTCAATACCCGACCGAAATCGGCGCCGCGTTTTTCACGCAGAGGCGGCAGAAAAACGGCGGACTGGCCGACATCGAGTTCAAACCGACGGACGATCTCACTTTGGATCTGTCCGCCTTTTCATCGAAGCTGACCGCCACCAACTACAACCGCAATTACCTGATGTGGTCGACCCACTTCGTCAACTTCGGCGCCGGCCAGAGCCCGGACCCCGGCTACGTGGTCCAGAACAATACGTTGACCAAGGCGACCTTCAGCCCGGTCTCCGGCACCCTCTATGGGGTCTACGATCAAATATCACGTCCCGACGAAACCGCCACGGCGAATTTCGTCAACCTCGACACGACTTGGAATGCGGGCAGTGCGTTGAGCTTCTTTGGGCAGGTCGGATATTCCTGGGGCGACGGCAAGACGCCGCACCAAGATGTGTCCGAGACCAACCCCGGATTGGGCAGCGGTGCTGGATATCAGCTCAACGGGATGGGCACTGCGCCGAACTTCAATCTCGGCAATACGGTCAACAACACGCCGACGCCGGGCGGCGTACCGGTGACCTTCGGCTGGATATTCGGTGCCGCCGATATCGATATCAGGGACACGGAGAAATGGGCGAAGATCGACGGCGACTACAAGATCGATAGCGGCGCCTGGAAGGATTTGAAATTCGGTGTGCGCTACCAGGCGCATGACCGCACCTCCCCGACAGGCGTCGCGCAAGGCCCTCTGAACACGAGCACTTCGGCTTACCCGACGACGTTCTCGAATTATCCATCGAACTTCAACACCTTCGGCGGCAATATCCCGACTGGCATCTGGTATTGGACCCCGGCGCAGCTGGCGGCTTACAACAGTCCCGCCAATGTCAACCGCGATCCGATCACGCGCGAGTACTATCAGTATTTGTTTGCGGTGTATGAAAAGGACGCGGCCGCATTCGTGCAAGCGGATTTCAAGGGCGACAATTGGGCCGGGAACGTCGGGGTACGCTACGTCAATACCAAAGAAGACGCCACCAGCTACACGCAGGTGGATCCGAGCACGCCCGGTGCGGTGCTGACGTCGGCTTTCGGACCGTTTGCCGGCATCGAGAGAAAACATACCTACAATGACGTTTTGCCGAGCGCGAATTTCAAACTGGATGTGACTCACGATCTGGTGGCGCGCTTCGCGGCCGCCGAGACGATGACGCGCCCCGATTACTCGGCGCTCGCGGGATTCACCAATCTCACGCCGCCGGGAGTCGCCGGTAGTGTCGGCAGTGGTACGGGCGGCAACCCTGACTTGAAACCGATTCGCTCGACCAACTTGGACGCCGGCCTCGAGTGGTATTTCGCCAAGAGTTCGCTGCTGTCGGCGACCGCGTTCTACATGGACTTGCGCAACTACGTAGGATACGGATCGGAAATCAAATCCTACCAAACCTACGGCTCCATCTGTCCGACTGGCTGCCCGGTGGATTACAACTTGACGGTTCCGGTCAACGCCAAAGGCCGGGTCGACGGCCTGGAGATTGCCTACCAACAGGCGTTCACCGACAACATCGGCTTCATCGGCAACTACACCTACGCAGATGCCAAGCAAACCTCGAATGTGCAGCCCAATCCAGACGGAAGCCCCGGTGACCATCGCTTGGTGGGTGCATCGAAGGACACCTACAATGTGAGCGCCTACTTTGAGAACAAAATGTTCAATGCTCGGGTCGGGTACACATACCGGTCGGCGTTCTACAGCGGCTTGGATCGCAGCACGGCGTTCACGCAGGACGCCATCGGCACTCTGTCGGCCGCGCTGGGATACACCATGAACGATCATTTCTCGATCACGTTGGATGGCATGAACCTGAACAATCCGACGCTCAAGTACTACGCTTTGAACACGACTCAGCCGCGGGCCTTCTACAAGAACGGTTCGCAGTACTACTTGAACTTCCGCTTCAAGCTGTAGGTCGGGTGTCGGCCGTCGCACGAGCCATTCGGGTAAAGTGTGGATCGTGCGACAAGGCCTGAGTTTGGTGCGACAACCACGGGCGGCGGTGCAAACCGCCGCCCGCGTGTTCGCCCTCGCATTGATCACAGCGCTGCCGCTGGCGGCGCAGGGCGGAGTCATCCCGGCGCCGGCCGAGGTCAACCCGGGCAGCGGCTTCTTTCGCGTTGATTCCACGGTCGAACTGCGTGTGCCGCCACGCGATCGCGACGCGGCGGCCGCGGCGCACTACCTGGCTGATTTGTGGGCTCGCACCAATGGGCTGACCCTGGCGATCCATGCGGGCGCCGCCGCAGCAGGGCCGACGATCGAGTTTCGGCGCCGCAGCGGCTTTCGCCCCGAGGCCTATGGGATCGAGGTCACGCCGGGGCGGATCACCGTGAGCGCCAGTTCCTCGCCGGGCTTGTTTTACGGCGCCGTCACGCTGTGGCAACTGCTGCCGGCGGGTGTGAAGGGCGGCGAGATCGCCGCGCAAAGCATCATCGATGCGCCCCGATATCCCTGGCGAGGGCTGATGCTCGACTCGGCGCGGCATTTTCAATCACCCGCCTTCGTACGGTCGATGATCGATTGGATGGCGTGGCACAAGCTCAATGTGCTGCACTGGCATTTGACGGACGATCAGGGCTGGCGCCTGGAGATTCGCCGGTATCCGCGGCTCACAGCGGTGGGCGCGTGGCGCATTCCGGCCGCGGTTCCGGGAGAACCCAGCCCGAAGCCCTACGGCGGCTACTACACCCAACAACAGGTCCGCGAGATTGTCGCTTTTGCGGCGACTCGGCATGTCCAGATCGTTCCGGAAATCGACATGCCAGGCCACGCGCAAGCCGCGCTTGCCGCCTACCCTGAGTTGGGCGCCATCGACAGCCATCCAACACTTCCGGTCTCGCCCAACTGGGGCGTGCATTCGCATCTGTTCAACCTGGAGCCCGCCACGTTCGATTTTTTGCAGAACGTGCTCGACGAAGTCGTGCAATTGTTTCCGTCCCGCTACGTGCACATCGGCGGAGACGAAGCGGTCAAAGACGAATGGATTGCGTCGGCGGCGGTACAGACACGCGCCAGGCAACTCGGCATCAGCGACGCCAACGCCTTGCAGACCTATTTCACTCAAAAAATCGGCGGGTATCTGTCGGCCAAGGGTCGCCGTGCGGTGGGCTGGGACGAAATATTGCAGCCTGGATTGGCAGCCGACGCGGTTGTCATGTCGTGGCACGGCGGCTCCACGGCGCGCGCGGCTGCCCTGCAGGGCAACGATGCCGTGCTGGCGCCGGATCCGGGACTGTATCTCGATCATCGGCAAAGTCCGCTGGCGACCGAGCCGCCCGGGCGCATCGCGATTATTTCCCTGAAAGACGTCTATGGCTTTGAGCCGCATGACGCGGACCTTTCCGAGGCGCAGCGACGGCACATCCTCGGGCTGCAAGCGGATCTGTGGACCGAGCACATGCAAACCGAAGGGCGGGTCGAATGGATGGCGCTGCCGCGGGCAGCGGCGCTGGCCGAAGTGGGTTGGTCGCCGCCGCAAAGAAGCTGGCCGGATTTCCTCAAGAGATTGGCGCCGATGCTCGCCCGTTACCGCGCGTTTGGCATCAACTACGCGGACAGCGTGTTCGGCATCGATCCGCAGTTCGCGGTTGCGGCCGGCGCGATCCGCGTGACACTGTCCAATCTACCCGAGCTCAAAGGCGCCGCCGAGGTGAGCATTCATTACACGCTCGACGGTCGCGAGCCGAGTGCCGCATCAACGCTCTATGCGCACGCCCTCGACTTGCCGCCCGGCACGGAAATTCGCGCCGCGACATTTCTGGGCTCCGAGCAGGTTTCGCGTACGCTGGTGTCGCACGTGGACGCACACACGGGTTGGAGACGCACGAGCCATCAGCTGGAGCTCTGCGGCAACGGTGTTCCGCTGCTGCTCGAACCCAGCGCGGACGCCGGGCCCAATGCACCGTTTGCGGTCGATATCATGAATCCGTGCTGGATCTATCGCGGCGTGGACCTCAGCCGCGGCGCGCGAATCACGGCCGCCGTGGTGGCGCTGCCGTTCAACTATGAATTGGGCGCCGATACCGCCAAGATTCGCATCGGGGATGCACGCAGCGCGGCAGGCGAGCTCGAGGTCCACGTTGATGGATGCGAGACGCCGGCCGTTACGCTGCCGCTCGCGCCTGCGGCGATGCGCGATGGGGTGACGCTTTTGCCGGCAATAAAATTGCCGGTCCTCGCGGGCCGACATGATCTATGCCTTAGGTTTGCCCGTCCGCGCCTCGATCCGTTGTGGGCGCTCGATTGGGCGGAGATTGGGGAGTAGGGCGCTTGCAGGAAATCATGGCACCGTTCGCCGGCTGGTGCGCAGCGCTGGACGAGGTACCCGATGAGGTCTTCGCAGGCCGCATGCTCGGCGATGGTCTCGCGATCGATCCGACCGACGGTGTCGTCCTGGCCCCGTGCGACGGGGAGATCCTAAATTTACCGGCCAGCAGTCATGCCGTCTCGATTCGCACACCGCATGGATTCGAACTGCTGATTCACGTTGGGATAGATACGGTCCGGCTCGGCGGCAGAGGATTTGACGCACGGGTGAAGCCTGGTGCCCGGGTCCGAATGGGCGATGAACTCATTCGTTTCGATCTGGATCTCGTGGCTCGCGCCGCCAAGAGCCTGATGACTCCGATCGTGGTGACTTCGGACGGCGCAGTTCTCAAGAGTCGGCGCGCCTCGGGCGCGATCCGGGCGGGAGAGGTCCTGTTCCTGATCGATGGCGCCGCGCGGCAGGGATCCTCGCTTCCATTGCAGCCAGCTGCGCAGTCGGCCATGCGCGCGCAACACGCCGTGGTAATTGGACTGGCGCACGGCCTGCACGCGCGTCCGGCGGCGATGCTGGCGCGGCGAGCGAAAGGCGTGGGTACGGCGATAACGCTTGGAGCACATGGCCGCACAACCGACGCGCGCAGTGTTGTCGGCATGATGGCGCTCGGTGTACGTTGCGGCGATGAATTGATGATTCAAGCCGACGGCGATGGCGCGCGGCAGGCGATCGCGCAGATCCTGGCCGGCCTGGAGGAAGCGCAGCGCATCGACTCGGCGCACGCATCCGAGCCGGCGCAAGCGCGCGTGGCGGAGCGGGCCGCAAGGTCCGGGGGAGCCGCAAGGTCCGGCGAGGCAGCAAAGTTGGGCGAGTTGGCCGGCATTTGCGCATCGCCCGGCTTTGCCGTGGGCCGCGCGACTCGAATTGAACGGCGCGAGATCGAGGTCGCGGAGCAGGGCCGCGGTGCGCTTCACGAACAGGGCGAGCTCGATCGAGCGCGATCCAATGTGAGACTGAGACTGGAGCGCGTGCGCAACACGGGCGGCGCTGAGCGGCAAGACATCATCGGTGCGCATCTGGAATTTCTGGACGACCCCACGCTCAATGAAAGCGCCGGCGAGCACGTTGCCAACGGCAAGAGCGCCGGCTACGCGTGGCGCGCCGCCACGCGACGATCCATCGCTGCCCTGGAAGCGCTTGACGACTCGCGCTTGCGAGAACGTGCCGATGATCTGCTGGATGTTGAAGCCCACGTCTTGCTCGCCCTGGCCGGTGAGGCACGACCCATGCACCTGCCGCTTCCCGAGCACGCCATATTGCTGGCGGACGATTTATTGCCGTCCGAATTGACGGCGCTCGACCGGCGGCGATTGGCCGCCATCGCCTTGAGCGGCGGGGGCGCCACGTCCCATGTCGCGATTCTGGCCGCGGCCATGGAGATACCGATGTTGATCGGAGTGGGTCAGGCGCTTCGCGACGTGCCGGACGGGCGGACGATTATCGTCGATGCCGACGGCGGCACGCTGCACTATGAACCGAGCCCAGATGCGGTTGCGCGGGCGAAGGTCAACGTCGAGGCCCGGCTCGCGCGCAGCGCCGCGTTGCGCTCGGCAGCCGCTCGAGATGGCCGGTCGCTCGACGGCACACGCATCGAAGTGTTCGCAAACCTGGGCAGCACGGCTGACGCAATCGCCGCCGTCGAAAACGGCGCGGAAGGTTGCGGGCTGCTTCGCACCGAGTTTCTGTTCATTGAGCGGGACACCGCGCCGGCCGAGGAGGAGCAACTGGCCGCTTATCAAAGCATCGCCAATGCCCTGGGGAGCCGTCCCATGATATTGCGCATGATGGACGTAGGCGGCGACAAGCCCCTGCTGTATATGCCGCTGCCTGCCGAATCGAATCCCGCGCTGGGGATGCGCGGCGTGCGAACGGCCCTGGCGCACCCGGCTCTCATGCGCGCGCAATTGCGGGCGGCAATGCGCGTGAGCCCCTCCGGGGTCGTGCGCCTGTTGATCCCGATGGTGACGGACCTGTCGGAAATTCTTGCGGTGCGCAGCGTCATCGATGCGCTCAAGGCTGAGCTGAAGTTGGAGGCGAGAATATCGCTTGGCGCCATGATCGAAACGCCCGCGGCCGCGCTCACGGCTGCCACGCTGCTGCGTGAAGTTGACTTTCTGTCCATCGGCAGCAACGACCTGACGCAGTACACGCTCGCCATGGATCGCGGCCACGCGGAGCTCGCGCGCCGTACCGACGCGTTGCATCCCGCAGTGCTGCAACTGGTCGCAGCCGTGGGAAGCGCCGGGAAAGCCGCCGGCAAGCTGGTAGCTGTCTGCGGCGGAGTCGCCGCCGATCGTACCGCAGTGCCGATCCTGCTCGGTTTGGGCGTTCGCGAGTTGTCGGTCGTGCCGACCGCGATACCGGCGCTTAAACGTCAGATCGGTGCGCTGCGGATCGCGGACTGCGAAGATCTCGCCCAGCGCTGCCTAACCTTGAGCTCGGCAGCCGAGGTGCGTGATTTGGTTGAACGGCTTGCCGGCAATGCAGGAGATGCCCAATGAGCTTTCGTTTCGCGGGATTCCAGCAGCTCGGCCGCGCCTTGATGCTGCCCATTGCGGTGTTGCCCATCGCCGGCTTGCTGCTGCGTCTGGGTCAGCCGGACCTGCTTGACTGGGTCGCGATGGCGGCGGCCGGCAAGGCCGTATTTTCGAATTTGGGATTGCTGTTTGCCGTGGGTGTCGGGGTGGGGCTGGCCCGCGAGAATCACGGCGCCGCGGGTCTCGCCGCGCTGGTCGGCTACGTCGTGACGATGCGAGCGGCCGAAACCTTGCTGCATGCACCACCCGACTCGCTCGCCAAGTTCAGCATTCCGGTCGGATTGCTGTCCGGCATCATCGCCGGCGTGGCCTACAACCGCTACAGCAATATCACACTGCCCAGTTATTTGAGTTTTTTTGGCGGCCGACGCTTCATCCCGATCGTCAGCGGTCTATTGGGATTGGTGCTGGGCGTCATCATCGGCTATGCGTGGCCCTTTATCGAGCGCGGCATGGATTCGGCCAGCCATGCCATCTTGGGCGCAGGGTCGATCGGCCTGTTTGCTTACGGGCTCTTGAACCGGATATTGATCGTGACCGGTCTGCATCACATTCTGAATAATTTCGCGTGGTTCATTCTCGGCGACTATCATGGCGCGACCGGCGACCTGAACCGATTTTTTGCCGGCGATCCCACCGCCGGTGCCTTCATGTCGGGCTTCTTTCCCGTCATGATGTTCGGCTTGCCGGGTGCGTGTCTCGCCATGTACCACACGGCTCGGCCCGAGCGCCGCGCCGGCGTCGCGGGTCTGCTGCTCTCGCTTGGCCTCACCTCGTTCCTCACCGGGGTCACGGAACCCGTGGAATTCACGTTCATGTTTCTCGCCCCCGTGCTGTACGCACTGCATGCAGTCGCAACGGGCCTCGCCATGGTTCTCATGAATCTATTCGGCGTGCACCTGGGCTTCAGTTTCTCGGCGGGCCTATTTGACTACGTGCTGAACTTCACCCACGCGCAGCGGCCGCTGCTGTTGATTCCGATCGGCATTGCCTACTTCGCGCTGTACTACACGGTATTTCGGGTCTGTATCGTGCGATTGAATCTTTCGACTCCCGGCCGCGAGGCCGAGGACACACTGGGCCAATCGAACGCACCCATGATCGGCGCGCGTGGTCAATCCTTTGTGGATGCTTTGGGCGGCGCCGGCAATCTCACGGAGGTCAGCGCATGCACGACGCGCCTGCGCTTGACCCTCGTCGACAATCGAGCCATTCACGAGTCTGCACTGACGCGACTGGGCTCGCGTGGGCTCCTGCGTTCCTCCAATACGGGCCTGCAGGTGGTTCTTGGGCCCATCGCCGACCAAGTCGCGGGCGAAATCCGCGATGCGCTGCGCGCCGGCGCACCCGGGCAAAATGCCACGCCAAGCTTGGCCGCTGCGCCGAACTTGGCCGCTGCGCCGAATTTGGCCGCTGCCCCGCA
>Ga0210400_10000919_pt1 | contig 30513 bp, 61 predicted proteins | sample IncBWH26MmetaG_FD_155456 | JGI IMG/M metagenome (GOLD analysis project Ga0210400, IMG submission 155456) | Forest soil microbial communities from Barre Woods Harvard Forest LTER site, Petersham, Massachusetts, United States - Inc-BW-H-26-M | ecosystem: Environmental > Terrestrial > Soil >... | reverse complement strand
ATAGTGCTTGCGCTCGATGTGAGCGACAAGCCTGTTCTCTCACCTGAAGAGCAGATCCTGCTCGATGCCCTAGCGTGCCTGCGAGAGTTCGAGAGCACGCCAGATGTACTGACCAGCCGTGAGATGCTCGCATTCGCCCGTACACTTGACAACAAGGTGTATAGTGCGCAGACAGACCGCCAGATGGCCCTAATTATGAGCAAGGGCATAGGCAGCACAAGTGTGGTCAACCCCGATGGCGTCAATAAAAAGGGGTGGCACTCAGCCGAGATCATAACCAAGGGTGAGGAACTTGAGAAGATCCTCATGCCAGACATTATGGTGTCAGCACCAGACGAGCTGGACGACTTCTTCAGCTAACCGTGCCTACCGTGCCTACCGTTCCCCGGCCGCGCGCCGGGGAGCGGGGGCCAGAAAGGGAGCCTCATGATCCTGATCACATGCCGCATTTGCGGACACGCAGACTATGCAAACACTCCTATGGAGATCTTTACAGTTGAGCTGGCACACTACATCAATGAACACTGGGATGTGCTTGTTGCTATACATGACTCGATTGGTAACCCAGCTATGTTCAAGGCAACGAAGGATTACCTCAATATTATAGCAAGGCCCGGAGAGCTTCCCTAGCGGGGCGCAGGCCGGACCCTACCCGTACCCCGTCGGACTAAAAGCAGGCGCTTAGGGAGGCTCTCCGGGCCTTGCTATAGCCTTGCGGGGCCGGTAGCGGGTACGCTAGAGGGGTACCCCCGCGCGGGGGCAGAAGGAGGCGGAAAATGACCAGGCCAACAACAGAAGAGTTCAGAATCGAGGTTCCGGGCAAGTTCAGGAAGGGGACAGCCTACCTTGACCTTGAGACAGTAAAGGTGTCAACTTACAATGCCTCAAGAAATAGGGGCCTGAATAGCGACTTCATCATGCAGAATGGCGAGTCGCTGAAGAACCGCTGGTCCATCGCAATGTACGGCGTTGCCCTGGATGGCGGCATCGTGCTCAGCGACAACGGCCTGAATGAGCCGGCAAACATTCAGGGTCTCGGTAACATACTGACTGGATGGAATGGTGGTGCTGCCTCTGGCGGTTTCATGTCCGGGCCAATCAATGAGGTGGCGTACGCAGCGACTCGCGAGTTTGACGAGATGGTTGCCAAGGGGCGCTTTACCAATGCCCGCCGTGCTCATGAGCTAGAGCCATTCTTCCCGGCTGTTCCTGGGGCTGACAAGGTAGCATGGCGTAACCTTGGCGGCAAGATTCCTGATCACATAAGCAGGTACCGCAGCCTTGATACTCGTAGCGCTATGGTACCGCACCACATTTCAAGAGGCAGTTACGAGCTTGTAACGGTCCACCTGCTCCGTGATGTTGTCCAGCTCATTATGTGGGATGGAATGCCAGACTGGAAATGCTGGGGATGGTGTGAGCGTGTAATGAATGATTTCGAGTTCGCAGAGAAGCAGGTCTTCGGTGATGAACAGGAGCGAAATGGGAATTAGGCCAGGAGCAGAAGAGACCAAGGACGGCAAGAAAGGTGAGAACAGCCCAGGTACCAAGCCGAAGGACCTGCCCCAGGTTCCACAGCCAAAGGGCAAGTTACGGGCGGAAAAATAACTCGGGCAATGCTAGCTTTGCGCCCGCGTACGCGGTAGGCTAGGCGTAGGCCGCCTAGCGGCGGCCAGTCAGGAGGCGAAAATGAGCGACCACACCAGCGTCATAGTGTCGGTACTGCCCGACTGTGACTTCACTCACGAGAAGCCGGTCAAGGCAAAGTACGACGGCAAGACCAAGATGGGGCCGTGGGCGAACATGTGCCAGTCCCACTTCGACCAGAACGGCATCGGCCTGGGTCTCGGCCGGGGCCAGAAGCTGATCATCAAGGACAAGGACAGCGACGATGGCGCCAGGGCTGAGGAACTGGACGGCACTAACCCGTAGCTGGTAGCTGCCCGACAGGCTGGGACTCCCCGCCCAGCCTGTCGGGGAACGTCCAGTACAAGGAGGAAAGATGCCACCCACCGGAATCTCGATTGCCATGAAGTTCTTCGGCAAGCGCACCATGCCTGACGGCAAGGAGCAGCGACTGTCCGAGTTCAAGGAGGAATGGGACGGACTGCTGGTGGACCACGTCCCCGGCACGCCGGTCCGGGATGAGCACCGGGTGGTGCAGCACGCGATCATTGCGGGCATCGAGGATGGCAGCTTCACCTACTGACCTGGCACGCGTGGTGGCCAGCCTCCTGTGAGGCGAAGGGCGCAGGTAGTGACGCCTGTGCCTGTCACGTTAAAGCAGAGGGTCGTATGAGGCAAGTACGGGTGGGCTGATCCCCCGCCAGGTGTGGGTTCGAATCCCACCCCTCTCACGAAAGGAGCAGTCATGAGCAAGCCACAGGTAGTAATTGTCCGCAAGGACAAGAAGATCAGGCACAAGGTGCTGCACGCAGCAGCGTTCGCCGTAACCGGCGGGGCAAGCGGCATCGTCACGGCGGCCGAGGCAGCCAGTCACGCGCAGTACAATGCCAGGACTCGGCAGCTCCAGGAGCAGTCCAGTCCCCGTCCGGCCCAGGTTAGCAAGGCAAAGGCAGTAGTTGGCCTTGTCTGCCTCAGCATCATTGTGCTGTGCATCATCATCGCAATCGCGGTGGGCTGATGCCTGCGATTCCACTAGTTATCTACCAGCTGGTGGAAGCTAGAATCGCCTTGAAGTTCGAGATCAAGCACGGTCACGGGCCGACAAGAGCAGTCAACTCCAAGAGCATAATCCCATGGCTGTACAAGTACTACATTACCGAGGTGTGTCAGGCACGGTACAGCCAGGAGCACAAGATCAAGGCGTACAATGACCTTAACAAGTATATGACAGATCACGGGATGGATGATAGGCCACTATGACCGAGGGCAGGGGAACAGGCTACCAGGAACTGTACTACGAGATCATAGCACTAGTCAATGATGGCGTGCTTGGCAATGAAAGCCCGCCAACTCCAAATTACTGGCACTGGCCAATTCGTGAGCCGGAAAGGCTCCCGGAGAAGTTTCAGAAGTGGATACCACTAGGGGAGGTGCGATGGTAGTGTCACTAGCAATAATTGGTACTTTTCTCGTCGGCGTTGCTTTTGGCGCATTCATTGCAGTAATAGCAATCATGAATGCGGACAAGCGGCCATGAGCTGGGATGTCACTCTGTACCAGGTACACAAGATCACTAACTGTCCACACTGTGGTCTTCCACTTCCGGTTCCGCGCGAGGAAGAGGAAGAGGTAAACTGGTGGAACTACACACATAACACCAGCCCAATGATCTATGAAGCCCTGAAGCAGGAAGGCTTCGAGCTTCCTGAGGGCAAGAACTGGTGGCAACATCTTGACGGTATGAACGGTCATGCTGGCGTGGCATACCTCAGTATTATCATCGGGCAGCTTGAGCTTAACCCACACCATTACAGACTCATGAACCCAGATAATGGCTGGGGTGACTATGACTCACTACTCGCCACTCTCTGTTCAATGCGTGACGAGCCAGTCAATAAAGATTCCAGATGGCATGTGAGTGGGTGAATAATGTACTGGCAGGTAAGGGCGAGCTTTGCCAATAGTGGCGGCATCATGACGTTTGGCCTGGAGGCAGACAATCGCATCGGGGCCGAGCTGCTAGCATTCGACAGGATGCCACCTGGCGTCTGTGTGCTTGACGTGACGGCGATAGATGCGACGAAACTCAGAGTAGCAAAAGTAGATAATGGCGACTCTGACCCGGTAGGCTTAGCGTAGCGTCGCGAACGCGGCGAAAGCAGGAGGCGAGATGGGATTTATGTACCTTCACCTGAAGTCGGATGACCAGGGGAAGATTCACGCAACGGTACAGCCCGATGGCACGCTACCGTTTGTCACTCTAGGGTCGGAAAACACCCGTTGGTCTGGGCGGCCGTTCGCTGTCTTCCAGATCGAGAGCTTTCAAGGCCTGACGTCAATCGATACCAGGGACCTGGAGCTTGAGGTCATCAACAGGCTCGGGGAAGATGGCCTGCGCTCACGGCTGGCCAGCGAGCTTTCAACGAATGACCTGCTCGGGATGCTTCGTGACCGCATCCCTCCCGCGTAGGAGGCGAAATGGACATCGACAGCGTACTGCGGAAAGTGCACGGTCTGATCGCAAAGGCTGAGCATCCGAGTACGCCACCCAAAGAGGCGGCTGAGGCTCAGCGTATGGCTGACGCCCTCATGTACAAGTACAAGGTTAACCGGGTCCAGGCTGACAAGGCGGTCCCTGTTGCCCAGCGGATGAAAGCGGACAAGGTCGAGATTCCGCTTGTTGAAGACCCATCTCTTGTCGGGTATATGGCAGCACTAGCCAGGTCCGTTGCCAGGCACTGCGACTGTCGTATCCGCGAGTATTCAACCTTCCGCGCGGACGGCTGGCATTCCAGGATCTACGGGTACCAGTCTGACCTTAGTTATTACCAGATCCTCTATGCCGAGCTTCGCCTGCAGATGGTAGGGGCACTCCGTCCCAAGTATGATCCGGCGAAGTCCATCGACTTGAATGCCTACCTCATGCACAATGCCGGCATGAACTGGTTCGACATGGCCCAGATGGAGGGCTGGAGGCAGGTTCCGCCGGAATTTGGCGAGCCAAAGGTCATGTACATCAATGACCACACTGGCCAGCGTCAAAAGTGGTCTGATGCCGTAGGTAAGTTCAAGGACGGGTACAAGCGCGAGATTGAGCTACGTGGCGAGCCTTGGATGCAGATCCCGCCTGGCGGTATGAACACGTTCAGGGTCAATGCTGCCAATGGCTATGTTGTCCGCATAGAACAACGTCTCGCCAGGATTCGTGAGGGCCGGGAGGTAGGCACCACTATTGCCCTTCTCAATGACGCGGTTGATGCCCTGTTCAAGGAAGATAATCCTGAGCTATACAAGCCCATCGAGTCATCAGCACCGAAAGGCAGGCGCACTCGCGCCCCAAAGGTCAGGCATATTCCGTACAGCGCACAGGGCTATGAGTCTGGCGTGCGCCAGGCCAATGCCGCAGCCCTTGACCCATCCCCGTCGCACACCCCCAGGAAGGAGCTGTGATGGACCCTATCAAGGCAGCTATCGCAGCCAAGATCCAGACGTACCTGACGGATGATGTCAGTTACAAGTTTCCTCACCTTCCCATCGAGAAGATTGAGTTCAGTGCTGTCGATAGCCTGAACACCCAGGTCCGCGTTGTCACCGTGGGCCAGGGAATCCGCTACTTCACGGTGCAGTTGCGGGAGAACCTCTAGCCATCGTAGTGCCACAACAACAACCAGAAGGGTCAGCCATGACTGACGACACCTCCACAACCACCATCAACAGCGACGAGGCCGGCAGCGGCCCGCTCGACCTGTCCAGGCCGGTCAGCCGTGACCGGTACATGAACACCATCACGGGCCTGTACCAGTTCTTCGAGGGCGAGCTCAAGCCAAGGAATTCCTGGTGCAACGAGCGGTTCCGCTACTTCGAGGAGCTCATTCCAGAGCTGGTCGTTGACCGGAGCAACCGGCACTACACCGCCGAGCTGGACTTCACCAGTGTGCCCGAGGATGCCGACTACGTGGCCCGGCTGCGTGACACCAGGGGCAAGTTGCTCTGGTACGCCAGCTCCACAATCATCAGCCTATCTCAGACCAACGAGGCACTCCAGGCGGCCGGAATGCCTGGGTACAAGGCGGAGAATTCCGGAACCCGCATGTCCCTCGAACTCGACAACATCAGGATCACCGTCGCAGCCAGTACCTCGAACGAGGCAAGGGTGTGGATTCAGGACCACCTTACCGACTTCCTCACGCGCATGATCGATGGGAAGGGCCCAATGGACACCGACCTGTACGTCCCTGGCTCCATCACCTTCGGCGATCCCGAATACATCCACACGGCTAGCCTGCCGTCTGTTGACGTCAAGGACACGATCCGTCCCGGCTTCATCGGCTGACCCCCGGCCCCTGAGCGTCACGTCTGGCTGGTACTCGCCTCCCGGCCAGGCGTGGCGCTGAAGGACCGACAAGAAAGGAAAACATGAAGTTCTCACCACGCAACAAGGGCCTTATTGGTGGCCTACTGGCCGGAGCAGCTCTTACTGCAACGCTCCTAACATCCTGTGGAAATGGAACACCGCAGCTCGATGACCTTCAGAACGTCCCGCCATCCTACCCCAACTACGTCGCCAACCTCATCAATGTCAGCGGCTTCCCGAACGTTACGATGCTCTGCTACGACGGCGCAGGCTTCGCGACAACCACACGCGACGCGGCGGGTGCTGTAACCCTGGTGCCTGAGTGGAGTGCCTTCTGCGAGAAGCAGATCGGGAAGCAGGCAACTCAGGGAGGCCAGCCCTAAAACTCAGCTTTGCAAACCCTAGACTTCAGGCGCTTGCGCCGGTAGACTAGGGGTAGCGCCCCGGCCGGGGGAATGATAGACTCCTGAAAAGTGAGGAACCCTGGCCGGGGCCAGTGCTAGGAGGCGAAATGAAGTGTGGTAGCTGCAGGGACAGCCACAAGACTGTCGATGAGGTAAGAGACTGCTACAAGCAGAAGAACTTCGTGCCGCTCACGACTGTGCACGATGGCAAGAACGGCCAGTATGAGCTGCTCCAGAAGCTCCTGGCTGAGCGCGACATGGCTCCGCTCCCTCCGTACGATCACGTCGCGAACACAATAAGCAAGAGCGACGCGGGTGAGGCAATCGCTCTCCTCATCGACAACGTGCCCAAGTCCGACGGCAAGTGCGATGACGACTGGGAGGGTGAGTTATGTCTGAGGGCACTCTCAGGGAAAGGTACCTGGCCAGCCAGACAAAATACAACCGCAGCTACAAAGGGGCGGCTCGGTACAAGCGGTATGAGGCAAAGCATCCCGAGCGTGCTCAGGCATGGAGCGAGCTCATGCAGATCAAGGCGAGGCGGCGGTTATGCTTTATGTCGCATTTGAATGCGTCCTGATCATTATGACGGCGAATGAGCTTTGTGCGCCCTCATACATGGCCGAGTACACTGCAGCCAAGTTCGGTGTTGCAATGATACTCATCATGATCAGGGAGATGCAATGACAGTCGATGAAGCCATTGAGGAAATTACTCGTGCATCAGTAATCTGTACCGATGTAGACCTATGGCGTAGTGAGCTTGAAACTATCCTCAAGGCCGTCCGCTCGCGCGCAGTTCTCGATGCACAGGCAAGCATGGTTGCCGCATTTACCTGTCCGGAACATCACGGCAGGCACGAAATTCCTACCGATCAGGTAGGGAATATCCAAGGACCCGTTTCACCTTGAAGGGAATGCCATGGAAACCACTCAGACAGTCCTGCTCAGCCATCTCCACCCGAACCCAGCCAACCCCCGCGTGGAAGCTGGGGATGTAACTGATCTTGCCCTTTCAATCAGGGAACAGGGCATAGTACATGACATCCTTGTCCGTCCCTCTCCTGAATTTGGAGTGGGCCACTTCGTAATTGAGGATGGATTCCGGCGCTGGGTGGCGGCCGAGGGTAACGCGAGGATGGGGCTAGGTCCTGAGACAGTTCAGGTACGCATCCGGTCGCTGAAGCCAGGCGAGAATTATGCCGTGCGCGAGGTTGTTACATCACTCGTAACAACAATCCATCGTACTGACCTCAGGGCAATGGAGAAGGCACACGCATTCGAGGCCCTGATGAGGGAGACCGGCAAGAACCAGTCGGAAGTTGCCAGGATGATTGGCGTGAATTCCAGTACGGTAGGTCGGTACCTTTCACTTCTGGAGCTAGCGCCACAGGCACAGAAACGAGTGTCCGATGGAACACTCAGCGTAGAGGACGCAATAGATGCGGTTATTAAGCATCGAGCAAAGGCAAGGAAGGACAAGGGACAGGCTGCAGTTGACCCTGGCTGGGAGCCACTCTACCTCGCGAAGACGCACCCTCTTGCAAAGAAGGCTCGAACAATGTGCGATGCCAGGGAGCATAATAATCGCCGTCGCCTAGATGGCGTAGCCTGCGGGCAGTGCTTCGAGACTGTTATACGTCAGGACCAGAGCACAGTAGACAGGATGGAGTACAATGAGGCTTTCAAGAATGCCGGACTCAGCGTCCCATTCACCGCTCCAATCTTCCTGACCGGCGAGGATGCCAGCAAGAATGGACAGCCATGAGGCCGCACAGGTTTAATCCTGACCAGCGCGTCTCGACTGGTGAGATTTGCGTGTGCGGAGGGTCAAGAAACTACCGGGCACATCAGCCTTGGTGGTGGCTCATTCTGAACAGGAAGAAGTGGTGGAGATGAAGGACAACGTATACATCGTGACGCGGGACCGGCTCGACAACCTGGAGAAGATCATACCACGCTGGCTGGAACAGTACTTCTATGTCACACTGGTAATCGAACATTCCGAGTACATGAAGCACGATGCCCTCATCCGTGGCATGGGCGTTTATGATGATATTGCAATAATCAGCCCAAAGGCGGAAAATAAGGGCATCGGTCATGCCCGGAAGTATGCAGTTACAAATGCCTGCCTTCGCGGGCTGCGGTCATTTATTATGTCTGATGATGATCTCCGTCCGCACAAGGACTCGGTGATGGCCGACCTGGTAAAAGAAGCTGAAAAGCCAAATGTCCTTGGCATCGGGGCGACAAGGCCGCTACATGACAGGTTCTCGCACAACATGACGAGGGACCGGGATGATGTCATTATATGTCCTGGTGGCTGGGGCATGCAGGTCTTTGCGCTGAACGTCAGGAACACAGTCGATGTCGGCAACTTCAACCCTCGCCTTGACTGCTGGGGCGAGGATCACGAGCTGATGCGTGACGGGATTGTTTGTGGCTTCCCCTGGCTCGTACACTGTGGAGTGAAGTGTGAGCCTATCGGGGTGCGCTATGATCCTGGTGGCCTACACTCGTACATCGGCAAGGGTAACAGGTCAGAGCGCGAGTTGGAGTGTCGTAAGCTCATCTATGAGCGCTGGGGGAATTACGTAAGCAAGCCTGACAAGAGGCCGCGTACAGCATGGGCCAGAATGATGGATGAATACATTCCTAACTGGCGTAGCAAGTCAGCAATCCACGGCGGTGAATGGCAGTAGACTCCAGCGATCCTGTAAGGTATACTAGTTCTAGGGCCGTCCCCGGCCGCAGTAGGAGGCGAGAAATGCCACAGTTCATTGTTACGGTTAAGCTCCATCGACTTCCTGAACACGATCCAAGGAGCAAGAAGACGGGGCCGTGCCCGGTAAGCGGCGGCAACTGCACTGACGTTACCGGGGAGCACCACAGCTACCTGCAGGAAGCCGTCACGTCTGATGATGCCGCAAGAATTGCTCGGGAGCAATGGACTCACGTCACCCGAGTCGAGCAGGTGTCATGATGCCAACGTACGAATATCATTACAATACGTACGAGGAAGCAATGAAGGCTGTCGATGTGGCGGTAGAGGAAACGCTCAGTGACAATCCACACCTAAAGGCACAGGAAGACGATATCTTCCATGATGTAGTACAGGCCATAATGCCTGACTGCACTCCAGAGGTGGAGGCCGAGATATCAAGGGTGACAGGAGTTCCCCGGCTGTGAAGATTGAAGTGTGGGTTAGTCCTGAAGGCGTACACCACCAGTATCAGGTCGGGTATCCGTGCTTCACGTGCGGTAATTCACATAGTGACCCGTCTGTTGAATTCATAGACCAGGTAGCCGAGGCCATCCTATCCGAGACAGAGGGGGATCTGGACAAGGCAATAATTATAGCCGACATGGTCAAGTATGCGCTCCAGCGTAGGAGCATACAGCAGCACGTATGGCCATCTATACCTATACCACTGACACACGAATACAGAATAGATTGGTGAAGGGGCCGTAATGAGGAATGGTGCCAGGGGATGGAAGGTCGATGAGACCATCACTGAGATCCCTGAAGAGGATAAGGGCAATGTTATCAGCCGGGATGACCCGGAGCCATCACGCAAGGATGACCCCACCTACTACACAGGCCCGGCAGGCGGTGACTGATGTGACACTCAAGGAAACAAAGCTAGAGATTGAGAATACAATAAGGGTGAGGATTAAGGACAGGATGCCAGTTGCAGACCTTGTTCTGCCACCCAACCCCATCAGCATCATAGTGGTAGGCAAGAGCGCCGACAACCTCCAGGCCCGCATAGTCTACCGGGACTGTGCCCCCTACTACATCAATGTGAGCAAGATACGTTGACAGTACAGATAAGAATTGACGGCAAGAGGATTCTTGCTATTGTTCCGTACAGGGGCGGCCGAGGGTCCATACAGGCAAAGCAGGTGCCTGGCGTTAAGGCAAAGTGGGACAAAGAAAAGTTTGTCGGATGGACCTACCCGCTCAGCCTAAATTCTTGCTATGCCCTCCGTCGTGTCTTCGGTGAGGAACTTGAGATCTCAGATGGCCTTGCTAAATGGGCACGTGCCGAGATCATCAAGAATAATACGCTTGAGGATTTCAGGGAAGAGGCGATTGCCAGCCAGACATTTGACCAGCTTGCGGAAGAGGCTCCGCAACTGTACCTTGCGATGGCGTCGCGGGAGTATCAGCTAGCAGGGACAGCATTCCTGGTAGCGGGTGGTCAAACGATACTCGGTGATGAGCCGGGACTAGGCAAGACACTGCAGGCACTAGGTGCTATCATCCAGAATGACGCAAAGACAATCCTCGTGGTGTGTCCTCGTACCGCAACACGTACAGTATGGGAACGCGAGACTGGTCGCTGGACTCCTAGCATAGCGACGTTTGTTGCTCAGGGAACACATGCCCAGCGTGAGGCTGTCATGAGCCGATTCTCAGACCATTCTGTCCTGATACCGGGGACACGAAAGATGCTCATAGTCAATACTGAGATGATTAGGGCAAAGAAGAGGGAAGTATGCCCGGAAGGGCTTGACCCCAAGTGGTGTGATGACAGGCCATTCGAGGCACGCGGCGATCACAGGCACCACTATGAGGTAGAGCCTGAATGGCCATTCCTCAGCGAGCAGGCATGGGATGCAATAATACTTGACGAGTCCCACAACGCACTCGCGTCCACCGCCAACGTACAGAGCAAGAGGATTACCCTTGCCAGGCGCGGAGCCGTCAGGATCAGGAAGCGTCTCAGGAAGGGTGGACTAGCAGTAGCAGTCAGTGGGACGCCATTCCGGTCTGACCTAAGTAAGTCCTGGGGGACACTTAACTGGCTGAGGCCTGATGTGTTTAAGGGGTACTGGAGTTTTGCCGAACATCACTTCGGTGTTACATACAATGGCATCGCAAAAGTTGTTGGCAGGATCGAGGATGGCAGGCAGATTGTCGAGCCACTAGACCAGGAGGAATTTGACCGTGCGCTACGTCCATACTACCTCGCGCGGAGAAAAAGTGACGTGGTCCCTGACCTACCACCAATCATATATGCGGGCACTCCACCAGAAGGATTCCCCGATGGGCCATGTTACGTACGGCTTGATATGGAATCCAAGCAAGCTAAGGCGTATCGCCAGATGGAGGCTAACTCGGAGGCTGACCTCAATGGTGGTAGAGTACTTGCTAACGGAGTCCTTGCCGAGATCACTCGACTGAGGCAGTTTGCAAGCAGCTACGCACGGATAGCCGGGCCGGGTCACGTCATACCGGACACCCCAAGCAACAAGATCGACTGGATCTCTGACTTCATGTATGAGCGTGAGGGTGGAGATGGCAAAGTTGTTATTGCCAGTAGCTTCACACAGCTAGTCGAGATGACAGCGGCTATGCTCCGTAAGGACAAGTGGGAAGTCCTCACGCTTACCGGGGCTACCAGCGACAAGAACAGAGCCATCCTTCAGCGAAGGTTCAATGACCAGGATGATCCTCTCCGTGTAGTTGCCATAAATACCAAGGCTGGCGGTGAGGCAATAACGCTCGACGCTGCCGATGACATGATAGTCATTGACATGCCCTGGACCAGCGATGAGTTCAAGCAGCTAGAGAACCGCATACACCGCGTCTCCCGCATACATCAGGTAACAGTCTACCGCCTGATAAGCAATGACACCATCGAGGAATGGATCGCTGACATGTCAGAGGAACAGCGAGCAATCCTTGAGGCTGCTAGCCCACGCAAGCTCAGCGAGATGATCAGAGAGGCACGAAGATGACCGATATGCGTAATGTCAGGAATGCTATCGCACGTGTGCGGTCAAACCTCAGGAACGTCGAGCATGAAGCCGTTCTTGGCAACAGTAATGGTGCGTTTGCCTCTGCCCAGGATGCCTGGCAGAATGCCTTTGACCTCATGCAGCTATTCGCCCTCACGGATGATGAGCTGGCAAAGGCAAAACCTGGAGCCAATGACCCGGAGACAAATTAATGTCAGATAGTGACGATAAGTTCCGCGAGTGGTTTGGTGCCAATGAGGGGAAACTCAGGCTTCCATGGAACACAGACTCACTCCGTGCTGCCTGGGAGGCCGGCAGGAAGTCGAGGGATAAGGAGATTGAATTTCTCCGAACGGTCACAGAACAGGGATGGGAATGACCTGGGAGACTGCTAATCCATGGGCCATTGTCGATATCGAGGCTCGGCCGCAGGTAGTTGTTACCAGGTATGAGAGCAAGGCAATGGCAACATGGTACCTCGGCTACCTACTTGCGCACGGGGCTGCGTCTACGCAGGCGAAACTCAGGCGCGGCGGGTACGGCATCGAGGAAAATTCTCGGAAGATGATGGCTGAAAAGGTAGCGTCAGCTCGCCGGATGGACTATACTAAGGGTAACGCTAAGCCACGAACCACCAACGTAGAAAACAAGGGAAAGGTCACAACCATGCCACCTCGCGGACGTAAGGGTGCTGCTGTTCCGGTCGAGCCAGAGGAAGTGCTTGAGGAAGAGAATGGTGCCGGCTTGTTCGATCATCACCTGACCAAGGACCTCAGCCCTACGATGTCAACCTACGCGGACTGGTTCCACGCCAACGTAGCGGACATCGACCAGCTAGGCAAGGATGACCCGGCTCGACTGCTTGCCCTAGGCAGCACGCTGTACCCGCACTTCCAGAAGTCCCCGGAGAACCAGGCTGCCCGTGCAGAGCGAAAGGCTGCGCGTGCCGTCGCTGTCGAGCCTGAGCCCGAGCCTGAGCCTGAGCCTGTTGCTCAGCCTGCGCGCCGGGGCCGTCCCTCCACCAAGGCTGCGGCTGCGGCACCGGCTGCTGCTCCTGCAGCCAAGGCCCCCGCTCGTCGGCGCGGTGCCGCCCCGGCTGCGGCCGAGGCACCCTACTAGAAAGCTCCTGTCCGGGGCGAAGTGACCGACCGGCTTGCCGCGTAGCCCGCAGGGGCATACGGTCTTCCCCGGACAGGACCAATGGTTGGAGCACCTGGATCACTGATCAGCTCCAGGTCCACGGAGGGCAGCATGCGAGAGCCGTGCTTCCGGCAGGGGTCAAACCCCAAGCCCTCCACGCAGGCCGTGGGATCCCAAGGGTGTAGCGAGAACGGCTCTGGGTATTGGCGGTTCGATTCCGCCCCGCTACACCCACCTAAACGTCCAGCCCCTGGTGGCAACCATGGTCGGGTGCCGGGGGCTGGACCCAGGGGCGTTGGTGTATGGGTAGCACGCTTAGGTTTGATCTAAGAGCACCAGGTTCGAGTCCTGCAGCCCCACGGCCAATAACTGGAGGAACAATGATGACATGGGGCCGTACGTACTGGCCGATCTTCCTGGACATCTCCTCAATATGGGTGCTACTTGGCTTCGGAGTGCCCGAGGCAATAGCACTCATCAATCACAAGCTACATGTAGATGACACACTCTCCTACTATGCCCGTACCGAGCTACATATCAGTGTAGCGACAGCGGCTACGGCGCACACACTTGCATGGTACCTCTCATTCATCGTGTGGATGTCATTCGTCATATTCATCACAGCCCACATCTGGTTCGACCAGTTCGGATAATGAAAGAAACTCGCCCACAGGGACCACCGTGTGTGAGCGGTGCGGAAGAACGGCTAGCCAGGATGCGATCGGCCAGGCGTGCCTAACTCGCGGCACCATGAGGGAGACAAATGACTGGACTGCCACTAGTAACTACAACGTCTCGCTCGACGTTCCGGCGCTGCCCACAGAAGTGGGTATGGCGATTTGAGGATGGCCTAACTCAAAAAGGTGAGACCGCTGATGCCCTGTGGTTTGGTACTGGAGTCCATGAAGCTCTTGCTAAGTGGTACCTGAGGGGTGCGCGACGCGGGCCGCGACCTGCTGATACATTTGACAACTGGTGCTCCAATGAGATGCGCGAGATTCGTGCATCCCGCGAGGAATGGGAAGACCAGGCTAAGTATGAGGATGCTCTTGAACTTGGCATAGCTATGCTCGACAACTACATTCAAGAGTATGGTGCTGATGATAACTGGGACATAGTTGCGATCGAGCAGCCATTCAAGATTAGGGTGACCTGGCACGGTAAGCCGGTCGCCCTGTTCATGTCTACCTGGGATGGCGTCTACCGGGACAGGAAAGATGGCAAGCTCTACCTCCTGGAACATAAGACAGCAAGCCAGATCACCCTCCCCTACCTTGCACTTGATGATCAGGCAGGAGTGTACCTGGCCGTTGCTGAACAGTGGCTCAAGACCAAGAACATTATGAGGCAAAATGAGCACATCGCCGGAATCATGTACAACTTCCTCAGGAAGACAATGGGTGATGACCGGGATCGGAATGAAGGTGGAGCCTACCTAAACAAAGATGGCTCGGTAAGCAAGAAGCAGCCGCCACCACCGTTTGTCCGGAACCTAGTTGAGCGTGGCCCCGGCGAGAGCAGGACTCAGATGGAGCGACTAGCCAATGAGGTAGCTGTCATGAATGCTGTCCGAGACGGTACCATCCCAGTAACTAAGAGCACCACCAAGGACTGCACATGGTGCGAGTTCTTTTATGTATGCACTCTCCATGAGCGTGGCAGTACCACTGCCTTCAATGAGTACGTTCGTCACGGCTTCACAAAGAAAAATCCATTCGACCGTTACCAGAAGAGCGCAGGATGAATGCTGACGAGTACGGAAACCCTGACTTTGAGCACCCTGAGCCACCCGCGCCGGGTCTCGGCCACAACCTCTACCATCCAGTCCCGACCGACAAATGTATCTGTACCGACGGCCCTTGTATGCTTTTGTCTGAGGAACGTAAGGTACCGACACCTTGCTCTGAAACGCCAACTCAGGAAGACCTACTCTGTGACGAATGCAGGGATAGTGATGTAAGTGGCAAGAAACATTGTCATCCATGTATGTAATATGAAGTGGAGTAAATAATGCCACCAACACGCGGGGTACGAAAGCCACGACAGGCACGATCAGGCAATCAGGCCGAGAGCCCACTCGCCATAGATGCTGACGTTGTAGAAATCAAGATCGAGGATATTGCCAGCTTCAGGGAGAGCAAGAACATCTGCCTCTTTGGACCGTCGGGACACGGCAAGACGACCCTCGCGAGTGGCGCTCCAAGGTCAACATTCCTGACAACAGAAAAGGGCCTGTCCTCAGCTCAGACCGCCGGGTCAAGGTCAGGTATTATGCGTGCCTATGACTGGGAGCATATAAAGGCCGGTCTAGACCTGGCTGACGAGAAGCTTGGCGAGGATGACTGGCTTATTGTAGACAGCGCCACAAAGATGCAGGTTCTCTACATGCGCTGGATCCTACGTATGCAGAACCAGGCTAACAGTAGCCGCAGTCTTGACATTCCTGCTCTCCAGGATCACCAGCAGTACCAGAATGGTTTTAAGCGCTTCATCGATCACATCATTGATGCCAAGTACAACTCAATAGTCATCTTCGGAGAGATGGAGATCCCTGGTGAGGATGATGAGATGGAGCGCGTACCTCACATTGAGGGCGGCAAGACGTTCCAGGTATGCCGGTATGTCATAGGACAGTTTGACGTGGGCATCCGGTACTCCGTTAGCCGGAAGCTAAGCGGTCCAGGCGATACAAAGCGGATCGCCCTAACCCAGCCCACTGACCAGTACTGGGCCAAGGACCGATACAGTGCCCTCGGTGACTACCAGATAGTAGAGCCGGGTGAGTATGATGCCATGGCACAGTTCATCGAGATGATATATGAGTCACGAGGGGAGGTAGTCAAGTGAGGTATGACACGCTTATGCTGGCAATCGAACGTTTCCTTGACCGGAAGCAAGAACAGACCGGCGAGAAGTGCGAGAACCCAAAGTGCATGATATGTAATAGCACATATGCTAACCCGGCAGGGACAATGCACTGGTGGCCAGTAGGAAAGGTTAGGTCATACATTTGACGCACAGGTGTATGCTTGGATCGTGTGGATGGGCCAGTCCCGATGAGCCAGATCAGTTCTCGGGGTGTAGGGCAACCTGGCATATCTTCGAGGATCACCCAGATGTTTGGCTCAGGACATTCGGTGACAGAAAGCCGGTGGACCCAGACCCACGCACCGATGAGGGCATGATGGCAATCAGGGTAAACATCATACTATCTGGAGGATAAGTGCCCCCTAGACGGCAGAAGCCCGAGTCCGGTAGGGTATCGATAGTCGATGCCGACACGATGCTCATGCAACAGTTTAGGCTCCACTGTCAGAAGCGCCACCCACAGATGAAGTTCTGGTCAATAGGCGAGCATATCGCAGACCACAGGCTTCATGATGACTCTCTTAACCATATCCACACCAAGGAAGCACCAACAGAAGAGGAAGGCAGCACAGATGCCTAAGCTCCGCAAGGAAGAGACAGAAGACATGGATGTAGCTGAGCTGGAGGCCGCTGAGTACAGCGACGAGCAGTTCAGCAAGTATGGCGGGGATGTCCCGCCGAACGACACGATCCTCAGGGCCAAGGTGTCCAAGATGTGGTGGTCCCGTACAAATGCAGGTGACCCCATGCTTGTCGCCCTCGTTGAGGCGGATGAGAATGAAGGTCTTCTCGGTGAGTACAACGGACTCCCCTGCTGGGAGCGGATGTCGCTAACTACAGGAGCCAAGTTCAAGTGGGCACCATTCCTGGAGCACTTCGGCCTCTCGATCAGGGACGTCAAGGGAAAGATCATCCTTGAATCTGATGAGGACGACAGCATTGGCGCCCCGATCGTGAAGATCGACAAATTCGCACCAGGCTCGGAAGATGCATGGTGCCGGATTATCATCCAGCGCGAGAAGTACAATGACAACTGGCAGGCTCACGTAGCAGGCTGGCTCCCCTACGATGAGGATGAGGAGCCTCAGGATGCAGACGAGGAACTGGAAGATGAGGATGATGACCTGGAGGATGAGGATGATGCAGAGGACGAGGAGGCTGAGGAGTCCGTCCCAGTGGTAGCGAAGCGGGGGAGGCAGCCCGCTAGGAGCGCTTCTAAGGCCGCCGCAGCCCCGGCCGCTACCCCTACCCGCGCGGCGGGTCGCAAGCCCGCTCCGGCCGCGTCCGCCCCGGCCAGGGCTAGGCAGTCCCGTACGGCTACCGCCGCGAAGCCCGCCCCGGCCCCTGCGCGGCGGGGACGCCGCCCCGCCACCGAGGACAATGAGCCTCCTTTCTAGAACAGCCCTGGGGCCAGCTCATCAATGCCATCTTCGGTGAGTGTCTAGGCCATATCCAAGAAGCTGAGCAGGTCGGCCGCTGCGTCTACTGTAGACAATGCGGCCGACGGCTCTACCAGGGCACAAAAATGAACCCCATCGAGCTCTTCAATCTCAGGAAGGAATGGGGTAAGTGACTTACTTTGATGCTAAAGTTGAGCCTACAGATCACAGTAAGATCGGCGGGCACACCCTGATAATACATCATTACAATCCGCAGCAAGGCCAGGCCTGGGTTGACCTCACAGACCACCAGCTCACTATGATAGCCCTGGCAATCCTAGGCCACCTAGCATCAGTCAAGGAGTTACGGTGAAGGTAATCGTCATTGGGTGCGGACCCGCAGGACTCGCGGCTGCTCACGCTGCTGTAGGGCTGGGTGCAGAGGTACGTGTAATAGCACCAAAGAAGATGACTCCGCAGAACGGTCCGGTAACGATACAGAATCCAATCCCTGGCATTTCAGTAGACCATCCTGACGGTTACATTCGCCAGCTAGTGGTCGGTGGCTCAATACTTGACTACAGACTGAAATTGTATGGTGATGTTAACGTCAACATCAACGGTAACATCATGCGTCCCGGCTACGACGCATGGCAGGTCAGGGCTGCCTACTACAAGATGTGGGACCTGTACTCCTGGATGGTCGAAGATGGAATGGTAGCGCCCGGAGACATTCAATGGCTAGTTCGTGATAGTGACCTGGTAGTCTGCTCAGCTCCAGCAAAAAGCCTGTGCTACCAGGATTGCGACAAGCTACTTGCCCGCGATCAGGAATGTCATGAGTTCCGGAGCGTGCCTATCGCCCTCAAGTTCAGCACAAGCTATCCGAACCAGCCGGAAAATACCGTAATATACAATGCCCGAAAGGATGAGCCATGGGTGAGGAGTAGCCTCATTTTTGGTGTGGGGGTAACCGACTACAAGGTTGAGGACTGTCCTAACCCTGACCTGATAATCCAGAAGCCACTAGGCACCGACTGTGACTGTCACCCAAAGGTGCTTCGGGTAGGCCGGTATGGCAAGTGGCACAACTTGTCATGGATCGACAGCGCATACTCAGAAACTCGCGAGTCTTTGTTGTCAATGATGCACCAGCAAGAATGGAGTTCTGTTGTCTAGCCTGTATGAGGTAGAGACAATCGCAACAACAACGGAAATTGTCGAGGCTGAGTCAGAGAAGGAGGCAATAGACAAGGTAGAGGCTCGCGGCCTGACGGTAACAGGAGCCAGGAAGCTAGAGCCGCAGGACCCTGATACGCTATAATCGAGGTAGGAGGGAATCGTAATGGCAACTCAGAAGCCCGATGGTAGCTGGGACATCAGCGATGAGGAAGCTCGCCAGATCAACGAAATCTCAGAAGCCGAGTCACAGCAACGTCACGATCAGTACGTGAGGAACAACATGGACGATCCGCTCGACCTTGTATTCAGGTCGATAGTACACAACCACACGCGTAGTGATGGATGTGGCGTAAACTGCCCAATGTACCTGAAATTCAATCACGATAAGACTCACGTCACGGGGTGCGGTCCTGGCTGTGTGTCATGGTTCTACCTATCGCCTCAAGTTGAAGAGGCAACCTTCCTGTCAGAACCTCCAGAAGAGCAGACCAGGGAGGTGGTCAGGTGGGCGGATGAGGCAATGTTCGTTGCCAAGCCGCTTACACCAGACACAGATGGACAGCTTAGGCCGGAAGTTACAATCATTCATATGACGGCCGACCCGCTCCGGGTAATGGCGGCCGCAGCACAGATGTATGAGGGCGATCCCGTCTATAGCCCAAATGACATACCTCGCCGCCTAGCTGAAGAATGGCTCAGGAAGACTCTTGCCCATAATTATCCGGCACCTCTTGAATTTGTCGATATCCACTTCATGATCAGGAACGTTACCAGGGCATTTACACACCAGATGGTCCGACAGAGGCAGGCGGTGTACATTCAGGAATCGCTACGCTTCGCCGTCAAGGAGAATGCCGCAATGGAGGTTGTAATGCCTCCTAGCATCTCACATCTGTCAATCGATGATCCACGGCGTGTAGAATGGGAGAAGGCAGTTAGGGAGATTGGTGACTCATACAATGCACTTATCAATACGGGTATTCCGGCCGAGGATGCCCGTGGCCTACTCCCTACCAACATTGGGACCAGTCTCCATTACAAGACAAACCTGCGCATGCTCCGGGAGCACTCAGGGAACCGGCTGTGCTCCCAGGCCCAGCACGAGTGGAAGCTAGTATGGGGCGAGTTCATCAAGGCCATACTCAGCTACGGCCCGGCCAGTCAGAGGTGGCAGCAGAAGCTCATCGCGAGTATGTTCAAGCCGATCTGCTACCAGACTGGCAAGTGTGAGTACCCGCTCCCAATGGGACGGTACTGCGCCATCCGTGACATGGTAGATGCCCACCACTACGCCGGTGACACGCCTGAGTCATGGACTGACATCAACCCGCTCGTCCTCCTGCATCCAGAGGTGGCTCGTCGTGCCCAGTGAATGTAGACTGTCATATCCACATCCATCACATACTGTTCTTGGCCCAAATCCATTTATGTGCCCTGGAATACCCTACCCGGACGCAACATCATCTAATATCCCAGTCTACTCGTGCGGCCAGGGTGCCACTCACGATAAGCACACTTACGAGAACGACGGCACCAAGTGGCTGTGTCTAGGTATTCATGAACACCCAGAACTAGATGACAGTATCATTAAGGCGCGACTCCATGTGAAGTTGTGCAATCTTGGCTATGGCCATAAGGCACACCGTTCCACCTTTGAGGGCCAGAATGTAATGTGTCCAGGTCGCGAGCACACCATCGAGACAACGCCAGAATTCGATGAAGGAAAAATGAACACAACCCGAGATGCCGCGGCAGACTTCATGACTGAATGTGGCCTGGACCCCACTCCGGACGCTATAGGACAGCTCGCGGAAGTGTTCCTGCCATGCCTGAAGATTATGTGTGAGCGGGGGTATGACCCTGACGGCCTTACATGGAAAGCCGAGGGCTGGCGCGGCATGGTATGGAAGGCACGCGACAAGATGACGCGACTGTGGTTTCATGCCTGGGGGAATGGGAATGACCACCCAGACTCAGCAGTCGACTGCATCAATTACCTCGGCTTCTACATAAGGCTGAGGAATGGAATCGGTAGTGAGTGGGGCGACCGTGGCGCCCCAGGAGGTGTTAGTGAAGATCTACATTGACCTGGATGATCAGTGGGTCGGTAGGTACCGTGGGCCAAACCATAACTATGTATGTATTATACCGTGCATAGTCATAAGGTGGAAGAGGCGTGTCGACAAGAATTAGGTTCGTCAACTTGCACCACCACACCACGTTCAGTACCGGTGATGGGTACCGTCTTCCTGTGATACATGTGGCCCGTGCAGCTGAGCTTGGGTACGGGGCGGCTACTGTCACCGAGCACGGAAATGTAAGCAGCTTCTTTCAGCACGAGAAGGCATGTCTGAAGGCAGGCATCAAGCCCATCTTTGGACTGGAGGCATACTGTGGACCTGTTGATCTTGAACGACGGTCGGCCTGGAAATATCACCTCACCATCCTGGCCAGTGATCAGGAGGGATATCGAAGCCTCAATAAGATCGTCACACAGAGTTACAAGGACTTCTATAGCAAGCCTACGGTTTCAGGACAGTCGCTGGCAACAAACTCGCGAGGATTGGTTGCTCTTTCAGGATGTAGCGGCTCTCTGCTCGCGTGTACCCTCCTTGGAGGAAAGGGTATTCCTGAACCTGAAGAGCCTGATATGGGAGCTGCCGAGGATGTCGCCCGGAGATTCTCCGATCTGTTCGGAGATCGTTATTTCCTTGAAATACAGCCCTTCTATGAGCTTGAGCGAACTATCGCAATCAACACTGCATACGATAAGCTCTCCAAGACCACCGGAGTCCGGCTCGTCGTTACGAATGACGTTCACTACCCACGGATGGAGGATGCTGAAATGCAGGCTGTACTTCACGCCACCCACCGAGGAAAGCATAGCGTGGATGACGTCATGCGCGAGTGGAACTACAAGGTGCCATGTACCCTACCCGAGTCAGACAAGGCACTGGCTGACCGACTCATCAAGACTGGCCTTACCAAGTACCAGGCTTATGCTGCTATCGAGACAAGCGCAGAGATAGCCGAGACCTGTAACGTAACTCTCCCAAAGGCAGAGCGCCTCCACTACCCAATATCAGAAGAGGATCAGGAGTCATGGACATAAGCGGGATGATAGAGGCGATTAAGGAAATTGATGACTGGCTCGACAATGGAGCGAGTAGCGAGTATAAGGAACAGCCACTAGCTCAGGACTGGGCCAGGATAAGTAAGCTGGCTGAAGAGGTAGGTGAGGCAATATCAGAATTTATACTGGCTACCGGACAGAACCCACGTAAGGGCAAGGACCTGCTAGCTGAGGAACGTATGCTTCTTGAGATGGCTGACGTTGTATGGGGAGGGGTACTGTGCATACAACACTTCACCAAGAACTGGTGGAGAACAGAAGATATACTCAGGGGGAAGCTCGAAGCACTACATGCACGGGTGCCAGATGAAGAAGCCTGACTACCTTACCTGGCTAGAGATCAGGAATTTCCTCTTCTGGGCTGGACTACTGGCATTCATGTTTTCTGCTGCAGCCGTCGCTCTCCTGTTCATGGATGAGGTACTCTACGGGATAGCGAACTGGTACTATGGATAGCAAGGAGCTTCTATGGCACTGGTGCCGCGAGGGCTGGCGGTTCAGGAAGATCGCACAGCGCCCTAAGCAGCAACAAGACTGGTATGCTGAGCGGGTTAAGTATGAGATGAACCTCATACTTGAGAAGGGGTTTGCTGACTACTTCCTGATGGTGTCGGATGCTATCAGGTGGGGAAAGGACAATGGTGTTGCCTTCGGGCCGGGACGTGGTTCAGTTGCTGCCTCGAATGTCGCCTGGCTGATAAGGATCACGGAGATTGATCCGGAACGTCACCGTGATATGATTTTTGAAAGGTTCATTGATGTCTCACGAGCAGACCCGCCAGACATCGACATCGACTGCTCCGATGAAGACCGATGGAAGATCAAGGAGTACCTTTCCGACAAGTACGGCGCAGCGTGTGTGGGTCAGATTGCGAACTACGTCAGGTACAGGGGGAAGAACAGCCTGGGTGACGTTGCGCGTGTTTATGGAATACCAATATCAGCAAAGGAGGTGGTGTCTAACCTGGTCATCGAAAGGTCGGGCGGTGACTCCCGGTTTGATGCCACGCTTGAGGACACATTTGAGTTCTTCCCGGCTGCGGCCGATATGCTCAAGGCTTACCCCAAATTCGCGCAGGCACCTCGTCTTGAAGGTGACATCCGGGGCATGTCAGTACACGCGGCTGGCCTCGTAATTTCCAGTACGCCACTAACTGATATCTGTGCTGTGTACGAGCGCGACGGCGTGCGCTGTGTTAGCTTCGACAAGTACGATGCTGAGTACCTCAATGTACTCAAGCTAGACTTCCTTGGCCTTACAACCATGGGTATGATTGCCCGCTGCCTGGAGCTAGCCGGGCTTACACTGGAGGATCTGTATGCTATTCCGGACACGGACCAGGAAACCATTGACCTCTTTCGACGAGGTGACGTCACTGGAGTGTTCCAGTTTGAGGGTCGAGCTACCCGAATTGTCAATAGAGATGTTTGTCCTGATAACTTCGCACACATTGCCGATATCAACGCTCTCTCCAGGCCTGGTCCTCTTTTCTCCGGCCAGACCGCTGAGTACGTCTCAGTGCGACACGGACGTGGACGGCCTACTCGAATGCACCCGCTGGTGGATGAGATCACGAATAGAACTTATGGCCAGATCATCTACCAGGAACAGATTCTGAGAATCCTTCGCGAGATGGGGGGATTTGACTGGTTCTCGGTAGGAGAGATCCGGCGAATCATATCCAAGAAACTCGGTGAGGCTGCCTTTCAGATGAGTTCCGAGAAGTTCGCGGAAGGGGCCGAGCGGCTTCACGGCATCAATAGGGAGATGAGCGACAAGATATGGAAACGCCTTGTTACAAGTGGTACCTACTCGTTCAACATCGCCCATGCAATCTCCTACTCTACCCTAGCATTCTGGACTGCGTGGCTAAAAACTCATCACCAGACGGAGTTCTATGCGGCCTCACTGGCGAAAGCCTCAGGGGATCAGGAGGCACAGTTCCGTCTGATGAAGGATGCCCTTGGGCACGGACATTCAGTGGTGCCGCCTATCCTAAACGCCAGTCACAGTACGTGGCATTCTGTTCCGCATCTGGGGATTGTTGCTGGCTGGCAGCAAGTACCGGGGATAGGAGCAAAGACAGCCGACCGGATTGATGAGCTTCGCTGGGGGCCGGATGGCAAAAAGTTTAACAGCTGGGATGACCTTCAGAAGGTACCAGGAATCGGCCCGAAGACAGTAGAGAGTATGGAGATGTTCGCTACGGCTCATGACCCGTTCGGACTGCTGAAGACCGGACAGAAGATGACCAAGGTAAAAAAGTGGATACGGTCGAGAGATAACATAACGCACTGCCCATTTCCAACTCATGATGGTGCTGGCCTGTCCGTCATCCAGATGCCGGAGATAGACAGGACAAAGAAGTTCCAGAAGGGCCCAAGAGTCATATACTGCGGCATAGTAAAAGCTCGCGAGTATAAGGACATTGTTGAGGACACACGCTCGCGTACTGGCCAGGAGGTAGAGGAAATCCTGGCAAACCTGAAGCGTTCAGACCTTATCAAGACATGCTCAATCAGGTGTTTCGACACAACTGAGGAAGAGGTTTACGTCAGGGTCAACCGCTGGGTTTTCCCAAGGCTAAAGAGTAAGATAGACTCGATAGCGGTAGGACACGACGTTATCGTTGTCGAGGGGAACCGCATCTCAGGCTTCGGCACTCCAGTAATGGCCGAGAAGATATGGGTGATCAATCCAGATGACTGATTCACTTATAATTCGCCGGGCTTTTCGGGCCGGTCTATGTCCATGCTGTTTCTCCCCTCTCTTTGGCTGGACAGCACAGGACGGTACCGAATATGAGCCAGCTCCAATAGCAGAGGGCGTCATGCTCTGCGGAAGATGCATCGGGAACAGGCACCAGGATGAGGCAGCAGAGACAGTCCTCAAGGCACTAGCAGAGTAGGGGTAATGTGGTACAATATAGCATACTGGATGTGGTTCCAGGTTCATTGGTGGACCATGATCATAGTACCGGCAGCCATATTCCTGTCAGCATTCACAGTAGCACTAGTCAAGGCACTAGCAAGGAGATTCATGTGAAGATAGAAGTCAAGTTCACGTCAGAGCCTACGGACCCTCCAGAGTGGACTGGCCTTGATGGCAAGACACTTACGGCTGAGTGCGTTGATAGGCTTAACATAAACACATCGACAGACTCAATCGAATGGGCAGAAAACACAGTATGTCACAGAGAGCCGCTCACTACCGGAGAAATGAAAGTTATATCTCACGGACTTAGAGCGGTATGGAGTGAATGATGATGACATCAGTATGTATTAAATGCGGGGCCGTCTACTGGACTAAAGACGGACACTCATGCAGCAAGGTGAAGTCATGATTACGCCAGAGCAGATCAAGTCGGCGGAAGAGAAGTATGGCATCAAGGTTCCCGCCAGGGGCGAGCCAATCCTGGCTCGTCACAAGGACGGCGGGAACGTATTCTCAGGCACAGTAGGCACTGTAGGGATGAGCTTTATCAGTTTGGGAATGGAAATATTCATCGAGATAGAGACAGCAAGCGGAACCAACACGGTAATCTTTCCGGCACTAGGCGACAAGTTCAAGATCTGGGAGTCATGATGAAGCTTTACCTGGCAGGACCGATGCGCGGCTACAAGAACCAGAACAGGGAGGCATTCGAGACAGCATGCGCAAAGCTTCGCGACATGCAGCATGAGGTGTTTAATCCGGTCGAGCTAGAAGACAGGCTTAGGTCGGTATGGTCAAAGAAGCCAATACTCCGCGAGCTCATGGGCATGGACTGCAAGTACATCTGTGAGGAAGCGGAGGGGGTAGTGTGCCTACCAGGATGGCCAGGATCAAATGGAGCACTAGCCGAGGTTCATCTGGCATGGGCAATCGGCATACCAGTGTATGAGTATGAGATGTTCTCCACCAACAGGATCAGGGAAGTTAAGGGTGTCCCTAATGGCTGACAGGAAAAGGCTACTGGAGAACGGGGAATGGGCAACTCCCTTCTACTCCACCGGCCGCGTCGATGTGGTGTCAGGGGAAGTATACAATGATATGAAAGAGTCGGCCAGGTCAATGAAGCTTGGTCTTACAGAACCAATAGTTGAGGAGGGCGAAAAGGACGGACACAGAGGCCGGATCATAACGGTGAGATGTGGGGTGCTTGATGATAGCTGAGAAGCAGCTTGTCGGCGATGCAGACTACATGGATGTGACAACCTTTGCCCTCCATATGACCCACCGGCACCTTGACTCACTTGGAGGGCTTACGCGACTTTCTGACAGGCTTGATGACTATATGGAAGAGTGCTGGCGAATCTTCCATGACCGGCTACACGCAACCCGAGTTGACCTGGAGCATGAGCATGCGCGTAATGATAGCTAGCGTTATACTGAACGTACCAAATGCAATGACCGAGTCAAATGTAATCGAGGAACTGTATGTATCGATTGCATTCGGGAACCCAAAGATAGTGATTCAGTACGTCGGGGAGGATGACTCCGGTCCAGCGGTCTAGGATCGATTCTAAGGCTCTGTGCCCCCGGAGGGTATACCGGAGTACCCCCGACCCCCTTTCATGGCCTCTACGGCTCTCTCCGGGCCGTGCATAGGTTTGCACTAAGCTCCCCTACCGGCGAACCGGCCGGTAGGGAGTGATTATAACGGCCAGATAACGATATTCGTTACCGTCTAGTAACCGGCCCCCTGCGGGGAGTAGCGTCGTTCGGGCTAGGCGACTACGGCCCCTCATGTACCAGCCGGGGCCGGTCGCACCTACAATGTTAGGACACCAATGGTTAGGAGCATTACCAGGGGCATTGTCCCTGCAGCGTGTATCCTGCTGCTTGCGTTCCTCAGTACATTCGCCGGAGTCCCGGCCAACGCAGCAAGAATTAGCCCCCAGCCTGTAACTCAGCAGAGGGCACTACGACTCGACATCCAGCGCATCACGGCGGACATCACCGCCCCGGACATCATAGCGGCAGCCGCATCACGGCTCCTTGACGTCCAGCGCAAGTCGGCTCGTGCAGTCTCGACGGCAGCGTACACCGCTGCCCAGCTTAGCGCGTTCCATGCCTTCCACATGGGGCACCTCGCCCACCTAGCTCACGAGCGCGCCCGCAGGACACTCCTGCTGACATCGGCAGCCCAGAGCTCAGATAGCGAGGGCAGCGGCGACAGTGATGGCACCCCGGCCCCGGTCGTCAAGGCCCCTCCCGTATCACACGGTGATGGGGACAGCGACAGCGACGACGGTAGTTCCGCCCCGGTACCCACAAGTAGCGACAGTGCGAGCCATAGTGCCCCTGTCAGCAATAGTGGCGGAGGGTACACTGTAGGAAGCTCATTCCAGGCGTGCGTGATCCGGGCCGAGTCCGGTGGTAACCCGAATATCTGGAATGCTTCTGGCCACTGGGGCCTGTACCAGTTCAGCGCGAGTACCTGGGCAATGCACGGCGGTGACCCGTCCCTCTTCGGGAACGCCTCAGCAGCCTACCAGACCCAGATCTTCTGGAACACGGTCAAGGCTGACGGAACCTCAGACTGGGCGCCGTACGATGGCTGCTAAGACAATTGCGCTAATCCTCGCGCCACTAGCAGTCATCGCTGGCCTGTTCCTGGCGCCAGCTACTTCCGCACTCGCCTCGCCTGTTGTTCCGGCCACTGTGTCTGCCATCCTCCCGGCTCCGCACGGCCTACATGTAACCCATCTTAGTGTGGGCCGGGCCGATCTAGCCTGGGATGCAGTACCGGGTGCTCGGGTGTATGAGCTACGCATCGAGGGTGCCACACAATATGACCATGTACTCAGGCCAGGGCAGCGGTCGGCCTATGCACTACTCAGGCCGGGTAGGTACTGGGCGAATGTACGGGCCGGTAGCTCGTCACGTGATGTTCACGGACACTGGTCCACAACAATTCACTTCACGATGCCTAGCGCCTGTTCACGAGCATGCCGTGCCGTACACTACGCATATGACCAGATCGGATGCCCGTACGTGTACGGCGCGACTGGCCCGTGCGGCAATGGCTTCGACTGTTCCGGCCTGGTAATGTCTGCCTGGTATTACGCTGGCGTGTCCCTCCCCCGCACTACATGGAGTATGTGGGCTGGCCTCCAGCATATCTCGCGAAGTTCTCTCCAGCCTGGAGACCTAGTGTTTGGTAATGGCTTCGGCCATGTGATGATCTACGTAGGCAGCGGCTACGTCATCCAGGCGGAACATACCGGAACCAACATCATGAAGTCCTCCCTGTCGTACGTCGGCACCATAGATGGATATGCGAGGGTGTTATGCGGACATACATGGAAGACTGCAGAGACTGTGGTGGAGCAGGACTGCAGCCGGGGGCATCAGGAATGGTGCCATGCCAGACGTGCCACGGCGTACCCAGGCCGACGAAAGCCTAGCTTTCAGCCGCCCGGTAGGGTAGGCTAGAAGCCTAGGGTACGAAACGTCCAGTCGCCTAGATGGAACGGAGGTGAGTTGCATGAACAAGGGAGGAACGCTTCACGCAGAGGCGCACGGCCCGTCGCACGGAGTCACGGAGTTCCCGTGGATCACTCTGGTCGAGGGCGAGCTGCCCAAGTAAAGTAACAAACTGTCCGGCGCCATCAACTACAACCATAATTAAATACTGGGGTTCCAGGCGAGCCAGGACTGGATGTAAAATACAGTGGCTTAATACCGTGCCCCTTCAAAATTAAATAACCGGCGGCCGATCCTCAGTGAGTTAGAGGTGGATACACCGTTTCACCGGGAGTAGAACTGGAGAGCTACTCAGTCCGGAAGCAGAGTGAGGATGGACGGGCCACCCGCCGCCGTCGGGGCCAGGTAAAGCACTACCTGGCCCCCGGCCCCAGGGAGTGCGTGAGACTCCCTGGGGCCTAAGCCCCCAGGAGGAACAAAGCCTCCTGGGGGCCTCTCCATTTACAGGAGGAATCATGATGACAAACGGTGCTCTCATTGAAGAGCTCAAGAAGCGTAATCCAATGGGTAACGCTCAGATCTTCATCAGGGGCTTTGATCCTGATGGCAACTCAGCCTACTTCGAGATAACAAATGTAAATGGGTTCATTGATGGCCCGGATACTGTCATTGAGGCAGGCGAGGTTATCTGCACCGGCCCCTAGCTTTGCACGGCTCGCGCGGGTAGGCTAGTAGGAGCGCTAGGAGGCGAGAATGAAGAAGTCAGAGCTGAAGAGGAAGCTTCGCCAGGTGCAATGGCAGCTCGAGGAACTACAAACCAGGAATCAGGTAGTGAAGAGGGCAGCACTCAGGGAGCGAATCATCCAGCTACTGAATGATGCCAAGCTCAATACCAACGACGAGACAAAGCTGTGCCAGCTTCAGTGCGAGATCGACAATCTTGCCGAGGGACGATGGGATGGCCCGGTACCGGCAGATCACCCGGACATAATGGGAGGCGAGAATGAAAGACAATGATAGAGAGCCCAAGGTCGCAGAATGCGCCGACCAGCTCACACACAAGACTAATGCCATAGCCCACCTAATCGGTGAAGGCTATCAGTACAAGGATCGTGAATGGCTGACCGAGGCACTAGGCCTGATCCCAATACTAATCACAGACGCAAGAGAGCTCAGCGAGATGCTCGATGACGTCATCTACGGCGACATGCTGGAGGCGAAGAAAGTGAAGAACAAGCGCAAGAAGAGGACACGCAAGATGGAGGCAAGGCTCAGGGGATGCCTAGCAGTCATCGCGACGGGATCCACTGACAGGACCGAGAGGTACAGGCTCATAGCCGAGCTGGAAGACCTGGATGGCGACATTACGAATGGCACCAGTCACTGGAATGGTGTGCGCTTCGACTTCCCTCCGGACGACTGGGACCGCCAGGCCGACTGGTCCGCTACAATCAATGAGGCGACGGCTAGCCAGCTCGTAAACCTCACCGGTGAGTACATTGACACCTGCTCGGTATGTGGCATGGATGTTCCCGGCCCGCACCCACCAGTAGGCACTCCGCAAGCCAATACTCCGCACTACGTCGGCCCTCTTACAGTGAAGGACATCTTATAGGGCCGGGGCTGTAACCCCGAAGTAGTCGTCATCGATGGCGACAACGGCCCCGGTGCCCTGCCACTGACAAGTGACCAGCTGGGTATCGGGGCCTGCCCATCCCGTGGTATCAATGTCGTAATGGTATGCTCCGGGCCCATCATTAGTTGGTCCTACAATTGTATTGACTGAACCGGCTCCAGCCCGGTACTTGAATGTTATTGTTGTTGGGTTAGTCGGCACTCCAGCCGTGTTAACAAATGCGGCCGACGACCTAACCATTGAGCCGCTCGTGTACAGGTTCATTCCGAGTTCCTTATCGTCACCGGGCTGATGTTCCTATTGCTGACCGATACAGACGCAGATGAATTGCTCACTTCGACTGATCCTGCTAGTGACTGAGTTACCGTCACCTGTCCAGGGAACTGCGATGCCCCGAGTGTAAAGACAAATACGTCAGCCCCAGCTCCGCTATCCAGGAACGCCACCGGCATGCTGTATGTCAGCAGTTCAGTGCCTGAGCCACTATCAGACAGAACTACTGGGATGTTGAATAGCAGGGACTCGGTACTGACACCAGAGTCAGTCAGGGCAACCAGTGAGGACAGGCCAAGTACGTCTGTCCCAGCACCAGAGTCAGCTAGCAGTACAGAGCTAGTGATCTTCAGGCTATC